>ENA-UOXP01000919-UOXP01000919.1-mixed-culture-metagenome-genome-assembly--contig:-NODE-919-length-22288-cov-30.324832_pt1 | contig 22288 bp, 14 predicted proteins | sample MGYA00238161_ERZ761639 | MGnify/ENA primary metagenome ERZ761639 (study PRJEB28913, sample SAMN08776760) | mixed culture metagenome | isolation source: Freshwater growth medium | place: USA...
AGGTCTGTCGAGCTATCCTGTCGAGTAGCTGTCGAGTATCCTGTCGAGTTCTGTCAAGTTGTCGAGGCCAGGGCTCAAATTCCAAACCCAGGTCGCCGAGGTGCGCGGGGTTGGGCCTTTGTTAGTTGGGGGCCCTTATAAGTAGACCAGCAGACGACCCCTTCCCATTCATTCCGTTTGTTCGCAAAACGGCAATTCCGAATCGCGAATATCCCAAACCTAATGGCGAATATCCCAAAACTCGATCCCAAAACTAATAAACCAGTGCGTTAAACCGGACGTCCTCCGCAGTCCTCCGAGCCTCCGTCGCCGCTGTAACAGGTGTATGCTGTATCCGGGTTGGGCCCTTAAAGGGTTGGACCCATTAATAATAAACATGAAAAATAGTAGACCACTTTCCACCTTGCGTTGGGTCAACCAGTCAATTCCCAAACAGGTGTAGGGTTGGGCGCCTTGGGCCCTTTAGTGATCAACCACTTCATCACCCCCTTTCTGACCTATAACAGCGCCTTATTTCTTGACCGTGGAAGTGATTTGTGTGCGTTCTGTGCGTCCTCGAAAAGAACTTTTTCATTTCCATAATTTGCAAATTAGTCAAACGCGCGTCAACACTCCCGGCTCTCTCGCCTCGTGCGCGCAGGGATCCACAGAGGCGGGAACCAAGGGAGGCTGGAAGGGGGCGCCGCAGGCCTTCGCACAACCAGCCGACGCCTCCAAAAAATCTCTAAGATCACCGACGCCGCCACCACTACCAATCCAGTTTGCAACGATTCGCTCCGCCACCTCTACTTATCAACCGCAACATGAACCCATGGCATCCGGCTCACCTGCTTGCCATCGGTTTGGGGCCACTCATGGTGATCACCACACTCATCAATACGCCCAGCGGGCGGACTACGCTGGCATGCCTGTCTGGCTTCTTTTTGATCCTGGGCACGGCCATCTATTACCTACACGGCTGGTCAACAGGGCCCTTAGTCGGTGCATGGGCGTACTCAATTGGCTTCAGCGGTCTACTTGGCGTCGACCTTTCGCAGATATGGGCCTATAAGGCGGCCGGAGTGTCGGTACCCAACCCTTTTCTTCTTTCCGCGTTCGGTTTTATATCCCTTTTGCTGGGCTCCGTCTGCGCCATTTCTGCCCTGGACCGGATGGACGACCCCTTCGATAGATTCGGCAACGTGTGCTGGCAACTTGGATCAATGGCGGTGACTGTGTCGCAGATGTGGAAGGTCTATCGAATTCTGAAAGCTTCGGAAGGTGGCATCGTGGAGCTGACTGCTTTCCTCATGGAATCGTTCTTTTTCATTGGCGCCGCGCTGTTTTATTACGGTTGCAATCTTTATGACGCCTCGGAACGTGCAGAGGAAGAGGCAGAGGAAGAGGGTATCCTCTGGGAGCCGAGGATACGCCCTACGACCATCAACCACATCTGGCTGATCGGCTGTCTCTTTTTCACGATCGGGCCCACATACTCCTTGTACTGTGGCTACTCGATCGAAAATCTTGCGTACACCGTGTGTGGGTGGCTCTTCGTCCTGGGCACAACGACCTACTATTCTGATTGGGAGTTAGAAGATTTGGTGGGCGCTACATGTTATCTATTAGGCTGCGCTGGCTACGTCTACTTCGACGGCCTGTATCTTCTGGCTGTGTCGCCCGAAGAGATTTCGATGCTAGTCAACCAGGGCATCTCCGTGCTCGGCGACTTTCTCTACTTCTTCGGCTCAATCGGGTTCGAACCTGCCGTTGAGGAGCTAGGATACCCGTGGGACCGCATGGGCATTGAAGGCTTCATCAATGGCTCGCTCTGCATCGTTGTGTCGCAAGCCTGGAAGATGATTCGGCTTCTGCGGAATACCAAAATTCGGGAGAGTGTTCGAGCCGCTCTCGCCTCCGAAACCAGCGTGGGCATTGGCGCCGTTCTCTTTGGCTGGGGTGCCCTAAAACTCGATTTCGAACGACGAAGTGGCGACTTCGAAGGACTCAGCCAGCTCGCTGTGGTCCTTCTTCATCCGGCTGCGCTTGATCAGGATTCTGGGCTGCATCGGGAGGTCGGGATCAACCATCTCTTTTTGCTGAGTTGCGTCTTCTTTGTCGCCGCTCCTTTGCGCACCGCGATCAAATATCATCAGAACGGCCTCCAGACCCATGGGGCAAGATCATCGGTTCTTGTATGAGCTGCACGCACACTGTTGGAAGGTATCGAGGAGGTGACTGCCAGCCTATTCGACTACACGGTGCTTGTAGTCGCGTACAGTATCCCTTAATGTTCGCCGCTCTCGCGAACGGCGCACACGTCCTGTCGACGCGTTGGGCCCAGGATGCCAGCTCACCGCTGCGCCCTAGCTCTTGTTGGCCATCCTTGTCTACTCAAACTCAACTTTGAATGTATTAGTTGAACCAACGGCGGGGATCGAAGTCGCGTAAAAGTGGTAAAGTCGCGACCGTGTGGCCGCGCCGTGCCGGCGGTGCGGTCCGCCGGTGCCGGCTCCGCGGCTGCCGCGCCTCGGCCGCGGCCGCTCCGCCGGCGCCGCTCACGGCTCAGGCCGCACCTTCACGCTTCAGGAACGGCGATGCGGTGGTTTCTGGTTAATAAATCTTTATTAATCTTGTGCGCTCGGGTAGTAGTATGCGGTGGACAGCGGTCAGCGCGCTCGCACCCGGCCACGCGCGCACGCGGCCCGGCTCGCCCTAGCTCGCCCCACCCCGCGTCCTACCGTATACACGCGGGCCCCCCGGCGCCCCGGGCGGCGCCGGTTGTCGCGACCAGCAGGACGACATACCTACGCTGTGCTACGACATTACAAGCATCAAGAGCCCAAAGAAGACGATGGTGAGCGCAAAGATGGCACAAAACTTGCCTCGGTCTTTGCTCTTCATCATAGTCTGCATCTTGCCCTTGAGCGAGTCCATCGTATTCGTGGCGAGGTCGAGGTTATTGCCCAGCTCGTTGAGCATGCGGTGCTGTGAGGAGAGCTCGTCGTTGATCTCCAGCCCCATACTTTTGAGCCGCCTGACCGCGCCCGAGAGATCCTCCAACGCGTCGTCCTGCTGCTCAATCTGGACCTGTTGCAGCATCGCATGCTGGCCGAGCTCCGCATCAATCCGTGCCGTATGCCGAACGTCCACGTCAAGCGCTGGCGCGAGCCCCGCCACTGGCGGCGTCGCAGTAGCACTGCTGTCGCTCGCAGCGGATGCAGCTGAAGCAGCGGACCTCACCGTAGCCAATGGTGATGGCGAGGCCAGCAGGCCCTCACGCTCTTGCAGGCTAGCCCGAGCTTTGGTCCCCTTTCTGGCATTTGTCGTGTGAGTTGAGACTTCATCGCGGATGGACGCAGTCGCACGCTTGTTGTTGCGCACGAACGTGCGACGCGACTCGACATCGGCATCGTTGAGGTGAGGAAAGCGCGAGCGCGCCTTCTCGACGGCGCAGACAGCACTATCCAGGTCTTCAAGGTCGGTCTCGAGGAGTTCGAGCGATGAAAGCAACTCAATCAGTAGCTTCTTGCACTCGTCGTGGCGCACGGGCTTTTGCCGGCGCGCCTCGGCCCATTTTATGCGCTGGCGCTCGGCCTTCTTTAACGTGCTCTCCACGCCCGCGCGGACCTGGTCGAAGGGGTCTTCCATTTTTGCGACGGCAACCGTGAATGGTGCCTGTGAAGTTTCAGGTGCGTAAGGAGGAAGTGTCTGGAGCCTCAAATCCTGAGTGGTGGGTAATCTCGATTTAAATCTCGGCTCCAAAGATGTCCCTGTACATGTAGCTCAATTTTGTCGTTTCAAGGACTGCTTTGTCCGCCCCGAGCGCTCAACATCGCCAACATCGCTTTCGGCCCTAGTGCTGGACATGGGTAAGAAGGGCAAGGGCAAAGCTCCAGCGTTTCTCGAGACGCCGGAGGCGCTCGCTCCCTTTTCGGTCCAGGTGCGCGACATCATCGCCACCCCGCTAGGCGTCGAGGCAACTGTCGTGGGCGTCGGCTCCAAGGATGGAGCTCTCTACCTCTGCTGGCCAGGCGGCATCATTTCACCCGCTTCGCCCGCGCCCGCGAAGGCCAAGAACAAGTCCGAGCTCGAGGCCTTCGGCTACGCGCGCCGGCCCCAGTCGGCGCATATCCAGCGCGACATCACTGAGAGATGGCGCACCCAATACGAGCAGAGGCGATACGGCAAGCCGGGCCCAAAAACGGCGGCCATCAAGCTGCCGCTAGGACCGAACGGCAGCGCGGGCTCCGCTGCCTTTGCCGCTTTCGCCGCGAGCGAAGCGGCCAAGCGCCCGCAGACGGCGCCGTGAGTGCGAGAATAGAGAGAGCCACGAAACAGCAAAGAGGACAAGAAAGAGAGAAAGACGGTACCGGCCCGCACGCCAGCTGTGAGCGAGCCGGGTCGACTCCGACCATGGAAAAACAACTAGAGTGCACGGGCTGCGTGTAGCATACCACACTCAAAAGGAAGGGTCAATCGGTCGACTCACCGTGAGCAACACGTGTCGACACGTGTGCGTTAACGTGTGCGCGATCGCCTCACGGAGCCGACCGAGCACGGTGACGGTCTTGCACGGTCGCGCAGCACGGCACCGTCGCTGACGACCGCGCTAGCAGTCCGCAGGTACCCCAACACCCCACCCCGCCCGTGTTGAGTTGGCCTTGCGCATACAGCTGTAGCCGTGGAATGGTAGTATGATCAGCAAGAACAAAGAAGGTACCCGAGCTGCGCATGCCTGTGGGTTCGGCAAGCGAGCACCTCGAACCAAGATGTGGGTCTCAAGCGAGCCATGCGCCCCCGCCTCGCACAAGCGTCGTGTGGAAACGCGAGAGGTCCTCCTGCCAAGACAGGAATCAAGCCGGCGAGCGGTCAGTAACGAAACGAGGAGCCAGTCGAAACATAGACGAGGTTGGGTGAAGTCGCTAATTAGAGGTCGCACGGGTTCCTGGCCTGTCTTCGTACCATGCCACCGTGAAACATCAGCCGGCCGTGCTCGTCAATCTGCTTTTGGCGGCGAAGCTTCTGTACAGCGTTGCCGGGCACACCCGTGCTGAGCTCCTTGTCAAGCAGTTGCTTCCCGGCCGCGATGAGTTCCTTCTCAAGGAAACGGAGTGGATGCGAGTCGTTGTGCTCGCGCATGAAGGCGCAGTCCCATGTGTGCCAGGCGGCCTCGCCGCGCGTCTGGAGCATCTTTGGGAAGTCGCCCGAGTCCAGATTGGAATCGTCAAAGGCGGCGAGGCTGACGCGCTGCTTGACGGACAAGTACGTCTCGTAAGCAGTGTGACGCTTCTCGCCGTCGAAGATGACGGCAAGCTTCTCGTCCTTGGGCGCGGCGTTCACGAGCTCGATGACCGAGGCGCGGCCGTCCGCGTCGACCATCGTCAACTGGGGTGCGAGGGTGCGCATGGCCGCGCTCACCTCGACGAGCGGAAGTAGCTCGACGGAAGTCACCTTGAAGCCATGCAGCGCGTAAATGTACGCGGACAAGCCGCCGTACCGGCCCTGCTCTATGATGTGTGTTACGCCGGCGGCGCGACACGCTGAGATGATGGCCAGCAGCTTAGCGGGGCGCATGTCACCAAAAAGGCAAGGCGGCGCAGCCGGCCGCTGCGCGAAGCAGGAGCAGTTCCGTCTTGACATCATGTGGAACGCGCCAGCTGCCGGGTCCATGCAGTTCATCAACGTGTCCTTGGGCACGCACCTCTCCGCGCCACGGGGATTATCGGCCTTTACCATTGAGCCGGCTACGTGGAAGCACCAGCAGCCCGACGGCACGACGCGGCAGCCCGGCAAGAGGGCCTGCCAACCCTCTTCCACGGTCTCCGGCTTCTTCTGCGGGTAGAGATAGGCGAGCAGGCTGCTGTTGGAACTCGCCCACCTGATCATGGCAGCGCTGCTCATAGGCGAGCCAGCGCTGTGATCGATGTACGAGTCGCACTGCTTGCCTTGTGGCCAATCGCCTGCGCCTTTTAAGGCCTTTCTCTTGCCCTTTGCACGCATCAGCTTACCCTGCAGCTTCCACTTTTGGACCGTTGCATCGGTCTCGGCGTTTCCCGTAGAAGCCCCGTTTTGAATCGCGCGCTTCATGGCTTTCCGTGACAATCGAGCAGCCTCGGTCATCGTCGACGCCGGGGTACATTTCGGGATCACACGGCCTTGGCCTCACACTCGTCTCCGCCCCGACCGACAGGGAGGTCGGGTCAAGTCAAGTCAAGTCCAAACTATAAGCAAGGCTGGGAGCTCCCATGAAACAAGACAAAGGCACGCCTTTTCTGACTATCCTGCATCTTTTACAAGTTTGAAGTTATGAAACTTGCTCTGGACGGCCTCCTCTCTGCCTCCTCATGTAATCCATCGGCCCTTGCGTGTTCGCAGCTCCATCGGCTTCGCCCGCTTGTGACTATATGACCGAAGTCACCGTCACTGTACCTGATGGCGTATACGGCGGCGATGAATTTACGCTCGAGTACGAGGGCATGGTGCTCTCAGTGATTTGTCCCGCAGGCTGCCGACCGGGCGATGCAGTCAATCTGACGGTCGACGTGCCGCCCGCACAGAGCAATTCAGTCAGCGTTGTCGTCCCAAGAGGGTGCTACCCTGGCGATGAATTCACCGTCGAGTTTGACGGCCAGACGTTCAACATTGCCGTGCCTGACGGTTGCCGCCCAGGAGACGAGATCACTGTCGAGGTACCATCCTCAGGAGTGGGCAGCGGAGGAGGCATTCCGGTCACGGATGAGATGTTTAGAGCGGCTCTCGAGAGAGCTAGCCGAATGGGCAACAAGCCTGACCACGACATCTTGAGGTGGGCCCTCACCACCTACTGCCAGAACAACGGCGACATCGTGGCCACTTTTGCAGCAATGGGTGATGACCCTGCAGAGGCGCTCAAAAAGCCTCTCATGTGCGACACGCCTGAGAAGTTCGCTGCCAACTATGTCCTCGGCTACATGAAGGTCAGGAAATGAGGTGAAGAGATGCTTCCACGCGGCACGCTTGCCTCAGCGCCGCACGCCCGCACCGCCCACGGCCGGTCTGCCGTGTGGCCACGCTCTCTTTCCGACTACGTTCTGCCGTGTGGGCTTGACGGGTTACGCCAAAAATCCGCAGACAGGTACACCCCCGGTCCCGCGATCGTCCATGCGATCGTCCTATGCTGCTTGCCGGCTATCCGCCGATTTTGTCGCGCGCGACGTGCGTGCACGTGTGCGATGTGTGTGGCGAGCAGGCGGCTCTCGCGCGGTTCGCGCACCCGGACCCGCCGCTCGACCGATCGCAGTATTAAATTATGACTATGGCGTTAAGTGACTATCATCTATATTCGATTATCGGTTTGCGACCGGACGTAGTTTTCCCAGCGTTTTCCCTGTCCCGGTTTTCCAGCCTTTTCCAGCGTGTTTTCCCCGGCCCCGCCGGCCGCCGCGCTCAGCTCGGAGCGCGTCGCCGGTCGACCCGCCCCCCCCCAAAGCAATCCGCGCCCGGCTCCGCGCTCCGACACCACAGAGCGACCGAAGACATACAAGATCACCGAATCAGACTCGAGCACATGGCCTGAGAGATCAACCAGGACTGTAAAGCCTCAACACCCTCGTCCGGGTCGGTCGGGTGCACGTGGCGTACGAGCTGCGCCTATAAATGGATAAAGTCGAATACCTTAGTGGTTCTGCTCGTGCGCTGGTTTCTGCTTGTCGTTCGAGCTCTCTCATGCTTTCGCGTCGCTGGTGTAGCGCGGCGCGCGCGCGGCGGCGTCCGTCTCGCTCAGGCCGAAGGCGCTCAAGGCGCTTTGGTACATGAAGGGCGGACCCACTCGACGCTCACCACTCACGTGCGCGAGGGCGAAGTCGGCGTCCGGACTCGCAGGATTGATGCTCTGCTCCTCAAACTCCTCGACGTACCTGATGAGGGAGGCACTGGAGAAGCGATTAGAGGCCATTGGAAGCCATGAGAGCCAATCAGAGCCAATCAGAGTACAGGTCCCACCAGTACACCGTAAGTGAGAGCCAATCAGAGCCAATCAGACGTACAGGTCCCACCAGTATACAGTAAGCTGCACGTCCCACTGCGGTGGAAGCGCCCCTACCATGCCCGGCACGGCGCCTGTTGCCAGCACGGTCTCGCTCGATACGCGGTACGCATTCGAGACCGAGTCATCAAAGAAGTGCACGCGGATGGGCGGACACGCCCGCTCCTCCACCTTGGTGTTGGCGCGTGCCGCTGCCACCGTGCACGTGTCCAACACGAGCGCACTGATGCCCGAGGGCTTGTCGTAACCTGACGCGTACACGTCGGCCGCGTGCGCGATCATGGCCCCGCAGCTGCCGTACTCAAACGGGGCGCACTCCTCCGCGCTCGCCTCCGTGGCAAAGAACTCGCCAAGTTGCATCGAGCCATTGAGCTGCAGCGCCACACTCTCGACAGAGCTCTTCGTGGGCGGTCGCGCAGTGAGCACTTTACGGAGGATGCCTGGAGTCGCAAGCGTCTCGCGCAGCGCCTCGATGGTGTGGGTGCCTCCGCGCACGCGCTGCTCCAGGGAGCTGGTTGGGCTGGCATGGCCATTGGTGAGCGTCTTGTCAAAGTCAAAGACGAGAAGGGTCACCTCCTCCGGCTGTCGTTGGGCCACGATGCTTGCGATGGTGTCCCCGAGAGCCCTGCTGCCCGAGAGTCGCACGCACTGAGCAGCGAGCGGCGGCGAAGAGAATGCCTGCTTCTTTACAGAGGCAGCTGCCTCCTTCACTGCTGCCTCCTGCGCTTCCTTCTCGCGCTGCTTTCGCTTCCACGCTGGCTCTGCTGCTTGGAGTGGGGCAGGCGGCGGCGCCGGGGCAAGAGACGCGCCGGGTGCGGGCGGTGGATTGGGCGCGCCAGCAGGCGGCGGTGGATTGGGCGGTCCAGAGGGCGGCGGCGGCGGAGCACCTACGGACGCAAGTGGAGGCGGTGTAGGCGGCGGTGGTGGCCCCGGCACGCCTGGAACGCGGGTCGCGGCTGGCGGCGGTGGCGGCGGTGGCGGCGGTGGCGGCGGTGGCGGCGGTGGCGGAGGTTGTGGAGGTGAAGGCATGTTTGCAATGTCGGCAAGAGTGTCGGCGCCGCGAAAAGTTCGGTTCGCGGATGGGACGCAGAACGCAACGGTGTGAACGTTAACACGAGGCACTACACGAGGCACTGAACAACTTTCCCGGAGTGAGTTTAAGTTCATATAGTTACGTAAAGAAAGGCCCAGTGCCTTGCCTCGCACGATGTGCCCTAAAAGCAACACTTCCACGAGCCGCGCGTACAGCACGCCTTCACCGGCGAGTGAGAGCGTGCTAGCTTGTGCATCAGCTCGGCGACGGCTGTCTGGTTGCTCGTAAGACTCACCCTCTGGCGTGCGCGCGTTCCCAATTCGGCATCTGTGGCCGCGTCGAGCACAATGTCTCCAAGACGGTTGTAAACCATTGGGAACCGCCGCAGCTGCGTGAGCTGACACGGCAGAGCGGTCGCCGACGCATACCGCCGCGTTTCGGCTGCCGGAAACACGTTGGATGCCTGGGCACGCGTCTCAAGGCAGGTGAACTCGGAGGCCTCGAGAAGGGCCATCTCGCGCACAAAGAGGCCGATCCGCAATCGCTGAGTGTGGTCCCACCAAGAGGGCGCCAGCTCAGTGTATGCCTGCTTCTCGAGCTCGCGGCTGCGCTTCTTAAAGCTCTCGTCGCTCGTCCAGTTGAGGACGCGGGTGTCATCGTGCTCTATTGGTATCGTCACAACCGCGCATGCCACTCGTGCGGGCGCGAACAAGGTCGCCCCGCCGCACCAAAGGCTATCCAGCGCGAAGTCGGAGCCATGAGCATGCTGTGCGCGAGCGAGGGCCTCCCAAGTCGCCCCCTCGCGCACGAAAAATCTCGCGTCGACCACCGCCGCCTGCTGCTCCACGTATGAGGTCTCTGCAGCGACCACGCCAGAGCCATCCCAAAACTCCGCGGCGTTGAGGAACTCTATCCATTTGCCTCGCGGATCGCCAAATTTGAGCGTGGCCCTGGCGGCGATGGTAGGTTGTGAGATGACAGGAGGCCCACGCTTACCAAACGCTGCAGTCAGTCGATGCCAGTAAGCGTCGATAGGAAAGTTCCGAAACGACATGTCTTCGTCGGCGAGCCAGACAAAGTTGTGCTTTGCAATCAGGTCCATCGCCTGCAGCCAGAAGAGCATCTTGGGATAGAACGGCTTACCGTTCATCGTCTTCGCCGGGGCCGTTGGCAAGGTACCTCTTCGCACGACGAATTCGGTGCCAACACGCGCGGCTGCAAGTTTGGCCTCAAGCCACTGTTCTGTCGAAGAGCGATCATACAGCACCACAGCCCACGATGCCAAAGGACCAACAGCCATGATGTTCTGCTTGATACGCTGCCGTGAGGCTAGCTTCGAGGACGAGACGTGCAGCACGAGCAATTCACGAGACAAGATTTGCATTTCCATGCTGGGGTGCGTGGCGCAAATCTTCAATCGCGAATCACACGCATTTCCAATTCCAAGCGCCAGTTCCGCAGCTCGCTTCTTGCGGTTGATTGGACATTTATTACCAATTGCGGAATGGCGCTTGTTTTTGGAAGAAAGGAAACGGAGATTTCTCAGGGGATCGCCGAGTGCAGGAATTATGTCGTCATCCAAGCGCAACCGCATGGTTAAGGAACAGCCGGACGACGAAGTCGCCACCAAGCGCGTGCGCAAGAGCCACAGCGCGTCGGAGCCGGAAACGAAGGCGTGCCAAGGCCCATTCCCAGATTGGAGTGCCCCGCGGGAACACGAGGTGCGATCTGTGCATGAAGCCCTCTCCACTTTGCACCCAGAGGTCATGGAGGAGATCTGCAAGCCCAAGAAGGACGAGGGTGGCTGTGGCTCACGTGAGCTCGTCCTTGACGCGCTCGTGGGGACCATCCTGTCCCAGAATACGACAGACGTGCAATCCCACCGCAGCTTCTTAGCGCTCAAGCAGGCATTCCCCACCTGGGAGGCGGTCCGCTCCTCGCCGCCAGCGGCCCTCGAGACCGTGATCCGAAGCTGCGGCCTCGCGGAGACGAAGACGGCGCGCATCCAGGCCATCCTCGAGCGTCTGCACGAGGAGCGCGGCGAGTGCTCCCTCGAGCACCTGCGCGACGAGCCCGACGAAGAAGTGAAGCGCGTGCTCGGCTCCTTCAAAGGTGTGGGCGCCAAGACCATCTCATGCGTGCTTATGTTCTGTCTCAAGCGCGCTGACTTCCCGGTCGACACGCATGTATGGAAGATTGCGATGGCCCTCGGATGGGTGCCCAAATCGGCCAGCCGCGACCAAACGTACGCTCACCTCAACAACCGAGTGCCGGACGGGATCAAGTACGCGCTCCATGTGCTGCTAGTCAAGCATGGCAAGGTGTTCAAGAATGACGTCAAGGCGCTTCGAACCAAGATGAGAGGCGCATTGGTCGTACAAGAGGAGCTCGCGATGACGAGGGTCAAACCCGAGGAAGTAGAAGGTCTGCTCGCAGTCAAGCCGGAACCTGTCGACTGACTAACATCTGAGACTAACAACTGGCGACTGAGACTAACAACCTGTCTACTGAGACTAACAACTGGCGTCCGGAAACAAACGAAATTTTTGCGGTGTTCATATGAACTTATGAAGTTATGAACGACCTTTTTCGCGACTTACTTGGACCCTTCGTGTCACGCGCGCGCGCCGCGGCTTGACGACCAAAACACCTGAACGCCATGGCCTCGCGCCCCATTGAAGCCAAGCCGCTGGCGAATTTTACGGCTGTGGACTATGAGGAGCTGTACTGCGATCGACCGAGGCTGACCGACCGACCGACAGACCGATCGACCGACCGAGGACGTCATCAAGCCGCAATTCATTCGCAGGACGTCATTCAGATTGCCCAGGCGGTGGCTGCAAAGCAGGGAGCGGAGGCAGCCGAACAGGCCACGGATAAAAAGGTTTGGACCACTGCCAAATCCCCGGGTACTATGAAAGCGTCTCCCGGGGCACCCAGTAGCGCCGCAGCAACCACCGAAGCGATAGACGAAGTGCAATTCCTCGCTGCCTCTCCTGCGGAAACCCAGAAAGGCTGCTACTCGATGATGTCGATCCAGAAAAAGGTGCCGTCGCTGGCACTCCTCGAAGTAACCGAGCAAGGACCGACCGCTACGGTGCCGGCTTCAGAGCGAACCGCGCGAACAGCGGCCATCGCGCCGCCAGCAGCGGAGTTGCGAGTCAAGCAACTCGCTGCGCAGCCTGCCGTCGAAGCAGGAGTTGAACTACCCGCGGACGACGAAGCGGACGACGAGGCGGATGGGCTCGTTTGGTTGGCAGGCGAGCGCTACTTTCGTACGCTCCGATGTTCCGGCGGAAACGGTGCCTTCCAGAAGCATAACTTTGACGGCCGTTGGACCCTGTCGGAAGAGGTGCCGCTCTCTAATGGCTTCGCGCACTACGAACACCGCACACCGACTGGCCAGCTGGTGCACTTGTTCCATGTGCCGAGCATGCACGGCTGCGCGCCTCGTTGGGTGATGGGGCCAGTGCCGGGGGCTGACAACGGCTGGGGATTCGTGGACACCGACGCGGTGCGACCAGAGATGATTGTGGATAACAAGTGGATGTTGTGGATGCAAGTTTGCTGGGAAGAGTCAGAGAGCATCACTTTTCAGGGCGTGACGCCGGTCGAGGAGACCGAGCAGGCAGAGGGCGACGACCCGCGGAACAAACGCAACAAGAAGCGGACCAAACTCAAGACGTGGCTCAAAAAGCCTTTGTCGAAGGCGAACGCACCACCGGCTTCCACACCCGTGCCCGCTCCCACGCCCGCACCCGTTCCAACGCCCGTCCCCGCCCCCGCTGCGCCTCCGGCCGAGTCGGCGAAGAAGGCCGCGAAGAAGGCCGTAAAGGAGTCTGCCGCGGCGGCGGCGACGGCTGCCGTGCCTGTGCCGGCACCCGCCAGGGGAAAAGCCAGAGGCTCTCCCGAGAGCGGCGCCGGCGCGGGCAGCTTTGATGACGAGCTGGATCTCGATGAGGCATTGGCAGAGGGCATCGCCAAGAAGAAGACCATGAGTGATCGCATCAAGGAGCGCGCGGCCGCGACCAAGGCGAGTCTCACCAAGGCCGTAAAGAAGTAAGAAGCCGCTCGCGCCGTCACCAATACACGACTTAGAGTCCTAGACAAAAGTTAGGCGGGGGCGGTTTTAGACGTTAAGCTTTAATACGTGTCCGCGGAGGAGTTTTGAGAATAATCTTCGCACGACTAGTTACTTTCCACTTCGTACAGCTGTACACGAGATAAGCCGGTCGCGGAGGATCTGCAGGGATCTCCATGAGCGATCTCCGGGCTTACGAACCGCTCGCGGGTCTAGTGGGCCCCGGGCCCGCTCGCGCCGGCGGCGGTCCGCGACCGCGACGCAACCTCGAAGGTATACCTCTGGGACGCATCGCATGATCGCCGCGGCGGGCCCGCGCCCGTATCGCGTGGCGTATGTCCGGGTCGTGTGGGGCGGGCAAGGGCGGCGGTCGCGGGTCGCCGGGTCGCGCCGTGTCGCGGAGCCAACGGGAGCACGTTGCGGCGCGACCCAGTGGGGCGCGAGTCCCCGGCGAGAGACGCGCAGAGAGAGAGAGACGCGGAGCCGCGGAGGCTCAGGGTCAGGCTGCAGGCTCACCGCACGACCGGGCTGCAGGGAGGGGACCGACTGATCGTTAAGACTGATCCGCAGTTAAATCGCTTAATCGTTCCCGCAGGTCCCGCGCGCCGCGGCACGCCGCACGGCAGATCCGGCCAGACCCAGAGCGTCCCGCAGATGAGTTTTATAGCGCGCGCGGATCGGAGCGCGCGGAGAGCTGCTGAGTCCTGAGACCGGCACATGTGACTTTGTGACATGACTCTCTGTTTGACTCTAACCTCTAAGCTGTGTTTTGAAAACCGTCGAAAGCGTGCGCGCCGGACTCTGAGCTCCGAGGGCGAGGCGGACGGGAGAGAGACTGAAAACTGCGTGAACTCTGAAGGTCGCTTGAAGGTGCAAAAGATCAAAGTCGGTTGGACTTGGAGAGATAGGTTAGGCAGATCATAGTCGAAAATGATCCCAGAAGTGATTCAAAGGGAAGGTACAGCGGCGAAGGTATAAGGGGCGCCCCCCACCCCACTCCTCTGGCCAGCTGCATTCTGTCAGCGCGCCGTCTTCGCCCCTCTCGTCCCTCGATGAAGACGTTCATAGCTCGAGAGATGCACCCCGGAGCGAAGCTCTGCGTTCGGCAGGGCGAGGGGGCGGAGCGGGTCGCCCGGCGGGGCGACGGGCGTGAGCAGGTATCGCGGCGACGTGGGCCGGTCATTACGAAGCGCCTTGATGCGAAATTCGTGGCTCGAAGACGCGCGCGCACTTTCCTCACCGGAGCCGGTGCTCCCAGGGTCGTAAAGGACTCCAGAGTCGATGATGTGCGGCCGGACGACGCTGCGCATCATCAAAGTCTCGCGCGAGGGTGGCGGCGGCATCGGCACCAGCCTAGGCGATTGTGCGCGCTCGGACCAGCGTGCACGCTCGAGCTGCGTCGTGGAGGACATCGTGCGCCGGGCGTCAGGATACCCTTCGGGAGGACGCCCCACGAGCACGGCGCTGCACGTACCACTTCCACTTGCATTCGGACCCCGGCCGCTCAGTGCGGCGCCCAGTGCGCTGCCTTGGGCCGTGTGGGTGGCGATGCCACCAGTGCCCGAGGGCGAAGCGTCGGGATACCGCTCGTGAGGCAGAGCGTCAGCGGGGGTATCTACAATATAGCTCCGTCCTCGCGGGATGCTACGCGCGGCGGCGGCCGGCGCGGTCGCCCCACGCGCGTACTCACCGTCGCCGCCGCCACTGCCGCCGCCGCCGTCGCCGCCAGGCTCGTTGCTGTAGGCTCGCTTCTGGCTACGCTCGCGGTTTACGTACTGCGCGAGGAAGGATTGCTGATAGAGTTCGTCGGGGTGGAGGGGCGTCTTGAGGGCAGCCTGGATGCCTGCCTGGTCCATCTGAGGCAGCTCTGAGTGCGAGAGGGGGTGGACCTTATGGTGGAGCTGGTGCTTCACACCAGCAGGGATCCTGGTGCTCGGGTGCATGTAGTCCTTCACCAACTTGTCGATGCGCGCCTTGTCCTTCGGGCTCAGCATTGCGTTCGCCTCATCCTCCGCAGCCTTGAGCTTACGCAGCCGCTCCGCCTCTGCTGCCTCCACTGCCATACGCGCCGCCTCACTCTTCTTAAGCGCCGCCTCACTCTTCTTAAGTGCGCGCAACGCCGCTTGTTCGGTCGCGCGCAGCCGATCCGCCTCCGCGAGGGCAGACTGGCGCGCCATCTTGAGCTCGCGGCCTAGCGTCGTGGCGAGCGCTTCGCCCTCGCGCAGCTCGAGCGACAGCAACCGTGACGCCACGACCCCCTCGAGCAGCAGCCGCCGAGACTCAGCCGACGCCCAGGCCTCAGCCGAGGCTGCATCGTTGCTGAGTCGGTCGGTGTGAGTCGGTTCAAGGAGTGCGGTGTGAGTCGGTGCGATGGGGGCGGTGTGAGTCGGTCGGTGCGAGTCCGTGGCGTCCACACGCGCCGCCTCGCGCGCCGCCTCGCCCACCGCCTCCGGCGCGGGTGCGAGCGCCGGAGCGGACTCCAGTGGAGAGCACACTCCATATGATGGAGGATCCACTTCATCCGCTTCCGGAGCCGGCGCCGATGCCAGCGGAGCCGCCGCAAAAGCGGCCCCGGAAGCTAAGGAGCTAGGTGCGGTTACGGCCCGTGAGGCCGCGGAGACCGCCGCCAAAGCAGCCGCGGCCTCGGCCTCCGCCCGCCGCAGCTCCCTCTCCAGGTCCCCGATTTCGAAGCTGAGGCTCTCGATCTTTGCTACCTCCGCCGCGGCACTGACCGCCTCCCTCTCGATGGCCGCTACGAGCGCCGCCGTGGCGCTCCCCGACTCCCTCTCGAGCGCCGCTGCGAGCGCATCGAAGCTCTCCTGTTTGTGCTTGCGCCGCTGCTCTTCGAGCTCCTGCTGGACGCGCTCCAAATCCCCCTCCAGCTCACTGTAAGCTTGCCGTTCCTCGTTGAGCTCGCGCTGGAGCTCCTCAATCTCCCGCCGCAGCGCCTCGATCTCGGCCTGAAGCGCCTTCACCTTCTCACCGTCGTTTTGCCCGGAGCCAAACGCGTCCGCCATCGCGTCCACTTCGGCTGTGCGCTTGCCCGTGCGCGTGAGGTTTGGGTTAGCCGGGGTAGTGCGCGAGCCGCGATTCTTGGGCGCCGCGGCGGACGGTGCACCGGGGGCGAGGCGCGCCGGCTCGGCGGTTGAAAGCTCGACGCCCGCCTGAAAGGGGTTGTTGCCGGACTGCTTAGCGGGCGCTTGCTTGAATGCTTCCAGCTCACCCCTGACTGCTTCCAGCTCACCCCTGACTGCTTCCAGCTCACATCTGACTGCTTCCAGCTGGGCCAGCGCGGCCGCCGCGGCGTCCAGGGCAGCCTGCTTGGCCGCTTCCGCCGCCGCCAGGTCAGCCTCGAGGGCGCTTGTGCGCTCGCGGAGCGCCACAAGCTGCGCCTCGAGCTGTGCTGCGTGCGCCTTGGCAGCCAGCTCGAGCTGAGATAGCGCGGCAAGCGCAAAGCTTTGCGCCGACGCGAGCGCCTCGATGCTCTCACGCCTGAGACGCTCGAGCTCAAGACGGACCGTGGTCATGGGCTCACGCAGCGCACGCAGCTTGGCGCGCAGCCTCTCCGCCTTGGCCCGCTCCGCAGCCAGCGCCGCCTCGGCCTCGAGCTGCTTGGCCTGCGCTGCGTTGACCATCTCCAGAGCCTCCCTCTGAGCCCTGCCCTCATTCTCGCTCATCAACTTCCTGTAGGCTTCTTCGCGCGCATTGAGCCCGGCCTCCTTGGCCACCGCCGCCGCCTCGCGCTCGAGCAACTCGGCCTCGAGCTTGGCCGCCGCCGCCTCTCGCTCGGCCAGTTCGGCTAGGCGGCGTGCGAGCTCCGCCTCAGCTCCGGAAAGGCGCTCCTCGCGCTGTAAGGCTGCCGACTCGCGCCGCGCGAGCGCCGCCAACTTCTCGAAGAGATCACGCTCCTTGTCCTTCAGCTCCAGCTCGGCCAACTCGACCGCATGGCGCCGCTGGTTGAGCTCCATCGCCGTCTGCCTCGTCAGCTGCACCGCGCCGTTGTAATTGGGCAAGGGATTGGGCGAGGCCGAGGGCGACCCATCGTCGACGGAGGGAGAGGGCACCTGTGACCCCTCGGCAGCCAGCGCCGCCTCGCGCTCGGCCAACTCAGCCAGCCTACGCGCAAGCTCCGCCTCCATAGCCTCCATCTCGGCTGTCGGCTGCGGCGCACCCGCCACTGGGCCGGCCGGTGGCTCGAACATCCATCCGGGCAACGCCGTGCCACTCGGCCCCGAGGAGACCGCGTACGGCGACAGCCGGCGTTGCGCCTCACGCAGCGCAAACGCGTCGCGTCGCACTGCGAGCTCACGGGCGTTGACCGCCTCCTCTCTCGCGGTCACGGCCGCCTCCCTCTCAGTCAGAGCGGCTGCGCGTCGCTCTGACTCATCCGAAGGCCCCGAAAGCTCCTCGGCCGCCTCCAGCTTGGCTGCCGCGGCTGCTTCGAGCGCCGTCTTGAGCGTCTGGACCTCGTCGGCAAGGTCGACGCAGCCGGCTTCGGCGGTTTCGGCGCGCCGCTTCATCGAGGCACGCTCCTGAGAGTAGACTTGGAATCTGGTCTCCCACTCGGCGACGGTGGTGTCGCGCGCGCCGACCGTCGCGCGCTCCACCATGAGCTCGGCCTCAAGCTGGGCCAGCCTGCTGGCAAGCAGCAGCTCCGCTTCGTTTGGCCCTTGGGGAAGGACAGGGTTGTCCAGACGTAGCTGGTGCTCGCGCGTCTTGGCGAGCGACTCGCGCGTCTCAGCGAGCATTGCCTCCCGCTGGCCTAATGCCTCGTGATCCTCGAGCGCACCGAACTCGGCACGCAGAATCGCCCTCTCGACCGCCGCGCGCCCCTGCACCTCCACCAAGGACAGCTGCGCGTCTTCCAGCTCAGCCAAAGCCTTTTCCTTGAGGGCGGTGCTCTTGCGCTCCTGTATCTTCGCGATGGCGACCTTAACACCCGCCTTAGCTGCCTTGCTCGGCTTGGCACCCGCCTTGGGTGCCTTGCTCGGCGAATCGAAGTCGACGGTCGCGAGCGTACCAGCACCGCTCTGTCGCGACTGGAGCTCCATACAGGCAGCCTGGAAGATGGCGCCGAGGTGCTCGGCGAGGCGCTCGCCCTCCGCCTGCCGCGCGTTGAGCAGGGCCGCCACCTCCGCGGGTGGCTCCGCCGGCTCCAGGTCCTCGTCCTCGTCCTCGGCCTGCTCCGCGGCCGCGACCGCCGCCTCCGCCTGCCACTCCGCATGGCGCGCGCCCAGCAACCCACGCACGCCCGCCATGGCCTTGGGCGACGACTGCGCTTGCGGCGACGAGGAAGTCGGTGACTTCGCTCCGGGCAACGTAGCCCTGGGTGGCGACTCCGACAGAGCGGCTTGTACAGCGGCGACGCGCGCCTCAGCCGTCTCGGCGGCTCGTCGCGCGTGGACCTCGGCTGTCCGGCGCGCGTAGGCCTCGACCGCAACGATGCGGGGCGCGAACTCGTCCGACTCCTCGGGCGCGGCGGCGGACGGCAGGAAGTTGTGTAGCCAGTCGTAGAGTTGGATGAGAAGTGCCTGCACCTGGATCTGGTGGTCCTCACGCTGCTGACCCGCTTCGAGCCACTCGTTGATGGCGCGGTGTACCTCGGCCAGGTCACCAACGACCTCGCTCGGCCGCTCCCACAGCTGCATCGTCTCGTCGACGCGCTCGAGCGCCTCGCCGCACATCCTCCGCCTCTCGACCTTGTCAAACGCGTCGAGCATCGACTTCTCCTCGTTCTCGAAGAGGGTGTGCGATGTGCTGAGAGGCCCACCTGGACGCTTCTTGCCGCTGGTCGCACCCCCAAACGTGTACGACAAGATGCTCTGCGACAAGGCAGACGCACGCGCGCTGCTGTCCGATGCGCCGCGTGCGGCGAAGATGGCCTCGAACGCCTTCTGCTGTGCCTTGGCAGTGGCAGGAAAGATCGAAGGCAGTCCGGCCATGCTTCTCGTAACAGCTGCCGCGGATGACGACGATGCGGCATCGGCGCCGAGGGACGGCATTCCGACTGGCTCGCCCTGAAGCGTGCGAGCCCTTCTGAACGGCCTGACTGCGGATACGAGCGCGAGCGAACTGTGTATGGACTTTGAGTGTCCTACCGGTAAAGTGATGAATAACCGTCAGCACGCGACGATAACACGCCGTCTTTCTTTCGCAGCTAAGTCAGTATAGATAGTTTCGCTGAATACCGCCGGATTCGTTTCTGCATCCTCTGATGTCGAAAACGGTCCGATCCGACCACCGTTAGCTAACCGTCGAGCGCCGTACAGGTATACTGTCGAGAGAGTGCGGACTCGCTCTGCGAACCTAGGGAGGAACGGACCGACTGGTGCCTCCCGGCGCATGGACGGCCGACTGGCCCGCAAGTCAGGCGTGGGGGCGGCCTTGCTTGCTGCCGCACTGCTTACTGCAGCCAGTTCTGCGGGAACGCGCCTGTTCTTGACCGTCGTGATCGGTTGCGGATCAAGCTGTAGCCTCACTAGTGTGGCTCGAGCACTGCTTCTCCCGCGACGTGCACCAGAGTTCCGAGCAGCTAGGACGAGGATACTTTGGTGGATGCTCATCGCCCTCGCGCCCACGGTCTGGGCACAGACTATAATATCCACGCACAAGGGACGCACCTATCAGCCATTCCTGACCAGCACGCAGTGCTGCAACCCTGCTGCAGCAGTTGGCGGTGCCCTCTCAGTGGGCGGGTGCGCGAATACCTGCGATAGCCATGTCGGCTGCAACTCCTTCCACTTCAGCAGTGCTCTGAGCGGCTGCGGCCTGTGCCTTGACTTCTGCCTAGTGAGCAGTGTGACTAATGCTCAATACGACTCGTATCGTGTGTTCACGCCACCGCCCTCACCACCACCACCGCTGCCGCCGCCTCCATCACCCTCGCCCCCGCCTTCTCCACCTCCGCCATCGCCTCCGCCGAATCCGCCTCCTCGGCCGCCACCCTCTCCACCACCATCGCCGCCACCCTCGCCACCACCGCCTTCGCCTCCGCCGCCACTCAGGCCACCCTTCCCTTCCAAGCCACCACCATTGCCGCCGCCGCCTTCTCCGCCGCCCTTTCCACCTCCACCATCTCCGCCACCACCATCTCCACCACCTTCGCCTCCCCCATCACCACCTCCGCCGTCGCCACCACCGCCGTCTCCACCCCCCTCACCACCACCGCCATCACCACCGCCGTCTCCACCTGTGCCGTCGCCACCGCCTTCTCCGCCGCCATCACCACCTCCGCCGTCGCCACCACCGCCAAAAACTCCGCCTTCGCCTCCGCCGCCTTCTCCGCCACCCTTACCACCGCCACCATCGCCGCCGCCGCCCTCTCCGCCTCCGCATCCTCCGCCTTCACCACCTCCGCCGTCGCCACCGCCGCCATCGCCTCCGCCGCCGTCGCCACCGCCGCCTTCTCCGCCGCCCTTCCCACCGCCGCCATCTCCGCCTCCGCCCTCTCCGCCACCGTCGCCTCCGCCGAAACCACCCCCACCATCGCCACCGCCGCCGTCGCCTCCACCAAGACCGCCGCCCGTCCCACCACCTCCATCTCCACCGCCACCATCGCCCCCTCCATCGCCACCACCTAGACCACCACCACCTTCGCCGCCACCGCCGTCGCCTCCGCCACCTTCGCCACCGCCGCCTTCTCCGCCGCCCTTTCCACCTCCGCCATCTCCGCCACCACCCTCGCCACCACCGTGTCCTCCGCCTTCACCACCTCCACCGTCGCCACCTCCGCCGTCGCCTCCGCCGCCGTCACCGCCGCCGCCTTCTCCGCCGCCTTCTCCGCCACCGCCTTCTCCACCGCCTTCTCCGCCACCCGTCCCGCCACCCCCATCTCCGCCGCCGCCTTCCCCACCACCAGAACCTCCGCCTTCGCCACCTCCGCCGTCGCCGCCACCGCCATCGCCTCCGCCGCCGTCGCCACCGCCGCCTTCTCCGCCACCCTTCCCACCTCCGCCATCTCCGCCACCACCCTCCCCACCACCGTCTCCTCCGCCGTCACCACCTCCGCCGTCGCCACCGCCGCCGTCGCCTCCGCCGCCGTCACCGCCGCCACCTTCTCCACCGCCGTCGCCGCCACCCTTCCCGCCACCCCCATCGCCGCCGCCGCCATCCCCTCCACCAACACCTCCGCCATCGCCGCCGCCGCCATCACCGCCTCCGCCATCACCGCCTCCGCCATCGCCTCCTCCGCCGTCGCCTCCGCCGCCATCGCCACCGCCGCCGTCGCCACCGCCGCCTTCTCCGCCGCCCTTTCCACCTCCGCCATCTCCGCCACCACCCTCGCCACCACCGTCTCCTCCGCCTTCACCACCTCCACCGTCGCCACCTCCGCCGTCGCCTCCGCCGCCGTCACCGCCGCCGCCTTCTCCGCCGCCTTCTCCGCCACCGCCTTCTCCACCGCCTTCTCCGCCACCCGCCCCCCCGCCCCCATCTCCACCGCCGCCATCCCCACCACCAGAACCTCCGCCATCACCGCCTCCGCCATCTCCGCCACCGCCATCGCCTCCGCCACCTTCGCCACCGCCGCCTTCTCCGCCGCCATTCCCACCGCCACCATCTCCGCCACCACCCTCGCCACCACCGTGTCCTCCGCCGTCACCTCCTCCGCCGTCGCCACCGCCGCCGTCGCCTCCGCCGCCGTCACCGCCGCCGCCTTCTCCACCGCCGTTGCCTCCGCCGCCGTCGCCGCCTCCGCCTTCTCCGCCACCCTTCCCACCTCCGCCATCACCGCCGCCACCGTCTCCACCGCCATCACCTCCCCCATCACCACCGCCGCCATCGCCGCCACCACCTTCGCCGCCACCGCCATCGCCTCCGCCGCCGTCGCCACCGCCGCCTTCTCCGCCGCCCTTCCCACCTCCGCCCTCACCGCCACCACCCTCGCCACCACCGTGTCCTCCGCCTTCACCACCTCCACCGTCGCCACCGCCGCCGGCGCCTCCGCCGCCGTCACCGCCGCCGCCTTCTCCACCGCCATCTCCGCCACCGCCTTCTCCACCGCCTTCTCCGCCACCCGCCCCGCCGCCGCCATCTCCACCGCCGCCTTCCCCACCACCAGAACCTCCGCCTTCGCCACCACCGCCATCGCCGCCACCGCCATCGCCTCCGCCACCTTCGCCACCGCCGCCTTCTCCGCCGCCCTTCCCACCTCCGCCATCTCCGCCACCAC
>ENA-UOXP01000992-UOXP01000992.1-mixed-culture-metagenome-genome-assembly--contig:-NODE-992-length-21397-cov-35.241636_pt1 | contig 21397 bp, 14 predicted proteins | sample MGYA00238161_ERZ761639 | MGnify/ENA primary metagenome ERZ761639 (study PRJEB28913, sample SAMN08776760) | mixed culture metagenome | isolation source: Freshwater growth medium | place: USA...
ACCTGGCACCTTCACGTTGAGTTCACAGCTGCGTAACTTTGGGCGTCACGCAGCACTCAATGTCAAAAATTTCGACTGTACCCAATACATTGTACTTGTAGTTACGCTGCCATCGATGTACGCTGCGTACATTGTATGCGGTATGGCGTACCGCACATGAAATGGCACCGTATCATTGGCATGTCCGTCAAACGCTGTGCCTTTCGGGTAACGTACCAATACAGCCACAATTATATTTGAAATATTTTTCAATGCCGCGATTCGTTGATTGGTTCATCGACGGTCGGTCAGATTTCTTAATGGATAATGCGACGTTCAGAGTTCGATTGCGCGACTCCCAAGGTACGTGTACACAACAACAAAACTTGATTCGTAACCAAGTTCGTTACTAGGTCTGGGGTTGGTAACGAACTACTAACCTCACTACCAACCCCTGACGTTGGTAGTGAACTACTAACGTTGGTAGTGTCGTCGGCTTTTTGGTGGTTTGATCACAGTAGATTACAGTACTATCCACACTACACAGTATTCACACTATGAGCTCATTCACGGGGGCTGCTGGCTTCCAGGAGATACACTCCGCGCCGCGCTCTCTCGCTGATCTCATGCTGCGCGAGCCCGCCAGGCCGCAAACGCCTCACAGTGTTGCACATGCTCGAGAGGCTCCCACGTGTTGTCATCCGCGCTCCACCCTTCCCACTTGACAAGGAATTCCGTTTTCTTTCCTTTGATGCGCTCGTCCACGATGCACTCGACGTCATACGCATCCGCGTCGCTGCTCTCGTCGCTGCTCTCGTCGTTGCTCTCCTCCATGATCTCATCGTCGCTGCTCTCGTCGCCCAGGGCGTAATGTTCATCGAACAAGCCCGTCTTCTTGGTCTTCTTGGCTGCACCTGTTGGCCTCTTGGCTGCCACCGGGGGCTCCTTCGGTGGCTCCTTCGTCACGTACTTCGCCTTGAGCCAGCCGGACTTGAAGTTGAAGACGGAAATCTTCAACCAGTGCTCGTCGACGAGGGTGACGTCATCGGCTTGATACAGCGTCTTCTCCTCGATAATCTCCACCCTTGCACCCTTATCAACGCACAGGGCGTAATCGTTCTCGACGTCAATGTAGATGATGTTCGCTTCCTGACCTGATGGCTCGGGCGCGGACCGCAATCCGATCGATTCGGTCAGTGAGGTGATGACGCCGAAGGACTTTGCTGCTGGCTCCAGAGGCCTCTTCGCAGCGGCGGCCTTTGGTGCTTTCGCAGCGGCGGCCCTTGCTGATTTGGCGAGCGTTTTTGCAGCAGGAACGCGCCCCTTTTTTGCGCGCTGCGTCCCTGCTGGTGGAACGATGGGCGGCATAACCTCGTCGCCCAAGCATGGTGGGCGCGGCGGCAGCACGTTGCTTGCCACAGTAGCTGCGTCACGCAGGATCTGAAGGTTAGCAGCTTTTGTTGTTGGAGACAGCTTGCGCATCGCAATAGAAGGCGCAACCTGTGGCTTTGCTTGCAAAGCGCCAGCCAGCACGAGCTTGTTGGGGGCAGGCGGCTCCGCGCGAGGCGCGGAAGGCTGCGTCGTCGGGATCACGTTCTCCTTGGTGTTCACGAAGTACTTGGGCTCCTGTGCGACAGTTGTGACCGAGCCCAGAAAGAGTTTGTCGAGCGAGCCGTCGCGAGCTGTACCGTCAATGTCGGCCTGGTCAACCACGTGTTGGAGGCTCTTCGAATAGATCGTCTGTGAGGAGGCAGCACAGATGTACAGTCAGTAAATATGTGCAAAAAGGCGGAGTGAGCAGGATCTGCGAGCGTACCGAAGCGCTGCTCCGACGGCCCATTGCCGCGCGACCCTTGAGGATTTTTTTCCAATCGCCACTAAACGCGGGCTTGCCGAGGTACTTCAACTTCAGCAGCTTGGCGTACCTCTTCTCCACTTCCTTGTCGCCAGAGACGTAGTTGTCGGCGAGTGCACGCTGCAGGAACACGTGCTTCGAGATCTGCTTGGTGTCGTTCGCCGATAGGTCGTTGACGAACGGGTTCTCTGTCTCGTACTCCATGGTGTCAAGCACACCGGGAAGCTGGATCGCGTCCAGTGTGCCTTCAAGCTTGAGCTTCTCGCCGAGCTTGATGTTGTCCTTGGGCGCGTACGAAGGCGCCCTGACACCGCCAGCGCTGCTGAGCACCAGAGCAGCAGACACGGGCGCACCTGGAGCAATGGTGGTGAACTGATGCTGGAGAAGGTGTTGGATTGAACGCATCCAACCAAGACGACCTTCCGGATGCGTCTCCGACTGAGTTGCCTTGACGACCACGTTCTGGATCATTGCGACTGTGACCCATGGTTGCCTCAAGCAGCCCACCGTGATCAACCCGAACTCGGACGCGAGTGATTCGTGGATTTGTCTTGCCTCATCCATGAAGCCCATCTGTTTTCCGACGACTTCATTCCAGAAGGACGCGCTCATATCGTCGTCGCTGAACTTCTTGAAGGCGACGAGCGCCATCGAGACAGCCGGCAGCCCACGACACTTGAACGACGAGCGGCATTGTCAGCTCACCAGATGAGATTTGAATGAAAGGCAGTCTCTCCAAATATTTGAAAACACGAGCTGTGAAACCCAGAAACCCCAATAGTTTCGACCTCATTACAGCCTTATGAGTGGCCTCAGTACTATTTATACAGTTTCGTTGGTCTGCTATTTTTATTTGTCAATCAGTCAGTTTCTGATTTGAAAACTCGAGCTCTGAAACCCAGTCTCGCCCCAATAATTTGGATCTGAACGCGTCGATGCGCTGTGGAGGTTGCGAGCGGCAGATCAAGAGCTTGGCGGCACACCTGCGAGAGAACACTCCCTGCCGCAGCTTTTACGAGGACGATGACTCTGACGAGGACATATCGAAGTCGGTGCCGATCGATGATAGTGACGATGAAGTGACCAAGTCGATCATAGAAGATGGGCACACATCAACGAGAGTGCAGATGGTTGCCGCAGACCTGGCAGACCTCCGCTTCGAGCATGGCCTCAACCAGGAGGGCATCGTTGCGCTTCAATCGTCGGTGCGCCGGTGGATGAAGGACGTCGCAAACGATGTTGCCAGGGAGCTCGAAGCTCTCGTGTCTTCGGGTTTGTTGGCGACCGAGCGCGCGCAGAGAGTGGCCGACAAGGTGGGCGTGGACATCTTCGCTTCGCTTTCGACCGCCCATCAGGAGCTCATGCAAATGAAGAAAGGCACGCGCTATCTCGAACCGCGGATCACCACGATTGGCAGCGAGACCGTTGCTTCGTTCGACCTCGGCGAACTGTACGCTCGGCACCTGCAAACTGACGAGAGCTTTCGGAAGCTCGTTGTTCGCAAGTCGGACGCCTGGAAAACAGGAGACAAGTGGCGGACGCAGCCCACGACTCTCGCTGACATTGAGGACGGGGTCGCGATGCGTTTTCATCCTCATCTCTTGCGGCCTGCAACATCCGACGAGGCCATCGACCTTCGCATCGCTATTAATGTTAACGCTGACGATATCGAGGTGCGTCCGGCGGAGACACGTGATTGTTGCCCGCCGCTGCCCTCATCCTAATCTCGTGCTCTGCAGGTAGCTAACCCCCTTGGCACTGCCCGAGGAGAGCATAAAGAATGTGGCGTGCAAATCGCAACGTGCAACCTACCGGCGACTGAGAGATTCAAGATGGAGAACATCTTCTTGCACACTCTCGCAAAGGCTAAGCTGTACAAGAAGGTAGGCATGTCGAGAGTCCTGTGCGGCGTGGACCAAGCAACGGGCAAGGTTCACACGGACGAGCCGAATCTCGCCAGAGACCTTCGCGAGCTTAGCACGGTTGGCAGGCTAATCGAGATCCCCGACGATGTTCATGGCGGGTCAACAACAGTACGGCTGAAAGTCTACCATATCGTGTCTTCGTGTGACTATCTGGGTGCCATGTCGTTGCTCCCAAACGCCGAGTCTCCCGGGTCGCACTTCTTCTGCCGTACGTGCTACGTGGATGCCTCTGACGCTGACTGCCACCGCCCCTTCTCATTTACCATTTATGCGGACTCAGCAGGCGGGTAAGCGCAAGATTCCGGAGCGCAACTGGCCCGAGCTCAAGGAGGTGATTGCAAAGCTGCGCAAAGGCGAGGGCGACAGCAAGAAGATCATGCACGACCACGGTCTCAACAAGCTGTTCTTTGCGCTCGATCCTGATTACATCCCGCACGTGGACCCAACCACAATCGCACCGATCGACCTGCTTCACCTCTTCCCAGATGGCCTGCTGCGGTCTGAGCTCGCGTGGATGCTGTTCATCTTCATGAAGATGGGCCTCAAGACCGACGCCATCAACACGCGTGTGCGTGCGTATAGCAGGCAGAGCCCAACATTCCCCAAGGACGTGCGCATCCCGGCCTTCAAGGACAAGTTGTCGAAAGGGATCAAAGGCGGCATACCTGACTCCTCCTCGACCGTCAACATGACAGGCTCGCAATGCATGCACTTTTCAGTGCACAGGTGAGCGCAATAGCATGTTGCCCCGCTCACACTGCAAACTGACGGTCGCAATGCACCCTGCTCCTCTCGCAGCGCGCAGATCCTGCAACCCATCCTGACAGCGCAGATGATGGCGCACCCGGCCTGGGCAAGCTGGCTCAAGCTGGTGGAACTTTTTGCGTACACCCTGCAATCGGAGCTGCAGGTCAACGACATCAAGGTCATCGACACCCTCCAGCTGCAACACTCGTCGCTTTTTGATGCGGTCCCCGAGTACAATGGCCTGAAGCGACCCAAGCACCACTTCTGTACTCATCTAGCTGATGATATCTACAGGTACGGGCCACCGCGCGGCTTTTGGTGCTTTGGGTTCGAGGGCTTCAATAGGATAATCAAGAGAGGAGCACGCATGAGTAACTGGAAGAACACTACTGTCAGTATCATGCAGTATTGGTCAGCGCGGTCCGCACGCGCATTGATGCGTATGTGCGGCGGATGAGCTCGATACACGATAGTGTGAATGGTGTACCGTGAATACTGTAATCTACTGTAATCACCACAAAAGGCCGACGACACTACCAACGTTAGTAGTTCACTACCAACGTCAGGGGTTGGTAGTGAGGTTAGTAGTTCGTTACCAACCCCAGACCTAGTAACGAACTTGGTTACGAATCAAGTTTTGTTGTTGTGTAGCACACGCTGCCTGGTGGCATTTTTTACTTACTTACTTACTACAAGGTGCGACATGCGAGGACGACCTACACAAACTCGCCCCGGCTCATACGAAAGTTGGTATGGCCTCGACGCAAACAAAGTTCTTGCCGCACTCCTCGACGAGGACGCCTGAAGCCTTGCCGGGGGTCACTTCTATCGAGACCTCCATCATGGTCATCGGCGGGAAGAGCCACTCCTTCTCATCCTCGAACTGCGAGAGCAGGCTGATGTCCGCGCCTCGATGGTAGCCTGCATCCGTCTCCGGCCCGCATTTGAGGCACCACAGTAGGTTGGGCGCGCCGTTGCCAGCCATGTAGTGCAGCGCCGTCTCGCGTTCGGCAGAGGTGGACATGAAGGCCGTCTCCGTGGCGATGATGGTGCCGATCTCGTCTGCCAGCCAAAACGTCTTGGGAAGCTCGCCACGTGCTCCGCGCCAGAGATGTGTGCATGCCTCCTCGGGTGTCGACACAGCGCTCAGCTTGCGAATCCCATTGATGACGTGGCGCGTGGTGGCCACGAACGTGAGGCTCGCATGGCGCGCGAGCTGCTCACGGAACTGGCCATCCAATTTGCTCACGTTGCGCAAGAAGGCGTTGATGGGCTGGAAAGCCGGGCCGGAGTACAGCCGGATAGCGAGCACCTCGTCGAGTGTTAGGAATGCATGCTCGTCTTCCAGGAAGGTTCCGTGACCTTTCTGCCTCCGATTGAGGATGAATTCGTTCACGCGCTCTTGGAACTCAGCGGGCATGCATCCCCCATTGCGTGCGTCGCGTGTGCCTGGCGTGCAATCGTCCAAGGGCAGCGCCGGACCGCACACGTACTGGAACTCGTCACGCGCACAGTAGTGTCGCCCCTTCCAATCTTTCCATTCCAGGTCGCGATCCCACTCTAGCGCCATCGTGAGCACCGGGCGCGCGAGCACGTCGTCGAGGCCGCTGACAAACTCTTTGCGGCACGCGTAGCTCAGTGTGACCAGGTCGGCGACTCCACACAGCTTCGCTCCAATCGAGAATTCCTCACCATCGGCCACCTCTGCATCGGCGTCATCGCTGCACGCGGCACCATTAGGCTTCCTATACGTCGCGGTGAAGACGAGCAGCCGTTGACGCGGGAAGACGCCTGGCACGGGAGACTCCCAACCGCCGGCCGGCACCACCTGCTTGAGACGAAACAGGCAATTGGGCGGGAACACGCCGCTCTCTTTGCTCGTCATCACCGGCGAGTGGCACCCAAACTCGTCGTCCTCGGCCGTCTCGAAGCACACCACGTCCGACTCCTGCATCGTATACACGTACCCTCCGTCGCTCCCTTTCGAGCGCACGACGAAGCCGCCCTCGCCGAACACATCCCTCGAAGCGCTGCACGTGCCAGTGACGAGCGAAGAGCCACTCAGCCCACGAAAGCCCGTCGCGTCGCCCCTCTCCACGGACGCGTCGGCCCAACGAGGATCGCGGTCGGCTAGGGAATCGAAGCCCTTTCGGTACCAGTACAAACGCGGAGGCAGCGGATAGCCCTCTTGACGCTGAGTGGAGCGCTGCGCGTGAATGACGTTGAAGAGCGCGTGCGTCGATGCCGAGTAGCTTGGGTCATGAGAAGCGAGTGCTGTCGATAAGATGCCGTTCACAGCCGGGTTCGAAAGTACGCGGAAACACTCGGCACGCTTCCCTGGCCATCCGATGGCGGTCGCGCGCTTGATGGCGTCCGAGAGCGAATCGATCATCCAATCGAGGTCCTGGTGCTTACGCACGTACTCCTCGTTGGCCTGGTCGTGTTTGCCAGCGCGCCTATTCGATGCGACCTTCATGCTGACCCACTCGTCTCTCCATGTGCGACCTTCTGGCGCCGGGCCGATCTGGTCCTCGAGTGTTTTGAGATGACCGGCACGCGATGTTGGCGCCTCCTGCGGTACAAGCGTCTCGAGAGCCTGCTGAGAGCGCTTCAGCTCTTGCTGAAGCGTCAAGATGGATTGTCGGACGAGAGCCACAGCCGCATCTCCGCTTCCTGGGTCATCCTTGATGAGTTGGCCGGCTCGCAGGATGTAGATTGCGTGTTCAGATGAGGTGCGGCACCTCGAAAGGGCGACACCCATGATGCGCTTGCGCAACTGCTCGAGGGCGTAGGCGAGGGCGGCGGCGGCGAGGGCGGCGGTGGTGAGGGAGAGGGCTTGGCGCATTGGAGAACTTCTGTACATGAAGTTTTGCTACCACAATGCAAACAAGTTTCGGGCGGCGCTGCGCTGCTGGTGGTCTGTTCGCGCAGAGAACAGTGTGGAACTGCCTGTGGAAACACTTTTGACGCGAGGGGGACCTTCGTTTTTGCACGCGACGCGAGGCCAATGGAAATAGTTGAGCGCCCTCCTGCAGCCTCCGGCGGCTGCTGCCTTGCCGTCGCCCTCGGTGGAGGCTCCGACTGCATCGGCGCGCTCGCGCTCGCCAGGGCGCTTGGATACGAGGACGTCGTGCTCGTGATGCCCAGTGGCGGCAAGTCAGGAGGAAGCCAAGTGGTGTGCGAGCCGGTGAGTGCGGCGGAGGCTCCGGCGTTGCCTCCGGGCGGCGACTTCTACTCCAACGACACCATGCTCGCCTACCTCCTCTCGCTGCCGATCGGCCTCCGGCCGACGGTCGCAAAGTTCCTCGTCCAGCCCAAGGACGCGGCAGGCGCCAAGAGTTTCTCGCTAGCATCGCTCAATGCGACAACAGACGCGCTGCTCGCGCTCGCACGCACGCATCAGTGCACGGCCATTGCCGGGCTCGACTTTGGCGGGGATGTGGTCCTTCCTGAACCGCTCCTCGACGACTTCAAGCGGCGGTTAGAGCAGCAGCCGCAGCCGCTGTCGCAGCCGAACATGGATCAGAGTGCCAGAATAGCCAGCGACGATGCAGCCGACAGAGCAGTGGTTCCGTCGGCTGCCGAACGAGTCGGTGCGGTGGCTGGGCGCGGCGTTAAGCGCGCGGCGGAGGACGAACCGGAGGGCGGGGCCCCCTCGGCACGCGCCCGCGAGGACGACCCCGTGAGCGCAGACCCCGTGAGCACAGATCAAGAGTCCTTGATCAAGCAGCGCGACACTCTCAATCTCCACGCGGTCGGGGCGGTGGCGCGAAAGCTCGGGGTGCCCGCGACGCTCGTCGCTTCAGCGCCAGGCGTGGATGCCGCTGCGGTTGCGCCCGAGTACGCACGGCGTCTGGGCGGACCCGGCGGCGCGACAGTCCGCGTCTTCGCCATGGGCGCGGATGAGGCGAACCCGTGTTCCCTCGCGCCTGTGCCAGGGCCCGCTCCGCCGTGCTCGCTGCCAGAGCTGCCTGAGGCGCTCACGAGAGCGCGGATGCCCGCACCCGTCGAGGCCGCCTTCGTGCACGAGCTGCGACGGCTCGCCGAGCGCATCGCCTACGACGCGCGCGCTCAACTGCAGCTGCAGCGCGAGCATGCGTACAAGACGTATTCGCTCGTGGCCGCGTGCGCCGCGAAGCTCGAGGCGTCAGGCGCCTTGCCGGGCGCGCTCGTGAAAGACGCGCCAAGCAGCGCGAGCGATGTCGAAGACTTCTTCGTACTTGGCGCGTTCAGGCCTTCGGAAAAGGCGCGCGCGCACATGCATGCATCCACCGTGCTCGGGCTCTTCGACGTCGCCGGATGGGTATGGGAGTGGGGCGAGCCACCGGGGTTGTAGAGTGCACGCAACGACTCAAAACGTGTGTACTTGAAAAGGATTACGGCATTTCTCCGCGCCTCCGAGCCGATATGCTGGTAAATATCGCTCGGGCGTATCCCGCTCATCCTCATCGGATGCCCGCTATTGAAATTCTTGTTATGCAATTTCTGGTGCTTCCGGAGGCAGCGGCGGAATTACGGCGGAATCCCCAGTGATGCCAGTTGCTTTTTACAGCGCAGCGCTACAGTGATACACTGACCTTAGAACCTAAGAAACTGTGATTTGGATGATAACCTTGGCCGCTTCCGGTTGAGCTTCTCCTTTGTTACAAGACGTCACAACGGCTCCCTAGCCATCGGTCTTGCAACAAGCCCCCTGTGTGCGCTCGGTCTACGTGGCGCGGCCATCGGCGACCTCCGACGGGCACACATCGAAGTGCAACGGCTGCGGCCGCAGCCAGGCCGCCGAGCGTCAAGTTGTGCTGCTCGCGCGCCTGGGCGTTCGCAAGCTCGTCGACAAGCACTGCACGGACGGCCGATAAGAGCAATCTCTTGGGGAGTTGGTCCTCGAACGTCGGTCCGGTTGCGCCCATATCGACAACGTGCATGTGGAGCGAGGGGACCGAGTTGTAAGGGAAGCAGTGGAAGAACAGACTGAGGCGCTCGGGCGCGTCTGACCAGCCTGGAGTGCCTCGAGCAAAGGCGTGCGCGGCCTCGTGCAGCGCGTCGAGCGTGATGAGGGCCTCGCGTAACGACGATGCTCGCCCGTCCAGACCAACGCTGAGCACATTGAACCAAGTCCACGAGAGGTCCCGCGTCGTCAGGAAGCGGTGGCGCTGACCCATGGACGCCCTGCCCACCCACTCGGGTGCGTCCGAGGCCCAGTTGTCGTCGTTCTCGGGACGGTTGCAGGCGACCACAAAGATGGACGCGTACGCGCCGAGCGCCTCATTCTCCCGCTTCATGCCCGGCTGCACTAAGTGGCCGCTCGCAACGCAGGCGAACACATTGAAGGGTTTGACCGTGCCAGGCAATCCCACCTTGAGGTTTAGGCCGTCCTCAGCGAGGAGGCCCTCTCTTTCAAGGTGCGCCCGCAAGGTAGGCGCGCCGCCAATCGACCGCATGTGCGCGCGTGCGGCTGCAAATGACACCGCGTCGTCAGGCGCTCCTCCGTAGAGCGCCTTGAGCTTTGTTTCGATGTCGTCGCCTGACATTAGTTTTTCCCGTATGAACACAGCGTCATACAGAACGTTTTCATAGACTGCTTGGCTAAACCCCAAAATTCTGGCTGGCGTGTTGATATTTTTAGAATCTTGTTACGTGAATTCGTCGTCGCTGCATTCGTCGCTGCAGTGCCTGGACGCTTCTATCGCGTCCCGGTGCACCTACCCCCAACGCGGGCGGCCTCTTAGGTGCCGCCGCACCAGCTCCTGGACTTGCTTACGGGGAGCCCACCGCAGGTGCCACCCGGAATCCCACCGCCGAGGAGATCGTCAACCCCTCTGCAATGGTGCCGAACAAGCCCGCAGCCCAAAACCACAAGACCACATGTGAACCAGTCTTGTGGTTCACATGTCTCCCGGCCGGCTGGTGGCCACGTCGTATTCGTGCTCGGCACGTGGCCGATGCTGTGTCTTCTGGCTGCTGTCTGGCCGTCGCCCTCGGTGGAGGCTCCGACTGCATCGGCGCGCTCGCGCTCGCCAGGGCGCTTGGATACGAGGACATCGTGCTCGTGATGCCCAGTAGCGGCAAGTCAGGAGGAAGCCAAGTGTTGTGCGAGCCGGTGAGTGCGGCGGAGGCTCCGGCCTTGCCTCCGGGCGGCGATTTCTACTCCAACGACACCATGCTCGCCTACCTCCTCTCGCTGCCGATCGGTCTCCGGCCGACGGTCGCAAAGTTCCTCGTCCAGCCCAAGGACGACGGCGACCCTCGCACAGGCGGCTTCTCGCTCGCATCGCTCAATGCGACCACAGACACCCTGCTCGCGCTCGCACGCGCACATCAGTGCACGGCCATTGTCGGGCTCGACTTTGGCGGCGATGTGGTCCTGCCTGATCCACGCCGCGCCTCCGGCGTGAGCTCAGGGCCCTTCATCAAACGGCGTGACACCCTCAATCTCCACGCTCTCGCGGCGGTGGCACGAAAGCTCGGGGTGCCCGCGACGCTCGTCGTCTCAGCGCCAGGCGTGGATGCCGCTGCGGTTGCGCCCGAGTACGCACGGCGTCTGGGCGGACCCGGCGGCGCGACAGTCCGCGTCTTCGCCATGGGCGCGGATGAGGCGAACCCGTGTTCCCTCGCGCCTGTGCCAGGGCCCGCTCCGCCGTGCTCGCTGCCAGAGCTGCCTGAGGCGCTCACGAGAGCGCGGATGCCCGCACCCGTCGAGGCCGCCTTCGTGCACGAGCTGCGACGGCTCGCCGAGCGCATCGCCTACGACGCGCGCGCTCAACTGCAGCTGCAGCGCGAGCATGCGTACAAGACGTATTCGCTCGTGGCCGCGTGCGCCGCGAAGCTCGAGGCGTCAGGCGCCTTGCCGGGCGCGCTCGTGAAAGACGCGCCAAGCAGCGCGAGCGATGTCGAAGACTTCTTCGTACTTGGCGCGTTCAGGCCTTCGGAAAAGGCGCGCGCGCACATGCATGCATCCACCGTGCTCGGGCTCTTCGACGTCGCCGGATGGGTATGGGAGTGGGGCGGGCCGCTTGGATCGTGACCCATAGTGAACTGTGACTGCTCCAGGACGATTTCCTGCCATGCTCCATGGTGCCCGTGGTGCCAATGGTGCCTAACAAAATCGAACGGCATCGTATTACGCCTAGCATTGCCAATTGCACGCACACGCGGCATTCGGTTGTCGACACATTCACGCCCGATCGACCCCGCACCAAAATGCCCACTCGAGACTAAAAAACCTTAAATAACACGGGTCCTTAAATAACACGGGTCCGCCCCGAGTCCACCTTAAATAACACGGGTCCGCACATGACCACAATCTTAGTTTACTGCATACGCATACGGATACGGATCCGAGTCTTGCGCAACCCGTTTCTGGCGCGTTTGCCGTTTCCCACCAGCATCTTTTCAACCATCTTTTTACATCACTGCGGGCGTGTGTGACTCGATTGCCGCCGCGCGTGACGCCCTTTAAAGCGAAACAGTATCGGTAACGCGGGGGCTGTCCCGTGTCCAGGGTCTTGTGAAAGGTAGACGCTAGACCATTCACCATATGCATATCCAGCTATGACGAGAATCATAATCATCCTGATCCTCCGACGTTTTAAATTAAACGACGTGTTCGATGACGATGCGAACCTCAAACCTGAAAAACATAGATGTCATGGATTCTAGAGCTTAACTGATTGAGTTCGAACGTACAATGAAGCGTTAAATTGTCCCTAATGTTCCACCGCATCAAAACTCCATCGTCTGCCAGCCGCCAGCCGCCGCGACGAAGAAGTTGTTGAGCTCCTTGGTGAGGGCACGCGAGATACGCGCGGCCGGGTAGGCGCCCTGGAGGAGGGCGAGGTGCGAACGCACCTGCTCCTTGCGCACGGCGCGCCGTACCTCGCCGTGTGGCGGCCCGGGGTTCCGTGGCGTGGTCCCATCCTCGCCAAAGAGGGCGAGCAGCGCCGCAGCGGCCACGGTGGCCGATCGATCGTCCCCACGCTCACAGCAGATGAGCACCCTGCGCCCTGCGGCCAGGTGGCCGTACGTGAAGCGCAGCGCAGCGGGCAAGACGGCGCGCTGCCACCAGTCCTTGCTCGGCTGTGCGCGCTTGCTGCGCCCCCGGCTCTCGTCCTCTACTGGGACGTGTAAGAGGCGATAGGGGATCGTCGTTGCCGGCGACGGCGCTTCTGTCGCCGCCCCCTGCTCCGTCGCCGCTGCCGCCGCCGCCGTCGTGGCGTGGGGCGCGTCCTTGTGGTTGGGTGCCTCGGCCTGCGTGGCCTGTGAACAGTCCGTCAGACAGACAGTTTCGTGGTTGGGTGCCTCGGCCTGCGTGGCCGCCCCGAGCGCGCCGTTCGCCCAGGACGGCGCTCCGATCGAGCCGCCCACGTCGAGGATCGCGTCCGCATGGTGCCATACGTCGGGTAGACACGCGGCCGCGCGAGGGCCAAGAAGGAGGCCGCTACCCCACAGAGACACCGCCACTGCCGGGGCTGTACCGCTCGCGTCGGCGCCGCTGTTGCCAGCCGTCGCCGCCTCCGCCGCCTCCGCCGCCTCCACCGCCTCCGCCGCCCCCATCGACGCACTCTTCGCTGCCGCTGCCACCTCGCTGCGGTCCGCACCGTGCTCTACATCTGCCGGGGCGGCCGCGGAGGTCAGCTCGCTGATAATGACGCGCTCGCCCCTCTGTGCGGCGCAGAGGGCGTCGCTGAGGGCGGCCTCGGCCGCCTCGGGCGAGCGCGCGGCGAGGGCAAGGATGGGCACCCGCCACTGCCACCACAGCTCCGGCGTCACGCCGCGTGCCCAGTTCTCATCATCGTCGCCCGCGCCCTGCACATACGTCCACGACGCCCGCTCACGCGCCGCCTCAGCTGAGCATGCCTCCGAGGCACACACGCAGTGCACCCACGCAAACGGCCCACCTCCCTCCACCGCCGCCGCCTGCACGGCAAGGGCCTCCGCTGCGTATGCGTCCACCGCGAGCGCTGCCGCCGTCGCGCCCCCCGCCGCTGCGGCCGCACGCCGAACGCGCTGCCCGTCGACGGGCGCGCAGAGCCAGCTCGGCCGGAGTGGAAGGCGCATCGCGGAGCGTAGCTTGGTGAGCACCGGGGCGAGCGCGGGGCGGCGCAGGCTCGCGACCCATCCAGCCAGCCGCGCTTCGATCTGTGCCGCCTCGCTCGCCGGCACCCACGGCGGAAGGTGCAATGACGTATCCCACCTAGACGCGTCACCATGGCGCAAAGCCGCTGCTGCCGATGCTGCCGTTTCGTGCGCATCTGCCGCCTCGGCCGCCGTCTCGCCCGCCGCCGCCTCGCCCGTCGCCGCCGCCTCGCCCGTCGCCGCCGCCTGAGCTGCCGCCGCCTGGCGCTGTGCGTTGGCCCGCGCGTCGGCCTTGGCCTCGGCGGCGATGGCGCGGTTGAGCACGCAGCACCAGATCGGGATGGTCTTGGTGAGGGCGTCCGGGAACCGCTTGCCACTGCGCGTCGAGTCGACGATGATGACTTGTCCCTGCGCCCCAGCGGCAAGGGCGGCTTGCAAGTTGAGACGGGTGAGAGAGAAGCCCCAAGTGCCACAGTGGCCGTCGGTGGACTTGAAGTAGCAATGGCCCGCAGCGAGGGTCGGCGGCACGTACCACGCGCCACAGCGCAGGTTGCAAAACATTAGAGGGGCGCCGAGGGCCGCGTGTGCGAGGCGGACGAAGGCGGCGTCGTGCTCGATCGAGCGCAGGTGCGAGAGACGGTCCGCCCGCCGCTGCTTATGGAGGGCACGCAAGACACTCCCTACCGTCGGCACGCCTTCCCACGCCAGGTGCCACGGTAGCGACGAAGGCAATGCCTCGAGCTCCTCGGAGATGCCTCGCGAAACTCGGGCTGCGTCGTCGCTCTCGTCGTCGCTCTCGTCGTCGCTCTCGTCGTCACGCGGGCGGTGGGAGGCGTGCGGGCGGTGGAGGCGCTGGGCAACTGGAGGCTCGCTCGTTGACGCGCTCGGCATGTGAAGGCCGAGCGGGGAGAGCGTCTCCAGTGGCCGCCTCAAACTTTTCCCCCCAGGGACACTCGGCAGCGTCGATGCTTCTTCAGATTGTTCGGTTGACGTTGCCGGGGCACGAGGCCTCTGGCGGATCTTCACCGTGAAGGACCGTGATCGTGATGAGCTCTGTGGGGAAAAGAGGAGTGTCATCTGCAGCTAGCGACTCGGCAAGAAGGCTCTCGCGGCGCGAATCGCGATGTTCGGAGCTCCCCGCGTGTTCGGAGCTCCGATGTTCGGAGCTCCCACCGCAGCCTCACCCTTCGGAGGCGCACCCGCAGCCGCAACACTTGGCGCCGCAACATTTGGCGCCGCACCGATCATCCGCGTCACGGGTTGCGGAGGCAGAGGCAGCGGCTGTGAGGGCGTCTACCGAGCCTCGGAGCGCATGCACCATGGCATGCCCATCTACCAGCAGGAGGGGAGCAGTGGCATCTTGTACTACGACGGTAGCGAGTGGAAGCTCAACAACAACGACTCGACCGGCGGATGGTACTATAACAACGGCAGCAATTCGATCACGGGGGGCTCATGGCAGCCTGCCGCCGGCGCCAGCGGAAATCCCACCGTCGAGGAGATTCGAGGGCAAGGAGGCCCGCAGCACAAGGAGGCTTCCGAGCAACTTGCCGAGGACTTCGTGGGTTCGATGCTCAACTACGCGGGGGAGAGCCAGAGGGCCCTCGACGAGATCTTTGGCGACCTTTTGAGCGACGAGCTGCCAGCAGCGCCTGCCGCCAACGCAGCGGCGGCGCCACCCAAGGCAAAGGCAAAGGCAAAGGCGGCGGAGGAGGAGGAGGAGGAGGCGGCCAAGGGCTCAACGGACGCAGAGTCAGACGCGCTGCTCCCGCCCGTGCCGCCCCCGCTCAGCACGCGGGAGTGGGCCTACTGCCTCTGCCTGCTCGATCCACGCGGCAAGGCGGCCCCGCTCAAGCTGGCGCCGGCGCTGCTCGCGGACGCTGTAGCCGACCGACCGCGCCCGGGGCGTGCTGTCGCGTGGACAGCGTACGACGTGCTGACCGAGCGCCGTCTCGAGCGGCTCGCGCTCGCGCAGGCCACCAAGGCACGTCTCGCAAAGGCGTTGCTGGCTACCGACCCGAACCGACCCGATGCGCTCGAGGGTGGCGCGGTGGAGGCTCCATGGAGGCCCGCGCCCTCGCCGTTCATCATCGGCGCCGAGGCACTCAATGCGATCAATGCATGCAGGACCGACGCGCCGCCGCCCGAGGCTATGCCTGCCATTGCCGAGGCCGCCGCTGCGATGGTGCGCGGCGCACGGCTCCGCACGGCGCCACCGCCGCCTGTGCACGTGAGCTGCTTCCCGCGCCCCGTCTTTGCCTTCGTCAACGGCTCGACGACGTGGACGTGCGACGCGGGCTCCGTCGTCTGTGACCGGCGCTCCAATTCGGACGCGACCCAACGGTGACGAGCGCCCCCCGCCCCGCCCCCCCCGCCCCGCCCCGCCGCCGCCATCCCCGCCGCCCCCGCCCCCGTCGCCGCCGCCCCCACGACCGCCGCCGCCCTCGCACCCGCCGCCCAGCCCCGAGCCAGCCCCCCCGCCGCCCCCCGCCCCCGGGAATCCGAAGCCTTTGCCGCCCCTCGGCCGCGGCGAGGCGCAGCTGATGACGACGGCGGCGAGCGCCATGGCGGGAGGTACTGGTATGAGCATCGCCTTCTTGATCGCTGCCCTCTCCGTCGGCGCCCTCGTCTTCGCATCCAGCTGGATCTGCTGCCGGTACCTCGTGCCCCGAGCGCGACGGGGCCCCGAGCCCAAGAGTAGACGTGCCCTCGGGACCCCTACCGGCCAGCGCGCGGTGGGCCTCGGCTCGCACCCAACAGACGACGGATCAGTTGACGCGGCGGCCGATGACAGCCTTGCTACTGCCGAGTACCCCGAGTCGCCGCTCATGCGTCACATGGAGCGCAACAAGGGCCAACGCGCCGGCCCCACGCGTATTAGTAGCCCTTGGCACGCCGACCGAGGCGCTGGCAACGGTCGCGGCAGTAGCGGCACCGGCGTCGATGACGATGGCAGTGGTGTCGGCGGTGGCAGTGGCGGCAGTGGTGTCGGCGGTGGCGGTCTGTGCAACCGTGCGCTCTCGATGCTGAGCCCTCGCAGCCGTGGATTCAAAGCCGACCTTGGCAGCGCGAGCGGCCACCACGTCTTGAGTGTCCCGGCGCCCTCGGCGCTGTACTCCTTCGGCGGCGCCACCGACCTCGTGCAGATAGAGTCCGCCTACGGCGAGGGCGACGACGGGGCGGCTCTGACGGACCGATCACAAGGCAGCGGCGGCAGCGCCCAGTCACCTCGAATCCTCGGCGCAGACAGCCGACGGCCGCATGTGATCGTCGGAGGCCTGCCCGCAAGGGGATGCGCCGCCGCAGGTGGTTTCAGGCCGGCCACCACCCAAGCTCTCAAGCTCCCAATGTCCGTGCGTGCTCCTGACGCGCGTCCTCCCGAGCGCACCGCTCGCGCCCCAGTGGCATCTGCACGCGGCTCCAGCGGCGGCGCGGCGGGCGCGATGGAGCCTGCTTCCAGCGGCTCGCCTGTCGCCGTTGCAGGCGCACCGAACGCCCCCACCGCCCCCACCGCCAGGGCGCTCACGCCCACGCCAAAACCCACGCCCCCGACCGCGACGGCGCCCACATGGCCCGAGCTGTCGCTCGCTACGACGCGGCTCGTCACCCTTCGGCAGCAGCGGAGTCTCTCCTTTGGCAGGACTGCCTCGGACCCGAGGGCATGCGACGGCGCCCTCTCCGAACGAATCCACCCCGACGAGAGCGCCTTGTCAGCACGGCAGGGTCACCTCTCAAATCGCTCCGACAAGGGTCAACTCTCAAGTCGGACCAATACGTACCGGTGCGACCATCACGACAAGGGTCAACTCTCAAGTCGGACCAATACCTACCGGTGCGACCATCAGGACTCTCTGGCCACCTTCCTACGCGAGAGCGCCACACCACGCGACCTCAGCGCGCGGCGCGAGCGGCCGCCGTCGGCACGCCTACGCCCGGGACGCTCACGGGCCGAGTCGGTGCCTCGGCCCGTCATCGGCTCGGCGCCAATGGACGTGGCGCACCCTTCGGAGCGCATGGACGCCACCCCCCCGGCGCTCGAGCCCCCCGCGTCGAACACGTTGGGTGATCGAGATCCGGGGGATCTCCATGCAATGTCGGCTCGCGTGCCGTCCTCAGCCGCCTCCAGACTTTCCGAGGGCTCGGGAGCGAACTTGCCCACTGCGGCCTTCTCCGCTGCGGCCTTATCCAATGCGGCCTCTGTGGGCGACTCACCGACGTTGGCAACGCTGCGGAAGCAACGCACCCACAACCGCGTGCCGCCGCCGCCGCCGCCGCCGCCGCCGCCGCCGCCGCCGCCGCCGCCGCTGCGGCCGAAGCCGCCAACGATACCCATGCCGCGGCTGCAACTCGGCCAATCGCCCTTGGCATTACCTCTGCCGGTGCGGCTGCCGCGTCCCAGTGCCGACATCCATACTCCCGCTCCCATCCCCTTTTCACTCGACATGCTGCCTGGTCAGTCGCCACATGCCGTCCATCCCGCCGCAGGCGCGCCGCCCACCGGCGCAAAGCTGACACAGTTGTGCGCCGCCACTGCCGCCGCCGCCGCTGCCGCCGCCGCCGCCGCCGCCACCGCCACCGCCGCCACCGCCGCCTCCGCCCCCGCTTGCACAGGACGGATCCCGCCGCACGTCGCGCTCAACAGGACGCATTTTGGGACGGGCTTGCGGCTACCAGTCCAAGTCGGGATTGCATCGGGAGATCATTGGGAGATTGGGATGCGAGATCGCGCAGGGGTGCTCAGTGCCGACGACACGCCCGATGCCAGCGCCCGGACCGCACACACCCTGGCGCCCGCACACACACAACTCTCTGCTCGATTGGATGCACGGTGGCTCGAAGGGGCGGTGGCCGAGCTCTCGAATGCGGCCATGGCCCGTGCAGATGCGCGCCCTGCCGCTCGGCCTCTCGCCGAGATACACCCCGAGATAATGGCGCGCCCTGCCAATCGGCCTCTCGCCGCGGCGCTCGGGATGTACCGCCCTCCACCCTTGGTCAGCGGCTTGCCAGCTGTGCGGGTCGGCCCCCAAGTCGACGGGACGCCGCGCACGAGTGCGCCGCGTGTGGCCATGGCACCCGGCGCGCCGCCGCGTGGCTTTCCGCCGTCAGCAGCGCCCGAGCCCTTGACATCATCCGTGACGCCGACACTCAGACCACCGGCGATGCTCGAGACGAAGCGTGCTGAGGCCACGCCTCACCAAGCGCTATATGTGCGCCCAGGCACCACGCCAATCGCCGACAGCGCGCCAGGTGCCAACATCTCGCCCCGCCTCGGTGTGGTGCCCCAGCCAGTGGCACAGCAGGTTTGCACCGCTTCGCCAGGCTCCTCAGCAGTTGGAGGGGCCTGCGCCGCACAGCCCGCCACGGCAGAGCCCTTCATCTACTTCATCTAGTAGTATGTGCCCTCAGGCGCGACTCCGAGGCGGCGGGCGGACGCCGAGGCTGACACACTTGGAGGCCGTCGTTTCGTCACTCGGAGGTTCGTCACTTGGAGGTTCGTCACTTGGAGGCCGTCGTTTCGTCATTCGGAGGTTCGTCACTTGTCGGCCGCCTGCACGGGCGTCAGCGTCGGCGAGGCTGCGCCGCGTGTGACACCTGAGCGAGCACGTTCCCCACAGCGAGCACGTTCCCCACATGTCCCCACATGTCCCCACATGGAGCACGCTCCTCTGAGGGTATCCAACGTCGCCCGCGCATGATCGGACGACGCAGATCATCTGAAGAGCTTCCGCCCGCCGCCGCTGCCGAAGCGACGACGTGTGTTGGACGAAAAGGGTAGAAAAATAAATTCAGATTGTTCACAGATCAGTTCACAGAATCTCATGGTCGACCGCCTCGTCGGGCTATACGTCTTGCTGCTCGTGCACGACTCGCCGAGCGCATTTGCGGCCGAAGATGGCGAGGCTGCCGAGGCGTCTGCGCGTGCGGAGGAGCAGATGTTCGAATCCTTGCAGCCGCCGATGCCTGCTCACATGCTCGCAGGGTGGCGCTCGGGTGTTGCGGCGTACGAGCGGTTCCAGCACGAGTTCCATCGCAGCGCCGGTGGCGTTCTGACTCCATCTGCCAAGGCAGCGCTCCTCGAGGCCGCCGAGCATCTCAAGCCGCTCGCTGGCTACACGCTGGGCGTACAGCGGGAGTTCATCCTGCTCGGCCGGCTGCAGGACGTGCACGTGCCCCTGGCGCGTGAGACGGCATACTGCAGCGAGGCGGCGAAGTGGAGCTTGAACCGAGCTCTCAATCCACTCGCCTCCAACTCGTACGCTGTCAACGAGAGCTCGGAGACGACGCTGTGGAATGCGGGCGTGAGCGGTGCCATCGGATACTATCGTCGCGCCGGTGACTTTGCTCGTGCCGAGGCGGCGCTCAAGTTGGCACGGCAGCACCCGTCGGCGGCGACGCATTACGAGCGCCTGGACCAGACACCGCTCATCTACTACCCGGGGCTGCCCGCCCACCCGTGGTGGGAGTCGCGCCGCTTCTCAATCGTGCGCTCGCTCGAGGCGGCCTTTGCGCACCCTCTCACGCGCGCTCGGATGATGGCGGAGCTCGATCAGTTGATCTTGAGCGACGCGCTGCAGGCGATCCTCTCGCCGGCCGCGCCACTCGGCACCGCGAACGCCACAGGCGCGCCAGGTGCGCGAGCGTGCACGGAAGGCGGCGGCGGCGGCGGCGGCGTTGAAGTCGATCGCAGCGACGACGACTACGACGATGGCGACCTCGACAGCGACGCCGATGTTGGTGGTGGCAGCGGTGACCCGAAGAGCGCCCGCGACGGCGCTGGGAATGGCGGCGAGAGCTCTTGGTCCGAGAGCCCCCTCTTCGATGGTCGAGTATGGTCCCAGCCTGGCTGCGCTGCCTTGCCCACCCTCTGTCGGTTACTGCAGGGCAGCAGCGGCAGCGATGGTGCCGGCGGTGACGGAGGGCACGGAATGGACGGAATGGACGAAATGGACGGAATGGACGGGCCCGGTGCTGGCGGCAACGGCGTCGAGGGCGACGATGCTGACGGCGGTGGCGTGGCGGCCGAGCCCAGCCTGTGCACCGCGCCCGCGACGGCGTCGGACGTCAATCTGTGTGGGACATCGATCGTCGCGTCCGTGCTGCGTCTCGCTCCGGGTGCCGCAGTGCTGCCTCATTGCGGCATCACCAACCGCAGGCTCACGATGCAGTTCGCGCTGCGGGGCTCGGAGGGTGTCGAGGTGATCGTTGGCGGCGAGGCCCGTGGGTACGGCGGCGACGGCAGGGCCATAGTCTTCGACGACAGCTTTGAGCACTCTGTGCGACATGGGGGGTCGCGGGTGCGCTATGTGCTGTACGCAGTGCTCCGCCATCCGAGCGTGCCGCGGCAGGCGTATGGCTGACCAGATCATTCTGAATTCAATAATTAACGCGTACACGGATGTAGGGAGTAGGCACGAGGTTAAGCACGAGGAAGTTTGGAAGTAATCCCCCCGGTGTATTCTAACGGTATCGGTATGCAAACAGGCGAGGCCACGCAAGCACGGAAAATACGGAATCGGAACCGAGCATGCATTCATTTACGTTCAATATTTCAATCACGGGATCTAGGCGCAAGGTGCAAGGAACTCCCTCAAGCCTCATTCCTTTTGCGTACCCGTGATCCCACCCGCTCAGTGGGCGACGAGGCTTTGTGGCCTTCCTTTATCCTTCATGCCTTCCTCGCACCCACTCGTGTTGTTTAAGACTTGGTGTCGCACGACGGCGACGACCTGGCTGTTCGTGAGAAAAAAAGGGTTCACACCACGAGTAAACTTGGTCGCGTGTTTGACTTGAATTGCTGTTCATCAGAGCTACACAA
>ENA-UOXP01001001-UOXP01001001.1-mixed-culture-metagenome-genome-assembly--contig:-NODE-1001-length-21336-cov-30.931394_pt1 | contig 21336 bp, 18 predicted proteins | sample MGYA00238161_ERZ761639 | MGnify/ENA primary metagenome ERZ761639 (study PRJEB28913, sample SAMN08776760) | mixed culture metagenome | isolation source: Freshwater growth medium | place: USA...
CCGAGCCGATCTCAACACCATTGTCGTCCAGGCAGCTTGCCCCAGCGATCTGCACTAGCTGCATTATAGGTGGACGAGGCGGCGGCGGAGAAGGCGGCGGCGGGGATGGTGATGGTGTCATTGGAGGTGGTGGAGGACCCGACGGAGGTGGAGGTGAGTAACCTGCAGCTGGAGCGGGCGGAAGCGGAGGGGGCGGCTTGGGTGGCGACCTGGGCGGCACACTAGGTGGTTGGCGGGGAGGAGGTGGCGACGGAGGGGGCGGCGACGGAGGAGGCGGAGAGGGCGGTGGCGGCGGTGACGGGGGTGGCGGCGAGGGCGGAGGTGGTGAAGGTGGCGGCGGTGAAGGCGGTGGCGGTGAAGGTGGAGGTGGCGATGGCGGTGGCGGTGAGGGCGGCGGAGGAGATGGAGGCGGCGGGCTAGGCGGGGGTGGGGACGGTGGAGGGGGTGAAGGTGGTGGAGGTGAAGGAGGTGGCGGTTGTGGTGGGGGCGGAACAGGCATTGGAGGGGAAGGAGGAGGAGGGCTTGGTGGTGGGGGCGATGGCGGAGGAGGAGACGGCGGTGGAGGAGAGGGTGGCGGCGGTGATGGCGGAGGAGGAGACGGAGGTGGGGGAGACGGAGGGGGCGGCGATGGCGGAGGTGGAGAAGGCGGTGGAGGCGATGGGGGCGGGGGCGACGGGGGCGGCGGCGAAGGCGGAGGCGGGGATGGTGGCGGCGGCGGTGGGGGTGGTGGTGGCGGGGGCGCGTGCGGCGGCGGCGGTTGCGGTGGCGGTGGCGGTGGCGGCGGAGCGCCGTATGACGGTGGCGGTGGCGGTGGCGGCCCGTATGGCGGCGGCGGCGGCGGCGGTCCGTCCGGTGGCCATGCGCCCGGATGCGGCGGCGGTGCGCCCGAGTATGGTGGCGGCGGGTAGGCGCCCGGCGGCGGCGGATACATGGGCGGTGGACCGGGGTACCCGTATGGCGGGGGCGGGTAGCCCGGGTAAGCTCCCGGCGGCGGGTAGCCATACGGTGGGGGGGGCGGGTAGCCGGGCGGCACGATGCCATACGGCGGCGGCGGACCACTGGGCGGCGGCGGCATCGCTGGCATGGGCGGTGGGAGCGTCCCAGCAGCGGGAGGCGCTCCGGCGGGTGGGTTTCGTCGATACCAGTCCTCCTTCACGGCCCTAATGAGATCCTCGGCCAGCACGCGTGCGACCTCGAGCTGTTCGGCCGAGGGCGCGTTCAGCGAGAGCGAGAGCGGATGGTCCGCCTCGCGCCCTTCGGGCGTCATATTACCCGAGCCAAAGCCGCTCAGCTGCACGCGCGTGCCGGTAGTCTCCTGAATGTGTTTGAGATACGACCCCTTGGGCCCCAGCAGCTTGCCGCGTATCTGGTACCCCGCCGCCGGGTCCACCCCCACCTCGAGCCGGCAAACGTGCATCGCCGCGGCGTTCGAGGGCGGTGGCCCGCCCGTCGGGACCGTCACAGATGGCGAGATCTTGAGCTGGCCCGGCACAAAGGTCTGCGGCGGCGGCGGCGGCGCGAGCGGCGCCATCAGCGTGTAGCCATCGGGCAGCGGAGGCGGCTGCACGGGACCCATGATCTGGTGGATGATCGCTGCCGCTGCATCCAGGTCCTCCTGCGAGCGAGCCTCGAGGTGAAGGTGCAACGGCATCTCGTCTGTCGACGTGTCGCCTGGCGGCCGGTAGCGGCCTTTAATGGAGATGCTGGCGCCCGTCTGCTTTGTGATATCCTCTTGCGTCTGCTTCTTAGTCAGCTGGCCCTTCTTCGTCGAATCGTTGATGTCGATATCCAGCGAAAACTCCGCCGACTTCACGGCAGCATTCACCGGAAGCGAGCCCGCGAATCCTCCCAATGCGCGCCGTATCGCGTCCTGCGCTGCTTGCGCGACCGCCCCGTCGATGACGGGCGCGTGTGCGGCAGGCATGCCGGCGCCTATGCCGCTCCCGATGATGCCGAGCGCTGGCGCGAGTGCTACGAGCGCTGGGCTGATGGCGGGAGTGCCTGCTGGTGCAGCTGGCGTAGGTGGCACAGCTGGTGCACTCGGTGCATCCTCCCAGCGCCGCCGACGCTTGGGTGCGGGTGCAGGGTTGTCGCCGCCGATGTCAACGTTTGGCGAGGGTGCAGGGGCGTCATTGCCTACGGGCTCAATGAGGTTTACAGAGTCGTCGTCGTCGGCCTCCGCCATGGTTCTGGAAGCGTCCGCACCCGCAGTCCGCACCCACGTGTCGCGCACTCTCCTCTGTGACCGTGAACAGCGTGTTCTGGAAATCTCGGAGGTCGACTCGGAAATCATGGTAGGGCTTACGTGTCGTGAGTTACTGACGACTGTTAATAATACGGGTCCAACACAGTGCACCAGGAGTTACCGCGGGCGCGCTCAACCGCACATGTATACACATGGTCTTGTTGAGTCATTACTCTTGATGGGAGCATTGATGGGAGGTAAGGTCAACTGATTTTCGATAAGGGGGCAAGCTCGCGCGACCAATGGCATAAAGTCAGTAAGGGTCGTGATGCACACAAAGCACGGTCGATCTAAGCTTCAAGACTCGAGTCAGCGAAGACAAAACTTTTGTACTTCCCCCAATGAAATCCTTAAATAATCCTTCACAACCACAAGAAGTTTAAAGTAAACCGCTCTCATCGAAATTGCACAGAGATCGCACTTGACCATTCTTGCACCATGTAAGCCAAGGGCTGCAGCCATGGGCCCTCTTGCTGCAGGTTGATTGCCGCTGACGCGCGTCTCGACTCAACGGTTGCAGGCATTCACGCGTGCAAGTGTGTCATCGTGCCAAACTCCGGGGCGTCAAGAATGACGCGTGACGAGTGGGAGCAGCAAGCGTGCAGCCGACGCTTCGTTGACAGAAAACAGGAGGCTGCCTTCTGCGCGCACACCTTTGACTCCTTCCAGGGGCAGGGGATTCGGTACCTCACGTTCGGCCATGCCTTCTTCATGACCATGCTCTCCACGCTCTACTTTGCACATTTGGGCCAGCCTGCACTCACGCCGCAGCTGGGGTCAGTCATAAGGGACAGCCCCTATTTCTTCGCCACGACCGTATTTGGTGAGCGCATCGCACACGTTTCGATGCTGTGCCGGCCAGCAGTGGCCATCGGCGTGGCCCTAGCCGCCCGTGGCCTCTCGGCGCGCTCGTACGCTCGTTTTCTGCGCATGGCGATACCCCTGGTCCTGCTGAGCTGGTTTGGGCCGCCCTTGGTGGGCGCCCTCATCTACGCGTCTCAAGCGACGCACCTGACCGAGACCGCGGAGAACTTTACTTGCGATGGCGAGCCGGAGGAGCTCCAGGTGCTGCTGGCGAGAGTCGCGCATCGCTCGGCGTCTTACGTGGGGACGAGCATCCTCATGTACAGCGTGACGGTACTCCTCTCACCCGATCCGCTGATTGCGCTCCAACTCCTCACCATCTGCTTCGTCGTCAACCTCGCTCGAGCATGCATCACCTGGCGAGTGATCCACGGCATCGACATCGTGGCGCAGCTCTGGTTCTTGCCGATGCACGTCGCCGCCACAGGCGCGTCGCTGATGACGTCGTACCTGCTCTCGCACGTGTTCCGCGAGAATTTCCGAATCCAGTTCGATCTAGAGACAATGAAGGATCTTCGAATCGAGCAGCTCGCGCGCGAAAAGGAGCGGCTCAATTACGAGCGCCTGTTTGCGCTTCGGGGGCGGCGACAGGAGAGCTCCGTTGGCTCCAGTGGCCCCTCGCCCACCGGCCGGTCGTTCCAGCCTGCTGCGGAAAAGGAGGGTCGAGCTGTGGATCTGGAGTGTCGAGCTGCGCTCGAAGGTCGAGCTGCGGATCTGGGAGGTCGAGCTGCGGATCTGGGAGGTCGAGCTGCGGATCTGGGAGGTCGAGCTGTGGATCTCGAGGATCGAGCTGTGGATCTGGAAGGTCGATACTTTAGTCTCGAATCGTGCCGCGCGGCTACCTATTCAGAGGTGCTCACCGCGCCGACCTCGAAGCCAGAGGAAGCGGCTTACGGCAGGGACGCGAACGCATCGGCGGGCGCGGCGCGGTCGGAGACGCGGGCCGAGGCCGCGGAGGCCACTGCCCCGCGTAGGGACGCGGCGGTAGCATCGCCGGCGAAGCTGTCGGAGCTGACGAAGCTGACGGAGCTGACGAAGCTGTCGGAGCTGACGAAGCTGACGGAGCTGACGAAGCTGGCGGAGCTGGCGGAGCTCTCTCCTGAGGAGCTGGCGGAGTTCATCGACGAGTCCGAGGTCTCGCTCCAGACGGCGCTCTGCTCACCGGGCGAGCTAGAGAGGCTCGAGGAGCGCTCGAGGTGCAGCGACGCACACACGTGCAGCGAGGTGGAGGCGCTCCTCGCGATTCCCCACAGGAGCTCCGCTCCGTGCTCATTACGGCGCGGGATCAGCCCGAGCTGCGCCGGAGGTCACGGCGACACGAGCCGCGGCGGCGAGGGGACGCTGCACCTTTTCCCACTGCTCCCCCAATTCTACGGCGAGGTGCGTGACAAGAGGGTGAGCCTCACGTGGCTGCATGACGAGTCTGAGCGGCGCATGCGCGCCCTGCGTGTGCACGAGGGACGTCTCGTCGATCATGATGGGCGCCCTCTGGGTGGATCTCAAAGCGGCGCCGTCGTGGCGATCTTTGTGCTGGATGCGCAGGGCAGCGTGATGCTCACTGTCGAGCACCTCACGCGGCCCTTCCATCATTCCTCCTTCGTGGCGGGGGCGCCCGTGGCCGCGGCAGGCGAGATGACCATCGACGACGGGTGGCTCGTCGCGATCACGAATGCATCCGGCCACTACGCCCCACCCCCATCGTGCCTGCGCGTCGTCTTCGAGCGTCTACACGCGCTCGGTGTGGCGCGCTTGGACCGTGTGCGGGTCGAGTCCACCTGGCCTCCCGCGATGTGCCTCGGCACGCCGCCTCCCACAGCCCAAGATGACGACGCTAACGAGGCCTCGTGCTCATCCCGACACTCGACGAACGCACCGGACGACGACGACGACGACGCCTCGCTGCATGACTGACGGACTGATCGGAGGGCTTCCCTCGTGCGTTGAATGCATGCAGACCGGAGGGCTTCCCTCGTGCGTTGAATGCATGCAGACCGGAGGGCTTCCCTCGTGCGTTGAATGCATGCAGACCGGAGCGCTTCCCTCGTGTATTGAATTCACGGGCAACCCTGCGCGCGCTCGAGAGAGCTCGTGTGGCCGCCATCTTCAAGGACATCTCGATATGAGCTTTGGCCGGCATCTTCAAGGGCACATATTTGCTTGTCTCTAATATCGAGCTAGCTCGGCGTTAGAGACAACAAAGCCGTGCACTGTACAACAATGCACACGAGCACAACGAAAGCATGTGCACAACAAAGCGTGCCACTACAACTTATAGTCTGAATTAGTTGAATAGGGAGGTACTCAGGTACGCTAGAGGGTGGCGCGACGATGCGATCATGCGATGGCGTCGGCGTGAGAGCGGCGTGTCAGTGTTGTGTCAGTGCGGACTGCGGTGCCGGTGCCGGCCTCGGTGTGCGGGGATAGGGCATCGTATAATTATCTGACTAGTACTACTCGTTTGTAAACGACTAAACAAGACTTGGGCGAAACGAATTCCGCGTTCTGTGGATTCGTTTCCGCCGCTCCTTAATCTCGCCTCCTTAACCTCGCCAGACAGCGCGCCGCGTACAAGCCCACGCCCGACCGCGCATCCGCCCACGACGACGCGTCCGCCCACGCCGACCGCGATGTGTGCGTGGCGTGCGACGCTACACGGATCAGGCTCGGCAGCCGCTCGCTCGCTTGGCGCTCCGCATCGAGCACGAGAACCGTGGCGCTCGAGCTCAGCAGCCGTTCGAGCGTTCGATTCACGCCGTCCATTTCGGCCGACTGGAGCGTTACAAGCTCGACGAGGCGATGGGGCCCGCCTTCGGCCGTTACAGCCGTTTCGGATACGACGCGTCCCGCCGAGCCGCCCGTCGCCCATGTCGTTGCCTTTTGATTTTGAGCCTGTTGCTCCGCGAGTAGTCGCCGAAGGTCTGCCGCACACAGCAGCGGCTCCTCGCACATCGGGCGGCGCGCGCCGCTCGGGTCGACGCATGAAACGGCGGCGGGCACAGCCTGACAGCAGCCACGGCGCACTCGAGGTGGAGTCGCGCGTTGCCCACGACGGCGCGACGCCGGCCGCGTCACCCACCACCAGCGCGACGTGTTCGGTGAGGGGACCCATCCATATGGCGTCTCGCCGCCTTCGCGCCCATGGCCCCCCACCATCATCTCTCGGAGCAGCGTAGCCTCACTCACCCTCGTCTCGACCGGCTCGCCCGCTACGACGCCTGGCTCGGGATCCGCACACGCCGCCGCATCTCCAAACGAGATCATGACGAGGCTCGCACGCAACGGGTTTGGCACGCGGGGCGCACACGGCGAGAGTGCGCATGGCAGCAGCGGCAGCACTGGACGACGCCCCAGCAGCAGGCCGAGCATCGCAAAGCGACGGACGACTTCCCAAGCGTTTGGGATGTCCTCGCTCGTGTGGATGTGCACGCCGTGTGAGCGCAGCACGAGCACGCGCGTGGATGGCGGGAAGACACGCGGCGGTGGCACCGGCGCGGAGGAGGGCGATGCCGTGGGACTGACCGACAACGCATGCCAAACGACCGGTGAGCCGCCGCCGATACTGGTCGGAACGATGGCGGCGGAAGCAGCGGCGGTGGAAGCGATGGCGGCAGTGGCGGCCGTGCCGGCAGCGCAGTCGAAGGCCGTGACGTCGTAGTGCCACCAGCCCAACTGGCGCATCGTGAGTCCTTTCGAAGCACTCCCTACCATGTGGCCGATCATCACGGGCGAAGGAACCTCGGCCCACTGCCCTGCACACGCCGCGCCGTGCGGTGGCACATTCCACGGAGAGAAGATCCAAAGGGGCAGTGCAAGCAGGCTCTCCGTACCCGGCGCGCGCAGTGCGCGCGCCTCCGACGCAGCCATCTCGGCGGCGCTCGCCGCAGCAAAGACCGGCAGCGCGTCCATCCCTGGATGAGTCGCCCCTGCCGGCAAGAGCAGCCATGGAAAGCGAGCGGGCTGCGAACCGGTAGCAGGCTCGACCGACTCAAATCGCCAGCCACGTGTGGGCGCGTCTAGATCGTGGTGCGGCACGCCGGGCTGCGGGTCGGCGTTGCTCCGCGCGTGACGAGATGCATGCATCGGCAGCCGGTAGGCGACGTGCTCGATGGCGTCCTTAAAAAGGTCTTGTTCCCACAGCACACGCACCGCGATTCCGGAGCGGCCATGGCGCGTCTGGTAGAGCACCTCGCCAAACAGGAAGTGCTGCACGCGCCGTGTGACCTCGCGCAGCACGCGGTGCGCCGGCCCGTCGGGCGCGCATCGCTGACAGTACACCAGGCCCACGTTGATCATCGGGAAGACGTTTGGACGCTCCTTGCCCGACGCCTCGTGATCGAGGCCGATGAACAGGTGATGGTGCGAGAGCCGACCGTGCAGGAGCTCGTACACATTGGCACGCAGGGAGATGTCGGTATCGAGCGACATGGCGCTGTACCCGAGCTGCACGGCCCACGAGAGGTAATGCCACCTCTGCCACCACAAATGGTACACATGTTTCGGGCCAATGTTCCAGCGGTCCAAGGCCGCATCCATCGTCGCGTTGATGCCGTTACGCATCCAGCTGCTGTAACCGCACCCCACCGAACCGGACGGCGCACGCGCGAGCAAACGGGTGCACGCCACCTCCGAGCTTCCAATAGCAAGTGTGCGGCCATCCACGCCCAGCTTCGCAAGGTTCAGGATGAGGTTGTGCACGTAGTGCGTGTGGCGCGAGTCGGTGACGACCAAAATGACGTCGCGTTGGCCCGAAGCGGACACGTGCGCACGAGCGGCCAGTGCCGTGGCGAAGTTGGTCCCGCGCTCGAAATCGGCGAAGTGCGGCGGCATCGAAAAAGGTCATTGGAATCAAAACATCGATGTAAAAAGGTCAGCGCGACATGGCGCGAGTTCTGGCGCGATGCTGTCGAAATGAATTATAACGTCCGGTGTGAAGCGGAACGGAGGATCCGATCACGTTGGGTTGATATGATCCACAAATGATCCACGCGTTGACAGAACGTGTTGGTAGAACGCGTTGGTAGAACGCTGCAACGCTCACAAGGAAATGCTCGAGTGGGATTCTACTTCGTCCCCTTGCCCTTTTTCCCCGGCACCGTTCGCGCCCCGAAGCCGCCGCCGCCGCCGCCGCCGCCGCCGCCCCCGGCACCGCCGCCTGCCGCCAGCGGGAAGAGCCGCTCGTCGGGGAAGTTTTGCTGGTCGCGGAACCAGCTGCGGCAAAAGGTGAGGTAGAGCACCGGCCGCGCGGCCTCGCCCGTATTCGCCATGCCTCGATGCACCACGCGGTAGTCGAAGACGATCGCATCCGTGCGTGCGCCTGCGAGTGCCACGCTCGGCATCTGTCCGGCGTAGGCCTTGCGCGCGTTTGCGAGCACGTGGCTGCCGGGCCAGAACTCGGTCGGGCCGTTCTCGGCAGTCACGTCCACCAATGGCAAAAAGACGTTCAGGCAATGCATGGGTGCTTGCACCTGCTCATAGCCATGTGTTGCCTGGAAAAGGTGGGAGCCATCCATGTGCGGCTGCTGCGGGGCCGCGCCAGGGTTGGCGATGACCGCGCCCTGGAAGAGTGCCATCGGCTGGCCGAAGACCTTTTTGAGCATAGGCTGCCATGGTGGACTGTCGATCAGCTCCTGCGGACAGTCGCCGGCCAGCTGCATGTCATAGCGAAGCTTGGAACGGTGCGCAATCTCCTTGAAAGCAAACGGATCTTGCAGGCGCACGCCCTTGCCGGCCAGAGCGGTCTGGCATGCGGCGAAGCGGCTGTCCACAGCTTCCGAGCAGCGTGCGATCAGTTCCACCGGCACGGCCCGCTTGACCAGGACGACACCGTGCTCCTCGAGCAAGGAGGCAGCGAGTGAACAAGTTGCTGCGGACCACACGCCGCTCTGCTGCTCCTGCGCGGTAAGCTGTACGCTGAGCCGGTCAGCACTTATTGGCGTGGACACCGAGAAAGCGACCGCTGCGCTGCACAATCCCAAGAACGCCATAATGACGAGCTTGCGCGAGAAAGGGGTTTAGTGTGAATAGCGCTGTGAAGACTCTTTCATAACAGGGTACACGCGGCCACATTATCATAGATCTCCCTGCTCATGATCTCCCTGCGGTGCGCACACCAAGATAAGGCAAAGCCACGACCCTTTTTCTTTGTGCGTGTAGAGTGGCTGGTCAGTGTGGACAGTGGTGCGAGCACCTATACAGCCAACTGAGAGTGCAACTGATGAGAGACGGGTAGAGAGCCGTCGGGCAAGACCCGGGCTCGGCGCGCCCTGCGTTCCTCCTCGTCGTAGGACTGCACACGCGCACAGAAGCCGCCACAGAGCCACGCGGGAGGCTTGCCGTAGAATGCGGCCGTGGGGCGTTCGACGCCAAAGTGGCCGAGGAGCGCGAAGAGCAGGAGGATTGGAAAGAAGGCCTTGAGGCGGTATTGCTCATCGGGCAACCACCCTTCACGCATCGTGAGCTGAGAGGTGAATGCGAGCACGGAGCTGTGCAGGATGTAGATGGCATAGGACAGCTTACCCCACCAGGCGAGCACGGGCCATTCGAGCAAGCGCGCCAGGGGGTCGCGCCCGGCGGCCAGCGAGACGATGAGCAAGCTGTACAAGCCAACGATGATGGCCTCCCGTCCCAACGTCTGGTCTGGGTTCAGAAGGAAGAAGCAGGCCAGGATAGCCGCCGTCGTAGGCGTCGCAGCGAAGGCGATCCAACAAGGCAGTCGCTGCAGCTGCAGGACGTAGGCTTGCTGCCTTGGCGGCTGGGTGGTGTTGTAGGCCTCCGGCTCCGGCGCCGTAACCTGCGCCGTATCGGGCACAAGGACGTGGCAGCGCAGCAGCAGCAGCCGACCAAGTACAGCGCCGAGCAGGAACTTGTTGGCGTTGGCCAAGGGGTTCCGAGCAGTGATCGCCCCGATCCTATCCGCCTGAAGGAGCAGCTCCGCAGGCAGGTTGGGCCAGACGACGAGCTCCCAACACGAGATCGCGTAGAGTAGCCCGCCACAGAGGCAGACTGAGTAGAAGCCCATGCGGTGCAGTTGGCGGTAGGCGAAGGGGAAGGTGAGCCAGCACCAGAAGAGCGCAGAGACAAACCACGCGGGCTCGTTCCACACGACGTACACGCACAGCGTGGTCGTGTCTGTGCAGCGCAACTCCTCCGCCCACGCCTGCAGCATCAGCAGCATGTTCAGCAGCTCCATCCACTGCCCATGAGGATGTGCGAACAGAGGAACTCCCCACACGCCAAGGACGAGGGAGAGCAAGAAGAGGGGGTACACCGCCACCCAGCGCTTCCACAGCCACAGCCAAGCCTTGCCCTTCCCCGTGAACCCAAACTCACGAGCCTTTTGGACGGAGCTCCCCTCTGCCTGTGCTTTCGAGAAGAAGAGTACGAAGCCCGACAGGAGGAAGAAGAAGGGCACCCAGGTGTACCCCCAGAGCAAGATGTTGGGGAGCTGGGCGCGAGGGGTCGAGGTGGCTGTCCAGCCATGGTACGCAGCTACATGGACCGCGGCAAGAAAGCGTGGGAAATCCAGCGCTGCGCTGCGGTGAACGGCAACTGCCGGTTCGGGCTTGGGAGAGCTCCCACCTTTGGCTGCACGACGCTCGTCGTCGCGAAGCAGCAGCTTGGCCGATTCGGGTGGACTGCCCTTCCTTGCGTCGTCGGCAATGCGGCGTGGCAGCCAGCCGAGTGCCCGCGCGGCTGCTGTGTTGCGCGCGGAGAGATGATACTCGATCCACCGGCACCGTGCCTGCTCCTGGTTCTCATAGAGGCGTCGGCGAACAACATACCCGCGTGCGTGGGCCTGTATGGTGGCGGCGACTGGCGAAAGCGCAGCGTGGATGCCATCCTCATCATAAGACCCTCGATATCCAAAGGCGTGCGCAGCCTCACCGTCAAGGCAGCGTAAGGATGATTGGACTATGACCATGCGTACCGATGCTTGTATACGCTCCGTTGCAGCGTGGTCCATGCCCTGCGAGGCGGGCGGCGGGGGCGTGTGAGTGATTCCTTCCGAAGCGCCCGTCGCACAAAAAGTCTGATTAATACCTTTCTTTTTCGTTTCACTTTACATATACAATTGGACAACGCTGTGAAAACTCGGCCGTGCGCGCCAATGCTCGGAGAACTCACGAGCCGCCGTCGTGGGCGCCGCAAATCGTCAACCCCGAGAGGTGCCGCCTTGTGCTCCCGCTCCGCGCGACAGAGCATGTCGGAGAGGCCGCTCGGGAAAAGGCAGCCGCGGCCCAACCTGTCGCGCTCCGACTTTGGCTACGAGGAGCGTGCGCGTGCGGCGGGCCCCAAGGGCGCGAAGAAGCAGAAGCGCGATGACGAGGAGGATGGCATGCCGATGCCCGGCGGTGCTGGTGGTGAGCCCTCACGCCCACCGATGCGCGGGGAAAAGGACGCGCGGAACTTGACGGTCGACTTCACCAAGCTTGACATGGCCACACTTAAGCGCTACAAGCGGCACTATCGGCTGAAGACACGCCAGAACGTAACCAAGACGGAGCTCGCCCTCGCAGTCGCCAAGCACTTTGCTTTGCAGACGGTCGACGAGGCCGACACAATCTCGCTCTTCATGTACTCGGCGCGCGCTGGCTCGCTGCAGTACGATCGCCGTGACTACCTCAATGGCCGATGAACGACCACATCCGTATCGTGAAGTGGAGAGAAGAGTGTGACTGTGTGTGGCACATTAGCGACGCATGCCGCATAGAGATCTAACGTCCAGCCGCCAGGGCTCCCAGGCCGCACGGGCCGACATGTCGACAGTGCTTCGAGGGCGTACGTGGTGTCTGCAATTGCATCTAAACAAACCTAAAGCCATGCGTGTAATTCATGCAGAGTGTGAGCACAACATGTTGTGAAAACTGGCTTCCGTGTGCATCCCACGCCGAATCACGAGATCGGCGCTCTCGTCACCTCTTGGCGAAGGAGACCTGCATGAGGTTCTGCGGGGTGATCTTGAAGCCCTGGAGGCCACGCATCGCGGCGCCCGACTGGTTCTCGTCCTCGAACTCCACAAAAGCAATGCCCGCCTTGCCTGGCACGAGGCGCACCTCCTTGTAGCCGGGAAACTGCTGGAAGAGCATCGAGAGCATCATTGCGTTGACCTCGGCGGGCAGGTTCTCAACGAAAAGGATCGGATTGGGACCCGCCGGCTGCGTCGACAGCGACGGCGCCACCGGCATCGCCGAAGGTGCCACCGGCAATGCGGGCTCACTGCCAGTGCGCCCCCTCTTGCCGCTGCCATGCTCGTCGCCGGCCGCCTCGTCGGCGCCGCGCTTGCTGCCGGCCGTCTTGGCCGCTAGCTCGGCGGCGGCCCGCGCCTCGCGCTCCGCTTTGCGCTTCGCCTGTCGCTCAGCCTTTTGCTTGAGCTCAAAGGTGCCATCAAGCTTGGCCGTCGCATCGGACTTGGCCTTGGCGTACGTGAGCTTCATCGGCTGATCGTAGAACGGGAAGCCCTGCAGCTGGCGTACTGCCTGCGTCGCGGCAGTGATGTCGCGGAAGACGACGAACGCCTGCCCACGCATGCGGTACGTCTTCCGTGCAACCACGTCAAGGATGGGCCCGAACTGCGAGAAGATCGCATACAGACTCTTCTTGAGTTCCTCCTTGTTGATGCGCTCGTTGAGGTTGTTGACGTACACGGTTTCGATGGGCGGGATATCGCTCGTTCCTTCCGCAGGCATGGGCGCGCGCGCGCGCAGGCCGAGCTCAGGCAAGAGGCGCAGGGCAGAAGCGCAGCACAGAGAGCGCTGTGAAATGGTGCGGCTGTGAAAACCATTGGCGTTGTGATTTTTCACCCCACTAGCTTTGATGTTCTGGAATTTGGGCGCGCATCGAATCAGGTACTCTTTCACGACTTGAAAAACTACTTGAAAGGTCTTTCTTTGGCCTGGGTGCTTTGCGGTTCAAGAGAGCGCCGTCGGGCATGGTCCGTCAAAAGAAGAACGCGGCATGGGTGCGCGAGAAGGTTTCCTCGCCGTACGATGCGGCCATCGCCGCAATGTCCAAGGCCGTTGTGCCAGAAAGCGCTGGAACGTACGATCCTTCTCAAACCAGCAGCAACGGGTGCATGTCGTCGGATAGGGTTCGTGCTGATGCTTCCCTGGAGCCCATGTGCTTGTTTGACATTGATACAGCTACTGGTGCTGCAGAGAAGCCAAGGGTGCTCGTGGACGACCGGTTTGCGATTGCTCGTCGCTTACCCTTTAGCCAGGTGCAATTAGTGCCAAATGCGCACGCATGGCACGACAGCAAACCGCCGCAGGCGGAGACGACGCGATCCGATCTCTACATGCCAAAGGCAGCTGCGACACGCTGCTTGAAGGCAGACGATCTCCTGTGCTTGGAGGTCCTGTGCTTAGAGGATCTATCGGATGCTCTTCCATCGAAGACTGTCGCAGTCGTTAGCACTGTGGACGATGCACCTCCGACTACGAGAGCCGACGGGAGTGCGGCTCGTAGCCAGGCGCAGTTGGAGGATCATGTTGCGTCCGATGGACTGGTTGGTTAGTACTCGCGTTAATTAACGTTCACACCGCCCAAGGGGCACGCACGAAAAATGGACGTCTCCGGCACTGCCATACGGTCATGCATACGATGCAGTCCGATCAAAACCTAACGCTGCGCGAGACGCTCCTCTCGCACCGCGAACGAGCGTTGGCTCACTACACCTCCGAGCTGGCCGAGCGAAGCGCTGGTCTCGACGCCAAGCTCGCCGCACGCGGCTCCGAGCTGGCGAACGAAAAGCATCTGCTCCAGGCCCAATTCACCGCTGTGGCTGCAAGGGAGAGGGAGCTTGAGGCCCGCATACGCGCAGTTGAGGAATGGGAAGCTTCGTTACGAGCTCGCGAGGAGGCGCTCGCGCTTGCTTCTGGGTCGCGGGATAGAAGACAAGGAGGAACCGACGAGGGGGAGCCGATGACAGAAGCGCGTCAGCGGATGCTCTCCTCTCGAGGGATGGTCCTCCGTATGCAGCAGCAGCAGCAGCAGCAGCAGCAGCAGCAGCATGCCGATGGGTACGAGGACCCAGGCGATAACGCAGACTACGGCAACTCAGAGGAAGATGTGCTCAATGCCGGAGGTGGCCATGGAAATGGCTCCGAGGGGTACCCGCTATACGAGGAGGTTAGCAACGAGGAGGTTAGCAACGATGCGCTGGCCGACGGTGCTTCGGAGGGATGGCATCGCTTGCTTGACGAGGCGAGCGGCCGCGTTTACTATTGGAACGCGCTGTCTGGCGAGGTGGCGTGGACGCTGCCCGGGGCATCGGATGAGGAGATGGACGCTGAGGAGCTTGAGGAGAACGAGGCGACGCTTCCCACAGATGCGACCTGGGCGACGGAGATGCCGCTGGAAGAGCCGGGCATCGAAGAAGAGGAGCTCGCGGCGGAACATGCCTCATCGGAGCCATCAGAAGCGCCCGTGACGGCGCCTCCCATTCGCTCGTCGCTACAGAACATCCACAAACGACAGCAGCGTGCTAAGACGCTGGGCGTGCAACGTCGCGTTGTGATCGTCGCGCCAGGCGAGATGCGTGCTGACGCGGCGACAGGCACAGCGCGCGACGTCGCCGCGGCCGCGGCGGCGGCGGCGGCAAAAGAGACCGCTACCATCCACAGTCTGCAGCCAAAGAAATGGGCGCAGCAGAGCGATGAACTTCGAAGGGCCATGGCGGCATCTCGCGTCGCTGGCGTCCCGCCACCGCCGCCAGACGATGCCCTCGACGGACGCGTCCAGTGCCCGAAGTGTTTGCGACGCTTCGGCGCCGCCGCCGCAGAGAGGCACATCCCTTTGTGCAAACACACGCCGAAACGAAGGGTCTGAGATCTGAGTCCCACCCTCAGCGTTGCACCTCAGCGTGATTCCATTAGGGCAAAACCTACATTTTTGTCGACTACGGTCCACAGCCGCGCGCGAGGACGTTACCGGTACGTTACCGGTACACGACATCCTGGACACTCGCGGTGAACTTGCCCCTCAGTTCGGGACGACCGCCGCGGAGCTTTTCGTCAATCCCCCCAAAGGCTCTTACCGGCAGGAGCGTCGTGTCAATCGCGGGCGGCTCGCTCTCCAACGTTCTCCACACACACACCACAGCGCGCGAAGTCCGCCGGTGCCGACCATGAAGAGGAGAGTACTCCTATCCCGCCGAGAGTTGCTCTGGAGGCGTAGCTGTTGCAATGCCGCCGTCCTCCGCGCAAGTTACGATGAGCTTCTGCGGAACTCGGCAGCAGCTCATGTATCGAGGCCGTTTGGTTGATCTACCCCATGATGTTCTGGGATTGGTGTCTACGGCCATCATCATTCATGGTGGGTCAGAAGCTGCCGGTCGCCTGCGATGCACATGCAAATTATTCTGCTTGCACGGTGGTCATGAAGCCCTGAACAAGGGCTGCCAGGCGGCCATTGCAGCATTGGTGGGCTGCAGCGAAGGGAACGCACAGTTGCATCGGCTGCCTGCAAATGAAGACTGGCTGCGTACAGCAGCCATCATGTCTGCTGGTGCCTACGCACGCGATTCGGAATTGCTTGCGCTGCAGACACAGCGCTTCGTTGATCTTCGGCGCGACATTCAAGAATCGTCCGCATCGGGGGAGATCCCCCCGCTCTCAGCACTCTACCGTGATCGGGTGAATCAGCTTCGAGCCGAGCTTGCTGTCATGCGCAGCCGTCATGGCGATGCTGCTGTGGCACGCTGCATTGTGAAGGCTGAGGCACGCGAGGTAGCCGAACTTCCCGAAGGGTTCCATCTGAATGAAACCATCCATCCAGATCGAGCTGGATTCGGAAATTCTCGCGAAACACGTCGTTGTGGTCACTTGTACTTAGCCACAGTGCCTGGGCTGAGTGGCACGTTGCACGACAACGCGGTGTACCCGTTGCTCATCTTCATCGACAATAGCTACCCAGATCCACCAGATCCAGATCCAGATCACCACGTGCATCACTACGATCGGCTCCACCACAAACTGTTTATCGTAAAGATGGACGGCGCCCGATTCCATCCGAATATGTGGGAAACAGGCAGGATTGGCTTTAACGGCATGGATTGCTTTCGTACGTGTTGGGATGCGAGCTGCTCAATGAGTGAGCTCCTGCTCTTTACGTGTGCCAGCTTACACCAGATGCAAAATGAAGGTCCGCATTGCGAAGAGCCCTACTTAGCTGCAAGGTACGATCGTCCCCACTTTCGGCGGAAAGTGCGCGAAATGGCATTGACAGTGCAGGCGGACCCTCGCCTTCAGCCCACTCCGAAGGAGTTGCTTAGATCCATTCTCCTACCCGACCCCAGCAGTTTGCTGCGCCCTGTGAGGCTTCCAGGCCGCACGTACCGATTGTGGTGGCAGCGGGAAGGGAAGTGGCCTTCGTACACGTACCCTGATGACGTCGGCGCTGATGGCAAACTCAAGGATCCTGAGGGGACGCATTTTGGATGGCTGTGAATGATTGCGGTGAATATGGTGCTCACCAGTTCGACCCGTGCGAAGCTCGCAAGCCCAGATACGAGACAGAGTGAAGAGGACTGAGAGCTACCGGCAAACGGGTGCCGTGCCCGCGTGCCGCGTTCACAGTACTCGACTGGTAGGACGCGCCTGGATCCGGCGGTGACTGTGCCGCGCTTGGTGCTGCGCGCGCGCGCGCAGCACGGCGCGGCCTTCAATCATAAGCCGGGATCAAAAGGCGCATCTTATTTCATGTATTTCCCGGGTATTGTCTATATTCTCAGAGCTGATCAAGCTGCTGATCATCTTATACCACGTATACCGATTCCGTACAAGTACCGGTATACCAAGCTGAAGCCAGTCCGTCTCCACACGTCGAAAGCAGAAACCTCAAAATTTATTGGTGGCGGGGTCATGATGGGCTCGGAACTGCCACACCTTGACTTGACTTGAATTAACTGCAGGAGGGTCATGAGTTCTTGGGTACCGGTAAGATTTTGAGACCGCCGAAATACAAGTATCTCTGTGTCCCGTGTGTGTCCCGGCTCCCCCCGGTGTCTTTTTACCGGTAGAGATACACCGGGGGGAGCCGGGACACAAAGACCGGTAGAGATATATTGCCACGACACACGCGCAAGGACGCGACTTTTGTGCTTGCTTCACATAAAGCATGAACACCCCCCTCAGCCCGCGCAACCTCTTCTACATCGTGCTCGCCGCGGGCCTCTACCTGCTCGCGTACCGTCACGGTCGGCTGGGCACGCCCAAGCCTTCCTGCGACTGCGGCCGTGTGTCGATGCACATCCACGTGGAGGAGGAGGCGCTTGACCTGATGCCGTACTCGGAGCAGGTGATGGTCAGCTGCCTGCTGGAGCGGCCGGACACGCGCGCAGTGCTACGCCGGCGCCTGCACAAGTGCTTGCACGACCACGGCGCGCTGCACCCGGCGACGGCAGTCAAGCTGATCGTGCCGCCCTCGCCGCCGCCGCCAAGGCAGCTCTCCAGTGCTGCGTTGCAACGGCGTGCCTCGGAAGAGGCTGCGGCGGTGCTGACGAGCCAGGGCGGTGCATCGTCCAACGCCGCGTCGCTCGTCGAGCGAACGACGGCGTTGGCGTCGGCACCACCGCCGCCGCCCGTGCACGAGAGTCCACTACAAAAGGAGCTTCGCATGTCGCGCGAGGCGGAGGACGAGCTGCCCTCGGCGCCGCTCGCGCGGGCCGTGCGGGGCGCCTCGGGGCGCGACGAGGCGGCGGTACCTGCCGAGGTGCTCACCGCGGCCTCGGGCAGCGCGCGCATCGTGCTCATCACGTGCGTGGCCAACGGACTGTTCCTCACGCTTGAGCCTGGGAAGGATTGGATTGAGTGCGCGGGCGACTTGGACGCGGGCACCGCACTGCATGAGGGACTGTTCGCACAGGAGGTACAGCCGGGGGCGCAGCTCGCTTTCAAGCACATACGCACCGGCCGCTACCTGCATGTCGTGCCGCCTGGCGACAAGGACGCTTGGGTCGTTAGAGCATCCTCCGAGGCAGTGGGAGCTACTGAGCTTTTTGAGGTGCGAGGGCGGGAACACACGTACCTGTACAACGTGGGCAGCGGCGGCCATGTGTCGCGCCGCTTCGGCACCGTCGTGCGCGCCCACGGCGACACGCCTGGCAAGCCGGCGGGGCGAATCCCTGGCGCGCGCATGCAGCTCCGCTTCTTCACGCTGGAGCAGTTGCGAGCCGAGTACGTGTCAAACGCTGCACGTCAGGCTCAGGCGCGCGCTCCGATCCTGCAGCAGATGGCGCGCATCCATTCGCTGGGCGCGAGCAACGAGGTGCGCATCATCTCGTACGGACTGTACGGCAGTGCCAGCCGCTACACCATCGGCGTGCTGCGGAACGCCGAGCTCGCGCCGCTCGTCTACCCGGGATGGAAGGTGTGCATGCATGCTGATTGCCCTCCCCATTTGCATGCTGACTGTTCTCCCCCGAGCTCGCGCCGCTCGTCTACCCTGGATGGAAGGTGCGCGTCTATCTCGATCGAACTGTGCCGAAGGCGGTGGTCGCACAACTTGAGGCCCTTGGCGCACAGCTCAAGTGGATGGATGACGCGTCGATGAGCGGCGGCATCGGCGGCATGTTCTGGCGCTTCCTTGTGGCCGCCGATCGGGACGTCGACCGCTTCATCATCCGCGATTCCGACTCGCGACTCAACCCGCGCGAGCGGTGCGCCATCGCCACCGAGTGCCTCTCGGACTGCCTCTCTGAGTGCCTAACGAAATGCCACGAACCACGCTCGACTGTGCGCAGGCTCGCCGTGGAAGAATGGATCGCGTCAGGTAAGCGCATGCATTCGATCCGCGACCCTAACCCTAACCCGAACCCGAACCCTAACCCGAACCTGAACCCTAACCCGAACCCGAACCCTAACCCGAACCCGAACCCTAACCCGAGCAGGTAAGCGCGTGCATTCGATCCGCGACCATCCGAACCATGACCGGCCGCTCAACGGCGGCATGTGGGGCGGCGTCAAGGCGGCCGTCCCTGACATGGCGTCGCTCATTAAGAATTGGAATAACCGGGAGAGCTACATGGGCGATCTCGACTTTCTCAACAAGATGGTCTGGACGCGCGACAACGTGCGCAATTCGCAGATCTCGCACGATGCGTACACGTGCCACAAGTACCCGAACGCCCATCCCTTCCCGACGCGCCGTCCGCCCGACTACCAACACGTGGGCCAGGTCTTCTTCGGAGATGGACGGCCTCGGATGGACGACATCACCAGCTTCCTGATCAACACCAAGGCGCCGCGGCAGTGTCGAGGAGACCCCACTTGGACGCACGGATGAGAGCACAGCATGATGATTGAGTCACCCGCGGAGCGTGCGAGTCCAGTGTCAGTAGACAGAAGTCAGAACAGCTGTATACCTAGTACGGACTACGTTCCGTACTTTTGTGACATTCGTCTCGGAGGGAACGCGCGGTTGAGGTGTTAACGTTCACACACAATCTTCATCGCACACGCTCGTCGCACACGCGCGCCGCGCGCCGCACATACGCTCCGCGCCGCCACCTGCCGATGCTCGTGGGCGCGCTTCTGATGACGTCCGCTGCGTGCGCACTCAATGCGCACGCGGCACTACGCCCGGTCCAGGTCCAGCGCACAACAACCGGTGGCAGTGTTGCTCTCACTGAGCTGTGGAGCAATGAAGAGCGAGCGGTTCTTGTTCTCATGCGATCTTTTGGATGAATGTTTTGCCAGGAGCTCGGCGCTCAGCTCGCACGCGACGTGCTCCCGGCACTCTCGGAGACTACCAGCCCACGTGTCAAGCTGATTGCTGTTGGCATCGGCACCGCTGAGCGAGGTCGAGAGTACTGCGAGCACGTGGGCTTTCCAGCAGACAACCTCTACTGTGACCCCGACAATGCTGCGTACGACGCGCTCGGCCTGAAAAAGGGTGTCGGTGCGACCTTTTTCACAATCGATACGCCGCTCGCCATTCTGGCTCGTGCGCAAAAGGACAACGCCAAAGACCTCTTGGAAGCCACGAAGCGTTGGAAGCCGTGGCTGCCGCCCAAGTCTGATCAAGGTCTACAGCAGGGTGGCGCCTTTGTTTTCGAAGGCGAGAAGCTGCTCTTTCAGCATTACGATGCGTCGACAGGAGCGCACACAGACCTAGATACGCTACTCAATGTGGCACTCAAAGCCTGACGAGCATTCCGTCGGATGCGAATGCTGTGGAGCCGCCGACGTCTCCACGCCAATCTGGCTGCGTACATGACGCTGTGGGCCGTACAACGGCAAACCCCAGGTGCCGGTGGCCCGCGGCTGAGAGATTGTAGCTCGTTGGCGTAGCCGTTACCACACTCCTATGGAAGAAACCTATTTTTGACACCTATACCTCTCATCTACTTTCCTTGTGCCCACGGCGTGAGGCTGCCATCCGGATGGAGCCGCATCGGAACCGTTGGAACCTTGTAGTCGATCTTTCGGTCGTGTGCGTAGTAATAGCTGTCGGAGCCTTTGCGGTCTATGTCCTCGCGGATGGCACCGTTAGCAACAGCCTTCACGTCGGCAAGTCCTCCGCTGCTGTTGTTGTCAATCTTTGGCGGCGGCGCTACAGGCAGCTTGCGCTGCAACTCGCCCACCGCAGCGTAGTAGTAGGAGGAGCTCAGGCCACCATCCTTGGCGGCGGTAGAGTGTAGCTGGGTGCACGACGAGGCGAGCGCTATCGGCGCGGCGTCCACGCCCGCAATTGCATCACCAAGCGCTTCCTGCAGCGAGTAGTCCTGGGGCATGCGATCTGACGCATCCTCGAGGAGGTCGACCGCCTCCGCCCAGCGGCCAAGGCCGATGAGTGCGCGGCCTGCGCGCAAATAGCCCTTTGAGAAGGTGGGCGACGCGATGCAGTGCTTGGCGTCTGCGAGCGCCTCCTCGTGCTTGCCGAGAGCGGAGAAGACAAACGCCCGATTGCTGTAGAGCTCCTTCTGTTTGGGCGCAAGCGCAATCGCCTCGGTTAGGTTCTGCGCGGCAACGGCAAAGTCCGACTTGGTTATTGCCAAGTTTGCGGCTGATTTGAGCTCCTCGACACGCTCCATGAGGTGGCGCTCGCCTCAAGGCGGCAAGGCCCAGGGCCCACAGGTGATCGCGCTCTTCGCGATCACGAAGTGAAGAAGTTTCGTCAAAACAAGAATGAACTGCGCTGGTGGATCGCTTGGTGGCACAAGTATGACAGGATTTGGAGCGGCGCGCGCGTCCCTTCCCTTCGCGTGTCGCGGGTCACGCTCAGCGGAG
>ENA-UOXP01001008-UOXP01001008.1-mixed-culture-metagenome-genome-assembly--contig:-NODE-1008-length-21248-cov-38.378332_pt1 | contig 21248 bp, 17 predicted proteins | sample MGYA00238161_ERZ761639 | MGnify/ENA primary metagenome ERZ761639 (study PRJEB28913, sample SAMN08776760) | mixed culture metagenome | isolation source: Freshwater growth medium | place: USA...
GCGTTGGCCGCGACGACTTCGGCTTTGATGGATTGGGCAATCATGGAATTTCCTTGTGGTTACATGCGTCCCGGCGCAGCCAGTCGGCACAAGGAGTTGCTCCAGGGCCGGCCGCCGCATCGGGCGTGGGTATGCTGTCCTTTCGAACGGCAATCGCGGATTATAGGGCAGAAGGCGTCAGGTGCCGCCACCGGGCTGGGCGGCGATCCAGCGGCGCAGGCGGGAGACGCCCTCCTCCAGCCGGTGGGTGTCGCGGCTGGCGAAGCACCAGCGCAGCCAGCCAGCCGCTTCAGGGCTGAAGGCGCTGCCCGGCGCCAGGCCGATGCCGGCCTCGCGCACCAGCCGTTTGGCCACGTCCAGGCAATCGTCATGCCCCTGCAGTGTGAAAAAGGCGTACATGCCACCCAAGGGCTCGGCCAGCGTCACACCAGGCACGGCGCGCAGCAGCGGCACCAGGGTGTCGCGGCAGGTCTTCAAGTGCGCCACCAGCGCGGGCGTGACTTCTGAGCCGCGCTGCAGCGCCACGGTGGCCCCACGCTGCACGAACACCGGCGCGCACGAGGTGTTGAACTCGATCAGTTTGCCCAGCGCTGGCGTGAGCGCAGCGGGCAGCACCAGCCAGCCCAGGCGCCAGCCGGTCATGAGAAAGCTCTTGGAAAAGCTGTGCGCCACGATGACACGGTCGTCGGGGTCGGCCACGTCCAGAAAGCTCGGAGCCGCGCCGTTGGCGGTGTCGCCGGCGTAGTACAGCCGCTCGTAGACCTCGTCGGCCAGGATCCAGGTGCCGGTGCGGCGGCAATGCGCCAGGATGCTGGCTTGCTCGTCGCGGGTCAGGGTCCAGCCCGTGGGGTTGTTGGGTGCATTGACGATGAGCATCCGCGTGGCTGGCGTGATGGCGGACAGCAAGGCTTCCATGTCCAGCGCCCAGGCGCCGGCCCGCGGGCCGGCGCCGAGCACGCGCAGCGGCACGCACTTCACGTTCGCGCCCATGATCAGCGGCTGCGCCACGAGGTTGGGCCAGGCCGGCGTGACCACCACCACCTCGTCGCCCGCCTCCACCAGCGCCTGCGAGGCCAGCATCAGCCCGTTCACGCCGCCGGAGGTGACGGCCAGCCGGTCCATCCAGTGGGCTGCGCCGCGCCCCGGGTGCAGACCGTCGGTGTAGTTGGCAATCGCTTCGCGCAGCTCGGGCAGGCCCAGGTTGTGCGCGTAGAAGGTTTCCCCCGACTGCAGCGAGGCCATGGCGGCTTCGCGGATGAAGTCGGGTGTGACCTCGTCGCTCTCGCCAAACCAGAACTTGAGCACGTTGTCGCGGCCCAGTCCTTCGTTGGCCACCTCGCGGATGCGGGAGGCTTCGAGGTTTTCAACGACGGGGCGCATGAAGGGCGTGTGTGGAGACATCAGGGTCGGATCATGTTGCAGCGGTGAGGCTGTTCGGCTTGTTGGGGGGCCAGGTTGCGGATGACACGAAAGCCGTAACCCGAGCCTTCGACGTCGAACTTCGCGCCGGGCGCGCCCTGGCGGTCCATCACGGCCACCGCCAGCGGCTGCTGGAACTGGTGGTCGGCGGCGCGCATGCGGGCGGTCTGGCCAGCCAGGGAGACGTCGGCTTTCTCCAGCTGGGCGGCGATGGTGGCGGCGTTCACCAGGCCCGCAGCACCGGCGCGCTCAATGGCTTGCGCGAGCGACTCGATCATGAGCTGCATGCGCATGTGCACGTAGTCATCGGCCGGGTTGGGGAAACGCTGGCGGAACGATTGGTAGAAAGCTTCGGACTCCCGCGTGGGCACGTTGGGAAACCAGTCGGCCACGGCGATCACCTTGCCGATGCCGGCCTCGCCCATGGCCGCGGGTGCGCCCAGTGCGTTGCCGTAGAAGGTGTAGAACGTGCCGTCAAACCCGACCTCGCGCGCGGCCTTGACCAGGAGCGTGAGGTCGTTGCCCCAGTTGCCGGTCAGCACAGCCTGTGCGCCACTGGCCTTGATCTTCGTGGCGTAGGGCAGAAAGTCCTTCACACGCGCCATGGGGTGCAGTTCTTCGCCGACGATCTTCACGTCCGGACGCAGCGCGGCCAGCTGGTTGCGCCCTTCGCGCAGCACCGCCTGGCCGAAGCTGTAGTCCTGGCCGATCAGGTAAATGTTTTTGAGTTGTTTGTCTTCCCGCAGCACGCTCATGAGCGCGCCCATGCGCATGTCGGCGTGCGCGTCAAACCGGAAATGCCAGAAGCTGCACTTCTCGTTGGTGAGCACCGGGTCCACCGCCGAGTAGTTGAGGAACAGCATCTGGCGCGCCGGCTCGCGCTCGTTGTGCTTGTTGATCGCCTCGATCAGAGCGCTCGCCGCAGCCGAAGAGTTGCCCTGCGCGACGATGGTGATGTCGCGGTCGACCGCCGAACGCAGCGCCGAGAGCGCCTCTTCGGTCTGGCCCTTGCTGTCGAAGCGTTCGATCAGCAGCGGGCGGTTGCCGCCGGGCAGTTTCACGCCGCCGCGCGCGTTCACCCGCTCGGTGGCCCAGACCAGGTTGCGATACACGGCCTCACCCGTGTTGGCGAGCGGGCCGGACAGGCCTTCGATCATGGCGATGCGGATGGGCGCTGGCGCCTGGGCCAGCACCGCCGGAGCAGCGAGGACCGCGCCCAAGGCGGCAACAAGCACGCGTCGGCGCACGGACATCAACGAATCAAGCGTGTTTTTCATGAGAACAATGTTTGCGGAAAAGCCGTCAAGCGGCCGTGGCCAGATCGGCCAGTGGCCAACGCGGCTTCACATCGAAGCTGTAGCCATCGTTCACGCCGAGTGAAGCCAGCCCGGCCTGCACCCGCATGCCCCCGGCCAGTGCGATCATGGCGCCGTTGTCGGTACACAGGTGCAGTTCGGGGTAGTGCACGCGCACACCCACCTTGGTGCAGGCGGCGCCCAGCTGTTCGCGCAGCAGCGTGTTGGCCCCCACGCCGCCCGCCACCACCAGGCGGCGCAGGCCGGTCTGGCGAATCGCCATCAGGGACTTTTTCACCAGCACCTCGACGATCGCCGCCTGCACGCTGGCGGCCACGTCGGCCTTTTGCTGCGGTGTGAGCGGATCGGCCAGGTGCAGCGTGGCCGGGCCGTCCAGGCTGGCGTGGGCCAGCCGCTTCACCTGGGTCAACACCGCCGTTTTGAGGCCGGCAAAGGAAAAGTCGAGGTCGCCGCTGTGCAACAGCGGACGCGGGAACTTGAAGGCCTGGGCATCGCCCTGCAGCGCCAGCCGCGCCAGCGCCGGCCCACCCGGGTAGCCCAGGCCGAGCAGCTTGGCCGACTTGTCGAAGGCCTCGCCGGCCGCGTCGTCGATGGTTTCGCCCAGCAGCGTGTAGCGACCCACCCCGTCCACCCGCATCAACTGGCTGTGCCCACCCGACACGAGCAAGGCCACAAACGGAAACTCGGGCGGGTCGGCGCTCAAAAAGGGCGAGAGCAGATGGCCTTCGAGGTGGTGTACACCGATCACCGGCTTGCCCAGCGCAAAGCCCAGCGCGCAGGCCACGCCCGAACCCACCAGCAGTGCGCCCGCGAGACCCGGGCCGCGGGTGTAGGCGACTGCGTCCACGGCCGAGAGCGGCAGATGAGCCTGCGCCATCACGGCGTCGGTGAGCGGCAGCACGCGGCGGATGTGGTCGCGGCTGGCGAGCTCGGGCACCACGCCACCAAAGGCACGGTGCATCTCGATCTGGCTGTGCAGGGCATCGCCCAGCAGCCGCGGCGTGTGACCGCCGCTGGCGTCGACCAGGGCGACGCCGGTTTCGTCGCAAGACGACTCGATTCCCAAAATCAGCATGGTTCGAGTGTACGGGCGGCATGTTTGTTGCTCATCATCGGGGGATGCTTGCAACCACCTCTCGAACATGAAATCGGGCCTGCACTTTCTGGTGGCGGCCAAACGCTGCGAAATCGCCGAACTTCAGCAGCTCGCGCTCACCAGCGCGCTGGTGAACGTGACCGGGCGCCTGGTGCACAGCCTGCAGCGCGAGCGGGGCCTGTCCAATCTCTTTCTCGGCTCACAGGGGGTGCAGTTCGGCGAGGTGCGCCGCCACCAGATCGCCGAGTCCCGGCAGATCGAAGCCGAGCTGCGCACCTGCTTTGACGAGCTGGACACGGAATCGGCCCGGCTGGACAACGGCGCGCGCCTGTTCAGCCGCATCGCCTACGTGCTCCATGGGCTGGATGCGCTGGACGGGCTGCGCGCGCGCGTGCAGGCGCTGGAGTGGACGCCCCAGCAGGCCACCGAAGCCTATGTGCGGTTGATCTCCGGCCTGCTGGCGGTGGTGTTCGAAGCCGCGGACAGCGCCAGCGATCCCGAGATTTCGCGCCTGCTGGTGGCCTTGTTCAACTTCATGCAGGGCAAGGAATTCGCCGGCCAGGAGCGGGCGGCCGGCTCTGCCCTGTTTGCCGGTGGACGTGCCGCGGCCGAAGAGCAGCAGCGCCTGCTGCACCTGATCGAATCGCAGGAACGCTGTCTGGAGGTGTTTGCCGAGTTCTCGAACCCCCATGCGGTTGAACTGTGGAACACCACCCAGGCCAGTGCCATGCTGGCCGAGCTCGAGCGGTTGCGTCGCGTGCTGTGCACGGCGCCCCACGGCTCGCCCCTCAATGCCCAGGTGAGCCAGGCCTGGTTCGACTGCTGCAGCCGGCGCATCGACCGCATGAAGGCGGTGGAGGATCGCCTCGCACTCGACTTGCTGCAGACCTGCGAGCTGAAGATCGAAGCGGCCAAGTTGGAGTTGAACAGTTTTCACGCCCTGCACACCGCCCCAGCCACGGAGACGGACGTGTTGTCGTTCTTTCGCGCGCCCGAGACCCGGAGCACCGCGGCTTTCGCCACGGGCGCCCAGGGCTACGGCCTGCACCTGGAACGCTCCATCCTGGAGCTGGTGCAGGCGCAGGCACGGCGCCTGCAGACCATGAGCGATGAGCTGGACACCGTGCGCGCCAGCCTCAACGAGCGCAAGCTGATCGAGCGCGCCAAAGGCCTGCTGATGGCCCACCGCCACCTGAGCGAAGAAGAAGCCCACAAGACCATGCGCCAGATGGCCATGAACCAGAACCGCCGGCTGATCGAAGTGGCCGAGGCGGTGCTGGCCATGGCCGACGTGCTGCCCGAACGCCCGCGCTGAGGCCGCATTCTGCTGCGGTGCACCAATACCGGTGCCAGGGACCGCTGCGCACCAGCTTGATGCCCTGAAAACGAACAAGGCGACAAGCTGACCTCACGGTTCAGAACTCAACGCAACAGGAATTTTCCTTAAAAATCAGAGCACTTTCGCAAACACCCGCCGCACTGCGCGTCGACGTTGACGCTGGCACACAACCTGCTTTGAGAAGGACAGAGGAAAACGGGCCAATGGCGGTCCGGCTTCCAACAGTCACCCCCGACACAGGACAACGGCGTCCATTTCCGGTTTGCGATCCGCAGGCTTGGAGATGGGCGCCGTTGTGCTTTTGGGGTCCGGTTTTTTTCATCAGCAAGGAGTTGGACATGAACGCAGACATCCCCGGCACCACCGTTGCCCCGACCCCGGTCGACAGCAAACCCGATGTGGCGACCGAGACCGCAGCGGCATCCAGGCGCGATTTCATCAAGAAGAGCACCGCCATCGGCGGCGCTGCCTTCTTCTCCACGCTGGGCCACAGCGGCGTGTGGGCGGCCGGCTCGGACGCCCCTGAAAAAACCGAGGTCAGGATCGGCTTCATTCCCCTGACCGACTGTGCCAGTGTGGTGATGGCCGCCGAACTCGGCATCGACAAGAAGTACGGCGTGAAGATCGTCCCCACCAAGGAAGCCAGCTGGGCCGGTGTGCGCGACAAGCTCGTCAACGGCGAACTGGACTTCGCCCACGTGCTCTACGGCCTGGTCTATGGCCTGCAGCTGGGCACCTCCGGTCCGAAGAAGGACATGGCGGTGTTGATGAGCCTGAACAACAACGGCCAGGCCATCACGTTGTCGAAGAAGCTCGCTGACCAGGGTGCGGTGGACGGCCCGTCGCTCGCCAAGGTGATGGCCAAGGAGAAGCGCGAGTACACCTTCGCACAGACCTTTCCCACCGGCACCCACGCCATGTGGCTCTACTACTGGCTGGCCAGCGCCGGCATCGATCCGTTCAAGGACGCGCGCGCCATCGTGGTGCCGCCGCCGCAGATGGTGGCCAACATGCGTGTGGGCAACATGGACGGCTTCTGCGTGGGCGAACCCTGGAACCACCGCGCCATCGTCGACGGCATCGGCATCACGGCCAACACCACACAGGACATCTGGAAAGACCACCCCGAGAAGGTGCTGGGCACCACCGCCGAGTTCGTGCAGAAAAACCCGAACACCGCGCGCGCCGTGACAGCCGCCATCCTGGAAGCCAGCAAATGGATCGACGCCGGCCTGCAGAACAAGAACAAGATGGCCGAGACGATCGCCCAACGCTCGTACGTGAACACCGGCGTGGACGCGATCAACCAGCGCATCCTGGGCCGCTACCAGAACGGCATGGGCAAGACCTGGGACGACCCCAACCACATGAAGTTCTTCAACGACGGGCTGGTGAACTTCCCCTACCTCAGCGACGGCATGTGGTTCCTCACCCAGCACAAGCGCTGGGGCCTGCTCAAGTCGCACCCCGACTACCTGGCCGTGGCCAAGCAGGTCAACCGCATCGACATCTACAAGGAAGCGGCCACCGCGACCAAGACGGCGTTGCCCAAGTCCGACATGCGCAGCGCCAAGCTCATGGACGGTGTGGTGTGGGACGGCAAGGACCCCGCCAAGTACGCCGACGGCTTCAAGATCAAGGCGGCCTGATCAGGCCCGCCGCACCGGAGAACCAACATGGTCAGCGCCGTTTTTCATTCGCCACTGGAGGTGGCTCCCGCCACCAAGGCCGAGCCGCACGCCGTAACCACAGTGGCCGCGGTTCCCCGGCCGGCGCCCGCGCCGGTCGTTCAGTTCAAGCGCGGCTGGGACCTGCGCTTTCTCTGGACCAACGTGCTGCCGCCGGTGCTGGGCCTGGTCTTCCTCATCACCGTCTGGGCCGTGGTGGCCGGCACCGGTGAGAGCGGCATTCCCACACCGCTGGAAACCTGGAAGCAGGCGCTGGAGGTGTTCTCCGATCCGTTCTACCAGGTCGGCCCGAACGACCAGGGTGTGGGCTGGAACGTGCTCATGTCACTGCAGCGCGTGGCCATCGGCTTCGGTCTGGCCGCAGCCGTCGGCATTCCGGCGGGTTTTGCCATCGGCCGCTTTGAATTCCTGAGCCGCATGTTCAACCCGCTCATCAGCCTGCTGCGCCCGGTGTCGCCCCTGGCCTGGCTGCCGATCGGCTTGCTGGTCTTCAAGGGCGCCAACCCGGCCGCCATCTGGACCATCTTCATCTGCTCCATCTGGCCCATGATCATCAACACCGCGGTAGGCGTGCAGCGCGTGCCGCAGGACTACATGAACGTGGCACGCGTGCTCAACCTGAGCGAGTGGAAGATCTTCACCAAGATCCTGTTCCCCGCCGTGCTGCCCTACCTCTTGACCGGCGTGCGCCTGGCGGTGGGAACGGCGTGGCTGGTGATCGTGGCCGCCGAGATGCTGACCGGTGGCGTGGGCATCGGCTTCTGGATCTGGGACGAGTGGAACAACCTCAACGTGGCCAGCATCATCATCGCCATCTTCGTGATCGGCATCGTGGGCCTGTTGCTCGAATTCGGCCTCATCAAGCTGGCCACCCTGTTCACGTTTGAAGAGGTGAAATCATGAGCCTCAAATACATCGAGATCCAGGGCGTCGAGCAGACCTTCAAGACGAAGAAGGGCAACTTCCCCGCGCTGCGCGACATCAACCTGACCGTGGCCAAAGGCGAATTCGTCACCCTCATCGGTCACTCGGGTTGCGGCAAGTCCACCTTGCTCAACCTCATCGCCGGCCTGACCGTGCCCACCGAAGGTGTGCTGCTGTGCGCCGACAAGGAGATTGCCGGCCCCGGCCCCGAACGCGCGGTGGTGTTCCAGAACCACTCACTGCTGCCCTGGCTGACCTGTTTCGAGAACGTCTACCTCGCGGTCGAGCGCGTGTTCTCGGCCACCGAAACCAAGGCGCAACTCAAGGCCCGCACCGACGCCGCGCTGGCCATGGTGGGCCTCACCCCCGCTGCGCAAAAGCGCCCGGGCGAGATTTCCGGTGGCATGAAACAGCGCGTGGGCATTGCCCGCGCCCTCTCGATGGAACCCAAGGTGCTGCTCATGGACGAACCCTTTGGCGCCCTGGACGCGCTCACGCGCGCCAAGCTGCAGGACGAGCTGCTCGACATCGTGGCGCGCACGCACAGCACGGTGGTCATGGTCACGCACGACGTGGACGAAGCCGTGCTGCTGAGCGACCGCATCGTGATGCTCACCAACGGCCCGGCTGCGACCATCGGTGAAGTGTTGACGGTGGACCTGCCGCGCCCGCGCAACCGCGTGGCCCTGGCCGACGAGCCCAAATACCAGCAGTGCCGAAAGGCGGTGATCGACTTCCTCTACACGCGCCAGGCGCACGTTGAAAAAGTGGCTTGAGGAGAACACCATGGACATGCGCGTCAACCCGAAAGCAAAACTGAAACTGGTGATGGTCGGCAACGGCATGGCCGGTGTGCGCACGATCGAGGAGCTGCTCAAGCTCGCCCCCGATCTCTACGACATCACCGTCTTCGGCGCCGAGCCCCACCCGAACTACAACCGCATCCTGCTCTCGCCGGTGCTCGCCGGTGAGCAGACGCTCGACGAGATCGTGCTCAACGACTGGGCCTGGTACACCGACAACGGCATCACCCTGCACGCCGGCAAAACCGTGACCGAAGTGGACCGCGTCAAGCGCATGGTGCGCGCCACCGGTGCCGACGGCAGCGTGATCGAAGCGCCGTACGACCGGCTCATCATGGCCACCGGTTCCAACCCCTTCATGCTGCCCATCCCGGGCAAGGACCTGGCGGGCGTGCTCGCCTACCGCGACATCGCCGACACGCAGGCCATGATCGACGCGGCCACACGCTACAGCCACGCGGTCGTCATCGGCGGCGGTCTGCTGGGTCTGGAGGCCGCCAACGGTTTGATGAAACGCGGCATGGCGGTGAGCGTGGTGCACGTGGGCCCGTGGCTCATGGAGCGCCAGCTCGACGAGGTGGCAGGCCAGCTGCTGCAGGCCTCGCTGGAAGAGCGCGGCATGACGTTTTTGATGGGTGCGCAGACGCAGGAACTGGTGGGCAACGATGAAGGCCGGGTCCGGGCGATCCGCTTCAAGGACGGCACCGAGGTGCCGGCCGATCTGGTGGTGATGGCCGTGGGCATCCGCCCCAACACCGCGCTGGCCGAGAGCATGCGCCTGCATGTGAACAAGGGCATCGTGGTGAGCGACACGCTGCAGACCGTGACCGACCCGCGCATCTACGCGGTGGGCGAATGCGCGGCACACCGCGGCATCGCCTACGGCCTGGTGGCGCCACTGTTCGAGCAGGGCAAGGTGCTGGCCACGCACCTGGCCGAGTTCGGCATCGGCCGCTACGTAGGCTCGCTCACCTCGACCAAGCTCAAGGTCACCGGCATCGACCTCTTCAGTGCCGGCAACTTCACCGGCGGCGCCAACACCGAAGAGATCGTGATGAGCGACCCGTCGGGCGGCGTCTACAAGAAGCTGGTGATCCAGGACGACAAGCTGGTGGGCGCCTGCCTCTACGGCGACACGGTCGACGGTTCGTGGTACTTCAAGCTGCTGCGCGACGGCCGCAGCGTGGCCGACATCCGCGACAAGCTGATGTTTGGTGAATCGAACATCGGCGATGTGGGCCACCAGGGTCAGAGCAAGGCCTCGGCCATGGCCGACACCGACGAGGTCTGCGGCTGCAACGGCGTGACCAAGGGCACCATCTGCAAGGCCATCAAGGACAAGGGCCTGTTCACGCTGGAAGAGGTGCGCAAGCAGACCAAGGCCAGTGCGAGCTGCGGCTCGTGCACCGGTCTGGTGGAGCAGATCCTGATGTTCACCGCCGGTGGCGACTACTCGGCCACGCCCAAGCTCAAGGCCATGTGCGCCTGCACCGACCACGGCCACCAGGCCGTGCGCGACGCCATCCGGCAGAGCAAGTACACCAACACCGGCGCGGTGTTCGCCGGCATGGGCTGGCGCACGCCCAACGGCTGCGCGTCCTGCCGGCCCGCCGTCAACTACTACCTGATCAGCACCTGGCCGAAAGAGGCGAAGGACGATCCGCAAAGCCGCTTCATCAACGAGCGCATGCACGCCAACATCCAGAAGGACGGCACCTACAGCGTGATCCCGCGCATGTGGGGCGGCGAGACCACGGCGGACGAACTGCGCCGCATCGCCGATGCGGTGGACAAGTACAAGATCCCGACGGTGAAGGTCACCGGCGGCCAGCGCATCGACCTGCTCGGCGTGAAGAAAGAAGACCTGCAGGCGGTGTGGAACGACATCGGCATGCCCAGCGGCCACGCCTACGCCAAGGCCTTGCGCACGGTGAAGACCTGCGTGGGCAGCGAGTGGTGCCGCATGGGCACGCAGGACAGCACGCAGATGGGCAAGGACCTGGAGCGCGCCATGTGGCGCATGTACGCGCCGCACAAGGTGAAGTTCGCGGTGAGCGGCTGCCCGCGCAACTGCGCCGAGGCTGGCATCAAGGACGTGGGCATCATCGGTGTGGACTCCGGTTGGGAGATGTACGTGGCCGGCAACGGCGGCATCAAGACCGAGGTCGCGCACTTCTTCACGAAGCTCAAGACCGCCGAAGAAGTGCTGGAGTACACCGGTGCCTTCATGCAGCTCTACCGCCTGGAAGGCTGGTACCTGGAGCGGACCGTGCACTACGTGAACCGCGTCGGCCTGGACTACGTGAAGAAAAAGATCCTGGACGATCACGAGGGCCGCAAAGCGCTGTGGGCGGAACTGCAGTTCGCGCTCGACGGTGAACCCGATCCGTGGTTCGAGCACCAGAAGGCGGCGGTGGACACGCGCCAGTTCATTCCGATCAAGCCCGTGGCCATGGAAGGCGTCATCGTATGAACGCGTGGATTCCCATCGCCCGCGTGGACGACATCCCCGTGCTCGGATCGCGCTGCGTGCAACGCGAGCAAGGCCTGGACGTGGCGGTGTTCCGCAACGCGCAGGACGAGGTGTTCGCCCTGCTCGACCGCTGCCCGCACAAGGGCGGCCCGCTGAGCCAGGGCATCGTCTTCGGCACCAGCGTGGCCTGCCCGCTGCACAACTGGACCATCGGCCTGGACAGCGGCTGCGCCAAAGAACCCGACGAGGGCTGCACGCCGAGGTTTGCGGTGAAGGTGGAGGACGGCGTGGTGCACCTGGACGTACAGGAGCTCTCAACCCTCGCCACCGACCTGACACGCCCGCTCGCCGGCCCCCAGCGCAAGACCGCCACCGCATGAACCCGACCACCACCCGCTCGACCTGCCCCTACTGCGGTGTGGGCTGCGGGGTGCTGATCGACAGCGAGGGCAGCCAGATCACCGGCGTGCGCGGCGACCCGGACCACCCGGCGAACTTCGGCCGGCTTTGCACGAAAGGCCAGACGCTGCACCTCACCGCCTCGCCGGCAATCACCCAACAAACGCGTTTGCTGCTGCCCTTGCAACGGGTGGAACGTGGCGGCCCCGCGCAGGCCGTGGGCTGGGACGCTGCACTCGACCTCGCCACCGACCGCTTCGCCGCCACCATCGAACGGCACGGCCCGGACTCGGTCGGCTTCTACATCAGCGGCCAGCTGCTCACCGAGGACTACTACGTTTTCAACAAGCTGGCCAAGGGCCTGATCGGCACCAACAACGTCGACACCAACTCGCGCCTGTGCATGAGCAGCGCGGTGGCCGGCTACAAGCTCACACTGGGTGCCGACGCGCCACCCGCCTGCTATGACGACGTGAACCACGCGCAGTGCCTGTTCATCGTCGGCAGCAACGCGGCCTTCGCGCACCCGGTGCTGTTCCGCCGCATCGAAGCAGCGAAGCAGGCCAACCCGGCCATGAAGGTGATCGTGGCCGACCCGCGCCGCACCGACACCGCCGGTTTCGCCGACCTGTTCCTGCCGCTGCAACCCGGCAGCGACGTGATGCTGTTCCACGGCTTGCTGCACGTCATGTTGTGGGAAGGCTGGTTGGATACCGCGTTCATTGCCGCGCACACCACCGGGTTTGACGCGCTCAAGGCCCTGGTCCGGGAGCACACGCCCGAGCGCGTGGCGCAAGCGTGTGGCTTGAAAAAGGAAGACCTCTACACAGCCGCCCAATGGTTCGCACAGTCGGCCGCCACCCTCAGCCTGTACTGCCAGGGTCTGAACCAGAGCAGCAGCGGCACCGCGAAAAACGCCACCCTGATCAACCTGCACCTGGCCACCGGCCAGATCGGAAAACCCGGCGCCGGCCCCTTCAGCCTCACCGGTCAGCCCAACGCCATGGGCGGGCGCGAGGTCGGCGGCCTGGCCAACCTGTTGAGCGCCCACCGCGACCTGGCCAACCCGCAGCACCGCGCGGAAGTGGCCGCGCTGTGGGGCGTGCCGAGCGTGCCCGAGAAGCCGGGCAAGAGCGCGGTGGAGATGTTCGAGGCGGCGGCCGACGGCGAGATCAAGGCCCTGTGGATCGCCTGCACCAACCCGGCCCAGTCCATGCCCGACCAGGCCACCGTGCGCCGCGCGCTGCAACGCGCCGAGTTCGTCGTGGTGCAGGAGGCCTACGCCACCGCCGCCACCTGCGACTTCGCCGACCTGCTGCTGCCCGCCACCACCTGGGGCGAAAAGGACGGCACCGTGACCAACAGCGAACGCCGCATCAGCCGCGTTCGTCCGGCCGTGCCGGCGCCCGGTGAGGCGCGGCACGACTGGCGCATCGTGGTGGACTTCGCGCAGCGGCTCGAAACCCATCTGCGCCCCGGGCAGCCCACGTTGTTCCCCTACCCGTCGCCCGAGTCCATCTGGACCGAACACCGCGAATCCACCCGCGGCCGCGACCTCGACATCACCGGTCTGAGCTACGCCATGCTGGAAGCGCAAGGCCCGCAGCAGTGGCCCATCAAGACCGGCGAGACCCAGGGCAAACAGCGCCTCTACGAAGACGGCATCTTTCCCACCCAAGACGGCAAGGCCCGCTTCGCCGCCCTGCCCTTCGTGCCGCTGGCCGAGCCGCGCGAATCGCGTTACCCCTTCTCGCTCACCACCGGCCGCCTGCGCGACCAGTGGCACGGCATGACGCGCACCGGCACGCTGGGCCGACTGTTCGGTCATGTGGCCGAGCCGTCCGTGCAACTCAACCCGCAGGACATGGTGCGCCGTGGCCTGAAAGAAGGCGATCTGGTGCACGTGACCAGCAAGCGCGGCGCCATCGTGGTGCCACTGCAGGGCTCGACCGACATCGGCCTGTCGCAGGCCTTCATCGCCATGCACTGGGGCGCCGAGTACCTGAGCGGCATGAGCAGCACCGGCGAGGTGCTCGCGGGTGTGAACGCACTCACCACCTCGGCATACTGCCCGTCCTCAAAACAGCCCGAACTCAAACACGCCGCAGTGAAAGTGCTCAAGGCCGAGCTGCCCTGGACGCTGCTGGCCATGGCCTGGCTGCCCGAGACCGGTGCACTCAGCGCACAGCGGGGCTTGCGCGAACTCATGGCGAAGTTCCCTTTTGCGTCTTGCGTGCCGTTCGGTCGGGAACGCACCGGTGTCTTGTTCCGCGCCGCCGCCCCCGAAGCGCCCGACCCGGCCCTGACCGAGCAGATCGAAGCCCTGCTCGGCCTGAACACGGCGGATGCCTTGCGCTACACCGACAAACGCCTGGGCCAGCACCGCGCCGCACGGCTGGTGCGTGTGGGTGAGGTCACGCAGCTCGACGGCTTTGTGCTGGCCGGCGACACGCGCGCCGAGGCCTGGCTCAAGCCGCTGCTGCAAGACGAACTGCCCGCCGACGCCTACGGCCGCCGCTTGCTCATGCCCGGCGCCCAACCGCCGGTGGCCGTCGAGGCCAAGGGCCGGCAGGTGTGCACCTGCTTCAACGTGACCGACCTGGCCATCACCGACCGGCTGGCCACCTGCGAGGGCAGCGAGGACGCGCGCCTGGCCACACTGCAAACCAGCCTGCACTGCGGCACCAACTGCGGATCGTGTGTGCCCGAACTCAAGCGCCTGGTGCGTGCCACCCCGGCGCTGCTCCCCGCCTGAGCCCTGGCTTTCGACATATAACGCCGGGTCATCAAACTTCCCGGACAATCGCGCGCCATGGGAATCAGCCAATACATCAAGGAAATCGGTCGCGGCAAAGACGGCGCCCGCTCGCTCACGCGCGAGCAGGCCACCGACCTGCTGGGCCAGGTGCTCGACGGCTCGGTGACCGACCTGGAGGTGGGCGGCTTTTGTCTCGCCATGCGCATCAAGGGCGAAACGCCCGACGAGATGGCCGGCTTTCTGGACGCTGCCCACGCCCGCCTGCACCGCCTGCCCGACAACGGCATCACCACCGTGGTGCTGCCCAGCTACAACGGTGCGCGCAAGCTGCCGGTGCTCACCCCCCTGCTGGCCCTGCTGCTGGCGCGCCGTGGTGTGCCGGTGCTCGTGCACGGCACGGCCACCGAAGACAAGCGCGTGTTCGCGTCTGCCGTGTTCACCGAACTGGGCGTGGCGCCCGCCACCCAGGTGCCAGCGCTGGCGGCGGGTGACGTGGCCTTTGTGCCCACCGAGGTGCTGTGCCCCGGCCTCAAGCGCCTGCTCGACGTGCGCCGTGTGGTCGGCCTGCGCAACCCGGCGCACAGCCTGGTCAAGCTCATGAACCCGTGTGCGGGCCAAGCCTTCATCGTCGGCAGCTACACCCACCCCGAGTACGCCGGTTCCATGGCCGCCACCTGGACGCTCACCGGCGCACACGCCCTGCTGTTGCGCGGCACCGAAGGCGAACCGGTGGCCGATGCGCGCCGCACACCGCGCATGGAAATTTTCCAGAACGGCGAGCGCACCGAGGTGCAACCACAGCAAGACGGCCCGCTCGCGCAGTTGCCTTCGCTGCCGCCCGTGGACGCATCGGGCACCGCGGCCTACATCCGCGACGTACTGAACGGTTCGTTACCCATTCCCACGCCGATCGCACTGCAGGTGGAACACATCTTGCGAGCGCTTGAGCACCATGATTCCCCAGCCCATGCACACGCCCTCTGAGTTCCTGCCCGGTACCGTCTCGCTCGTGGGCGCCGGCCCGGGCGATCCGGAGTTGCTCACGCTCAAAGCGGTCAAGGCCATCAGCGCGGCCACCGTGTTGCTGGTCGACGATCTGGTGAGCGATGCGGTGCTGGCCCACGCATCACCGCGTGCGCGCATCGTGCATGTGGGCAAGCGCGGCGGCTGCAAGAGCACGCCGCAGGCCTTCATTGAAAAACTCATGGTCATGGCCGCAGGCGAAGGCGAGGTGGTCGTGCGCCTCAAGGGCGGTGACCCCTTCATCTTCGGACGTGGCGGTGAAGAGGTGGAAGCGCTGCGCGCCGCCGGCATCGAGGTGCAGGTGGTCAATGGCATCACCGCCGGCCTGGCCGGCCTCACCTCGCTGGGCGTGCCGCTCACGCACCGCGAACACGCACACGGCGTGGTGTTCGTCACCGGCCACGCCAAGCCCGGCGACAGCGGCACCGACTGGCCGGCCCTGGCCGCCACCGCTCGCGACGCCAAGCTCACGCTGGTGATCTACATGGGCGTGAGTGGCTCGCAGCAGATCCAGACCGAACTGCTCACCGGCCTGCCGGCCCACACACCGGTGGCCGTGATCCAGCACGCCACGCTGCCCCAACAACGCCACGCCGTCACCACGCTGGGGCAATTGCGCGCCACCATCGAGCACGAAGGGCTGGGCAGTCCGGCGGTGATCGTGGTGGGCGATGTGGTGAGCGGCATCGCCGCTCTTCAGGCGCCGCTGCCGCTCGCCCGCACGGCCTGAACCCGCGCGCCAGGCGCCGCTACACTGCCGCAGCCGCGCCCCCGTCGGGGCGCTCCGGAGCCCTCTGCATGCTCAAAAAACTCAACCAGTTCACCGAAGGCCACGGTGCCCTGCGACCGGGTCGGGGCCTTGTCACCGGGGCCATCGCCCTGTCCTTGGCCATCCTGTGTTTCCTCGGTGTGATGGCGTTTCACTTTCCGCAGTACCTCACCACCCCCCAGCTGCGCCAGCAGTACGACGTGGGCCTCATGCGGCAGCTGCTCTTCGGGGGCATGGTGATCGCTGGTGGCCTGAGCCTGGTGAACGTGCTGTTCAACCGCGCGCGCTGGCTCTCGGCCTTCGCGTTTGCGCTGGTCACGCTCAGCGCGTTGCTGGGCGGGCACCAGGTCGAGGTGGATCCGAACTTCCCCGACCACACCCCCTACATCGGCATGGACTGGTTCATCCTCGACCTGCTGGGTTCGGCGCTGATCTTCATCTTCATTGAAAAGCTGTTCGCCCTGCGCAAGGACCAGCCGGTGTTCCGCCCCGAGTGGCAGACCGATTTTCACCACTTCATCGTCAACCACCTGGTCATCGGCTTCATGCTGCTGGCCACCAACCTGCTGGTGCACAAGCTCTTCGGCTGGGTGCCGGTGGACGGCGTGCGCGGCTGGATCGCGGCGCTGCCGTTCTGGGCTGCGCTGCCGCTGATCATCCTCGTGGCCGACCTCGCGCAGTACTGGACACACCGCGCCTACCACGAGGTGCCCCTGCTCTGGCGCCTGCACGCCGTGCACCACAGCACCCAACACATGGACTGGATGGCCGGCTCGCGCCAGCACATCCTGGAGACCATAATCACGCGCACGCTGGTACTCGGGCCCATTTACCTGCTGGGCTTTTCCAAGGAAGTGATCGACGCTTACATCATCGTGGTGGGCTTCCAGGCCGTGTTCAACCACGCCAACGTGAGCGTGCGCCTGGGCCCGCTGCGCTACCTCATCGTCACGCCCAACTTCCACCACTGGCACCACAGCCAGGACGCCGACGCGCTGGACAAAAACTACGCCGCGCACTACGCCTTCCTCGACCACCTGTTCGGCACCGCCGTCAACAGCCACAAGGTCTGGCCCGAGCGCTACGGCGTGCTGGGCGACTACGTGCCCAAGGGCTTTCTCAAGCAGCTCGCGTTCCCCTTCACCTGGAAAGGCTGAGCGCCCAGCCTACACTGCGCGCCATGCAAAACTTCGACGCCATCGTCATCGGCGCTGGCGCCGCCGGTCTTTTCTGTGCCGGGATCGCCGGTCAACGCGGCTTGAGCGTGCTCGTGCTCGATCACAGCGAGAAGGTGGCCGAAAAGATCCGCATTTCGGGCGGCGGCCGCGCCAACTTCACCAACCGCGACCTCGACCCGCACGCCCCGCACAAGCACTTCATCAGCGCCAACCCGAACTTCTGCCGCTCCGCGCTGTCGCGCTACACGCCGGCCGACTTCATCTCGCTCCTGCAGACGCACGGCATCGCCTTCCACGAAAAGCACAAGGGCCAGCTGTTCTGCGACCACTCGGCCGAAGACCTGATCCAGATGCTGCTGCGCGAGTGCGACGCCGGTGGCGTGCAGCGCTGGCAGCCCTGCGGCATCCAGGCCGTGCGGGTGGACAGCGAGGGGATGTACGAACTCGACACCGACCGGGGCCCGGTGCGCAGCCGCTCCGTGGTGGTGGCCACCGGCGGCCTGTCCATCCCCAAGATCGGTGCGACCGACTTCGGTTACCGCATCGCAAAACAGTTCGACCTGCGTCTGGTCGAGCCGCGCCCGGGCCTAGTGCCGATGACGTTCGACGGTGACCATTGGTTGCCGTACGCCGGACTCTCGGGCCTCGCGCTGCCAGTTCGCATCGAGACCGGCGACAAGAAGATCCGCATGGCGTTCAACGAAGACCTGCTGTTCACCCACCGCGGCCTCTCGGGCCCGGCGGTGTTGCAGATTTCGAGCTACTGGCACGACAAGACCCCGATCCGCCTGAATCTGGCGCCCGACACCGACCTGCCCGCCGCGCTGGCCCGCGCCAAGGCCACCTCACGCAAGCTGATCACCAACGAACTCGCCGGCCTCGTGCCCAGCCGCCTGGCCGACGCCTGGGTGCAGCAGGACGCCGACTGGCAGCGACCGGTGGCCGAGGCGTCCGACAAGGCCCTGACCCGGCTCGCCGAGCGCCTGTCGCGCTGGGAAATCACCCCCACCGGCACCGAAGGCTACAAAAAGGCCGAGGTGACGCTGGGCGGCGTGGACACACGCGACCTGTCGTCACAAACCATGGAATCGAAGCAGCCGGGTCTGTATTTCATCGGCGAGGTGGTGGACGTGACCGGCTGGCTGGGCGGCTACAACTTCCAGTGGGCCTGGGCATCGGCCCATGCGTGCGCCCAAGCTCTGTAGCCAACGGCCATGAAGTGGCTATAATCCAAGGCTTTGCTGGCAAATACCCGTCTGCCAATACTAGTTAACGACGGGACATTTTGCGGATACGACGCTTGGGCCCGATCTTCCCGAACATCCTCTTTCCGCGCATTCTGGACATTTCTCGCCCATGACGACCATCCGTGTAAAAGACAACGAACCCTTCGACGTCGCTCTGCGCCGTTTCAAGCGCACCATCGAAAAGCTCGGCTTGCTGACCGACCTGCGCGCCCGTGAGTTTTACGAAAAGCCCACCGCCGAGCGCAAGCGCAAGAAGGCCGCCGCCGTCAAGCGCCACTACAAGCGTGTGCGCTCGATGCAGCTGCCCAAGAAGCTGTACTGAGTCTGTGCCGCCGGGTCCGCCCGGTTGCCCAAAAGCCCGCTGGAAGACGTTCAAGCGGGCTTTTTTGTTGCCTGAACATTCTCTTCACCACCCACAGGAGTCCCCATGAGCCTCAAGGAACAGATCACCGAAGACATGAAGGCCGCCATGCGCGCCAAGGACAGCGAGCGCCTGGGCACCATCCGCCTGCTGACCGCCGCCATGAAGCAGAAGGAAGTGGACGACCGCGTGGAGCTCGACGACGCCATGGTGGTCGCCATCGTCGACAAGCTGATCAAGCAGCGCAAGGACAGCATCGAAGCCTTCACCAAGGCCGACCGCATGGACCTGGCCGACAAGGAAAGCGCCGAGTTGAAGGTCTTGCAGGCCTACCTGCCCGCGCGCCTGTCTGCCGAAGAGGTGACCGCCGAAGTCAAGGCCATCGTGGCCGAGCTCGGTGCCACCGGCCCGGGCGACATGGGCAAGGTCATGGGCGCGGTGAAAACCCGCCTGGCCGGCAAAGCCGACATGGGCATGGTGTCGGCTGCCGTGAAGTCAGCCTTGGCGGCCTGAATCAGCGCAGGATGAGCGCGGTGCCCAGCACGGCCAGCACCGCCCCCAACCACGCCCCCACCGCCGGTCGGCGCCGGTAGACCAGCCACAGCAGCGGCAGGATCAGGATCGGCGAGACCGAGGACAAGACCGCCACCAGGCCAGCCTGCCCGAGCCGCATGGCGGCCAGGATCAGCGTCATGCCCAGGGCCATGGCCACCGCGGCACTCAGAAAGGTGAGCCAGGCGTCTTTGCGGGTCAATGGCGTCTTGGCGCGTGCGCCCTGCCATCCGCTGGCCAGCAACAGCGTGTGTGCCAGCAGAGCCACACTCATGCGCGCTGCGCTCGCAGCCACGGCGTCCACGCCGGTGGTCATGAGCGGCTTGAGCATGAGGGTGGCCACCGACTGGCACAGCGCCGCCGCCAGGCCCAGCCCGACACCGATCAACAGCGGGCCCCGCGTCTGCTCCCAGCCGTGCTTCTCGTCGCTGCGCCGCCCCCACACGATGGCCAGCATGACGCCGCCCACGAGCAAACCGCTGCCGATCAGGGCGCGGCCCCAGATCACTTCGCCCAGGAAAAACCAGGCGATCACGGCCGAAAACAGCGCATGGGTGGCGAACAGAACGCCCGAGCGGCGCGGGCCCAGGCGGTTCATGCAGGCGAACAGCACGGTGTCGCCGATGAAGATGCCGATGACCCCCGAGAGGGCCAGCAGGCCGATGGCCGAGGCATCCAGGCTGCGCCAACCCCCACCCATCAGGGCCAACGCCCAAAGAATCAAGCTGGCAAACAGCATGCGCCAGCGGCTGAAGGCAAACGCACCCTGACGCTGGGCAGGCCCGGCGGAGAACAGGCTGGAGACAGCCCAGCAGGCGGCAGCGAGCAGCGCCAGCGCTTCCGGACGCATCTGACTCAGCGGCAGCCGCGAAGGGCCGCCCCGAGCAAGGCCAGCCCCCTTGGGGGGCAGCGACCCGCGCAGCGGTGGAGCGTGGGGGTCATCAACTCCCGGCGATCTTCATCTTGTTGATCAAGATGGATCCGACGGTTTTCGCGCCGAAGTTGTACGCATCCGCGCCCACCGCCTCGATGCCCTGGAACATGTCCTTGAGATTGCCGGCGATGGTGATCTCGTGCACCGGGTAGGCGATCTCGCCGTTTTCCACCCAGTAGCCCGAGGCGCCGCGAGAGTAGTCGCCGGTCACGTAGTTCACGCCCTGACCCATGAGCTCGGTGACCATAAGGCCGCGGCCGAGCTTCTTGAGCATCGCGCGCAGGTCGTCGCCGGGCGCTGTGAGGCGGCTGGTGAGCGTGAGGTTGTGCGAGCCGCCGGCGTTGCCGGTGGTGCGCATGCCCAACTTGCGCGCCGAGTAGGTGGACAGGAAATAACCCAACACCTTGCCGGCCGACACCACCTTGCGTTTGGCGGTGCGCACGCCTTCGTCGTCGAACGGCGAGCTGCCCTTGCCGTTGCGCACGTGCGGGTCTTCCAGGATGTCGATGTGTTTGGCCAGCACACGCTTGCCCAGGCTGTTGGGCAAAAAGGTGGTGTTGCGGTAGAGCGCGCCGCCGCTGGTGGCCTGCACATAGGCGCCCAGCAGGCCGGCGGCCATGGGCGATTCGAACAGCACCGGGCATTCGGTGGTGGCGATCTTGCGGCCGTTCAGGCGCGCCAGCGTGCGTTCGGCGGCGTAGCGGCCCACGGCTTGTGGCGAGGCCAGGTCGTGCGGCGAACGCTGCGAGCTGTACCAGTAGTCGCGCTGCATGTTGGCTCCCTTGCCCGCGATGGGGGCCACCGACAGGCTGTGGCGCGAGCTGGCGTAACCACCGCTGAAGATGCCGGCACCGGAGCGCGCACCGTCGCGCAGGTGGGCGGTGAAAAAGTGGGACTGCTGGGCCGACACGCCCGCGCCTTCGCTGTTGTTGATCTTCTTGCTGGTGGCAAAGGCCGCGGCTTCGCATT
>ENA-UOXP01001013-UOXP01001013.1-mixed-culture-metagenome-genome-assembly--contig:-NODE-1013-length-21183-cov-38.375189_pt1 | contig 21183 bp, 14 predicted proteins | sample MGYA00238161_ERZ761639 | MGnify/ENA primary metagenome ERZ761639 (study PRJEB28913, sample SAMN08776760) | mixed culture metagenome | isolation source: Freshwater growth medium | place: USA...
CCTGATGAGCCCTGATGAGCCCTGATGAGCCCTGATGAGCCCTGATGAGCCCTGACGGCTCAATGCGCTCGAGTTTCGTCAGGTGCACTTTCGGTACCAGATGCGGCCGTTGCAGACGGTGCTGGATGGCATGTCGTTCCGCATCCAAGAGGGGACGGTGTGCGCTCTCGTCGGCCGATCCGGCGGCGGCAAGTCGACAATGATCCACTTGATGCTTCGATTCTACGACCCGACCGAAGGGTCGATTGCCATCGGCGGCGTCGACCTGAGGGATTTGCATCTGCCCTCTGTCCACCGCCGGATCGGGGTCGTCTCGCAAGAGACTCAGCTCTTCAACGCGACGATCCGAGAGAACATCGCCTACGGCGCGCCCGACGGTTACACCGAGGAGGAGCTCGTCGCCGCAACACGTGCTGCCCAGGCGCTCGACTTTATCCACTCCTTTGAGGACGGCTTTGCGACGCGTGTGGGGGAGCGCGGCCAACGGCTGAGCGGCGGCCAGAAGCAGCGCATCGCCATCGCGCGCTGCCTGCTGCGCCGGCCACGCCTGCTGCTTCTCGACGAGGCCACGTCAGCGCTCGACACCGAGTCCGAGGCCGCTGTGCAGAAGGCCCTCGACGAGATGATTTGGGAGCGTGGCGGATACACCGTCCTGCTGGTCGCCCATCGGCTCTCAACGGTCGTCAACTCGCAGACGATCGTGGTGGTGGACAAGGGGAAAGCCGCTGAGATTGGGTCGCATGAGGCGCTGCTCGCCCAGGACGGCGCGTACGCCAGCCTCGTGGCGCACCAACTGCTCAAGCAGAGGGAGCAGCTCGATCAGGACACGCAGGCGGGCACCAGCGGTGCCGCTTCTGGCGCCGCGCCGTCGGGCGGGCGCGGCCGTGGAGGCGGCCGCGGATGAACAGGTATACGATAGGAGGCCGAATTTGGCGCGATTGCGATAACTAAGTGTTCAAGGTTCATTTCCACAGAGAGAACATCAGAACACAGGAAACTAAGCTTACGACCCCATCGGTGCGCTTGGTGTGGCGATTCAGATGAGATGACCTTTTTTCGAAGAATCTAATATGATGTGACGCTTTTCGCAAAAAAAGCTGACCTTTTCTCACCGCGGCACCGTGGACTGAAGGTGGAGTCGACACTTCACGATCATGGCCGAGCGCTCATGCCCTCGCTGCACATTGCTCACGAGCAACCAGGACGCTACGACGTGCGAGCTGTGCGGTGCGGCTCTTCCTCGACTCGGACCGCCAGCTTCCGCTCAGCCCTAGGTCACAGGCAAGCGCAAGCAGCCACCAGCAGGCAAGCAGCGCGGCATTGCTGCCTTCTTCGGCGGCGGCGGCAACGGCGCCGGGAGAGAAGCTCCCGCCGCAGCGCCATCGGCGGTCTCCGCAGCGCCATCCACGGCCGCCTCAGCGCCATCAGTCCCTCATGCCGCGCCGACGCCCGCTCGTGCGCAGGCCATGCATGCGGCCTCCCTGCCCGCCAGGCCGTCGCAGCAGCTGTCCGTCCAGCTTGCCTTAGACGACGGGCCACCGCCCGACCTGAGCCTGCCGCTCGCTCAGTACCAACCGTCTCGGGCGGGCTGGCAACCGGGCACGCCAGTGCCGTACGCGCACGTCGCGGCTGCGCTCGACGCCGTCTCAGCTACACGCTCACGGCTGGCCAAGGAGCTCGCACTCACGAATGCGATGCGCGCGCCGCTCGCGCTGGGCGCATGCGCCGCGGATCTGGAGGCGCTGTGCTACCTACTCTCACCTGCCAAGGATGCGCAGTCGGGGGGGCACCGGCTTCGCCCCGACTGGTCGACAGACGCGTGTCCCCTCGGCATCACCTCGAGTGCCATCACGGGCGCCATCGTCGAGGCAACTGGCGCGAGCCGAGCGCAACTCTCGGCCGCCTATGAGCGGCTGCGCGATTCGGGCGATGCGGCGCTCTACGTGCGCGACGGGTGCGGCGGCGGTCGGCAGACGCTTCTCGTGCGCCCCTCGCCTCTCAGCGCTGCGGCCGTCCACCGCTCGTTGCTTTCTGTGGGCACGATGGGCGGCGCTGGCGTGGAGAAGGCGAAGGCGAGCCGGTTGGGCGCGTTGTTGCGAGCGGCGCGTGGCACGGAGCTCAAATGGCTCGTGCGCACCTTGGTGCCGCACATGCAATGCGGCATCTCGCTCGAGGCCTCGGTGCTACCAGCGCTCGCCGCTGCCGCGATCGTGCATGCACATGAGATGAGCGGCGGAGGCGGCGGTGGAGGCGGGGGTGGAGGCGGAGGTGGAGGCGGTGCAGGTGGCGGGGTCGGTGGCGGTGGAGCTCGTGGCTGTAGCGGACGTGGTGTCTCCTCCTCCTCCTCTTGGTTGCCGCCCGCTGAACGGCTGCATCGAGCACAGGATGTGATCCGTTCGGGCTATGCACTGCGGCCCGATGTGGCCGTCCTCGTCGCGGCGGTGCTCTCCGGATGTGACGAAACCGGATGTGACGAAACCGGAGATCCTCTCGAGATGCTGAGCGCGCGATTGCATGCGGCGTGCACGCCGCGCGTGGGGGTGCCGTTACAGCCCATGCTCGCCAAGCCGTGCACCTCCATCGTCGATGCGATCAAGATGCTGCGCGGAGCGGCGGGTGGAATGGTGAGTAGCGCGCCTGCTGAGAGCGCGAGCCACGTGTCGCCTGCCTCAAAATGGGTCGCAGCCGAGCACAAGTACGATGGGCAGCGCGCCCAGGTGCACCGCAGCGCCGATGGCACCATCACCATGTTCTCACGCAAGCTGGATGCGATGACCGCCAAGTACCCCGACGTTGTCGAGGCCATCCGCCAGAGTGTGCGCACGGCGCGGCCCTTTGTAGCCGATGCTGAGATTGTGCCCATGCAGGTGCCCAGGCTCGACGCGGGCGAGGCCGCGACGGCGGAGGCGGGCGAGACAGCGGCGGCACCGTCAGGCGATGTGGCGGCGCCGGGTGTCCCTGTCGAGTCGCATCTTGGGACCTTCCAGTCGCTCTCCACCCGAAAGCGCAAGAACGTCACCACCGCCAACGCGGCGGCGACCTCAGTCCCGGTGAGGCTCGTGCTCTTTGATCTGTTGATGCTCGGTGACGAGAGCTTGTTAGCGCGCCCACTGAGCGAGCGGCGCGCTCTGTTGCACGCCGAGTTCACACCCATACCAAATGCGGTCAGCTTCGCGATGGCGACCGATCTGGACCTTGGCGTGGAGGGCGTCGGCGGCGGTGGCGGTGGTGGCGGTGGCGGCGATGGCGGTGGCGGCGATGGCGGCGCGAAGGACGCGCCGCGCGTGCTCGAGGCAGCGCTTCTGCGCGCGGTGGCCGATGGTTGCGAGGGGCTGCTTCTCAAGCGGCTGGACTATCCATACCAGCCAAGCTGGGGCACACGCCGCTCGGACGCATGGGTCAAATGCAAGAAGGATTGTACGTCGGCTCGCTCGCCTGTACCTCTGCAATCCCCTCTGCACAGTCAACCTTGCCATCCACTCTGCCACGTTCTTGTTCCTGTGTGCTCGCAGACATTGAGGGGATGGGCGACTCGCTCGACTTGGTGCCCATTGGCGGCTGGCGTGGGCAGGGGCGCAAGAAGCGCTGGGTGTCGCCGTGGCTGATGGCCACCTACGACGCGCGCACAGGTACCTTTGGCTCAGTCTGCCGCGTGATGAGCGGCTTCACCGACGCCTTCTACAAGGAGAACACCATCAAGTACCTCGGCAGCGAGATTGGCAGCGAGATTGGCGCTGATGGCAGCGGCGGGCAGGTAAGTCGCGGCGGCGAGGAGGAGGAAGGCGCGGAGGATTGCCAAGAGGAGGACGAGGACGAGGAGGAGGACGTCGAGCCCGAGGTTTTGCCAGAGGAGGCCGTGGCGGCCATGGCGGGCGGCGAGGACGGCGCGTCCGGAACGAGTGCGTCGCTGCTGTTACGAGGACCCGCAGAGGGCGTTGAGACGGGCGAGAACGCGCAGTACTGGTTCCAGCCATGCGAGGTGTGGGAAGTGCGAGGGGCCGACATCACCCTCTCGCCAGTACACATGGCGGCGGCCGGGCTGGTCGCCGAGCGCGGCCTGTCGATGCGTTTCCCGCGCTTCATCCGCAAGCGGCCCGATAAAAGGCTGAGCGACGCGACGACGCCCGAGATGCTCGCGGCCATGTTCCGTAAGCAGACGCAAGGGCAGGCGGATGAGTGATCGCACATAGCTATGTATTAGAACCGAGAATTCGCGAGTCATTATGCGTGAACAACCGACAACCGAACCGTGGAGCGTGATCGGTGGTGAAGGTCAAGCGGCCCCACACGGCGGCATTCTTGACGTGAATGACTTAGTGGGTCTTGTGGCGCCCGCGCCCACATTCAGTATTGCAAATGCCCGGGTGCACGTCACCGCACGGCTCACAGCACGCTATCGAGAGGTTCTTCGCACTTCGCATTATCGAGGCCGCACGCCCCTGCAACGCTCGGCACGGCCGGGTCCTCGCTCTCGCGCGTGGCATCCCCGCCTATACTGGCCCGGCGGGCGACGCCTCCGACCGGAAAGCATGGGCCACTGCCGCCCGCTCTCGACTTTTACGCACCTCGGATCTCCTCACTCACGCTACACTCACGCGCGCAGAGGGCCCCGCCACCTGTTCGAACATGCATCACATGCAGCTGCTCATGGGACCGACATGAGAATGGGAACCCACATGCAGTGTACAGCAGGGGGCAGGGGGGCGCAGCACGAGCCGACGCCCCTTCCCCCTGGCGCGCCCTCCCCGCACAATGCGCTCATGACAGCGCGAGGCGCGGCGGGTGGAACAGTCCGCGACTCGTGATGACGCGACTCATCAGCGTCTTTCGGGTGCCGTTCGAGTGAACAACCTCTGTGAACAACCCGAATCGGGCAGTCGCCGCGGCTCAGAAGGCGTCGACGATGGCGGCGCACAGCTTGTTGTTGCTCGGCGTGAGCAACGGGGAGAGTCCGGCCATGTCTTCAAGTGCCCCGCTGCACGCGCCGCCCTCGCCCAGGGAGGCCGCGCCCGCCGCGCCTCCTCGGCGCGCGGCGCCAGAGTACGTCGAGAACCAGTCCTCGGTCTCCGCCTGGGCGGTGGACATCGGGTGGGCGGCCGACATGGGCGTGAAGCCCATGCCGCTCGGGGTCACCGCCATGCCGTCCGTCGTCACCACGACGTCGCCCGACATCTCGACCGCGGAGCCGCCGTCGACCAGTTTGAGGTCGAGCTTGAGGCCGTGCGCGGCCGCGGGGGCGGCCGTTGAGGAGGCCGCTCCGAGCCCGGACGAGACGCGCGACGAGGCTGCGGCGATCAAGTCGTCGACGCCACGCTCGAGGTCGCGCTCGAGGGTGCCCGTCGGCGAGTGAAGCGCTTCGGTCTTCACGGAGCCGTCAGAGCTTGAGCCATCGTGAAGCTCCCACTGGGAGAATGGCTTAAAGTGCACCGCGCCCGCGGACGTGGAGTCGCCCTTGGTCACGCGCATCAGCTGCTGGATCAGCGCGTCGCGCCTCTCGCCCTCCTCACTCTCGCATGCGAGCTGCGTCGCCAGCTGTAGGATGCGCTGGCGCTTTCGTAGCGCGGCGCCCTCGACGTCGGCGCCGGCGTCGGTCCCGTCGGCAGTGACGGCGACGGCCTCCTCGTCCTCGACCTCCTCGTCCTCCTCGCCCCACATGCTCTCGACGCCCGCCTCCTCCTCCTCCTCCTCCACCTTGAGCGCCTTCTTTCGCTTGCTGCGTGAGCGCTTCTTCTTCACCACCCCGCTCCCGGCGCCCCCTTCCCCTTCATCGAGACCCTCCTCCTCCAGGGCGCCGTCGTCGGCGCCGTCGTCGGCGCCGTCGTCAGCGCCGTCGGCGCCGCCCTCGCGCTTCTTGCGCTTCGAGCCGCCGTTCGAGCGCTTCGACGCCGGCTTCGCCTCGCTCTCGCCGCGCTCGGTCGCCTGCGCTCGCCGCTGCAACCGCTGCATCCGTCGCTGATTGGAGTTGAAGCGGTTCTTGATCGCGTTATCCGTGCGACCGGGCAGCCGCTTGACGATCTCGGACCAGCGCGTGCCGAGCTCGGCGACGCCATCGGCGATCAGCTGGTCCTCCTCCTCCGTCCACTCCCCCTTCTTCACCGCCGGGCACAGGTGGTTGAACCATCGCTCACGGCACTGCTTGCCCACGCGGCCCGTCATGTTCGACGCGATCAGCGACCAGCGCTGCGCGCCAAACTTGCCGACGGTCTCGATGAGCTGCTTGTCCTCGGCCTCGGTCCACGCGCGCTTCGCGTTCACCACCTTGGCCGCCGCGACCGCAGGCGTGTCGCCCGCCGCGATCAGCGCGGCAGTTGCCGCCTCGTCGCTCTCGGCGTTCTCAAGGAGCGTCGCGAGGTCGATCTCACCGTCCTTGAACTCCGCGACGAGGAGGGTCGAGGTCGGTTTGGCGGCGGCGGCGGCGGCGGCTGCGGCGGTAGCGGGTGCGGGTGCGGCGGCGGCGGCGGCGGCAGCAGCAGCAGCGGCGGCGGCAGCTGCCGCCGCGGGCGTCGCCGCCGCTGCGGCCGGCGGGGCTGGTGTCGGCACGGCAGAGGCCGACGGCGCAGCCGACGCCATGCCCGGAGGGACGGGCTTGGGTACAGATAAAATGGTGGGGGCAGCAGCGGGCCGCGGCGAGGGCACGGCGCTGACCGCCTTCTTGGTGGGTGATGGCAACGCAGGCACCGGAGCAGCCACCAGCGGGGCGGCGGGCTTTGGCAGAGGGGCGGTGCTGGCGGCCACAGTGGCGGAGGCGGTCGGGGGGTGCGTGGCGGGTTTTGGCGGAGCCGTCGGCGCGAGTTGCGGCTCCATGTCGCTCCCAGGGGTGCTGGAACGGTGGGAGGACAACCTTGCGGCTGCGGTTGGAAGACCACAGTTGAGAAAACGCTTCGCAACACGAAGACGCGAAGCCCTGTTTCGTCAAGAATTGGGTGACACACTCAACCGCCAGGGTCGTTACAACCTAACGATATGACAGGCATGAAGCGTCACTAAATGTATGTGTCATCGCGCGACTGAAACCACCATTCACGAAATTACATCAAAGCGGCTCTAGGCTCCAGAGGTCCCCGCTCCGCCGTCATAGACGGAGGTCGGAGCGCGCATGGCGCCCAAGAAGGCGTCATGCGGCGTCAGCACGAGCTCGGACAAGGGTGAGAAGCTGCCAATGATGCAACCCCCTGGCGGAGGCTTCATGGGGCTCGCCAACCTGAGCGCGGCCTTATCGCTCGACGAAATGCTCTCCGGGCTGGAAAAGGCGGCGCCGAGCGGCGGCCAGATGGGGCGCGCGCCATCGGTCGCCGATGGCTCAGAGCGTGGTGGCAGAGCGCCGAGCAGCCGCGGCGGCCAGAGCATGATGAGCCGGCGCTCGGTGGGTACACGACAATCGACTGGCCGCATGTCGACGCGTGCCAGCAGCTGTGGCAGCCGCGTTCGGTCGGTAATCGACGACAACATACGGATGCAGGCGCGCAAAGAGGCGCATAGCTACGGCCATGGACACCCGTCCGGCGCCGCCTCCGAGGCCGCGAGGCGCGCTCGCGCGACGGCGGACGCGATGCGCGACGCGGCCTCCCGCGTGCACGCCTACCGCAACCGCAGCGAGAACAACCCGTACGTGGACACGCTACACAGGCGAAATCCAACGTACATGGACACGCCCGACAGCTTCACGCCGCGCTCGACGGGCTCGCGCGACGGCTCGCACTATGGTGGCGAGTACGCTCGCACGCCGCGCTCCCACGCGTCGAGCCGTGCGAGTAGCCCCGAGTCGAATGGCGGCAGGTCGCACGCCGAATCGACGTGGACGACGCGCTCGTCGGTGTGCCCCAGCCCGCGGCGGCCGCGCGGGACGTCCCTCGGCCCCGTCTTCTGCTCGCCCAAGTCCGAGCGCCTGCCCATGCGCCCGCGCAGCGAGCTCGAGCCGCGTAAGGTTGCTCTCGGCCCGTTTGCGACCGTCGATGGGCAGCGCCCGCGCAGGGTTACGGAGATGCGGCGCTCGGCCGGCACGGTGAAGTGCTGAGATGCGAGGCACCAAGCTGGCAGACTCAGGCCCTTTAAGGCTTGAGCGTATCTAGGCTATGTTCAGGCCAATGGTTCAGGCTCTGGCTTCTGGTGAACTGGAGAAGTCCCACTGTACTATATAGGTCATATAGACGACTTATGCGTGGACGACTAGAGCGTAGAGGCTGTGGAAGGCTTACTAGTAAGGCTTTGGGGGCCCTGGCGGACCGCTGTCAAGCGTTGTCCCGGCGTCTTTTTGTCACAAGTTCTCCACGCCAACGGACGGTGAGTAGCGCTCGGGGGTTGGCCGAGTGTGATGGGTTGCGGTGCGAGCTCGGCGGCTTCCGGCTCCACTACGCCCGAGGAGCTCAGCAAGGCCTCGAGCCGTGGGCTGATACATATTTTAGCGCGCGTCGAGTCCGACTCCTTTCTGGAGGTCGTCAAGTCGTTCAGCAAGGGCTCATCGAGCTTCGAAGACCAGAAGAGCTGGGCCGCGTGGCTCGAGGCGGTGCACAAATGCATCGACGCCATCTGGAAGCCGTTGCTCGATGCGATCGAAGCGCAGGCCGCCTCATTGAGCGGCGGCGGCTGGGCGGCGCTCGACACCGCCGTGCTCCTCAAGCTGATGCTCAGTGCGGCAGGCAACCGCATCGAGTCGATCCGTTTGGCGACGGCGGCGCTGGTCGACCTGGGCGGCGCGCTCTGGGAGTGTCAGCGCCCGCACAGCACCACAGCAAAAGCGGGCACGGCCGCCAGCGAGGCTGCCTTCCAGAGTGCGCAACTCGGCCGGCTGCTCGGGCTGATCTCGATGGCACTGTTCCGAACGGTGGGCGTCGAGGATGCTGCGGGGCTGGAGCGGAAGCTCGGTCCATACGAGGAGCTGCGCACGCGCTTCGGCATCGGCTCAGCCAACCTGTGCGCGCTCCTCGACGGCCGTTCGAAAGGCGTGCTCCTCTACCTCGAGGCTGTCCAGTTAGGCGACTCGCGCCTCAAGTTGGCGGTCCATCGACCCCAGGCTTTCAAGGATGGCCTCACGGCCTTCGAGGGCTCCGCGCAAAAGGCCAACGGCTCGGTCGGCTCCGTCAAGCTCTTCCCGCGCTTCCACTCGGAGGCGGGCGGTGGCTGGGAGGAAGGCGAGGGCCATGGCCCGCGAAAGGAGCTCTTCGCCCTCTTCGGAGAGCAGATGCTCGGTGGCAGCGCCGGTGCCAGCGCCGGTGCCAGCGCTGGTTCCAGCGCCGGCAGCAGCGGGGGAGGCGGGAGCGGCGGCGGCGGCAGCAGCGGGATGCGCAGCGGCGGCGCCAGCGGCGAGGCCGTGGTGCTGCCGTACGCCTCCGCGTCACGACAGCACTGGCTGCCGCTCGAGGGCCCTCCCTCGAGGCGATCCAGCGAGCGCGAACGCTTGCTCCGATTCGCTGGTTGGGTGCTCGGTCAGAGTGTGTGCAACCGCGCGCCGCTGCAGCAGCGCGGGCTGCCGCCGCTCCTCTTTCGCGCCCTGCACGCGGGTGAGCCGCCTCCGCCTTCGATGGAGATCCTCGCGGAGTTTGACCCGATCGCCGCCCAGAGGCTGGCTCTCGTCGCCCGGATGCCGTCGCTCGAGTTCGCGGACTTGTGCGAGCTCGATGGCCTCGAGCCCGCAGCGACCTCTCGGGATGGATACGTCAAGGCCGCCGCCGCGCGCCTGCTCTACGGAGAGCAGCAGGAGGCTCACTGGCAGCTGGCGGCGCTCTGCGAGGGCTTTGAGACGGCCCTGCCTCGCTCGTGCCTCGAAGCGGCACGCGTCAGCGCTCTGCAGCTCGGCCAGATCATCAGTGGCGTGGGCGGCGGCGCGGCCGGAGACGAAAAGGACGAGGCCGTCGGCGGCGCGTCCGACTTTGCGCTGCGCGCCGCCTTCAGGGTCGCTGTGTCCGACGAGCTCATCGCGAGCGGACCGCTGATGACAGCGTTTTGGCGCGTCGTCGATGGATGGGCTCCACCCGCAAAGCGACGGCTGGTTCACTTCATTACTGGGAGTGAGCGGTTGCCGGCGCCCGGCTCGGAGCTGATCACGATCACACCCGCGTCCACCGAGGCAGACGAGAGCGCCTTGCTCGGCATGCTGCCACAGGCGCACACGTGCGATAATCTCCTCGAGCTCCCGAATTATTACCACGCGCTCATCGCCCGCAACAAGCAGCTGCCCCCCCAGACAGCCGTTCCACAGTCCACAGCCCAATCGCGAGCTGTTCCACAGCTCCAAGAGCTCGAGCAGGTCTTGCACGAGCGGCTATGGATGGCAGTGCACGAGTGTGCCGCATACGGCATCGACGAGCTAGCGGCGCCTACGGTAAGGCTGACGTCCTCGCAGTCACGCTCACCGAGGACTGTCGTGAGCACTTTGCCCACCAGCTCCACTCGCGCTGTGAGCACTTTGCCCACCAGCTCCACTCGCGCCGTGCCCTTCTCCAGCCGCTCCAATGCCCGAGTGGCGCCAGCCGATGAGGAGGACGATCTCGCCGATCTCGACATGCTGATCGCTGACACGAGCGACGAGACCAGCGCCCACCACAGCGCTCCTTTCGCGCGGCCCACGGCGCAGCCCACTACGGCGCTGACTACGGCGCAGCGCACGGTTGGACAAACTCGAGCAGCCCGCAGAGATCACGAGGATGCTGAAGGCGGCGTCGACAACATCGACGAGCTTGGCAGCATCGATGATCTGCTCGTTGAGTTCCATCAGAAACCCGAGGTCAGCCAGGTGCCACGTGGTTCCGGACCACGTGCGGAGCCACGGTTGCCACGCCGCGACGTGCTCACAACGGCTGCGAAGGCCGCGCCCAACATGGCGCCGCGTCCAAAGGTGCACGCGATCAAGGCGGCATCGGCGGATGAGCTAGATGAGCTCGAGCGCGAGCTCGAGAAATTAGAGCTGTAAGCCGAGCGGGGCACTGAGGCATCGTCATCGGACATCTAAGGTAATAGGCATCGTCATCGGACATCGGCATGCGACCGTCGGCCGTCCTTGGTCCTACGGCCCGGCGTGGCCCCGCCGCGGTGTGTGCACTGGAGGGTGCTGTGCGCGCCGCCCGCCGGTGAACGGCTCAGAAGCCGGGAAGCGGGATGGTATTCAAGGGATTATTATACCTAGTACGGTTATGGTCGCCGCGTGACTTGTCGGTGACGGTCGCGGTGAACGTGTGTTTGCGTGTATCGTGCGTGCCGCGCGGTGACCGATTTACGTTACCACCCCGCGCCACTCTGCACTCTCATCTCTCGGGGTCGCCCGCGGTCCGGCTCCGGGCGCGCGGGAGCGACCGAGAAACGGTGTTCGGTGACGAATGTGGAATCCGCAATCCCGGAAAAACGACGAATTCGAATCCGATGACGCGATTGGAGATATCGCGGACGTGTCGTGTACGTGTGAGTGGGGTCGCGCGTCGTGAACACGTGAGTTTAAAGTCCGTCGCGCGTCCGCCGTGAGTGTGACACTGGTCACTGCCAGGGGCGGTGTCGGCAACTGCAGCCGTGCGTTCCGGTAGTCGCCGAGTCGCCAGTATGAAAAGTATCCGGCCGGCGCGCACGACACGGCCGGACGTTTATTTTTAAGCCGGATTTTGATACAAATGAAACGATATGTCGTCGCAACGCAGCTCTCCGAAGACCCTCTGCACAAAAACGGATCGGTGCACACAGTGTGCTGAGACACTGCTGCATGTCGTAAAACATTGGGGTGTGACGGCTGAGAGGACGCGTTCGCGTGCGGTCCCGCCGCCGCCCCCACGGTCGTCCCCGGGGCATGGAGGGGGGCGATATCGTCTCTACATCGCCTTGGCTTTCTTGGCCTCCTCGGCCAGCTTGATACTCTCGCGCTTCCACATGCCCGTGCCACGCTTGCGCTCGGTGACGCTGCCGCACATGGCGGCAAAGTCGATGATGAGCTTCGTTGGGTTGAACTGCTGCAGCACGCCGTACTCGGAGGCGGCGTAGTCAAAGGGGTACTTGTGGTGCCAGTTGTGCCAGCCCTCGCCAATCGACGCGATCGCCACGAGCGGGTTCTCGGCCGGGTTCGACTTGGGGTCGTACGGCCGCTCGCCCCACAGATGAGCAGCGGAGTTGACGAACCACGTCATGTGGAGCACCCACACATAGCGGACAGCGCCCGGCACGAAGAAGCCGACGGCGCCGCTCTCGCCCCAACCGTACGACGCGACGATGGCCGGGAAGGCGAAGCACCACAGGATGTTCCAGTACGGGTCCCACTTCTTCTGGAACATGACGAAGCCGTCCTGGCGCAGGTCGTCCATGTTGACCTTTGCGCCCGCCTCGCCGACGCGCTTGTCCTTCTTGAGGTAGAGCCAGCCGATGTGCGCGAAGATGAAGCCGCGGATCGCATCGTGCGGATCGGCCACGGTCTCGCTGTGGAAGTGGTGCGTGCGGTGGTCGCGCGACCAGTGCCAGATCGAGCCCTGGTTGGCGATGCTGTTGGCAATCATAGTGAGGCCGCGGAAGATCGGACCAGCAGTGTAGCTGCGGTGCGACCAGAGGCGGTGCGCGCCGCCGGTGATGCCGAAGCCCGAGATGAGCCACAGCGCGAAGGACCACCACAGGGTCGCCGCCTTGGCCTGCGCGATGTACGTCAGGCCGAAGAGCGCGAGCACGTGCACGGCCGTAATGTAGCCGCCCATCGCCCACCGGACGTCCTTGAGCTTCCAGGGCGGCAGGCGCTGCTGCAGGTGGTATGGGACGCGCTTGTCATCCGACTCAGTAATCTGCGCAGGCGCGTCGACAGCGGCCATGGTTGCCGCCGACTAGCCTGCAGCACAGACGAGAGCCGAACGAGATGCTCGTTGAGATTAGGCGCCTAGGGCGCAGCCAATGTGAGTGCCTGATGGGCCACGCCAGCCAATCCGGCATGCCTGTACGATGCGCCAGCACGTAGCACGCAGCCCGGCAATGCGCCGCTCGCCATGGGAGCCAGACGCGGCGCACGGTTGGGGGCAGGCTGCACCTGGAAGGAAGGGTCAGCGAAGAAGTCGAACACTGTGATCCCGCTTGGCGATCGGGAATCCAAGCGAAGATGGAAATCGAGGGAATCTCCGGCGTCAGAATTGGGTCTGTAATCATAGGAGTCCAGAGGGCCGCCGCGCGCGCAGAAGCGTTTTACAAACTCCTGTGTGCCGAACCGAAAGTTGACGATTCTACGCCTGATGCGTCAGTCCGAGCAAGCTGCGACATTTTCGACGAGATCATCGCCAAGAGCGAGCTCGTGCGTACGCTGCGGTCGACCAGCACGGAGATGGATGCAGAAGCCGCCAACGTGGCCCTCTCCGAGCTGCTCGAGCTTAAGGCACGCTACCACACGCTGACGGGTGAGGAGTACCGCAAGAGCACAAAGCGCAGTCGCGCTGGGTCGGCGGCCGAGGCTCCCGAAGGAGGTTCCGCAGCTGCCCCGAGCGACAGTACCTGCGCAAGCAGTAGCGCCAACGGCCGTCGGCCAAAGCAGCCGCGCGTCGCCAAGCCCAAGGCGTCAGAGGAGCCCGTCGACCCGATGACGCTGCCACCGCCAGCGGACGACTTCCCGCCGTGGGCGCCGCGAGACTTTTTTCGCTTCGAGCTGGTGCACCGCTCGCGCAAGCCGGGCTCTCGCGCGCGCGTCGGCCGCATCTTCACACCGCACGGCGTCATCGAGACGCCCGCCTTCGTGCCAGTAGGGACAAACGCAGCGCTCAAGTGCCTCGACGAGCGCCATGCGCGCGACGCGGGTGTGCAGCTCATGTTCTGCAACACTTACCACCTGCTCGTGCACCCCGGCCCGGACGTGGTGAGCGGCGCGGGCGGGCTCCACTCGTGGATGCAACACGAAGGGCCTCTGATCACCGATAGCGGTGGCTTCCAGGTCTTCAGCCTCGCAGAGCCTAACGAGGATGATGCGGCCGGGCCTGAAATGAAGCGCAAGAACAAGTCGCGCGTGGCGAACCGCGAGGGCGGCGCGGGCGGCAGTTCGTCGCTCCTCTCAGTGAGCGAGCGCGGCGCCCGCTTCCGCTCGTATCACGATGGGAAGGAGATCGAGCATGGCACCTGGCTCGTGCATGGCGACGTGGTGCTCACCGTGCGCGAGGAGTCGCGCTCGGGGCAGCTGCTCTGCCGCCCGGGCTTCCATGCCGACTTTGCGGCCGCTGCCGGAGTGCTCCGCTTGCCCTGCGCGATGCCCTCGATGGAGCTGCCTCGCGGCTGCCCGCGAGTGGTTTCATCGATGTGATGCTGGCGCCTCGGGCGGCGGCACCGGGTGCGGCGAGCGGCGGCGCGATCGCTGAGGCAGTCGACTTGCTCCGCCGGGCCGTCGCCTTCCACGGCGGCAGTGCCGCTGGTGCTGTTGGTGCCGCTGGTGCGCCGCGCGGCGCCAATGCCGCTACCGTCTTCGCGCTGGACGACGATGACGATTCGGCAGAGGCGGTGAGGGCGATCAAGGCGGCTGATGAAGTGGATGCAGGGCTGCCTCTCTCGAGCGTGTGGCCTGCAGCAGCAGCACCAGCCGTGGCGGCTAAAGCCGCCCGCTCTGCCGCGCCAGCCCCGCCAAGGGCAGCAGCCACCGCGCCCCGCCCAGCAGCTGTTCCTTTGCCAGCTGCGCCACCCGTGCCGCCAGCGCCAGCAATGCTGGTACCAGCACCGAGGGCGACTTCAGCGGCCGTTACCGAAGCGATGTCCCCCGCGTCTTTGCTCACTCGATACGCTGCGAAGCCCAGCGGCAACGATGCGACGGCGTCCGTGGCCACACCAACGGCGCCGGCACCGACACCGCTAGGGAAGCCACCAGCCCCTGTGGTTGCCCTCGTGCCAGCGCCCGTGCTGGCGCCTGCCCCGTCGCCCGCGCCCGCGCCCGCGCCCGCGCCCGCGCCCGCACCTTTGCCAGAGCCTGCAGCCCCGCATGGCGTCGGAGCGGCAGATATAGGCGAGATGCTCGCGAGGGAGATTGAGCAGGAGCTTGATCTGGATGATGGGGAACTCGATCTCGATGAAGCGCTGACGAAACCTGTGACGGATGCAGATGCGCTCGATGCTGAGTTCGAGAGCCTTCTTGGGTGATGGTCGGGCGCATGCGGCACGACGGCATGGCGCACGTGGCGGTGCTTGTCGGTGCGATGTGGTGTACGTTGGCACGGGTACTAGTGCCGTATGTAGTACTGACGGCTCTGACGGGAATCTCAATCTGACGGGTTACATACGACCGTACGTGGCGGTAGAGCGGTAGTTCGTTTCATCGGGTTGGGTCTCGGGCTGCGTTTCGCTATAGGGTTGCTTCGGAGTGGGCTGTGCCTGTGGGGTTGGGCCCCGGTCGCCGAGGTCCGCCCGAGACTGAGCGAGCGGCCGCCGATCCGGGCGCGCTCGGGCCGGGCGGGTGGCGCGGGCGCGGCGCCGGCCGCGGTGTCGTAAATTAAAAATCATGCATTTAGGTAATCAAACCTCGCTGCGCTTTGCGCGCTCGGTGCTGGTTACGGCGCCTGTGGCGCCGCGTTCCGGATTTTATAAGAACCTATCTCTTCGCGGCCCACGTTGGTTGCGAGCACGTGCGCGAGCGCCCGGCGTGCTCGAGCACGGCCCTTGTCGCTGCGCACCAGCGCCTTGAGTGCCTTGCTCTCCGGCTGGAGGCGGAGCAGCGGCTCAAAGCTCTCGTCTGCCGCCGCGTTGCGCGCGGCCTGCGCCGTCGCCGCATCGGCCAGCTTGTCGATCAGCGTGGCCAGCTGCGCATCGGCATGTCGAGGGTCCCGAGGGTCCCGCCCGAGGGTCCCGAGGGAGGGTCCCGAGGGTCCCGAGGGTCCAGGAGGGTCCAGAGGGGACACTGTCCGGGACCCCATCTTCGGAGGGTCCCGGAGGGTCCCGACTGAGAGGGGTCCAGAGGAGGGTCCCGAGGGTCCCGAGGGTCCTGAGGGTCCCGAGGGTCCAGATAGGGTCCAGAGGAGGGTCCAGAGGGTCCAGGGGTCCAGCCGGACCCCCAGAGGGTCCAGGGCGGGACCCTCTCACTCGGGATCTATGACAAGATTGTCCGTGGGCTTGTTCAACATAAACAGCCTTTTTCATGTAGCTGAACGGGTCTCGGGTGTGAAGAACTGAGCGTGTCATCAAGGACGCTTCTCTTCTTCAAGATACATCTCGCTTTTCTGAGATGAACATGAACTTGAATACACAGAGATGACAAGAGCGATCCGGGCTCAGAGCTATACACACAGAAACGGAGTCTGCTCACGGGGGAATCTCGATCCGATATGCATGGATTCTTCGGTCGAGGAATTGCCTCTCGAACGAGGCCCTCTCTCTTCCGATGAAACGCAAGACCTGCTCTGGGTCATCTCCTGCGAAATTGAAGAAGGATTCGAGCTTCATGCCACTCGGCGCCGAATCGTTCCCCCCCCCTCCAAACCACGCCTTCCGATCGAGGCCCCCTCCCTCTCCAAGAAAGTCAAGCAGTCGAGTTTCCCAAAAGGGAAGTTCCTCCCTCGGAAATTCATGCCACCAAACGAGTTCGTGAAGCGCCACTCCCACTGCGCGCGCCTGCTTCTGGTAATAGGCCAACCGCGCGTCTCTGTTTCCCCGACCAGGGATGACGGAAACAATGTCATTGCCCCGATGATGTGTTCTGAAGCGCTCAAAGCGATCTCGATGCGCCCCAGCTGCTGGGATCAGTGGCGCGCCGTTCACGATGGGGTACCTCGCAACACATATGTACACAGAGCCCACAGAATGATCAGTCTGCACCATCTCAAAACCAAAGTTGTCGCTTCCGAGTGCTGACCTTCGCCACGTTAAGTTGACCCTGGGCGGTGGAGCGGGGCACCGATCCAGATACGCTGCGAGAGTCTGGACTGGCACCTCCTCAACAAGAGGGCCTGTGCCATTCCTCCCATCCAGATCACTAGTATGGATCTCTTTGTCCGGATCGAACTCTGTATCTAAGGAAGCCCTCACAGAACGGTATAAGATACCCGCCCCGCGCTTGGAAAGAGGCGTCAAGCCATCCCATATGCAGCCAAACGTATGGAGGTGAACCAGTAACATGCCCAGCCGCAACGTGTTCGACATCGGGCCTTTTGGTTTGGATTTGAAATTCGTGAAGAAGTCCCCTGGCTCCGCCGGGTCCGTGCCCCATAAAAAGACTCGATGGCCAAATTGTAGTCCTAGAGTTGCCGACACAGTCATAGTCGGCTTCAAGGTCACGCACCAACAGAGTAAGCTTCTGGCTGGACCACATACCCAATAGATGATGACCCCATGTGGGCACGAAGCCCCGGCAACAAGGAGAATGCCTCGCTCCTGCTGATTCTTCCGGCTTCCACGCTCCAGGATGTGTTTGCCATGGATTGATATCATTGACGCAATGTCAAGTTCGTCGATTTTGACGCGTACCTCTGCGCAAGCTTCAGCCATCACCGCTTGGATGTACGAGTGCACTGACCAGGGCTGTCCATTGATCATACATAAAGAATTCTGTTCGATTGCGGTTAGTAGCAGGCTGTTATCCGTCATCGTCGTCGTTGCCGCCGCTCCTCCGTCGACTCTGGCTGCTGCGCTCGCACTCGTCGTGGGGGCGGGGGTGGCCTGGGCGGGTACTGTGTGGGCAGCAGGGGCGAGGGCAGTGGCCAGGGTGGCTTGGGCGGCGGGGGCGGGGGCGGTGGGGGCCAGGGCGGCGGTGGTGGCGGCGGTGGTGTCGGCGAGCTTCGCCTCGTCGCCTTCCTTGGCCCTGGCGAGGAGACTGAGGCGGCGGCGATTTTGAAGTTTGCTCTTGATGTTCGTGCGAGTTGGGAGCCTGGTCGCATCCGGAGTGAGCCGTGCCATCTCTTCGGCGATCGAGAGGGGTGTGGCCGCGTCGATGCCGCCGAGGGCATCCACCACCTTGCAGAAGAGCTGATTTAGCTCCTCTGACCAGACGAAGCGTTGCTTCGTCTCGCCGCCGCTGGCGTCGCCGCCGTAGGCGCTGGCGTCGCCTCGAGCTGCTGTGCTCGCATTCATTGCACTCTCCGCTGCTGCCCCTCCCGCTGCCCCGCCTCTGTCAGCATCAGTGTCCATGGCCTCTTCTGCTGTGCTCGCACTCGTTGCCATCGCCGCTCCCGCCGCCCCGCCTCCGTCGTGAGCGGAATCACGCGTACCGGCTGCTGCGCTCGCACTCGTCGCCGCCGCTGCGACCGCCGCCCCGCTTCCGTTGTTGTCGGTGTCCATGGCCTCGTCGGCAACATCTGTCTCGTTGCCGCCTTCATCTGCCCCTTCGCCGCCATTATCTGCCTCGTCAACGTCCGCCTCAGTGGTGGTGGTGGTGGAGAGGGTGTGGGAGGCAAGGGTGGAGAGGGCGGGGGAGGCAATGGTGGGGGTGGTGATGGCAGGGGTGGTGGAGGTGGAGGTGGCGGTGGTGGAGGTGGAGCTGGAGGATTCGGCGACGGGGGTCTGGATGGTTTGCATCAGGTTGTACACATCCACTGCCACCAGCAATGAAGTGGCGGTTTCGGGGGATAATGCGACTTGCATTAGAGCTTGGGCGAGCTCAGATTCTCCCATAGTTGACATAATGTCATGAGCTTCTCCTAAAGAAAGCTCCGCCTCGTCACAGATCTCCATTGCGTCAGCAATGTCGCGTGCTGCGGTGGCTTCCATGCCGCCACGGAGCCTGAGGCACACCATGGCGGATGCGCACAGTGGCGGCAATGGCTGTGGGGGCGATGTCGGGGGCAATGTCAGGGGCAATGTAGGAGGCGGTGATGGGGAAGGCGGCAACGGGGATGGCGGCGAGGGCGACGGCGGCGAGGGCGGCGAGGGCGGCGGCGGCGGCGACGGCGGCGAGGGCGGCGGTGCGTCCTTCTTGGCGCGCTTCGCTTTGGCGCGCTCGGCCGCCTGCTGCTTGGGTCGCTCTGCCTTGGCCACGCGTGCCTCAAGGGCCAGGGCGCGCGCCGCCTCAGCCTCAGCGTTGACGTGCTGCTCCTTTTCGCGAGCCTCCGCCTCGAGAACCTGCTGAGCGCGCCGTCGCTCCTTGCGTTCGTGTCGCTTTGCCTCGCGCGCTTCAGCTTGCTGCTGGATCTTGCGCGCTTTCTTGATGCTCTCGACTGCGGACGCGGCTTCCTCTTGCACTCGAACCCGCTCCTCGCTGAACTGCAACTGCGCGGCTTCCTCTTGCACTCGAACCCGCTCCTCGCTGAACTGCAACTGCGAGAATATGAGGAAGGCACGGGCGAAGGCCCGGGCGGTGAAGGCTATGGCGGCAGAGGTGGAGAACGCGAGGACGACGAGGGCGAGGGCGGCGAGGGCGCGAGCGGCGGCAGAGTTGGCGGTAAGGCTGAGGCCGGCCAAGGCGGGGGCGGTGAAGGCGAGGGCCGTGAAGGCTGTGGTGGTGAATGAAGGGAGGGTGGAGAGGGCAGCATCGCTCATCGGTTTGGTGCTTAGGATCTTGGCGCGTCGATCGAGATGGCATCTCTCCGCCTCGAACTTGGAATAATTGTATATGTAGGATACTGCTTTTTCAAGACGTGATGCGATGGTCGGCGCGATGCGCGGCGAAATCCATGGATCCGTGAGTGGCGGCCGCTGCGCATTGACTTGGCCCACGTTCGTGCCGCCCACCTGCACAAAGTCCTCGCGGTTGCAGCAAGGCTGGCTAGGCGTGTTGCCTCCGCCCTGGAGCGCGAGCGAGCCGCTCGCGGTCGCGTAGCCCGAGGTGGCGAGGATCTCAATGGTCTGGCTGAGCGTGATCGCCTGGGCCGAGAGCAGCACCGACGAGTCGAAACGCAGCGTGAGCGTCTCGGGCGCGAGCACATTGTATTGCGCGTAGATCGGGATTCGCATCTCGACCCGCGTGCCGTCGGCCGAGCGTGCCAGTGAGCGGTAGTCGAGGGTCGGGCGGATGATGGCGTTCCAGCCTCTTGCCTCATTCTGCTTCGAGAGCACGCCGTCGATGAGCGCCACGCTCTCCGCAGTATCTTGCCCCACCTCCTCGGCGAACCCGTCGGAGGCGATCTGGAAGACGAAGGTGGTCCCATTCGTCTGCAGGATGGTATCCCGCACGGCGACCAGCAGCGAACCGTTGGGCCGCGTGCGCACGCTCAGCACGCCCACGGACGGCCGGATGATCCAGGGTTTCGTCAGCGTGGGGGCGCCGCGAGTCTTGACGGCGGCGACGGGCACCTTGAGAGAGATCGTCTCCGGGCGCACGATATCGTACTTTGGCAAGAGAGGCAGCTCGAGGTCGAGTTGCGTCGTCGTGGGCACGCGCACCCGGATCTGAGTGCGGTTGAGGGCGAGCTGCTCGTCGAAGCCGCCCGACTGGTGCGGCCGAGCCGCGGCGAGGCTGGCGATCAGCGCGTCGATGATCGACGGCACGGGCGCCTCCTCTGCTCGGACAAACGCGTACGCCACGCGCCCCACTCGGATCGCGTCGTCCCACTCGTCATCGACGAGATGCACCGAGATCGTGCGGTTGAGCTCGCGCTCACGCACATCCACCTCCGAGCCCGACTCAACCATGGCGCCCCCGAGAAAAAAGGTGCCCGGCGTCGGGAAGATGGTCACATCGTAGGGCACGGGCAGGTTCTGGTTCGAGCTCACAGAGATATTGGGCACCACGATGCGCAGCGTCTCAGGGACCGAGATGTTGTACTCAGGCAGTCGCGGCACGACGATGCGCAAGACACTGTCCGAATCGCGGTACACGTGGTCGTGGGTGAGCGCCGGGGACACCACCTGGAGCCAGCCGTGAAGCTCCGCCTGCACCGGTACGATGCCCGCGAGCAGCGCACGTGTCGCATCCGAGTCGGTGCCGATGGAGGCCGCCCAGCGATCCCCGTGCAGCACGAGGGCTAGCGTCGGGGGCTCCTGGAGCGGCCGGCGCTCGGCGCTCGAGTGGTTTTGGATCGCATACTCACTCCGATGGCCAAAGGAGACCACGTTCCCATATGCGGCGGCCGAGGCTGGCTGCACGCGCAACAGCGGCTCTATCTTCGGCGGGTTGCGCGAGCGCACAAGCTCCGGCGCGAGCGCGAGCTGCAGCTTGGCATTGGTGCCGAGGGCGGCGGCGAGACCCGAGAGCACCCACGCCGCGTGCTCCTGGGCGACCTCTGAGAAGGCGAGCAACTGATCCACAAGCTCACGCCCACCCTCGGACACGAGGTACGGCGCCGCGCGGATGGTCGCTCGGTCAAACGTGATGACGAGCTCATCGCCCGGGTTGTAGTCGAAGCC
>ENA-UOXP01001016-UOXP01001016.1-mixed-culture-metagenome-genome-assembly--contig:-NODE-1016-length-21106-cov-40.664814_pt1 | contig 21106 bp, 10 predicted proteins | sample MGYA00238161_ERZ761639 | MGnify/ENA primary metagenome ERZ761639 (study PRJEB28913, sample SAMN08776760) | mixed culture metagenome | isolation source: Freshwater growth medium | place: USA...
CCCCCCCTCCCCCCTCCCCCCCCCCCTCTCAGAATGAACGCGATCGACTGTACCAACCGAGCAGCGTGGATGGTCTCTCAAGTGGCAAAGCCTCAGTCCGACGCCAAACGGCCGTCGGTCAACTTTCATCGCCGAAACCATCGCAGGCGACGTGAGGGGCTGCAACGCGAGGGTGCCAGGCCGTTCATGGCCCGCAAGCGTGGCCGCTCGCCACCGTCCGGAGCGCAATATCTGACGACGCGGCTATGCGCCGCTTTCGAGGACGACCAGCTGCACGCCAGAGCGGATCACCAAGCGCTGCCGCCTACGCTGCCTCACGCATTTGCCGAAGAGCGGTCCTACTACAGCTCAATGGTGCAGCTCGTCTTGGATGAGGCGAAGGCTATGGTGGCCGATGGCCTTGCAAGCTCACGTAGTAGTCGCGCTGCACACGCACGGCTCACACTCGAAAACGTAGTACGTGCTTCAGCCCATGGTGGTGGCGGCGGCCTCGGCTGCATGTGCTTCGAGCAGCCACGGCAGTCTTCTGAGGGCGATCGCTTTCGTGCTGGCAGCGTGTTTCTGCTCCGGAGCATCAGCTTTGGCGTTGAGCTGCTTGCCGTTGTGGATGGGCGTGCAACCACATGCCAGCTCGAGTGCAGCGACGGCGCGCTGGCCCGATGTGCACATCACATCGATGAGCGTTTTCAGCCGGGCAGCGTGTGGGCAGCCACACCAGTCGCCTCTGTGCTGGTGCAGCAGCGATGCATCGATGTGTGCTTGCGACGGCCAGTGCCCCCTTTCATGCAGCAGCTCCTCGGCGGGCCGCCGCCCAAGCTGGCGACGCACACGCGCTTTGTCGACGAGGAGGTCGTCGAGGAGCAGGAGGAGGGTGCGGGCGACGTCAGTGATGGTTCCCGGAAGGGTGACGAAACTGACCGGAAGGGTGACGAAACTGACCGGAAGGGTGACGAAACTGAGGGCCGCGATTGGGACGAAACTGACCGGAAGGGTGACGAAACTGACCGGAAGGGTGACGGAACTGAGGGCCGCGATTGGGACGAGGAAGCGGTGGCGGCGGAGGAGGCGGCGGAGGAGGAGCCGGCGGAGGGGGGCGAGCTTGGATGGAGCTTGGATACATCGGTCGATGTCGACGCGCCGTACCGGGCGCGCGCACGCCTGAACGAGGGCCAGCAGGCCATCGTCGATCAGCTCCTGAGCGAGGGCACTGCCGATGCGCTCTCGTTGCTCCAGGGGCCGCCCGGTGCGACGCCTCGGAGTGCCGCCCTGTATGCAGCTATTCGCATGCTGTGTCCCTGATCGTCCTCGCTCACCCTCGCTCTCGCTCTCGCCCTCCCTCTTGCCCTCCCTCTTGCCCTCAGGCACAGGCAAAACCACGACGCTCGTAGCCTACCTGCTCGCGCTGTGTGCCGCGCGAGGCACTGGGCGTGTACTCGTGTGCGCACCCTCCAACCGCGGCGTGCAGGAGGTCTGCGAGCGCTTCCTCGGCGCACAGGAGACCGTAGCTGCGGAGGATGAGGCGATCTTGATCGGCGATGCGGACAAGGTGCCTTCCGACGCGCCGTGTCGGCGCGTCTTCGTCTTCGCCCTCGCCGAACGCTGGCGAGGGCAGCTCGAGGCGGCGGCGCAGGCCGTGCCCGAGCGGCTCGTGAGCACGGCCCTTTGCTCGAATGAGGATTGCCAGTCACTTGTGCGCGTGCGCCATTGCGAAGCGTGTGCGGCGCAGGCCGAGCACGTGAAAACGGCTCTGGGCTCAACCCGCGTCGCATTAGGCGCGATCGGTGCTTCGATACGGCGGCGACATCCGCACAGCTGGCGCTCGCACGGCCTGCAGCGTGTGTTCGAGGTAGCTGGCTCGGCCACAACGACGGCGGCCGCGCTACTCGATGAGGTGAGCGCCGCGTGGCCATGCCAGCTGCGTTGCCGGACCGATGAGCTGCACGAGCGGCTGCAAGCCGTGCGCAAATCTGTCTTGGAGAGTGCGAATCTCGTGAGCGAGACCCTTCGTGACGCCGACGCCCACGCCGAGGCGCTCGCGAGCGCGCGCATCGTCTTCGCGACGCTGTGTGTCGCTGGCAGTTACCTCGTACGCGGCATGCCGCCCGTGTCGCACTTGGTCGTAGATGAGGCTGCGCAGGCGACGGAGCCAGAGGCGCTCATCCCCCTGCTGTGCCAGCCGCGCCGGATGCTGCTCATAGGTGACCCGTGTCAGCTCTGCTGCATGTGCGTCTCGGCACGTGCGCGCGCCGCAGGGCTGGAGCGCTCACTCATGGCGCGGCTCCTCGACGCACGCGCCGCGCCACTGCACTTTCTATCGACGCAGTACCGTATGCATCCAAGCATCGCCGCCTTCCCTTCGCGTCAGTTTTACCAGGGCAAGCTCATCGACGCGCCGTGCACGGCGAGCCTGGCCAACACGGCCGCCTGGGTGCGCAGAACCGGTACACCAAACGGCGCTCCACATCTCGGCCCCTGCACACCTCGTCATTCACACCTCGGCCCGTGGGCGCTGGTCGACGTGGCCGACGGCGCCGAGCGGCAGCACGCTGATGGCTCGATCTACAATGCGGACGAAGCCGCCGTGGTGGTGGCACTCGTGCGCGAGCTGCACGACGAGTGGAACCTCGAGGTGCGTTCGATACGAGCGCTGCGAGTGCTCACGTTCTATGCGGCGCAGGTGGGCGAGATCAGCCGGGCGCTGGCCGCCGCGGGCCTGCGAGGTGTCGTCGTGGGCACTGTGGATGGCTCCCAGGGCTCCGAGGCCGACGTCATCCTCCTCTCGTGTGTGCGCTCGAATGCCGGTGCGCGGCTCGGCTTCGTCTCTGACTCTTTGCTTGAGTGCATGCTGATTGCCAACCTCATCAGGTGCGCGGCTCGGCTTCGTCACCGACTGGCTCTCATGAACACTGATTGGCTCCCTCATCAGGTGCGCGGCTCGGCTTCGTCACCGACTGGCGGCGGCTCAATGTGGCGATCACGCGGGCGAAGCAAGCGTGCATCATCGTCGCGCATGCAGCCACGCTCGGTCGGGCGCCGCCCGGGGATGCCGCCGCAGACCTCGTTCGCGCCGCAAGCGCGGCGGGTGTCATCTATACTCCCACCGGCCAGCAGACGGAGGTGCGGCTGGCTGCAAACGCCACCTGGCGGCACACACCAGCAGGTGCGAGCCTGGCACACGGCAACGGCGCTCCCGTGGCGCCACCGGCTCAAGCGGCGGCGGCAGCCCTTGCAACGCCCCGTGCGGCGGCGATGCTCCCAAAGCGGGCACTAGAGAGGGCCGAGCGGCACGCCGTGCTCGATTTGGACGACGGCGCTCACGGCGACGCTCACGACGACGCCTTCCTGCAGGCGCGTGTCGCCGAGGTGGAGGCCTACGTGAGCTCGTGCCGGCGCGTAGATGCCGAGCGGGCCGAGAAGCGCCGTCGCGAGCGGCAGGCGACGCTCGAGGCGGCGGCGGTGGTTTTCGGGCCGCCGACCTTGTATTAAAAGACTCGAGAATATTCGAATGTTTGCGAGATACCAGCGATGCACTCTGCACATGACACGAGGACTCTGCACCACAATCGGACGGCTAACGCGCGAAATGGTATCAGAGTTCGGGTTAGTGCAGTCGCCGCTGAGGTGATTCCCGTCAATCTAAGGGACCTACAAGGCTGCTGCCATCGCTCTCAAACCGCTGGTACGCCAGAAGGTACTCGGGGTAGATGTAATCTGAGTGGAAGACGATGAACTCACGGTAGCGCACCGATGGTGGGGTCGGGTCGGGTGCAAGCAGCGAGTGGTGATGCACGGGCGGAGAGACGCCAACCACCGTATCGAGCTCGCGGAACGAGATGGGGAACACGGGCCGACCCGTATCGAAGCTCGTGGCCTTCTTACCCCAATCCTTTGTACGCACGTGATGGCCGAGCGCCACGCGGCACACTAGGATGTAGAAGACCTTGCCCGGATGATGGTTCGCGCCGTGCGCGTACAGCCGCTTGTGCACTTCCGAGCTCTCATCATACTGCGAATCCACCTTTGTGTACTGGTCATTCTTGCCCGCGTCCTCGGCCAGGTAGGAGCCCTCGCCGTACGCGGCTCCTGCGGCCGTGCCGGCAAAGCGCTCGTTCATGCCCGTGGAGAGGATGTTGATGAGCACGTTAGTACCGGTCCCATGCATCAGGAACGCCTCGTTGACGTTCGCGCGCAGCTGGTCGGGCAGATCGCTCGCCACGACGCCCGTCATGGGCGGCGCACCGCCCGTGGGCTTCACGCCTGCCTGTCGAATTCGCTCCATGTCGTTTGCCACTTGTTGCACGCCGCTCATGTACTTACCCCATTGCACCGGGTTCTCGAGGCGCCACGCGCATGCCAGCTTCAATGTATCGTGCGAGGTGCCTTGTCGATCTGCCCCACTTTTTTTCAGCTTGGCCTTGTCGGTCTCCAATAACCGCCCGAGGGCGGCAAACGTCGGGTCGGTCCTGACTAGGGCGATTGCAGCAAAGCCATCCGGCGCACTTTTTGCCCTGACCTTTTCCCAATAATCGGGTAGGGCTTTTGCTACTCGGTCCGCCTCTGCGTTTGCAATTGCCAATGCAGCCTTCGCCTCCGCCTCCGCCTTGGCCTCCGATGACGCCTTGGCCTCCGCCTCCTTGGCCAACCTGGTGGCCTCCGATGACGCCTTTGCCTCCAATGACGCCTTGGCCTCCGCCTCCTTGGCCAACCTGGTGGCATCCGCCTCCGCCTTGGCCTCCAATGACGCCTTGGCCGCCGCGTTCTTAAGTTCCAGGTCCAACTTTGCCTTGGCGCGCTCTTGCAGCTCGACGAATCTCTGCTCGAGCATCATGAGCTTCGAGTACACACCACCAGTGTTACGGTTACTGTTCACCTCTAGCAAACTCTTGCGAGCTTCCTCGCGCCTCTTCAGCGCCGCTTCCCGCGCCTCCCGTTTCTTCCGGGTGCGCTTCCATGGCAACATGGACAGCTGTGGGATCGGCTCCTTGAGAGTCTCACTCATGGTGCGCAGCTCCTCTACGTCGCGCGAGAGGTCATCAAGCTCAAGAGGCAGCGCACCCTTCATCTCAAGAAGCTTTACAAGCGACTTCTGCACCTCGCGGTCCCTGCCTTGCTCCAAATGTTTCTGCACATCCTGCAGGATGTCCTTGGCCAGACGACACATGAAGAGCCGCGCTTGATGGGCGCCGTATTCGTCCTGGAGCATGTCGCCTTTCAACAGCCCCAGGACCGTCGATGCGTCCTCGACCAAAAGTGCCTGCGTCACCTGGTCGATAAGCTCGACGCGAGCAACCAGCTTGCGGCCGGCAGCGGTCGTCTCGCCCTCAAAATGACCGAGGGTGGCGACGGCCCGCTTCATCACCATCACGTCGTCCTTCATCGCTTGAGAAGACTTGTCGGCGCCTGACTTGATGATCCTCTCGAGCCACTCTTCTACGAGCCTGCAAATGCGGGTGCGCGTCTCCCAGCACGCCTTGACAGCGGGCGTCTCGTTGCCCTTGTCCCGACTCGTCCTGCACAGCTCGTACAGCGGCAGCCATGTATCCTCAAAGTCGAGGTGCTCCGGGTCTGCCGAGCAGCGCATCAGCTTGTCGGACAGCTCGCGTGCGAGGGCCGCACACTTTGCGATGCTGTCCACCTCGGGCGTCGAGTATGTCTTGCGCAGTTTCTCGAGATCCTCGAGGCTCTTGAAGGTGCCGCTGAGCTCCTTGGAGATCTGGCTGCCTGCAGACTGCTTCTCATCCAGCGCTTTACTGATTTTGGACACCCACGCGCCTGAGTCGTGACCGTGTGATGCATCCAACGCGTCCTTGATAGTGGCCGCGAGGCGTGTGACCTTTCCTTCGGTCTCGCGCATGTGCGTGAGCTCGCTCCGCGCCTGCTGCAGAAAGCCCTGCGCGTGGTGATTGCCTCCATACTTGCTCTGTGTGTCCGGATCGTCCAGCAGCTGTTCGAGGCCCTCCCAGCCCTTGCCATTCTTCCACGAGCATCGGTGCAGCTCCTCCTGGAGCTTGTGTGCACACTCGCACGCTCGCAAGATCTCGCGAACCTCGGGAGGTCGTAGAGGGTACTCGGCGGCGGTCATGTATGGCCGGAAGGCGGATATCAAGTCGCCAAGTCTCGTGCGCTCGTGGCACCACCTTTCGACGAAGTCAGGCTGGTGGCGCGGCATCTTTTCGAACGTGTCGAAGCTCTGATTCAGCTGAGCCATGTGCTCCTCCACTTTCTGTTTGCCTCGATCCTGATCTTTCACCGCTTGCTCGAGCAGCGCAAGCTCAGCTTTCACAGCCTGCACCTCAGGCAGGAGAAGCGCACCTTGCTTCTCTGCCAGTTGCACCGCAGATTTGAGAGCACTCCAGCTGTTCTCATTGTACCAGGAGCAGCTCTGCAGCTCCGACAAGAGCGCGATCACATGCTCGCCGCGTATCACGACGTCCTTCGCCTCAACCGCCCACTCACTGTGAATGTATGTGCTCAAAAAGCCCTTCAGGAGCGGGAGGTCTACCCGAAGCGGCCGAAGCGGCAGGCACTCTTCGAGCTTGTGACTCGGCTGATCCTCGCCTCGCCCCGCCACGAGTCGCGCCTTCCAGTCTACAGCATTCAGCTTGTCCCGTAGCTGTAGCGTTGCTTCAAGAGTGCGGCGCTCGAGCGCAGCTTCCGAGTCAAGCATGAGTTGGGTGGAGCTCACCTCCTGCCTGCAGTGTTTGAGGTTCTCGAGGAGCTCTTTCATGTGCTTTAAATCCTTGATCGCCGAGCCAGGGTGCTTCTCGAGCAGTCTCTCTTCCAGAATCCGCCTCGACGACTCACTGAGCTTGCGCACAATTGAGGCTTTCGCCTCATCGCCAAGGCTGCGTGCTCCTCCCTTCGATGCGCGGCTATGCCGACTGACTGCCCTCGGTGTGCGCGATGTGAGCGACCGAAAGCTCCCCATTTTGGTGAGCACGAGCGGGATCTTTGACAGCGACTGGTTTCGACTGGAGGGCGTCTTGGCGAGAGGGGGTGGCGCAGGAGCGGCAAGATCGCTAGTCCTGCTACCGTCGCCGCCACCGTCGCCGCCCATCCTGCCGCCACCGCTGCTGCCACTTCTGGTGCGACCGTTGGTGCTATCGCAGAGGTGCTTCAGTGCAATTGAAAGCAGCTCCTCACCCGCGCAACGGATCTCGGCAAAGGCAAGCTCGCCTCCTGCCGCAAAGCGCTCAGCGTCCTTGAGCAGCGTCGCAAGGGTCTCGAAGCTCTGGGGCTGGTTGACGTCACACTTGAGCAGCGTGGACCGTACCTCCTGGATGAGCCCAACCTGTTTGAGGCTCGCTTGCCCCTGCTTCGTCTTCTTGGGCAGCCTATTCACCATTTTGAGAGCCGTTGCCAATGAGTCTCGTCCAGATGGAGCCTCAAAGAGGAGTTGCACCTTGTCTTGGCTCCAGGTGAGGCCATCGGCCTTTAGGAAGGGGCGCGTGTCCTCGATGGCCCGCACGAAGTCATTCTCCTTCGGTTCGACAGTCTCGCTCAGCTCCTTGTACAACGCCGCACCTTCGCGCTCGCAGAGCGGCAGCGGCTTGCGTCCCTGCTCATCGGCAATCGCCTTGTCGTCCTCGAGCGCTTCCCGCAGCCTCACGAGGTCGTTTTCCTCCATTGCAGTGCGCACATCGAGGACAAGCCGTGCCGTGCGCAGCTGCACCGACTCCTTGAGCCCAAGCGGTCGCGGCGTTCTCAACTCGCTCGACAACAGCTCGCTGACGCAATCCTTGCGCTTGCTCTCGAGCCAGCTGCGCAGGTAGCGCTTGTCCGGCCTCGATGCCGCGAGGGCGAGGCTGCTCGGCTTGTAGCCGCCTAGCAGTTGGCGCAGCTGCTCCGCCTCGAACCACACAGCCGAGATGCGCATGCACGCGAGCTCGTTGCGCAGCTCGTGCGCGCGATGGATGAGTGTGTAGAGCGCGGTGAGTTCCTTCTTCGAGCCAACGCCAGCCGAGCTCGAGGCCCTTTCGAGGGCCGTGTCGAGCCTCTCAGCCTCGTCGAGCACACTACTCAGCCGATCGACCTGTGGCGGCACGTAGAGCTTTAGGTGGACCTGTGGCGGCACGTAGAGCTCGAGGCGGCGCGCCAGCTCTAGCTGCGCCTCTAGGCGCGTCGGCGCCTCTAGGCGCGCCGCCTCGAGCTGTGCACGCGCTTCCCTGAACCAAGTCGGGTCATTCTCCTCCGCACCCTTGAGTAGAAGCTTGCGAGCGACGCGCAACCGGCCACACACCCTCCGAGCTAGGTTGCCTCGACTGTACGCCTGTATGCACGTCGCGTCCTTACTGGCGGAGTCGTAGCGCGCCTGTTGCAGCGCGCGCTCCTGCGCCAGTCGGAAAAAGATCAAGGTGGTCCCGATCGCAGCCTCGCACATGCAGTCGAGCACACCCGGGTGCAGTGTCTGGAGCCGCCGTAGAAACTCCTCACAGACGGAGCGGCCATCCGCTTGGTTGCCATCTTTTTTAGCCTTCTGCCGGAAGCGTTTGCGCTCCTTGAGGTCGGGATCAAGGCACAAGTAGCGGTGCACAAATTGCCTGTGTGGTACGCGAAAGCCATATCCTTTCTTGCGCACCTCGACCGCCTCGAATACCCCGGAGTCTGCGTGGGCACAGGGTGAGTCAGCTCAGGAGATCTCGCGCGGGAGCCACCCCAGGGGTTGGGGTGAGCAGCAGTCGCAAAAGGAGCCTTCCGATTCAAGCCCCCTCTCGCGAGCATACATTTCAACTGCTGGAGTGTGAGCCTCTCGTCAAAAGTACTCGGCGAGCGCTCCATGTTGGGCTTGATGCAGCGCACATAATGTGGCTTCGTCGTCTCGATCGTTTTGATGAGCCTCTCCAGAGAGTCCTTGAAGGCGAGTCCAACTGTCTGCTTCCGCCCTCTGCCGCCGCCGCCGCCACCATGACCACCTTGAGCTTCCTTCTGTTGTTGTTTTTCGCCCTCATGGGCACCAAGCAGCTGTCTCACGAAGGGTGCGCCTGTCTCGCGCAACAGCCGTTCAGCTGGCCCGAGCTCGAGCACGCTCTTCTCGCGCAGGCCGTCGATGCTATACTTGACTTCTCCTGCATAGTGCTTGACCACAAATTGGCTGTCGCCGACGTTCTTGAAGACGCCGCTGGCCCTCCCGTCGAGGCTTTGCTTGAGGACTTTGAGACGCTCTAAGAGGTGCTTGTCGGACGCACGATCACCTGTCTCTATCTCGCTCTGGATTATCTGCAGGATCCCACCCTCCTTGTTTTGCTTCCATTCGAGCTCCGACTCGATCAGGCTGATGACGAGATGGTTGTCAACAAACTCGACGCGCTCGAATGCCACGCCCTCCTTCTTATACTGGCCCTGCTCGAGTTCGAAGATGGTATCCGTAAAGTTCTTCTGCAGCTTCTCGTTGCAGAAGTTGATGCAGAGCTGCTCGAGCGAGTTGACATCAAAGACCTCGAAGCCAAAGATGTCGAGCACCGAGATGGTGTAAGGGCCCTTGGGGGGTCTCTGCGCGTTAATGGTTTCGACCAGCCAATCAAACAGCTTCGAGTACCTGCAGGGGATGTGGCGCAAGCGATGTGATTGTCAGCCCAAGCTAACTTGCTCGAGGCCGCTTGCGGTCAGTGACGCACAATGTTTCAGCCAGGGACTTCTTGAGTCCGATCGCCTTCGCCACGGACTGTGGGCCGATCGGTGGGCCGCCCGCCTTGATTGCGGGGCGCATGACGAGCGCATTCTTAAGGCGGTTTGCATCCACACCGAGGAGATCAGCAGCATTCATGAGTGCTCTCCTTGGGTCGTGTACCATGGCGTAGCCACCGGCCTCGCGCAGAGACGGCGCGTAGTTGGCGGCCTTCATCTCCTGGTCTCTGATAATGCCCACGTTGCCCAAGTGCAGCACGGCAGCGACCACATCGAAGATCTGGCCCTGCGAGTCAGCAGGGATGCCAAGGTCATTCATTTTCTCGCACGTGACACTGAACTCCTGACGGTCGTCCACATGCTCCACATCGAAGACTGAGGCGCCGCCGCCCCTGAGAGATTCGAACTCCTTTGGGTCCGCAACGAGCTGCCGCGCCATCAGCTCCGTCTCGGGCAAGCCACGCAGCAGCTGCCAGGGCGGTAGGCATTCAGCGACACGTGAGAAAGAGCAGGTGACGGCGGCATAGCACGAGGCAGCAGAGGCAAGCGCTGGTTTCAGGCAAGTGTTCGGTCTCGGCCTCAAGGACCTGAAAGAAGAAGTGGTAGTTACGCTCGTCCATGTTGGGCGAAGAGATGCGCGACTTCTCGAGGAGGTATGTGCGGATCGACGTGCCCGAGAGCTGCGCAGATGCGTCGAACCGCACGTCGACGAGCTTGCCGAAGCGCGACGAGTTGTTGTTGCGCACAGTCTTCGCGTTGCCAAAGGCCTCGAGTACGTAGTTGGAGGCGATCAGCTGGTCGCGGATTGCAGCGGCGGCATCGGTAGCGGCGTTTGTCGCGGCCACCTGCGCGAGGAAGAAGAAGACCTGCTTCGTGTTCTCGGTCTTGCCAGCGCCCGATTCGCCCGAGGAAATGATTGACTGATTCTTGCCATGCTCGCGCAGCTCCGAGTAAGCCTCTGCCGCCATCTGGAAGATGTGGGGCGGCAGATCGGTCGAGCGAGAGTCGCGGTACTTGTACACGGCCTCCGTCGTGTATAGTCCGAGGTCGCGGTATGGGTTGACCGAGATGAGAATCGAGTTGGGGCCAGCACGTGTGTAGGGTTGGCCGGTGCTGTGGCGCTTGCGAAGGACTGCAGGGGATGGTGCAGGGCGTGTGAATGGAGTGGGGCGCAGACGCTTTGGGCTGGGTGGCTTCAATCACGGCTGGAGGAGCTCACTGCGTAAGATGTTTGGCTCGTCGATGTTGAGCATCTCGCACATATCGGCCTTCTCAAAGTCTTCCTCGTGGTAGGGCCACGTCTTGCGAGGGCGGCCGGTGACCACATCGATGTCGCGCGCGTTGTCGGGATGGCGGATCTCATACATGGGGCTGGAGTCATCGCGGTGCGGCCCGAGCACCCAGACGCACGCCTCGCCCTTGCGAACCGGCTGGGGAATCCACAAGGGCACGCAGTCGCCGGCGCCAAGTCCCTTCGTCATCAAACTCTGCACGCGTGTGTGCCTGTCTACGCGGCCTAAGGCATGATCATCGCCGCGCGTGATCATCGCCGAATGAGGCGACTTGGCCGCTAGCACGAGCTCCAACTGCTCCTTCAGGCCGGGTAGGTCACTCTCCGATGTGGGCACTAGCCATGGCGCAAGCAGCTGAGCGCACGTGAGGGCCAGCGAGTCGAGGCCGCATCGCTCATCAGCGCCATTTCGGCACGCATACCGGACGACCGCCTCCGTGAGCACAGGGCCGACCGGCTGGTCGTGCGGATGCGGCTCGGTCCGATCGTGCAGCGCCGCTGCACAGAGGTACACCAGGCGCGGCTCCAGCTTGCGTACGGAGCTGGCAAAACGGGCGGAATCCACGAGATACTCGAACACCTCGAGCGGGGACGAAAGCGGCGTGGAACCGCCGCCCTCGCCGTAAGCAGCTTGCTTGAATAGATGGAGCAGCATAGGCTGGAGAAGCCGCCGTACCGCATGTAGCCGCAAGCCCTCTAACGTGGCATCGCTCACCCAGCGCTCGCGGCACGCCAGTACGTGCGCCAGGTTGGGCGTGTCCGCGTTGGTGGACGCGGCTGTCATCTCGCTCACCGTCTGCATCACGGCTGTGATAAGGTCGTCGGCTGTGATAAGGTCGTGTACGCTGAGCGATGCTCTCTGCGGCGTTCGAGGCTCAGCCCAATCATCCGTGGTGGGCTGCCAGTGCACGCTGCCTGAGCCCGCGCGGGTGGGCTTGATCACTGGAACCATGTCGCCGGCTACAGCAACACCAACAACATCAAGCGCATCTGAAGAGTAAAGCGCATCATCGGCCACGGCGGCGGCGCTGCTGGTGCGCACGGCCAACATCCTATCGACGGCAAGGAGAACGAGCGCCTGGAGAAACTCGGGCAGAGACAGGTGCAATCCAAGCAGCCCCGGGTGCGCGCGAGGGTCTCCCAGCTTGCGCGCTAGATTATCCAGGCGTGTGCGCCCGTCAAGCACGCAATGGAAGATGCGTTTGGCAACCTCGTAGTCAGCCCACCGGGCCTCTTTCACCACCAGATCGATCCAGCTGTTGAGTACGACGCCCTCGCCATACTTGAGTACGACGCCCTCGCCATGTGTCTCGGCGCGTGCCGAGAACTTGAGGTACACTCCGACGAGCACGTCGAGATCCGGCTTCAGCGCATCGCCGAGCATGGCGACCGCAGTCGGCTCAGCCTGCAGGAGGCGGCGCAGTGGCGACAGGTTCCTCAGCGCATACCCGAGGTCCACGCGCGACCAGAGCAAGGCCCAGTGCGTGTCGATGCGCCGCCGCAGCTCCTCAGAGCGCTTGTGTGCCTCCTCTGCAGGGCCAGGGGCCACAGTGTCAAAGGCAGTTGCGAGCCGTTGGCGCAAGTCAACGACTGCCTTCTCCCGTTTTGAATCGGCGGCGGCCTTATCTGCTGCGGCCTTCGCGTCGACTGCGTTGATGGCCGCCGCCTTCTCGGCCGCCGCCTTCTCCGCTGCGGCCTTCTCGTCGGCTGCCTTCTTGGCTGCCGCCGCCTTCTCTGCCGCCGCCTTATCCGCTGCGGCCTTCTCGTCGACGGCCTTCTTGGCAGCCGCCGCCTTCTCGTTGGCTGCCTTCTTGGCCGCCGCCGCCTTCTGCTCACGCTGGCTCGCGGTGCCGGCGTCGACACGAGCAGCGAGGGCCTGCGCCGCCTCCTCAGCCCGCGCGTTGGCTCGGGCGAGCTGCTCGCGGACCCTCTCGAGCTCCGCCCTCTGTGCGCGTAGCTCCTCCTGATCAGATGCCCTGAGCCTCTCGACCTCTGCTTCATGAGCTTGTCGCTCATCTTCGCGCTGCTTGGCCAGCTGGCCCTTCATGGTAAACGCACGGGCAAGCAACTGGCCGTAAGTCAGCTTCCGTATGGTGTCTGGAGGTGGAGACGGCTCTGCCAATGCGGCGTCTTGGTTGGGGTCGGTGGTGGCGGTGGCGATGATGGTGGTGGCTCGGCCAGAGACGGTGTGGCCACGGCCACGGCCACGCGCACGAGGAGGAAGGCCACGGCCACGGCCCCGGCCACGGCCACGGCCTCCGTTGGCCCTGACATCGGAGTCGGTGGCGATAATGGCGGTGGGTCGGTCGTCGTCGATGGCGACAGCGGATGTTATGCGTCCGATGGATCTGCTGCGGATGGGGATTTTTTTGGAAATTGGTTCCATCTCAGCCGGTGGTGGTCCTGGCGGCAATTGCTGCTCAGATCCATTTGGGTGCCGACTCTCCGTCGATTGTTCGGCTCCCATCGTGCTTTGGAGCACCACGAGGCGCCATCATCGGTATTTGGGCACCACAACTTCTGCTCGAACTTGCTGCTGCTGTGAAACATGCAACACAAACTTGTTTACAGGACCGATCGGATGCCGACGTGGGACGATCTGATTTAGAGGATTAGAGCGGCCAGCACTCTAATCTGTGTACATGTAGTGTGTACTCTCACTACAGACTACGCACACAGTACACGACACTGTTGTAGCTTCCACCTTATAGTTATACTGCGGTCTCATGGTGTCTTGCTCTTGGTTTCGGTCTATGCAAAGCACCTACAAATTTCACACCGTCACGCATCGGCCGTCGCCCATACGATACCTCGCACACGAGAGATAGCTATAAGAGAGATCCGGATCGGTAGCAACGAAAATCCAATTGCGAAAATCGAGAAAAAACAGCGCAGAAAATGCGGACTTGGGACTAACACGCGGTGCGCCTATCTCATTTATCAGGCTATGTCAGAGAGGCACCCCCTCCGACGCACCGCGACCTCTGCGATCCGGACTCACAACTCGCTGCAAATAACACATCGCGCGGGACGCGGGGCGCGCCACGGCGGTCCGGCTAGTTCGGACTGGGTGGGGCGGGGTTCTCACACGTACACTCGTTGCATCCGTTTAGTTGGCCGTCTAGTTGACTGCGACGAAGACCGACCCCGTCGCGGGTGCTGTAGCGGGTGCTAGTGGCTCGCGTAGCCAGCCGCGCGGGGATGAATAGTCGACCACTGCCGAGAACAACTCCGAGTTCTCATCCATACTGGGCGCCGCGCGCGAGCTCCAGAGCACAAACGAGCCCATCGCCACGAGCACCACCTCAATGTCCGACCACACCGCGCGCACGAGTATGTACGTCCACGGTCGCAAGCAAAAGCTATGAAACGGTTGCCCTTCGTATGGGACGAACGAGACGGCCAACAGCACGCACAGCGTGAAGCCCCCCCACAGCACGCCCCAGACGATCGAGAGCGCGACCAGCGTGCGCAGGTGGGCCGCCCAGTCGTTGCGCGTTGGCCGTTGGCTGTCGAGGCAGTCGATCCAGTTGGGGAACAGGAGTGTGAGCACGAAGCCACGCGGGAAGGCGTCCGGCTCGACGAGCGGAATGATGCCGAGGCGCACGTCGCGGAAGCGCAGCGGCCAGTGGAGCAGAGAAATCATGAACGCTGTGATGGTGGCGTCGACGAAGATCTCAACCATGAGATTCACGCCGTAGGGATGGCGCAGGCCGCCGCCGCGTCCGGGAAATATAAAGCACGCATCCCTCTCGCCCGGATCCGGCACTCGGCATGTGCCCCAGCACGAGTACATGAGCCAGCCTATCAGCACGTGCAGCCCGCCGCATACGATTGCCTGAACGAGGGCTGCACGCTTGAACTTAGGGCCATGCCGCACGCGGCGCCACACGTCGCCACGCTCGATAGGAGGAAGCTCGAGCTTCGATGGGAGGAAGCTCGAGCTCGGGAGACCGAGCAGCACGATCGGACTTACCGTCGTCTCTCTGATCGGAGACAGGGTCGACGTGCTGACGGTGCTCGGCGATGCTGTTGGCTGCGTGCTACGCGCGGGTGTCGGAAGCTCTCGTCGCATATGGAAGCGGCACGCCTCGCACCCCTGCACGCACGCACTGAAGCACCGACCTCATCGGCGTCCCCGAGCCCTTTTCCTGTCCTGCAAGTCAAGTCAAGTCAGGTCACTGCCCGGGTCAAGTCAAGTCTACTACCGGCTCACCCCGGTTCAAAAACACCGGGGGGAGCCGGGACACTCACGGGGGAGCCGGTGGAATGTGAATGTGTGTCTGTGTGACTTCAAACACACACGGGGCGATTCATAGACGAATCTCATAATCAGAACCTCACAATCATCCCAACCCACCAACGCACCCACACGCACTCGACCGCGAGACGACCGAATCCGCGGCCGACCGGCCGACAGCCGCAGAACCGGATGCCGGAACCGACAGCTCCCCCATTGCGCTCGACCGCGGCCGACTCGACCGAGTCAGAACTCAGAAGACAAATGTCTTAAAAGACAGGCCGCGCCCCCCTGCAAACCCGACCCTGTCGCCTCCCGCTCCCAGAGCGCCTCCCGCGCCTGCTCAAAGGCGGTCGGCGAAATGAAGGCGCGCGCTGCAGACGCGTAGCGGCCCCCTGTAGCGGTTGGCAGTGCCCCCGACCCCTTGCCCCGACCGCATTGAGCTCGAGACTTCTCGTAGGCTGAATGTTCGGGCGTGCGCTACGGCTGCGGCAAAGCCTTGGAGCTCGGCTTGGTGTGCTCGTGCGGCATGGAAGCAGCCTTCAAGGCACCGCTTGCAGAGCTACCCGAGTGTGTGTTGGGTGCACGCCTGGGACGGCGCGGCGCGCGGAGGCGGAAACTACCGTAAAAGTTTGCGTCATCGACTTTTGGACCGTAAAAAGACCCATGCGCATTCGGCACCTTTCCGAAGCTCTCGCTTGCCTTGTCTCAGAGAGCGTCCAGTTCTCCCAAGCACGATGGGAGCCGAACAGTCGACGGAGAGTCGGAACCCCAATGAATATGTGCAGCCATTGCCGCCAGAACCACCGCCGCCTGAGATGGTGCCAACCTCCTATTTACACATAACATCCGCTGCCGCCATCGACGCCCACCGACCCACCGCCATGATCGCCAACGCCGCCCCCGATGCCAGTGCCAGGGCCAATGAAGGCCGTGGCCGTGGCCTTTCTCCTCGTGCGCGTGGCCGCGGCCGTGGCCACGCCAACTCCGTCCAAACCGCCACCGACCCCACCCAAGACGCCGCGTTGGCAGAGCCGTCTCCACCTCAAGACAGCATACGGCAGCTGACTTACCGCCAGTTGCTTGCCCGCGCGTTGACTATGAAGGGTCATCATATAGCAGAGGTCGAGAGGCTCAGGGTGGCTGCCCAGGAGGAGCTACGCGCACAGAGGGCGGAGCTCGAGAGGGTCCGCGAGCAGCTCGCCCGAGCCAACGCGCGGGCTGAGGAGGCGGCGCAGGCCCTCGCTGCTCGTGTCGACGCCGGCACCGCGAGCCAGCGTGAGCAGAAGGCGGCGGCGGCCAAGAAGGCAGCCAACGAGAAGGCGGCGGCTGCCAAGAAGGCCGTCGACGAGAAGGCCGCAGCGGATAAGGCGGCGGCAGAGAAGGCGGCGGCAGCCAAGAAGGCAGCCGACGAGAAGGCCGCAGCGGAGAAGGCGGCGGCCGAGGAGGCGGCGGCCAAGAAGGCGGCGGCCGAGAAGGCGGCGGCGGCCATCAAGGCATTCGACGCGAAGGCCGCAGCAGATAAGGCCGCCGCCGATTCAAAACGGGAGAAGGCAGTCGTTGACTTGCGCCAACGGCTCGCAACTGCCTTTGACACTGTGGCCCCTGGCCCTGCAGAGGAGGCACACAAGCGCTCTGAGGAGCTGCGGCGGCGCATCGACACGCACTGGGCCTTGCTCTGGTCGCGCGTGGACCTCGGGTATGCGCTGAGGAACCTGTCGCCACTGCGCCGCCTCCTGCAGGCTGAGCCGACTGCGGTCGCCATGCTCGGCGATGCGCTGAAGCCGGATCTCGACGTGCTCGTCGGAGTGTACCTCAAGTTCTCGGCACGCGCCGAGGCGCATGACGAGGCGCATGGTGAGGGCGTCGTACTCAACAGCTGGAGCGATCTGGTGGTGAAAGAGGCCCGGTGGGCTGACTACGAGGTTGCCAAACGCATCTTCCATTGCGTGCTTGATGGGCGCACACGCCTGGATAACGTGGCCTCTCCTCAAACGCGCAAGCTGGGAGACCCTCACGCGCACCCGGAGCTGCTTGGACTGTATTTGTCTCTGCCCGAGTTTCTCCAGGCGCTCGTTCTCCTTGCCGTCGATAGGAAGTTGGCCGTCGTAGCCGATGATGCGCTTGATGTTGTTGGTGATGCTGTAGCCGGTGACATGGTTCCAGTGATCAAGCCCACCCGCGCGGGCTCAGGCAGCGTGCACTGGCAGCCCACCACGGATGATTGGGCGGAGCTTCGAACGCCGCAGAGAGCATCGCTCAGCGTACAAGACCTTATCACAGCCGTGAAGAAGACGGTGAGCGAGATGACAGCCGCGTCCACCAACGCGGACACGCCCAACCTGGCGCACGTACTGGCGTGCCGCGAGCACTGGGTGAGCGATGCCTCGTTAGATGGCTTGCGGCTACATGCGGTACGGCGGCTTCTCGAGCCTATGCTGCTCCATCTATTCAAGCAGATCGAGGCGAAGCAAGCTGCTTACGGCGAGGGCGGCGGTTCCGCGCCGCTTTCGTCCCCGCTCGCGGTGTTCGAGTATCTCGTGGATTCCGCCCGTTTTGCCAGCTCCACACGCAAGCTGGAGCCGCGCCTGGTGTACCTCTGTGCAGCGGCACTGCACGATCGGGCCGAGCCGCATCCGCTCGACCAGCCTGTCGGCCCTGTGCTCACGGAGGCGGTCGTCCGGTATGCGTGCCGCAATGGCGCTGATGAGCGATGCGGCCTAGACTCGCTGGCCCTCACGTGCGCTCAGCTGCTTGCGCCATGGCTAGTGCCCACATCGGAGAGTGACCTACCCGGCCTGAAGGAGCAGTTGGAGCTCGTGCTAGCGGCCAAGTCGCCTCATTCGGCGATGATCACGCGCGGCGATGATCATGCCTTAGGCCGCGTAGACAGGCACACACGCGTGCAGAGTTTGATGACGAAGGGACTTGGCGCCGGCGACTGCGTGCCCTTGTGGATTCCCCAGCCGGTTCGCAAGGGCGAGGCGTGCGTCTGGGTGCTCGGGCCGCACCGCGATGACTCCAGCCCCATGTATGAGATCCGCCATCCCGACAACGCGCGCGACATCGATGTGGTCACCGGCCGCCCTCGCAAGACGTGGCCCTACCACGAGGAAGACTTTGAGAAGGCCGATATGTGCGAGATGCTCAACATCGACGAGCCAAACATCTTACGCAGTGAGCTCCTCCAGCCGTGATTGAAGCCACCCAGCCCAAAGCGTCTGCGCCCCACTCCATTCACACGCCCTGCACCATCCCCTGCAGTCCTTCGCAAGCGCCACAGCACCGGCCAACCCTACACACGTGCTGGCCCCAACTCGATTCTCATCTCGGTCAACCCATACCGCGACCTCGGACTATACACGACGGAGGCCGTGTACAAGTACCGCGACTCTCGCTCGACCGATCTGCCGCCCCACATCTTCCAGATGGCGGCAGAGGCTTACTCGGAGCTGCGCGAGCATGGCAAGAATCAGTCAATCATTTCCTCGGGCGAATCGGGCGCTGGCAAGACCGAGAACACGAAGCAGGTCTTCTTCTTCCTCGCGCAGGTCGCCGCGACAAACGCCGCTACCGACGCCGCCGCTGCAATCCGCGACCAGCTGCTCGCCTCCAACTATGTACTCGAGGCCTTTGGCAACGCAAAGACTGTGCGCAACAACAACTCGTCGCGCTTCGGCAAGCTCGTCAACGTGCGGTTCGACGCAGTTGCACGGCTCTCGGGCACGTCGATTGACACATACCTCCTCGAGAAGTCGCGCATCTCTTCGCCCAACATGGACGAGCGCAACTACCACTTCTTCTTTCAGGTCCTTGAGGCCGAGACCGAACACTCGCCTGAAACCAGCGCTTGCCTCTGCTGCCTCGTGCTATGCCGCCGTCACCTGCTCTTTCTCACGTGTCGCTGAATGCCTACCGCCCTGGCAGCTGCTGCGTGGCTTGCCCGAGACGGAGCTGATGGCGCGGCAGCTCGTTGCGGACCCAAAGGAGTTCGAATCCCTCAGGGGCGGCGGCGCCTCAGTCTTCGACGTGGAGCATGTGGACGACCGTCAGGAGTTCAGTGTCACGCGCGAGGCAATGAATGACCTTGGCATCCCCGCTGGTTCACTCGATGTGTTTGGGCAGCGCCAGATCTTCGATGTGGTCGCTGCCGTGCTGCACTTGGGCAACGTGAGCATTATCAGAGACCAGGAGATGAAGGCCGACAGCTACGCGCCGTCTCTGCGCGAGGCCGGCGGCTACGCCAAGGTACACGACCCAAGGAGAGCACTCATGAATGCTGCTGATCTCCTCGGTGTGGATGCAAACCGCCTTAAGAATGCGCTCGTCATGCGCCCCGCAATCAAGGCGGGCGGCCCACCGATCGGCCCACAGTCCGTGGCGAAGGCGATCGGACTCAAGAAGTCCCTGGCTGAAACATTGTGCGTCACTGACCGCAAGCGGCCTCGAGCAAGTTAGCTTGGGCTGACAATCACATCGCTTGCGCCACATCCCCTGCAGGTACTCGAAGCTGTTTGATTGGCTGGTCGAAACCATTAACGCGCAGAGACCCCCCAAGGGCCCTTACACCATCTCGGTGCTCGACATCTTTGGCTTCGAGGTCTTTGATGTCAACTCGCTCGAGCAGCTCTGCATCAACTTCTGCAACGAGAAGCTGCAGAAGAACTTTACGGATACCATCTTCGAACTCGAGCAGGGCCAGTATAAGAAGGAGGGCGTGGCATTCGAGCGCGTCGAGTTTGTTGACAACCATCTCGTCATCAGCCTGATCGAGTCGGAGCTCGAATGGAAGCAAAACAAGGAGGGTGGGATCCTGCAGATAATCCAGAGCGAGATAGAGACAGGTGATCGTGCGTCCGACAAGCACCTCTTAGAGCGTCTCAAAGTCCTCAAGCAAAGCCTCGACGGGAGGGCCAGCGGCGTCTTCAAGAACGTCGGCGACAGCCAATTTGTGGTCAAGCACTATGCAGGAGAAGTCAAGTATAGCATCGACGGCCTGCGCGAGAAGAGCGTGCTCGAGCTCGGGCCAGCTGAACGGCTGTTGCGCGAGACAGGCGCACCCTTTGTGAGACAGCTGCTTGAGGGCGATAAACAACGACAGAAGGAAGCTCAAGGTGGTCATGGTGGCGGCGGCGGCGGCAAAGGGCGGAAGCAGACAGTTGGCCTCGCCTTCAAGAACTCTCTGGAGAGTCTCATCAAAACGATCGAGACGACGAAGCCACATTATGTGCGCTGCATCAAGCCCAACATGGAGCGCTCGCCGAGTACTTTTGACGAGAGGCTCACACTCCAGCAGTTGAAATGTATGCTCGCGAGAGGGGGCTTGAATCGGAAGGCTCCTTTTGCGACTGCTGCTCACCCCAACCCCTGGGGTGGCTCCCGCGCGAGATCTCCTGAGCTGACTCACCCTGTGCCCACGCAGACTCCGGGGTATTCGAGGCGGTCGAGGTGCGCAAGAAAGGATATGGCTTTCGCGTACCACACAGGCAATTTGTGCACCGCTACTTGTGCCTTGATCCCGACCTTAAGGAGCGCAAACGCTTCCGGCAGAAGGCCGACCAGGGCGGCAACCAAGCGGACGGCCGCTCAATCTGTGAGGAGTTTCTACGGCGGCTCCAGAGTCTGCACCCGGGTGTGCTCGACTGCATGTGCGAGGCTGCGATCGGGACCACCATGATCTTTTTCCGACAGGCGCAGGAGCGCGCGCTGAAAGAGGCGCGCTACGTCTCAGCCAGTAAGGACGCGACCTGCATTGCGCGGTACAGGCGAGGCCTGCTAGCTCGGAGGGTGTATGGCCGATTGCGCGACGCTCGCAAGCTTCTACTCAAGGGCGCGGAGGAGAATGACCCGACTCGGTTCAGGGAAGCGCGTGCAAAGCTCGAGGCGGCGCGCCTAGAGCTCTACGTGCCGCCACAGGTCGATCGGCTGAGTAGTGTGCTCGACGAGGCTGA
>ENA-UOXP01001020-UOXP01001020.1-mixed-culture-metagenome-genome-assembly--contig:-NODE-1020-length-21061-cov-35.068123_pt1 | contig 21061 bp, 18 predicted proteins | sample MGYA00238161_ERZ761639 | MGnify/ENA primary metagenome ERZ761639 (study PRJEB28913, sample SAMN08776760) | mixed culture metagenome | isolation source: Freshwater growth medium | place: USA...
CTCTGATGGCCTCCCTCATTCGGTGCGTGGCTCCAAATCCCCAAATGACTCTGATTGCCTCCCTCATTAGGTGCGTGGCTCCAAATCCCCAAATGACTGGCGCATCAACTTCGACAGCGCGCCCGCTCCGCTGGAGATGAACGGCGTCATCTACCACGTGCATGGGGGCATGCTGCAGGCGGCACGTGTGATCCTCGACGAATGTGGCTGCCGCGCGGCGCTGACGAAGCTGCAGGACGCCGGGTACGCACTCGCGATCGTGCGTCACGCCCTCGGCGCATGCAAGTGCTCACCACGGCGCCGGGTCTCCCCTTAGGTACACACTCACGATCGTAGGTCATTCCCTCGGGGCCGGCGTCGCGTCGTTGCTGACCGCGCTCTTGGTGGGCGACTTCCCCACGATCACTTGCATTGCCTTCGCCGCTCCCGCCTGTGTTTCGGAGCCGTTGGCGGACGCCCTCAAGCCGCTGGTGCTCTCGATCGTGCACAATGATGACCTCGTGCCACGGCTGAGTGATTGCAACTGCCATCAATTGGCCCTCGACCTGATCGCGGACGATGCTCTCTACAAGGAGCGGTTCGCTAAGGACAAGAGCGCGTACTACAACTACGTCAAGACCCTTGGCAAGGTTTCCTGAGTGCCCCCGAGTGCTTCTGAGTGCTTCTGAGTGCTTCTGAGTGCTTCTGAGTGCTTCTGAGTGCTTATGAGTGCTTATGAGGACCACTGTTGGCCCCTCCTTTCCTCTGATGGCGCGGAGTGGTGCTCCTGACTGTGCGCAGGTGCAATCGATGTCGCACGCGGGAGGGGCCAAAGAAGATTCTGCTTCCGAAGAGATGATCAGGGGTAATCAGCCCCACTCGGAGGCCAGCAGGGGCAGTCAGGGGCCATCGGCTTCCGAGGAGATACGAATAGAGCTCGATGATGGCGCCGATCATCTCGATGCTGTTGGCACCGCGCAAACGCCAGAAACACCCGGGTTCCGTTCACAGCTACATGGTTCACAGCTGCAGCTGCTTGCAGAGACGACAGTTGAGTGGCCGGCGCTTGTGGTGGCCGGTCGAGTCGTTCTTCTCCATGGGCGCGAGGGCAGCACGCGCGCCGTCGCGGGCGACTCGAGGCTGCCCACACTGCGACGCGTCGTCGTGAGCCAACGGGCGGTCTCGGATCACAACATGGACCGCTACGCGATGGCACTCCGGTCGGTGTGGCGAGCCCGCGGCCATGTGCCCACGACGACGCCGCCCGTGCGCTTCGCACCGGCGCGTACGCCCACCGGTCAGTGGAAGGCGTGTAACGTCTGCGGGAGCGACGTCATCTGGGTCTGCGCCTTTGGTACGTCGGATGCCTCTTTGACGAATCGCACACAAGCCTCCGCCCCTGCATGCATGTATGTGCTCACCGCGGCGCCCTCGCCTCCCCACAGGTACGTCGGATGCCTCCCGCGTCGGCGCGACCCACAACTGCCGCGGCTGCGGCCACGTGGTCTGCGCCTTCTGCGCGCCGGCGGGCGATCGCGTGGCGGGAGATGCCCTTGGGGAGTTCCTGACGCTGCCCGATCGGCGCTGCCCACTGCCCTCGCGCGGGCACCTCGAGCCGGTGCGCGTGTGCCGCCCGTGCTCGTACGATGGATTTGCCATGTGAATTGTGAATTGTGAATTGTGAATTGTGAATGAGCCGCAGAGGCGCTCCGGCGCGGGAGCCGGGAGCCGGACCCCCGGGAGGGAGCGTAGGGCCTCTCCCTTCCCTATGAGGAAATCGCCCGGGCCACGCGATCGGCGATGAGCGGCGCAGACTCGCGTCGTTCGTCGGGCGTCGGAGCAGAGACCGTGCCGTCGAGGCCGTGCGTCGCGAGATCCGATCTCCGAGAGATGGCCAGATGCGATCTCGCAGGCTTGAACTTCTGAGGGGTGGCGCGCAAACTTGCACGGTGTCACCCCTCCACTCTGTGTTTCGTGTTGATGAACGAGCAGAACAGTATATTCTCCGTCTCTGCTGACTGCTCTCTCACACGCAACCAAGGCAATAGGCATTGGTGGGGATTGCGGACGTTTCTTAAAGCAGTGGCTTCGGGGTGTCAATTCCTCAAAATCCCTCAAAAATCAGGCCTGCAACGATTCGCGACGACGTCGACGCTGCAAGAGACTGGCCGGCTCAGAAGAAAGTTGCTCAGCACATGGCGGGGCAGCGGTCCATCACTGATCACTTCAGTTTATATTGCGCGCCTCTCGAGTGTGCGCCTTCCGAGTGCCGAGATTGCGACAGGCCCCCATTCCTGTTCTCAATTGGGACCCTAAAGTTACGTAACGCGACAATCGGCGGTCCTCGGAACTCCTTTTGAAGAAGCCGAGCGCTTTCGGAGTCCAGTGTCGGCAAGTCGTCTCGGCGCACTTTGTTCGGTGGTTGAAGCGTCACTAACACAAATGGACGTTGTCGAGAACGTCGTACGTAACGCGCGCAACACGGGCCTGCCGAGCAAGGAGGAGCGCCGCATGCTGCACAATCCTTTCTCTGCCGCGGAGCCTGCCGTCCCAGCCAGGCCGACAGATGAGCAGCTCGCCGCGCTCGGCGAGGCACAGGGCAAGGCAGCGCAGGCGTGGCAAGCGGCTTCTGAGGCGGATGCCCCGCGCCGTGAGCGCGTGCTGCAGATGAAAGGCTGCCTCGACGGACAGTGCTGCTACATGGTTCCTGGACAAATGCAGAACGGTCCATCGGTGTACAAGTGAAGAGAGATTTCCGGCCCTCGGTTCCTGTACGTGCGAGTTACATCGATGTGACTGACCTAATGACGGAGCTCGCGTCGAGGGCAGTGTTCGTATATGGGTATGTGGATACGCATGTCCGGGTTCATGTCATGTCATGAGCCCTAGCAACGAGGGGCGCCATAGAGAAACCCTGTGTGTGGGGGGGTGTCTGTGTCGCCATTTCGTTTGTATGTGGCGGCGTGGTTCCCGATGACAAGTGGCCGATCCTGTCCACTGCGACACGTCCGTGCCGGCGATAAACGCGGCCGATAGATTCATCACGTGTCTCGAGCCGGAGGGTCAATCGGAATCCGGTTCTTGGGGTACCCTTTGCTGTGAAGAATGTGAATGTAGAATCGAAATTCAAAATCGTCATAATCGACCAGAAGAAGGAATTGAGAAACGAGACCGCCAGAGGCTCGACGGCCGGGTTTGGGGGCACTGGAGTGTTAATGCGTTGTGAGTTTACCGATAAGCGATATCCGAAAATAATGCAGCGGTCAGCGCCCCTACAGCGGCGGTGTTTTGGAGCGGCGTTTCCGTTGGATCTCGCAGCGGCGGTCCTCAGCGTGAGCGTGCTTTCCCTGCGTGCTTTCCGAGTGCCTGCCGCATTGGGGCCGTTGATTGTGTGTCTAGCCGATAGGGCCTATTACCGGTCAAGTTACCGGTTTGAGCATAAGCCATAACGAGTATCTCTCGCTCAGTACTTGAAACTTGGTCGACCGAGGGGAGCGGAGCTGCGGAACAGGAGCGGAGCGGTACTACATGTATACTTTTGGTATGGTGAGCGGGGACCGCGACGAAACTGACTGATTTCCTGAGTCTCGCTTGATCGGCGGTCCTCGGAACTCCTTTTGAAGAAGCCGAGCGCTTTCGGAGTCCAGTGTCGGCAAGTCGTCTCGGCGCACTTTGTTCGGTGGTTGAAGCGTCACTAACACAAATGGACGTTGTCGAGAACGTCGTACGTAACGCGCGCAACACGGGCCTGCCGAGCAAGGAGGAGCGCCGCATGCTGCACAATCCTTTCTCTGCCGCGGAGCCTGCCGTCCCAGCCAGGCCGACAGATGAGCAGCTCGCCGCGCTCGGCGAGGCACAGGGCAAGGCAGCGCAGGCGTGGCAAGCGGCTTCTGAGGCGGATGCCCCGCGCCGTGAGCGCGTGCTGCAGATGAAAGGCTGCCTCGACGGACAGTGCTGCTACATGGTTCCTGGACAAATGCAGAACGGTCCATCGGTGTACAAGTGAAGAGAGATTTCCGGCCCTCGGTTCCTGTACGTGCGAGTTACATCGATGTGACTGACCTAATGACGGAGCTCGCGTCGAGGGCAGTGTTCGTATATGGGTATGTGGATACGCATGTCCGGGTTCATGTCATGTCATGAGCCCTAGCAACGAGGGGCGCCATAGAGAAACCCTGTGTGTGGGGGGGTGTCTGTGTCGCCATTTCGTTTGTATGTGGCGGCGTGGTTCCCGATGACAAGTGGCCGATCCTGTCCACTGCGACACGTCCGCGCCGGCGATAAACGCGGCCGGCAGATTCATCATGTGTCTCGAGCCAGAGGATCCGTTCGGCTACTACGTACATCGAATATTTCACATCTCGCACACGCCACACCGCACGGCTCACGGCAAGCGCGCGCGCAAGTGTCCAAGCATCTAAGGGGCGCGGCTCCCGGCCCCCGCTGCATCGCGGGCATGATCGCGGGATCGGCCGTGTCGAGATGGCCGTATCACGACGTATCACGAAACATGCTCTCACGATCGGCGCGGTCTCAACCTCAAACGCGCGAGAGCAGCAGTGAGGTTGAGGTTGAGGTTGACGTTGAGTACAGCGAGAGCAGCAGTGTCGCCGCGCTCCCCTGGAGCCGCTCACCCGTCCCGACCACGAGACGCACGGCACGACGTACAAGCAAATGGTACCACCGTTGCCACGCCCATCAAGCGAGGGACTCGAGGCGCTCGTGACGGCGCTCTTCCGTGAGGCTCACGCGAGGATCGGATAGACGGGCGGCTCATTGTAGACGCAGTTCGAGTCGAGGCGCTCGTGACGGCGCTCTACCGTGAGGCTCACGCGAGGATCGGATAGACGGGCGGCTCATTGTAGACGCAGTTCGAGTTGATGGCGTCATCGCGCGACATCTTGAAGTACCCCTGGTCGCCGTAGGCCTCGCCCCAGCTGTTCTTGACCTTGTAATAGGGAAAGCGAGCTCCCTTGATGACCTCGAAACCAAACCCGACGGCGAGCACAGCGTGGTTGATGTCCGAGCCATTGCACGGCACAGAGATCACACCCGACTTATAGTGCTGCATGTTCGCCTCCGCCTTGACCGTGATCGAGAGGGGCATGATCGCAATGCTGGCGAGGAAGCCGGTCTCGTTCACAGCCGGTCTCGTTCACGGTCTCGTTCACAGCGGCGAGGAAGCCGGTCTCGTTCGTCGGCACGCTCACGTAGCCCTTCACAGTCCCCGCCTTGAGCCCGACGGAGCAGCCCTTACCGGTAGAGAGGGCGCATCTGCCGTCCGTGGCCGTGTACGGGTACGTCTCCTCCGTGCAAAAGTCGTACGTCTCGGCGAACTTCATCGCATCGTACGGCCAGCCGCCGGCGCAGCCCTCGCCGATGCCGGTCGTCTTGTTGACCATCATGCAGTCCACGAGCTCTTGCTCCGCGAGTGAGAGGAGTGTGCCCGTCTTGATCGCGTAGGCGCTCTCAAGCACCCCCGTCGAGCTGAAGGCCCAGCACGAGCCGCAGTGCGATTGGTCCTTGACGGGCGTGACGACGCCTCTTGTCGTCCAGTCCAAGGCCCCGCTCATGAGGTTGATCCGATCGGACAGGCTCGGGTAGCGCTCGCCGAGGTGAGATGCATCAAAGGCCCGCGGGCCCTTGGGCTTCCCAGTCTTCTGGGCGACAAACTCCGCTTCCGTCATGTCGGCAAACGGGCCGATGCCGAGATTGTAAGCGAGGCCCTTGGCATTCTCGCGTTCGATGAACGCGAGGTTGGCCATGAAGATGTCGAAGCGCGATACCTCCTCCTCGACCGTGTACGTCTTGCCATACGTCCTCTTGAAGCTCGCCCAGGTTTCCGCCGGGGAGGTCATCGAGAGCGCGGGGGCCATGAGCATGGAGAGCGCGCGCGCGCGCGCCGCCATTGCAATCGACCGCCGCCGACGCATCGATCGTCGGTCACCCCGCGACCGTCCGCCCGGAAAGACGCGACGGAACGAAAATGCACTCCGAGCCTAGATCTGCCCCCAAGCCCATTCATCGTGGCCCTTGTCATCTCTCTACCTACGGTTTTAACATGTGCTTCCCGCACAAACTTCAGACAAGTCGCCCGTGCGTCAGGATACGCGCCGACGGGCGCTTCCTGCTCGGCGGCGACGGCGTCCCTGCTGAGTGCACTTCGCGGGATGGTGGCGCGTGGGTCGTAGCCTCGCGCTCGGCCATCAGCTGCGCGTACCGGCTGCCATGGTGCGCGAGATCGCCGAGGCGCATCCCCGACAGTTGGGTGGGGCGCGAGGAAGGAGGCGAGCGCGGCGACCTGGGGGACTGGACGAGCGACTGCGGCGCGCGCCGTCTCCTCGGACCTCCTACTTGAAGGGCTCGGAGCTCCTTGAACAGGTCCTGTGAGTGTCCAACACGGCGCTCCTTGAAGGTCTCCTTCACAGGCCCGTTCACATCAGGCTGCTCCGCATCCAACTGTGAAGAGCAGCGCGGCCGGCTCAAGCTGCGCGGGCTGTTCGCCTGACGCCACGCCGCGCCGCCGCTCTGCTGCCCCCGTCGGTACGGGTCGAAGAAGTGGCTGGACACGTGATCCATGTGGGCCTTGCGCCAGTAGCTTCTGTATTCGCTCTGCGAGTACAGATGGTACTGGCGCTGGGCATTGATGGCGTCCTTTGCCACCGACGACAGCGCAGGCGGCGGGCGCACTTGCACGAGGCCGCTTCCGGCGCACTGTTGGCATTTGGTCTTCCCCTCAAGGTAAGTGGACATGCGCCCTCGATCAATGCCGCCTGCTCCACCACACTGTGGGCAGCGCCGTCTGACCGAGGTTTCTCCTTCTGCTGGCTGCTGTGCGTGCAAGATCCACGCCAGCTGAGATCCGATCGGAGATCCGATCCGAGGGTCGCCGCCACTCTGCACGCCACATCTCGCGGCCGCGCCCACCTCAACGCCTGCGCCCTCGGCACGAGGTTTGGCGCCGCCCTCTTGATCGCTGGCCTCTGCGGCGGCCGCGGCCTCACGCTTCCTCCTCACCTCTTGTATCTGGATTTGCATCCGTTGGTGTTCAGTGAGCAGAGCATTGTCCGATAGGGGGACCTCACGCGGTGGCGAGGGCGCCCTGAATGCGACGATGCCCTTGGGCTGATTCAGTATCGTCTTGCTCGAGGCGGCACTGTGGAACGAGCGCTTGCGCTGATACGGCTGATTGGAGGGCCTGCCGTGCTCGCCCATGCTGTCGTCCTCGCGAGCGAATCGCTCCTCGGGCGCGCGCACCTCGGTTTGGTTGAAGTGCTCGTCAGCGCCGTTGTCCTGCGTGTCCAGCCGCGCGAATGGCATGGCCTAGCTTGGATTCCTGAATCCTGGATGGAAATACTGAAGAACGTTTCGCACGCATGCAAACTACACGCCTTCTTTTTTCGCACATGTAGTGTGACCTTGTGATCGTCTTTCACTTCATACATGTACAAGTATTTGACTTGACTTGGAAGTCATTTCAAACCGTCAAACCGTCGCGACGACGAAAAACTGCCGAGGCAGACGGTGTTGCCTCGAAGCGCGATTGAGAGGACGAGCACGAGCACCGCCTCAACGCTCTCGAGCCTCTGAAGACAATGGCGGCCGTCCTCGCGACACCACCTCCCATTCTGCCCCCATCCCACAAGGTCTCGACGATCGCACGGGTCGCTTCCCTGGCCGCCCGCGCCTCCGCGCCAGCAAACCTTCCCGGGCCAACCCTACACATCACATTCAAGACCGTCAGCTTTGAGCAGGCAGGGCGCTACTTTCTGACGCTCACCGCGCCTGACGGCACCGAGCACCGCACCGAGGTCGCCGAGGAGAGCCGCCAGCCGCACTTCAAAGCCATGATCTACTCTCTGCGCCTCAGCCGCGCCGACAGTCGGGCGTCGCTCACGATTGGCGCGACGCGCCTGGCCTTCAGCCGCGGCGCGACCGAGGTGGGCACCGCGCAGATCGCGTGCAGCTCGCTCGTCGCCAACCACCACGACGGCGCCGGCAACAGCGGCGTGCGGCAGTACGCCGTCGAGCTCGTCTCGCCCTCATCCTCAATGACCTCGTCCTCGGGTCGTGTGGGGACTTTGGTCCTCGAGTACGCGTACGAGGACGCGGCGGAGGAGGCGCGGCGCCTGGCCGAGCGGCTCGCGGCCGAGGCGGCCGAGCGCGCCGCTGCCGAGCTCGCCGCGGGCCAGGCGCGCGCCGCCGCCGCCGCCCAGGCCGCGCACGCCGCTGCCGAGCGTGCAGAGGAGGAAAAGGTCGTTGCAGAGCAGCTGGCGGCCGAGGCGGCGCGTCTAAAGCGTCTGGAAGCGGAGGAGCGGCGTGAGGCGGAGATGGTGCGACGCACGTGCGAGGCGGAGCAGCGGCGCCTGGCGGCGATGGCGCAGGCGGCGGTGGCCGCCACGGCACAGCAGCAGCGCCAGATTGACTCGATGCTCACCAACGAGGCCTGCCGTGCAGCTACGCTGCGTCGCTGGCAACGGATTCTCGCGTCTCCGGTGCACCTGCTTCGGGACGACGGGCTGTGCATCGAACTGACGGGGCGGCAGGTCGTCGGGCTCGCGGGCAAGGCAGCCCAGAGCACCAGTGGCTGGGTGGCCTTCGAGCAGGCCGGCCGGCGTGTCACTCTCTCCGCGACGGCGCTAGCCAAGATGAGGGCGCGTGTCGAGGCACGGCTTGACGAGGAAGAGGACGAGGACGAGGACGAAGCGGATGATGACGCGGCCGAGGACGGCGCGGGTGTACTCGGCATCGCCGCCTCCCGCAACCGTCCCTTCAAGCTTCGTCATGCCTTAGTGCTTCGTCTGCCCACCTACCTGCCAGGTCAACACATGCCAAACACGCCCTCCTTCCGGTGGCACACGCACAACACGACGCCATCGGTCGCAGGCTTGCCCGGGGCGGAGCGCCATGCCGAGCGCCATGCCGAGCGTGCCGCCACAAGCCTCGGCGTCGTCCGGCGGCCGGGGGAAGCCTGTGGGGAAGCGGCACAGGCACAGCTACCCACAGGCGCAGGCGCGCCCACTGCGCCGCCGCTGCCGCCGCCGCCGCCGCTCACGCTCCTGGTGCGGCCACAGCACGCCACGGCGCCGACCGGGGGTCGTATGGCCGGCGTACCGATGCGTGCATGGAACTGGCTCGGCGCCGCGTCGGGCGCCGCGTCGCCGCGCTCCAAGGTTGCGCCCATCACGACGCCAGACGGCGACGGTTTCGACCTCGAGGCGCCCATCACGACGCCAGGCGGCGACGGTTTCGACCTCGAGGCGCAAGAGGTTTGGAGCGGGCTAGCCAGCGAGCGGCGCGGAAGCAGCAGCAGCAGCAGCGGCGCGAGCGGCAGTCCTCTAAGTCGCCGTCGACTCGACCTGCGCGAAGCCGTCGACGACTATTGAAATTGTAAATTCTAATTGATACATTTTGGTCGTCTACGCCGTATAGCTAATGCAAAATAGCCCCAGATAGCGACAACACTGTGACACGACCGACCGGACGCGGGGCGCGCGGGGCGCGCGCGCCCGACGCGAGCCGGAACCGCAACCGGCCTCGCGTGTCAGTTATCGTATCGTGATTTCACACACGGTCTGTGATTACTGATTTTTGACACACCCCAAGCCCAACCTACGAACAAACGCACCCTACTTTGATGAATCGCATGTGAGATCGCGCGATACAACGACCTTTCACTCTTTCAGTCGGGCGAGTTTTCGACGAACTCGGGAGGTTCGTAGCTACACAATTATGCCAATGCGCGCGATGAAACTAAGGAATAAGGATGAACTTCTCCATCACACCACGACGCTTGGCTCGGCGCCCGGGGCGCCGGCGATGCGTGCACAAGCGTGCACGGCACGGTGAAACGCCGGAAAGCGTTACCGTGGTGCCTTCGTAAGCCGAGCGATCCGATTTTGGATTTTTCACGAATTCTCCGAGAGAAGCGGCAACGGAATAGTCGCGCGCTTAGAGCGCCTCGCTCAGAAAAAACGAAATTTTGCGCGCGGCGTCATGTCTCACGAGCATCCGGCCCCCTATCTGCCAACATCTGCAGCACATCGTGCGGGCGGGCGCTCTCGAGCTCGAAGACGTTGGAGGCGACGCCGATCGAGAGATGCAGGAACACGGGCCGTCCAAACTCGGCGCGCAGCTGCCGACGCGCGGACGTGGCGATCCCGGGAAGCCTGGCCTCAAGGATCTTTCGAACTGACTTGCGCTCTCGCGGGATGAGAAGCTGCTGGTCGATTCGGAGGCCTTGCGTAGGGTTGGTGAGCTCGGTCCAGCCGAGATTGCGCTGCTCGAGGACGTACGGCAGCTCGCGGTCCAGGTACGTGAATAGCGCCTCGCGGATGATCTCCGTCGCACGCGTGAGCGGCGGCTGCACGTGTGTCACGCCCGCCGCCATGGTCCACTGGCGCGGCTTAGCCTGCAGCAGCAGCCAGCCGCGCAAGTGATCGACGCCGTCGCCCGTGTGCGCCGAGACCATGAATGGGGGCCCGTCAAAGGCGAATTCCCCGTGAAGTGCCGCGCTCGCCTTCAGCAGCCGCTCCTTCTTGTTCACAATGTCGACCTTGTTGAGCACGAGCGCCGTCAGCGGCCGGCGCTCAGGACCCTCGGCCGCCTCGAGCTCGTCGAGCTCGCGTGCGAGCCGGTCGAGGAAGCGGCCAACTTGCCGGTGCGACGGCACGTCCGCAGCGTCCACCACCACGAGCGCGAGCTGCGCGCCGCGCACCGCGTCCCACAAAGCACGGTGAAGCGATGGAACATCGGGCCCGAGCGCTCCCGGCGCGTCCACGAACTCAACCTGCGTTCTGGACGGCAAGTCCGTCAGATATCCAAGCGTATTCTCGCGCGTCGTGTGGATCTTGGCCGACACGGCCGATACACGTGCATTGATTAGTGTATTGAGCAGCGTTGACTTGCCTGCGTTGGTGGGGCCGATGATGCAGCATGTCAAGGCGCGGCTGCGCTCAGGACTCTCGACGGGCGGCAGCGACAGACTCGCAGCGGTCTCATCGGCACGCTGCAGCGTCAAGCCCAGCGAAGGCCGCACTGCCGCCGAACGTGGCCGGAGCTGCGCGACCAGCGAAATGCGTCGTCCACTCGCCATCTTTGTAGCCGGGCTGACACGTGTGAACCCTTTTTCTCTCACAAGCTCCACGGCACTTTCCCGAAAGATCAGTTTCTCAGTTTCAGTTTCTTCGCGGTCCCCCCACGCTCACTCCACCACCGTCTCGACGGACGGCTCCGCTCCCCTCATAAGGACGAGCCACATCTTGGGCAGAGACACGCACTCACTCCTCTCAGTCAGCGAGTTTCGTCAATGGGTAGGCACCACTTGTCGCGGACAATTGAGTTTCGTTCGCGGTCCCCCGCGCTCACCGTCCTTCACAGTCACGACCTGGCGCCGTGGTCGCCTTCCTGTGACCCTCTAAATCAGTGACATGACGAGACAAATCGTCAAAGCTTGAAAGTCGAATCAGTGTAGAGGAGAGAGGTCACGCGGTCCCGGAGTCAGTCAGCGGGTAGGTAACGAGGTCCCCCGTGTCGAACCTACGTGATACTCTTACCGCGCCTGCACGTTCGCAGCGCTCTCACACTCACGGCACGCGCGAAGCACAGCCAACCGGAACCGCGCGCGCTCCGCGGCTCAGCACAAAGTGCCAAGGCAAGCCAAGCCTACCGCCTACCCTATATCCCATTCTGTTTCCACTTCCCAGGTCGTAGTGACGAACTTCCACGGCCGCCGCTTTTCGACTTTCATAGTGATGAGATCAGGAACAGATTCCCGTCTTGCTGAGATGACATTGGGGGGTGGCTCGGGGATGGCTACCATCGGAAGCACATCTGCACATGAATTTAGTCAGGCACGCCATCCCTTGCGCACGTATATGGAATGCAGTCCATGTTAAGTCCATGTGGGGAGATGAGGGGCGTCAGGCTCGCCATCCCTTGTGCCCATGGAAGAAAGCCAGCCAGATGGTTTTGTTCGGGACGGGCGCCGGCGCCAGCGCTGCAACCGTCGCACCCGTCGCAATCGCCAGCGGCGCCGACGGCGGTGGCGATGCTGCACGCGATGGTGATGGCCCCGCCGTTTCAGTCAGTTTCGTCATCCGATCGGCATCCCCAAAACCTTCTTAGTCAGTTTCGTCATCCGATCGGCATCCCCAAAACCTTCTTGTCATGCGCTCATTCCATGGTCCGTCTCGGGCAACGACGCCCATGACGGCGCCGCGGTCGCCGGCGCCGGCGCCGTGATGGGCGCCTCGCCACCGCCCACAAACCGCAATAACGCGCCCAGGCCGCCCCGGGCGGCCTCTTGCGCGTTCGTGCTGGTCAGCTGCACAGACTGTCCCATGCCGGAGACACCATGATTCACATGCGCCTGCATGCTCGCGCCAGTTGAGTGCACGATGCGCCTCAGCTTCTCGCTCGAGGTGTCGGCTTGGTGGAGTGCTTCCCGCATGCTCTCGCGCAGGCGCGGCAATTTCGAGCCCGCCCTTTGCATGGCGAACGGTGCCGGCAGCTGTGCTGACGAGGCTGCGCGATGCAGCACCAGCTGCTGCTTCAGAGCCTGTCGCCGATTGTCCTTTAGAATCGCTTGGGACGCCTGGCGTTGTAGCTGCCATCTGCGCTCCTCTTCCGGACTTCGCTCTCGTGCAGACGATTCGCGAGACGCGCCCAGGGCATCTCGCGAAGAAAAAGGGAACAGGACGTACTTTGCCTTCGCGGGGTCCGAAGGTGTCCGACGATGCCTCGCCGCTGCAAAACCAGCGGCATTGGGGTCCGACGGTGTCCGACGATGACCGCCAGGCAGGTTTTCTCCTTCGTACGCCGGCGGCGGCAGATCATGGCCGTCGCCGGGGGCGTAGCTCCTTTGCGCCATGCGCGAATGTTCAGGGTTCAATCCAATGTCATTCCAATGATCCGTCGGTCTCAAAGCATCCCTGATCACCTGCCAGCCTGTGCTGTCTTTTCGGGTACTGTAGCGTAGTCGCCCGAGCTCGTCCCTGACGACCTCCTGCACCTCCTCAAGCTTCAGCGTGTCATTATCGATGTCATTCCTCACGGTGTCGCTCTGGTCAGGCGAATCCGAGGCGATGAGAGCGAGACCCCAGATGACGAGGATCATGCCGATGATGTAGAGCGGCCAGCCAGCCGGGCCTGCGAGCCCCTCGTGCAGACGCTCGAATTCTCGGAAGAAGATGCCGCCCGCCACCCCCCCAAAGAGGATGAAAGTCCCGACCATCAGAGGCAGGATGACAAGCGGGTCGTACAAGCCGAGGCACTCTGTCAACTTGAAGGCCCAAAGGATGCCGCAGCTCACGACAAGGATGATCTCGATGTAGAAGAGCCACGTCAACAACATGCTGTAATTGCCCTGGAACAGCGCCGCGAGGAGCTCCGAGAACACCTTGGAGTGCACAATCATCTGTGCGCCGCCCGCGAGCGCCGAGAAGAGTGTGAAGCTCAAGGGCAACCATATGCTCGGCTTCCCCTCGATTCCGTCGTTGGCTAAACTCTCGGCCTTACGCGCTTTCATGGCTCTCTCGTGGTACACGTACGAGCCCACGGCCAGCCCGCCCGTGAGGGCGAGGTAGAACCACCACGTCGGATTGGCAGACCAGAACTCGGTCAGCTGTTTGACCGTGTGGCAGCTGTCGCCCGGTGGGCCGCAAACAACAGAGAGGCACGTGCCGATTATGGACAACCCAACGCCGGCGAGCATGCGCCGTGACACCTTGGTTTTGTTCACGATCCGGTTGAACGCCACGTTGGTGACAAACTGGATCGACTCGATCGGCGTGAGGATGGATGCGGGCGCGAATGCAAGGGCGGCAAAGTTGATGATCGAGAAAATGATGAACATCCACATACCTATCCTCCAGCCCCTGCTGGTCCATGGCCGCGCGAGGCCCTTTTCATCGAGCTTCTGCATTGACATGGCCTGGATGTTCTGCCCGATGTTGATGCCGACCGAGCCAGCTACGCCCATCAGCACACCGACCGCGAGGCCCCACGAGGGCAGCGCTTTGCAAACGACGGCAAGGTCCAAGGGAGCGTCCGCACCAAGCCAAGACGACTCATTGGACAACAACGACCCGTTGACTAGCATTGGCGCATTGGACACATTGGACATGCACCCGAAAATCCGTCGAGCCCTCCCAAGCACGTCTCGGTCGCGCGGAGTGGATCCAAAAGATGGCAAGTTGTGGATCGGATCCTTTTTAGAGAAAAGATGCAATTTCTAAAGCAGCCGAGTTGAGGTCACGAGTCACCCAACAAATTGCAGCGATTCGCTCTGGCGAGCGTGATTTGTGGAATCACGCGTTGGGGTGTTGCCTCTCGGTCAATTTCATAGAAGTTGCCGAGAAATTCTCGGCAGTCCACATGTCGGTCGCCGCGGCTGCGACGCTTACCGCGGCCACCGCAGCGCTCACCTCGTCGCGTCCGCGCTTCGTCGTATGGTTTCGCTCCGACCTGCGTATGCATGACAACCCGGTCCTCCACAAGATCGCTGCGCTGCCCGGCGCTAAGGAGATTGTGCCCGTCTACTGCTTTGACCCGCGCCACTTTGCCAAGGACGCGCCGCACAGCTTCGGCTGCGCGAAGACGGGCGTGCTCCGTGCCAAGTTCATGTGCGAATCGGTCGCCGACCTGCGCTCTTCGCTCCGCGCATGCGGCTCCGACCTTCTCGTCGCCGTGGGCAAGCCAGAGGAACTGCTGCCTACACTCGTGCAGCCAGCGAGCGCCGGACCCACAACATTTGTCACCCAGCAGCAGCTCACCTCCGAAGAGCTGCGCGTCGACCGTGCGGTTGTGAGCGCACTCAAAAAGGCGCATGGATCCGCGTCCGCGCCGGCGCTCCGCACCATCTTCTCGGGCACGATGTACGACGACGAGAATTTGAAGACAATGTTCGGCGACGATTACGCATCAATGCCGGACGTGTTCACGCCGTTCCGCACAAAGGTCGAGGCGAAACTCGTAATCCCTCCACCTCTCGCATCGCCCAAGCCCGGCTCGCTCCCGCTGCCCGCCAACGCCGGCGCGGTGGCTACTGCTGCCGCTGCGGCCGCTGTCGGCGGCGCCGGCTTCGACTCGATGCCGTCGCTCAGCGCGCTGGGATTCAGTTCGGAGGAGGTGACGAGCGCCGCGACTCCCGACCCGCGCGGCGCGATGCCCTTCCCGGGCGGCGAGCGTGCCGCCCTCGCGCGTCTCCAGCACTACATTTGGGACGCCGACTGCCTCGGCACCTACTTTGAGACGCGTAACGGCATGCTCGGCGCAGACTACTCGAGCAAGTTTGCCCCTTGGCTCGCGCACGGGTGCCTTTCGCCGCGGCTCGTGGCAGCCGAGTGCGCCAAGTACGAGAAGCAGCGCGTGAAGAACAAGTCGACCTACTGGCTCGTCTTTGAGCTCCTCTGGCGAGATTTCTTCCGCCTCTACGCCGCGAAGCACGGCGACGCGATCTTTCATATAGAAGGGCCGGCGCGCGTGCGCTCAAAATGGGTCTCAAACCCTGAGCTGCTGCAGAGATGGAAGGAGGGGCGGCTGGGCGTGCCGCTCGTCGACGCGAACATGCGCGAGCTCGCCGCCACCGGCTTCATGTCCAATCGCGGTCGCCAGAATGTCGCATCGTATCTCGCGCTCGATCTCGCGCTCGATTGGCGCACGGGCGCGTCATGGTTCGAAGAGACGCTACTCGACTATGACGTGGCCTCGAATTGGGGAAATTGGGCCTCGGCGGCGGGCGTGACGGGCGGGCGCGTCAACCGGTTCAACATCGTGAAGCAGAGCAAGGACTACGACGCGGACGGTGCGTATGTGCGCCACTGGCTGCCAGAGCTCAAGGAGGTACCGGCGGCCAAGATCCACGAGCCATGGACGCTCTCGCGCGACGAGCAGCAGCGGTGCGGCGTGACGATCGGCGTGGACTACCCCAACCCACCCAAATCGAATTGGGCTGGCTTCGCTGGCGACGAGGGCGGCAGCAGCGGCAAGGGCGGCGGCAAGGGCGGCGGCAAGGGGGGTGGCGGCGGAAGGGGGGGCGGAAGAGGCGGTGGCAGCGGCTACGTTCTTAGCACGCCCGCGACGGCAGCCGTCGTGGCCGGCGGCCGTGAGGGCGGCCGCGGCCGCGGCGGCAAGGGCGGCGGGGCACGCAAGCGCGTCCAGCACGAATATCTCGATTGAGCTCAAGTGCTCCGTCAACAGATTACTACGCGGCTGAGAAATCTACACGCACACGCTACACACACCGCTGGGAGAACTCACGCACGCCGCAACTCATACAACTGCATTGATATCCATCCATGTCGACTACGTCACACCGTGCTGTGTGCCTGTGCGCATTCCATGGCGCATTCTTTGTTATAGCATCGAGCACAGATCTGTGTCGTGTAGATCTGTTCTGGGACTGGGTCATGGTTTCTGGGTTTCTGTTTCGATCAGCCGCCAGCCTTCGCACGCCGCAGTCGAGTGCCACGAGCCACCAAGACGCCTGAGTCGGCAGTGTCCGCTTCCCCCGTCGCCCCGTGGCCATGCCCGTGGCCCAGCCTGCGTGGCGTATTTCTCAAACCACGGACCACGCTTTCGCAACGGCCCATGCGCGGCGTGCCCATGCGGACGGCCGTCTAACACACTTGTTTTGCTGCATGTTGCATCCGCGTTCGCCGTCTGACTTCAGTCGCGTTCCTTCGCATTCCTTTGGATTTTCGGTGATGTCATCAGCACCACCTCTTTCACTGCTCGTCATCGTGCACGGCCATCATCGAGTCCATCTCGTCTGCCCAGTGACGCTTGCGGTAGTTTGTGAACCAGTCGTTGATCTGCTTCATGGTGAGTTGCGTGGCGGCGCCCAGCTGCTGCTTGTCTTGGACGCTGGGGTATGGATCTTCGAGGTGGTCCTCAACCCACGTCTTGAGCACACGGCGAGCGTCGATGCCGAGCGAGTAGCGACGCTGACGCATGATCGAGGAGCGTGAAGGTGCGCTCGCACTTGTGCTTCGGCTGTAGCGCCGCTTAAGCTGTGCGATATCCTTCAGGACTCGATCGCGATTCGAGAGGGCGCCACCCTTCCCCTGCAGCAGCATCTGCTCGCACTCGTAGAGCACACGCATCGCCTCATCCTTGAACTGCGGCTTCGAGGGCCCTCCTTTTTGTGCGCCCTGCTTGAGCAGCCATGAGCCGGTCTCTCCAGTCTGATCGTCTTCGTGCTCCTCCTCCTCCTCCTCCTCTTCCTCCTCTTCCTCCTCGCACTTGTGAACCGCAAGCACGAGGCGAGTTTCGGGCGGCACGAGCACCCTCGGATCTTGCTTGACTGGAGCGAGCACGCGACCAGGTTGTACAACGGTAGAGGCAAGAATGGGGATCGACACTTGCGGCTCGTGTGTCGTGAATTCGACGACAACCGGTGTCAGCTCCGGATGGTCAAGTGGCATCTCTTCTGTTGCGTCCGAGGCGAGTGGCGACGCATCGGTGGAGATGGATGATCCCGACTCGCCATCGGGCCAGCTGCATTCTACGGAGGAGGAAGAGACAAGTGTGAGTACATCGCAGGCAGAGAGGCGTGAGCAACAGGCATGCATACTCAGCATCTCGCACAAGGCATCGAGATCGACATAGGCCTCATCGCGTGACATCGACTCTGACAGGTTGACACGGAGCGCGGGTTTTCGCGTATGCCGAATTCCGTTTTTGGATGATGTTTTGCACCAACCAACTTACGCGTGCCGATAGTGCCACCCGCCTCTCCTCGAGGCGTCCGCAAACAAGTCCTTGTTTGTTCGCAGTTATTTAAGACCTGGACATCCAGATTGCAGACTGACGAAACATAATGAGTTTGTCGTCGGAGTTTGCCTTTTGGGCAACCCTTCGCTCGCTCGCACTCTGCAACCAACACGAGATTGTATGGGTGCGGAGCTGAGCGCGGTTAGCCTCTCGGAGATCAGCTCAAAATACTCGACTTTGAGTACGCAGGCGCTCGGCGAGCTGCGTGAGCAGCAGCCCGAAGACAAGGAGCTCGAAGACGAGATCAGGAGGCGCATACAGATCAAGGAGGAGGAGATACTGAGAAAGTCTGCCGGCTTAAGTATGGTGACAGAGGGGGGGGCCATCGACGGCGGCGAAGCAGAAGTGCCCGTTGCTGAAATAGACAACATGGTGCCGGCAGATGTTGTGAAGACGCTGAAAGAGGCAGTGCAGGCCAAGCCTCTCAATCACACGACCATGGAGATCTGCTGTATGCGTGTGCGAGTCCTCTGCCGCGAGACCGCACAGCTGAACGAGTGTCAGAAGCTAGGGGCTTCCGCGGCAGTCGTGGAGGCGATGAAGGCGCTGCCTTTTCATGTGAACGTGCAACTGCAGGGCCTTGCCGCCATTGTCAATCTGAACTCGCGCGTTGCAAATGAGCACCGCAACAAGTCCGTGTCGTCGGGCGCTCTTGTCGCGGTCGTGAATGCGATGATCCGGATGGGCCGCAACGCGGAGGTACAGGAAATGGGCTGCATCGCCCTCCAGAACTGCTGCTACGGAGAAGATGAAGCGGCCATCCATCGGCGGCAGAGTGCGGCCAATGCTGGGGCGCTCAAGGCGGTCGCGGACGCGATGCATGCACACCACGCCGTCCCCGCGGCGCAGGAGCTCGGTGAAAACACGCTGCGACACCTACTCCACAATGTACCTGAGCTGCGTGAATATGCCATCATGTGTGGGGTCAAGCCCGAGTGGCTCGAGCCTTTCGTCAAAGAGAGCCATCTCAAACTCCAGTCCCTTGATCCCGATGGACGTCGGCTTGAAGAGAGCGACAGCCCTGGCAGCGGCATGTCCTTCCGGGTGCGACGTTTATCTGGAGATGCCCTGTCAGCCATGGCTAGTCTCGGCACCAGTCGAAGCTTGTTCAAGCGAAGGATCAGTCGTGAGAAGCTCCAAGATCTTTGAGTGGGGACGGCTCAGATCACGTGAGCAGTGCGGCTTCAAAATCCCGCTGTCAGAGACGGCGATTGCTGAGGCGGCAGAGGCATGGTCGTCGGGGGCGGCGGGGGCGCCAGAGGCGGCGGAGGCGGCTGGGGTGGCTTGGGCGGCGGAGGCGGTGGAGGCAGCGGAGGCGGCGGAGGCGGCGGAGGGTGGTCGGGGGCGCTCTGCCGGCCGGACGGCAGAGGCGGTGGTCGAGGGCCCGCGCGGGTCCCCACGGCGCCACAACACACAATGTCACAACGTCGAGCATGCTGAGTTACAATCGGTGTGCCCCAACCATACCACACCGCATGTGAGAAGCCGACATCGCGGAAACGAGAGCACATACAAGCGCATCGCGACCATCGTACGCTCACCGAGTCCTTTTTGTATTTTGAGATACTTAAGCGGCCACATACCGTCCGCGTCGCGTGACACTGAACGTTTGATTTAGTCACAGGCAAGCACATGTGCCGGACCTCACACCTCAGACACCGTGCCGCTCCAGACCGATGTATTCGAGGGGACCAGCACGCTTGCAACCGAACCGGCGCTCCTTCCGCGGACTGGTGCCGCCGCGTGTCGCGCCAGCTGTGCTCCACGCGTTGACGCACATGAAGCGGTACACAATTGTGATGGCTGCACGCCGGTGGGCGTGAAATGCCTCGTCCTCGCATGCAATCTGATGCAACGGCTTGGGCATGCAATCCCAAGCAATCTGATGCAATCTGATCTCGTATGCAATCTGATGCCACGGCTTAGGCACGTGCCGCTGCAAGTACCGACATCGATTCAGATGCCGTCGGCGCCTCTCTTCCTCTACTCTTCCTCTATACTCTTCCTCATCTGCGCCCATCACGGCGCCTGGCGATCTCGTAGAGCTTCATTGATCGAGAAAGTACCTCGCGAAGGCCTTTGCGGCCTCCTTTGAGCCACCTTCTCTTCCTGGTACTTCTTCAGCATGAGCTCGCCCTCGCGCGGGGGCTGCTCCAACGGAGCGCCCAATGGAGCGCCCACTCGAGCCGAGTGCCCGTGGTCCTCCAATGTCAAGTGAGCTCCGAAGCTCAGAGCAGAGTTAGGAAGAGAGGGCGCCGGGGTGAGCACTTGCATGCAAGCTCCGAAGCTCCGAGCAGGCGGCGGCGTGCTTGTTGCGGCAACAGCCTTCTGCGGACTCTTCTGCGGACTGGCGGAGGGCAAGTCCGCAGGCAGCTCGGCATCAGGCAAGTCCGCACGCCTTGCTGGAAGCGTAAGGCCGCCCGCGAGGGCAAGTTCCGCCTGTGCCTTCTCGCGTGCCTTCTGCTGCTTCACCTCCGCCCTGAGCTCGCGCAGTACCTCGAGCATCTGGGGCTGGCTGAGCTGTCCCACGTTACCTGTGGGGAAGAGAGTTAGGAAGAGAGGGCGCCGTGGTGAGCACTTGCATCCAAGCCTGGGGGCTGGCTGAGCTGTCGCCTGTCCCACGTTACCGAGGTCTCTTCGGCGAAAGTGCTGGCGCAGCACTGGCTTCGACAGGCCGGTCGTCTTCCAAAGCTCTACGAACTCGTTGATGCTAATCGTGCCGTCCCTACATGAATCACCAAACAGCACGCGCCCTCAGAACACCGCATAGTGAGCGCAGGGGTAAGTTCGTCACCATGGTGTGGGAGGGAAGGGGGTGGCGCAGTCGGCTGAGCCGCACACTCGTACCCGTCCGTGTCGAGCGACGCGATGAGCACCGAGTCCGCTTCCCGCATCCTTGCGTCCTTGGCTCGCGTGCGTTGCTCCCGTATCTGTTGGACCCACTCTTGAAGCTGCAGGACCGCCTGTGTCGACTCGCTCGCAAAGAACTGGCGTATGATCATATCGAATGCCTCTGCACGATTGCGCCGCCCGATGGCTGAGTCGGCCGCAGCGGCCGCAGCGACGTTGCCAAGCACCTTCGCATTCTCAATCTCCTCGAACTGATTCAGGAGCTCGAGCACCTGCATGCAAGGCAATGCCAGAGGTCATCCTGAGGTCAACATAAGGTCATCAGAGGTCATCAGAGGTCATCAGTGGTCATCAGAGGTCATCAGTGGTCATCAGAGGTCATCAGAGGTCATCAGAGGTCATCCTGAGGTCATCAGAGGTCATCAGAGGTCATCAGAGGTCATCAGAGGTCATCAGA
>ENA-UOXP01001033-UOXP01001033.1-mixed-culture-metagenome-genome-assembly--contig:-NODE-1033-length-20913-cov-5.880573_pt1 | contig 20913 bp, 12 predicted proteins | sample MGYA00238161_ERZ761639 | MGnify/ENA primary metagenome ERZ761639 (study PRJEB28913, sample SAMN08776760) | mixed culture metagenome | isolation source: Freshwater growth medium | place: USA...
ATGAATAAATCAGAATTAATTGCAGAAATCGCAACGCAAGCAGGTATCACTAAAGCAGAAGCAGGCCGAGTGATTGATGCCACTACATCCGCTATTACAGACTCCCTCAAGAAAGGCGAAGCCGTTACCTTGATTGGCTTTGGTACCTTTAAAGTAAGTAAACGTGCTGCTCGCACAGGCCGTAATCCACGCACAGGTGCAGAACTGAAAGTAGCTGCACGCAATGCGCCAGCATTCACAGCAGGTAAAGCACTTAAAGACGCAGTGAATTAATCTTTAACCTTATCAAAAAGGGTTGCTAATCAAACTTAGTGACCCAATTCTCTTCTCAGGCCTCAAATAATTTAATTATTGGAAGATTGTTTGGGAAAACTCAAAGAGTTTAATGTCAGCTCTGTTCCCATCTCATAAATCCCCTTAGCAAAAGTTTGAATGTATAAACTGAGCTTTCGGAGTTGTAGTTCCCTCCATGTCATCTAAATTTGTTTCAGGTATGTTTTATTTTTATCTGAAGTAAATCCGATTCAAGTTTAATTGCCAATTTTCATCAATTGGTAGGAGATATCTGACAGAAAAAAAAGCATACCGCCTATAAAAGTAGTGTTCAGAAATAGTTAAGATTCATCATCAGAAAAATATAAATCTTAATAAGGAGGCATCGTGAATTTGATAACTGAATCGCCTAAGCAACATTCTTTTGCTAAGCAACCGCTACTTGAGCCTCAACAAAATCATTTATTAGCATCCATGACGCATGAGGATAGGCTTGAGATTTCACCCTATTTAGAGCAAGTCGATTTTTCGCTTAACCAAGTACTCTGCGAAGCAGGCAGTGCCCCTTCTTATGTATATTTCCCAACTACTGCGATTGCGTCTTTAATATATTTTACAGAATCAGGAGACTCTTCAGAAATAGCCGTAGTAGGTAATGATGGAGTAGTGGGTACGTCATTATTTTTTTCAGGTACTAATTTACCCTATCAAGCAATTGTTCAGAATGTAGGAAAAGGCTATAGAGTCCGTACTCAAACAGCAGTTAATGCATTCAATCGGAGCAGAGAAATGCAAAATATTTTATTGCACTACTCACAGTCCATGATGACTCAAATTACACAAACTGCTGTTTGTAATCGTCATCATACAATCGACCAACAGTTGTGCCGCAGACTATTATTAGCTTTAGATCGACTTCCCACAAACCAAATTGCAATGACCCAAGAAGTACTCTCTAATTTATTGGGTGTTCGCCGCGAAAGCGTAACGCAATCTGCCGCTAAGTTGCAAATGTCTGGGATTATTGATTACAAGCGTGGTTTGATTAGAGTACTTGATCGTAAATCTTTAGAAAGTCGTGTGTGCGAGTGCTACGATGTAGTTAAAAATGAGGAGCAGCGCCTGAAAAATATTCCTTTACACTAACTCTTTAGATGTTTGCAGACATATCTAAAGCTTACCGTTTTAAATTATTCCAATTCGTCGTATTGATGTGATTTTCAGATCAATACACGCTAATCAACCAGTGACCACATCTATCACTTGGACAATGGCTACGGGCAAAATGGTGGTTAGCATTATTTGAATGTTGCTAAATAAAGTTTGTTTGAGATTGTATATAACCTGCGAAAAAATCGGGCTGAAGATAACTGAATCTACTTCTGATGTTTATTCGTCGGCTATACGCAGCGTAATATCGAAATAATTACTTTAATCGCTTAATTGATTACTAAAAAACCCACTCACCATTTCAGCTAATTTTTCTGCGGTTCGTGCCGTCGTGCTTTGGTCAGACCACGAGCTCTCTAATTGAGCCGCTTTGGCTAACACCACTTTTTTTGTTTTAATATCAACCAATAAAAGCCTAGGATAAACAAACAAATAAGTGGGTTTTAACGCGACATTAATCAGTAAATAATCGGCACCAGAATCAGCAGCAAGCTCAGCAGCCGTTTCGACATTATCAAATAAATAGGTTGCAGATTGGTGCTTGATGACAGCTTGTAATTTTTCATTCACTGGAACAAGTTGTAAATTATTTTCTACAAGTTTTTGCTTATAGGTCGTGGTGAGGTAACGAATCCGCTCTAACTCCTCTGGTGCATTGGGCAGGCCAGTCATGTCATTCAGTTGGAAATCCAGCACCATTATTTTTGGTAATACTTCTGATGCACTGGCTTGTGAATAACTCAGCATTCCAGCCAACAAAAATAGGCTAAAAAATAAATGGGTGATTTGAAATTGGAACAACTTAAACGGTTGTAGCTGGGACATGTATTTTCTTTTTTATATTGGCCAATACGGTATGACCTCTTTAAATAGAATAGGTTTTGCCTGATATCCACTGCCATCACAATTAAAAGTGAAATACTACTGCCGTTGTCGCGGTCAGGCTTTCATCTGAAAACCCGTCATTGTCTTCAAAGATTTTATCTTTACTGTGAAATTTCCTTAACTCAGCTCTAACCGCAACATGATTGGTTAGCTTGTAATCAAGATTAGTCGAATAACTCAATGTTCTAAAGCCGTTTGGTGTGTCTGTGGTGACAATGACGCCGTCTTTGTCTTGGTAGTATTCGGCTCTTGCTGTAAGGCTTAATTTTTCTGAGTAGGTGTATTTTGCAATCACAACAGGTGTCAACCACACGTTGTAGCGTTTGCTGTTTCTTTCTGCTTGCTCAGCACCAATATCAAACCCAGTGATAAGACCCCATCGCTCATTTAATTGATATTGGCCGTAAAAATTGTGGAAATAACGCATTCTTCTATCGTTATCTGACTTATCGTTACCGATAAATGAACTGCTATTCAATGTGATTTTTGCATTTGGTTTGTAGGTGAGTTGATGGCCGATTGCGGGTGTTGTATTGCCATCGGGTCTTTGAATACGTTGCCAGCCATTCAGAACCAGTCCACTGGCATACCATTTGCCATCATCTGAAGTATAGGAAAGCCTTAGCCCTGTTTCAAAATAAGGCGAGTTATCAGCCAGCATACTTCTGGTTACCGTCCAATTGTCCAAACCAATAGCACTTTCAAACCCAATGTGGGAGGGCATTACACCTGCATCTAGCCACACGTTATCTGTAAGCTTTAACCCAATATTCGCTTCAAATATCTTTTGTAAGTCTCTTGGCTCTAATGCGTAATTGGCGCGCATATAGGTGCCGGAACCTAATGCCAGGTTTGCACGTACATGCTCAGAATTGAGATTTGCTTTGATAAACCCAAGATTAATACTGGGTTTATCCGTAACATTATGGCTGTAGGTAAAACTAGGCCTTAGCTTGTCCGCTGGGCGATTAGCGTCATGCAAATAATATGTTTCTAAATATCCGCTAATAGTTAAATTGCTGGCCTCACTTAGGTCAGTCTCGGCTGCAAAAACAGGCAAATTGCAGAGCAATGTCAGTATTATCAAGCTGTTGCTAGTCTTCATTTTTATAAAACCTTATGGTGGGACAATGTTTCACTTAGTGTATCTTTCTCAACGCTAACAACACTTGGTTTATAAGAGACATTGTAGAAACGAGTGCAATTTCACTATAGTCAATATATCAATCGCATAAACATTCCAGCTTGTATCGCAGGTAGTGCGTGGAGCAGCATTTTTTAATACTGAGAAAATAGTGTATGAAATATATATTTACACCTCTATTCTTGGATTATCAATCGAAATAAAAATGTATGATAAATAGCAAAATTACTTTGTAACTCACGATTGCATGATGATCAAATTACCCGAATATACACGGAGAAAGCCATTGGTAAGTGTTTGGAAAAATCCCGTATATATGCCTCATCTAGTTGCTTTACGCATTGTACTTATCTATGTTTTAACGGGGCTGTTCTGGATATTTTTTAGCGATAATATTCTTGAGTTGCTGGTTTCTTCGCAAGATGAGTTTACGCAATACAGCATATACAAAGGTGGCGCATTCATTGGGCTGACCGGGTTTATGCTTTACTTGTTGGTGCTTAGCAGCCTTAAAAAACAATTGGATGTCAAAACGTCGTTAACCGTCAGTGAAGATCGTTGGAAATTTGCGTTAGAAGGGGCAGGGGATGGTGTCTGGGATTGGGACATGGTCACTGATAAAGTGTTTCGGTCTGCCAGATGGAATGAAATCTATGGCTATACCAACAACGAGATTGAAGAAACCTCAAGTGCTGGTCGTGCACTGGTGCACCCAGATGACCTAAAGCATCAAGTCGAAGATACCCAAGACTATCTGCTTGGAAAAAAGGATTTATACATTTCCGAATTCCGTATTCTTTGTAAAAATGGTCAATGGAAATGGACGCTAAGCCGTGGTATGGTCATCAGCAGGAACGCAGATGGAAAGCCATTGCGTATGATAGGCACGCATACGGATATCACTGAAAGAAAGCATGCTGAGAGTCAACTATTTGCGTTGGCGCATTTTGATCAAATCACACAGTTGCCCAATCGGGTGTTATTTCTAGATCGATTCCAGCAAGTGCTCAAACAGGCGCAGCACAATCACCAACCAATCACACTGATGTACCTAGACTTAGACCGTTTTAAAGAGGTCAATGATACGCTTGGGCATGATATGGGTGACGTATTGCTAAAAGCAGCTGGAGATCGCCTGCGGAAGTGTGTTCGGGCTGATGATATCGTTGCTAGGATGGGTGGCGATGAGTTTACGTTGATACTGAATAATGTCGATCACCAAGGCAATGCAGAGCGTATTGCACAAAGTATTTTGAATCAATTTTCAGAGCCCTTTTATTTGGGGGATGAAGCCGTCTATATCAGCGCTAGCATCGGCATGAGTGTTTATCCGGTGGATGGTAGTGAGGTAGAAGTGTTGCTGAAGAATGCAGATCAAGCGATGTATGTGGCTAAACAGAATGGTAGAAATCGTTATCATTATTTCACATCAGTCATGCAAAGCCACAGTCTTAACCGATGGAATCTAAGCAATGATCTACGCACTGCAGTCGCTGAAAAGCAGTTCAAACTGCACTACCAACCCATTGTGAATCTGGTCACGGGTGAAATCAATAAAGCCGAAGCACTGATACGTTGGCAGCACCCTACACGTGGATTAGTAAGCCCAGCTGACTTTATCCCGATTGCTGAAGACACTGGCATGATTATCGACATTGGCGACTGGGTATTTGCTGAAGCCGCTCAACAAGTCAAGCAATGGCAGGTGTTTCAGCCTAATTTCCAAATCAGTGTAAATCGTTCACCCGTACAGTTTAAAGCCAATGCTAAACAGCATTTGAATTGGGTCGACCATCTGCATGCTTTAAATTTGGATGGCGACAGTATTTGTATTGAGATCACCGAAGGTTTATTACTGGATGCGCGTGATACAGTCATTCAACAACTCAATGGGTTTAGTCAAGCAGGCCTTAAAATTGCCATAGATGATTTTGGTACTGGCTATTCCTCACTCGCTTATTTAAGAAAATTCGACATTGATTATGTGAAAATTGATAAGTCATTTACTTCTAATATCTTTGCAGGCGCAAGTGACCTTGCACTGTGCGAGGCGATTATTGTAATGGCACACAAATTGGGCAAGAAAGTCATAGCAGAAGGCATTGAAACGCAAGCGCAATTAGATTTACTCATTGCAGCAGGCTGTGATTTTGGGCAAGGCTATTTATTTTCAAAACCAGTACCAGCAGATATATTTGAAAACCTCATCAATGAAAAAGTGACATATCTGCATTCAGCATAGTATTCACGCATGCTGACGATTTTTTGCAATTCTATTCAGCATAAACATTTGCATACTGTCTGCCTTATCAAAGGCATTCTTCGCAGACTCGCTTGTTGCACGACCTCCTAATATAAACTCAGCCGATTCCTCAACCGTTTGAATTAAAATATTTTTTTCTCAAAAATGAATCAAAGTTGGCAACTACTGCAACTTAATATTTATTACTTATTCACCACTAAGTGCGCTATCGTACACAAAGGAGTACATTGACTGCTTTAAGATGTTCTTCTGAATAACTAGATCACTTGAAAGTAAGTGACTTCATAAGGACTATATGACGGATCCATTACACTTTCACCAACAAAATCTTTTGCTGAATGCGTTGCCTGACGAGGACTTTGAGCGCATTGAGCCCATGCTAGAGTTGGTGGAAATGCCATTAGGTTTGGTGTTATACGAGTCAGGCGGACAACTGAGACATGTTTATTTTCCAACGACATCGATTGTGTCTTTACTGTATGTGTTAGAAAACGGTGCATCCGCAGAAATTGCAGTGGTTGGAAATGAGGGGATTTTAGGTATTTCATTGTTCATGGGGGGGGAAACCACACCTAGCCGCGCAGTGGTACAGAGTGCTGGTTATGGTTACAGGATGAGTGCAAAAAATCTAAAAGAAGAGTTTAAACGTGCTGGCAATATGATGCGTTTATTGTTGCGCTACACCCAAGCATTGATCACACAAATGGCGCAAACCGCGGTATGTAACCGCCACCACACAGTAGAACAGCAATTGTGTCGTTGGTTGCTGTTAAGTATGGATAGGTTAGAGGGTGATCAATTGAATATGACACAAGAGCTCATCGCCAATATGCTGGGGGTACGCCGTGAAGGCGTTACAGAGGCAGCGTGTAAGTTGCAAAACGCAGGGCTGATTCAATATGCGCGCGGGCACATCACGGTCATCGATCGACCTGGTTTAGAAAATAGAGTCTGCGAATGCTATCAGGTGGTCAAAACTGAGTTTGACCGTTTATTACCTGAATTAGAAAGTAAAGTGTATTAAAGCTTAATAGACTTTGCCAGACACCGCCGCCAATAAGGGCGGGGTGCATTATTTTTTGATGTAATTCATCTCTTCCTGCCAATCCAATATTTGCTTTTCAACGTCAGACATCGCATTCAAATTGTTTTTATTTTTTCCATAAGATTTAAAGTGCTCGTAATCTGAATCCGCTTTGCTTAGTTGATCGTGATCATGGCTGTGATTGGCCGCAGATTTAAACATTGAATGATGTTTGTTTGATTTATTGCCGTGCATTTGAAACCTCCATAAAGAATGAAATGAGTTAGTAAAAATTTCATTTTGCAATCAAAGTGTAAGCAATGTAATTCACGCCTTCTGTTTGTTACCGCACAAAAAACCAATTTAGTTTTTCTGCACATAGTTGTGTATTGCTTAGTGTGTGCTAACGAACAGATGATCAGTGCATATGCAAGCATAGTGGTATTCGTATCTCACTTTTATGAAATGCACATATGTATATTCTGCCAAGCAGTGGCGAAGAAAGCTGTATCCCTATCACCCTCAACACTTTAGGTATCATCAACAGCCGGTTAATCAACTGGTGGGCTAAATGAAAGCCCTGATCTATTTATGTGAAGGGCAGTGTGCACTAGAAGATAAGCCAATTCCGGAAATAGTAGAACCAACAGATGCCATTGTTAAAGTGATCAAAACGACAATTTGTGGCACAGATTTACTTATTCTGAAAGGGGATGTGCCCAGTTGCAAACCAGGACGAACGCTAGGACACGAGGGTGTAGGTGTTATTGATAACATTGGTTCTGCGGTCACTGCATTTAGCATTGGCGATCATGTGTTGATTTCATGCATTAGCGCTTGTGGAAAATGCGACTATTGCAGGAGCCAAATGTATTCGCATTGCAAAACAGGAGGTTGGTTGTTGGGCAATACCATAGACGGTACGCAAGCTGAATTTGTCAGAATTCCGTATGCAGATAGCAGCCTATATCGCATTCCAGAAGGTGCCGATGAAAACGCATTGGTGATGTTGAGCGATATTTTACCCACTGGATTTGAGTGTGGCGTATTGAATGGAAAGGTAAGGCCAGGCAGCACGGTAGCCATCATAGGCTCAGGTCCGATTGGGCTCGCCGCTTTGCTAACAGCGCAACTATATTCTCCTGCAAAAATTATCATGGTGGATATTGATTACAACCGCCTAGAAGTGGCGATGCGTTTTGGTGCCTCCACCGTTGTCAATAGTAGTCATGGCAATGCGGTGGATGAGATTATGAAACTGACGAATCAGCAAGGTGTGGACACTGCAATTGAAGCGGTTGGAATTCCTGCTACGTTTGAATTGTGCGAAAAAATCATTGCTCCTGGTGGTGTCATCGCTAATGTTGGGGTACATGGTACGCAAGTAGATTTGCATCTTGAAACGCTATGGGATCGGAATGTTACGATTACTACCGGATTAGTCGATACCCATAGTACGCCGCTGTTAATGAAGTTGGTACAAAGTAAAAAGATAGAACCTGAACATTTGATTACGCATCGATTTAAGCTTGAAAATGCATTAGAGGCTTATCGAGTATTTGGAGATGCTGCTAACACCAGTGCGCTGAAAGTGCTGATAGAAATATAAACAGGGTTTAGTGCTTTATCCTGTAGTATCCATAAATGCATACGCAAATGTCTGTAGGGTTGTCTGCTTATGTTCGATAACGCACAGACCCTACAATCCCCCTCCACTATGGTAATAGCGTGAGTCTTAGCGCATTTTAAGGGCATCATCACACCCTAGTAACACGTAAAACAATCCTGTTTTATTCAGTCTTGGGTAAACCATCCTATACCGAATGTCGCACTTCTAGGTTAGGAAAATATGATCATCAAAGAAATATTAAATTCGGCACGCAGTGCAATTTCAATGCGCTCCGACAGGAACACCGAATTATTACGTTCGGAGCTGTTTAGTATTGAGCAGCTGAAGCATCACGCAATCATGATGGCGGGCCAGCATAAAATTGACCCGAATCCAGGGCCAGACAAACTATTGCCTAGACTTGCGGACAATGAACGTGTTTTGCTTGAAGCATACGATGTGGTGACTGCCGCCGTAGTACCTGGTCAACGCATTGTCTCTGCCGAGGTTTGGCTACTAGACAATTTTTACCTCATTGAACAACAGATTGATTTAGCACGCCGGCATTTGCCGCTTGGCTATAGCCGTCAATTACCACGTTTAGCAGAGGGCCTGTCAGCAGGATTTCCACGTATTTATGATGTAGCGTTGGCGTTGATATCGCACATGGATGGACGGGTCGATAACGACAATGTGACCCATATCATTGCGGCATATCAAACGGTTGAGTCACTGAAAATGGGAGAGCTTTGGGCGTTTCCCATCATGCTGCAATTAGCCTTGTTGGAGAATCTGCGCCGCATAGGCTTGCGTATCGTTTGTAGGCGAGAAGAGCTAGACACCGCCATTAGCTGGGCTGACCGTATGCTAGCCACAGTAGAAAAAGAGCCCAATAAACTTATTCTGTTATTGGCGGAGTTTGCCAATGCGGATGTACCACTTTCAGAATCATTTGTAGAAGAATTCTACTCTAGGCTGCAAGCGCAAGGCTCTGCCATGGTGTTGGTACAAACATGGGTTGAGCAGCAGTTGTTGGAACGTGGAGTGACTGCATCTCAGTTGACCGAAGTGGCAGGGCGTAATGCTGCCGCCAATCAAATATCCATAGCCAATAGCATCAGTAGTTTACGCTTTATTGGGGCAATGGATTGGAAGGCCTATGTTGAATCACTGAGCGCAGTGGAACATGTGCTTACAGATGACCCCGCTGGCATGTATGCGTCTCAAGATTTTGCAACCCGTGATCGCTACAGACATGTGATTGAAGAAGTGGCGCGTGACAGCACCCATGCTGAGCTGGGTGTAGCACGCGAAGCGATTGCCTTAGCACAAAACGCTTCAAATCGTTTGGGCTCTGCAGATAGGACTGCACACGTTGGCTATTATTTAATAGAGCAGGGGCGGCAACAGCTAGAGTTAACTGTCGGTAAGCGTATTGCATGGCAAGAGGCGATTATTCGTAAGAGTCGCAATTTCTCACTGCCACTTTATCTCACGCCAATTTTGTTACTGACTGTGCTACCAACTTGGTTAGTGCTGTCTAAGTTTTTTGGCCTTGCCATGGATGATGTGTTTTTTTGGCTGTTTATAGCACCTGTGATGCTGTGTATGTCTGCGCTGGCCATTTCATTGGTGAACTTGGCTGCTACCTTAATATTGCCGCCACGTGCCTTGCCAAGGTTGGACTTTTCTCTAGGCATTCCCGAATGTAGTCGCACCTTGGTCGTGATCCCCACGCAACTCAGTAGCCAGCAAGACATTGACCGCCTGATTGAGGCACTGGAAATCCGCTATCTTGGTAATAGCGACCCCAACTTATATTTTGCATTACTCACCGATTATTACGATGCAACTGAGTGTACTTTGCCTTCAGATGCGCCCTTGCTAAATCATGCGCGGGTAGGCATCCAAGCGCTAAACGAAACCTACCAGCAAGATAGACCATGCATTTTTTACCTGTTTCATCGGCCACGACTTTGGAATCCGCATGAGCAAGTATGGATGGGGTATGAGCGTAAACGCGGTAAGTTGGAAGAGCTGAATGCAAGACTGCGCGGCGGCGCACTCAATGCGTTTTCTGACATTGTGGGCGATACCTCAATTTTTGCGTCTATTCGCTACGTGATTACCTTAGATACTGATACACAATTGCCGCGAGACACAGCAAAAAAACTGATTGGTAATATTGCGCACCCATTGAACCGCCCAGTGTATAACGCGGAGAAGGGTCGCATTGTAGAAGGCTACGCGATTCTGCAACCACGCGCATCAATCAGCTTGGTCAGTGCAGATCAGTCTTGGTTTACCAAACTATTTGCGGGCGATTCCAGTGTGGATCCATATACCCGAGAAGTCTCTGATGTCTATCAGGATATTTTTGGCGAAGGTTCGTTTATTGGTAAGGGCATTTATGATGTAGATGCCTTTCGTTTAGCGGTGGATGGGCGATTTCCAGAGAATCTAATTCTTAGCCACGATTTGTTAGAAAGCGGGTATGCGCGTTCTGCACTGGTCAGTGATATTGATTTGATTGAAGAGCATCCTGCAAGTTATGCTATAGACGTTAGCCGCCGTCATCGCTGGATACGTGGGGACTGGCAACTGGCTGGTTGGCTATTACCGAGTGTGCCTGGCCCAAATGTGCCAAATACGGCGCAATCAAAACGCCGCCAAAACCAACTCACGGCTTTGCTTGTGTGGAAAATTTTCGACAATTTGAGGCGTAGCCTCGTGTCACCGTCGTTACTGGTGTTGTTGCTAATCGGTGGTTTGTCTGGGGTAGGGTCAACATGGATGTGGATTCTGTTAGTCGTGGGATTAGTATTTGTTCCATCTGTGCTATCTATCTTGATAGAGGTGATTCGTAAGCCTGAGGCGAGAGACTGGCTAACCCATTGGATATTAACGGCAAGAGCAGCGGTACGACCATTACTCATGTCAGTGCTGACTTTGGCCTTATTGCCCTATGATGCCATGATTTGTCTAGACGCGATTTTACGCTCAGGTGTGAGGATGTTATTTACGCGTCGAGGCTTATTGATTTGGCATTTGGGTTCATATACCAAGCGCAATGCACGTCGTACTTTCGTCGATTTTTTTCTGGAAATGTGGGTGGCGCCAGCCCTGGCAATATTGTTAGGGTTTGCTTTATTTGCCAGGCTGGACGAGAGTCAATCCACACAAATATTCATTTATTCACCGTTACTATTCTTGTGGCTATTGGCCCCGGTCATCGGCTGGTGGATCAGCAGGCCGCTTAAACATCAAGAACCACGTTTAAACGATAATCAGCGCATTTTTTTGCGTCTGTCAGCACGCCGCACCTGGCGATATTTCGCGCAGTTTGTTGGGCCAGAACACAATTGGTTGCCGCCCGATAATTTTCAGGAATACCCAGTATCTGCTGTTGCTTCACGTACATCGCCTACCAATATCGGCATGTCATTATTAGCAAATCTGGCCGCACATGACTTTGGCTATATCACCACCGGTGAGTTATTACGCCTGACACACAATACTTTATTGACCATGCAAAAGATGGAGCGCTATCACGGGCATTTTTATAATTGGTATGACACACACACGCTACAGCCATTACATCCCCAATATGTGTCTTCTGTCGATAGTGGCAATTTAGCGGGCAGCTTGCTTACCCTGCAAGCCGGATTAACCGAGCTAAAACATCAGCCCGTGCTATCAAGCCATATATATCAAGGTTTGCAAGATACTTTTCTCCTATTGGCTGAATATCGACATTTATCCACATCGACAGTGATGGCAAATGCCCTTGAGTTGATTGAAGAGAGATTACAGGTGGCGTTGATTCCCACACTTAAACCACAGACTTTTGAGCAGATTACCAATGTGTTGAATCACTTGAAAACCGAAGCTGATGCACTGCTGATTTGCTTGCATGACGATGTGGTTGCAGAAAAGCCACTCAATGATTGGGCGCTTGCTTTCCATCAACAATGTCATGCATGGAGTGAAGAAATTGGATTGCTTACCAATGGCAACATTACGGTGGGTGAGATACCAACATTGACGCAGTTAGCGGAGCAACACACCTCGCAAGCAACATCCTCTTCGGCAACGGCGCGACTGGAAATGCTGGATATCCTAATTGAGCATTGTCGCCAAATGGCGGTGATGGATTTTGAGTTTTTATACGATACCTCACGCGATTTATTGAGTATTGGCTATGATGTAGGCGAACGTCGACGTGACCCTTCTTGCTATGACTTGCTGGCATCTGAAGCACGTTTGGCGAGTTTTCTGTTGATTGCCGAAGGCAAAGTGCCGCAAAAACATTGGTTTACACTCGGGCGCTTACTCACCAGCCACGCTGGCGATGTGAGCCTGATTTCGTGGAGTGGCTCAATGTTTGAGTATCTGATGCCAAGATTACTCATGCAGGATTATGAAAGCACGCTACTGGGACAAACCTGCAAAACCGTGGTCTTACGTCAAATTGAATACGGCCGTCAACGTGGCGTGCCTTGGGGCATTTCCGAGTCTGGCTATAACACCACTGATGCCAGCCAAATTTACCAATATCGCGCATTTGGCATACCCGGCTTGGGGTTTAAGCGCGGCCTAGGTGAGGATTTGGTGATTGCACCCTATGCCAGCGCATTAGCGCTGATGGTGATGCCTAAAGAAGCTTGTCAAAATTTAAAAGCATTGGCAGAGGCAGGGTTTCTTGGAGATTATGGATTTTTTGAGGCGATTGATTACACGCCTTCTCGCGTACCAAGAGGCAAAACGCATGCGGTCGTTCGTTCTTTTATGGCGCATCATCAGGGCATGAGTTTGTTGGCGTTTGACCATGTAATACACAACAAACCTATGCAAAGACGGTTTATGTCAACGCCTTTAGTCAAGGCCACTGAATTGTTGCTGCAAGAACGCGTACCAAAACGTGGCGCCACTTTGCACCCGCACCTGTCAGAAGTCACCGCAGCAGCAAAATCTCCTGCTCCAGACACTTCAGGCATCATGCGCGTGTTTACCAACCCTAATTCGGCGATTCCAGAAGTCCATTTATTGTCGAATGGTCGATATCATGTGATGGCAAGCAATGCGGGAGGAGGTTACAGCCGCTGGGGCGATTTAGCCGTGACCCGTTGGCGCGAAGACACCACGAGCGACAGTCACGGTACCTTTATTTATTTGCGTGACAGCGACAGTGGGAATTATTGGTCCAGTACCTATCAACCCACACTCACCAAGCCAGACCACTACGAGGCCATTTTTGTGCAAGGACGGGCAGAGTATCGTCGTCGTGATGATGCGATTGAATCGCATACGGAGATCGCTGTTTCTCCTGAAGATGATGTTGAAATTCGCCGCGTAACGCTGACTAATTTATCTTCCAGAACACGTCATATTGAGGTGACGAGCTACGCAGAAGTAGTGCTGGCAACCTTGAGTAGCGATATATCGCATCGCGCTTTTAGCAACTTGTTTGTTCAAACCGAAATCTTGCCTGAACGGAATGCAATTCTTTGTACACGTCGACCTCGTACGCCGGGTGAACATACCCCGTGGATGTTCCACTTATTGGCAGCGCCAGATATTGTGAGTGAAGAAGCCTCTTATGAAACGGACCGCGCAAAATTCATTGGACGCGGCCGCGATCTCGCCAATCCGATTGCGCTAGACGATCGCAATAGCTCAACGCATTTATCCAATACAGCGGGTTCTGTGCTTGACCCGATTGTTGCCATCCGTCGTGGCATTACCTTATCACCAGATGCTTCAGCTGCACTTCATTTTATTACTGGCGTGGCAGATACGCGCGAGGCTGCGCTCACGTTATTGAGTAAATATTGTGATAGACACTTTATTGAGCGCGCTTATGAGATGGCATGGTTTCATAGTCAAGGCGTGTTGCGTCATATCAATGCGACTGAAGCCGATGCACAAGTCTATGGCCGATTGGCGAGCTCGGTGGTTTACAGTAGTGCGTTGCGCCGCGCTGCACCTAATATCATTGCGCGTAATCAACTACGCCAGTCTGGGCTTTGGCGTTTTAGTGTGTCTGGGGATATGCCTATTGTCTTGCTATGCATTGGTGATGTTGACCGCATAGATTTGGTGAAACAGGTGTTACAAGCCCACGCCTATTGGCGTATGAAGGGCCTCATTGTAGATTTAGTAATTATCAATGAAGATTTTTCTGGGTATCGTGCGGTGCTGCAAGACCAAATCATGGGACTGATACACGCTGGTGTTGAAGCTAAAACCTTCAACCAACCGGGCGGTGTTTTTGTGCGGCGTATTGAAGACTTATCAGAAGATGAGCGCGTGCTATTTCTCACAGTAGCCCGTATTGTATTTACTGATACTGCAGAAATATTGGTTGAGCAAGTCGAGCGCAGAGTATTGGCAGATCGCACTGCAGATCGCTTTGAAGTGACTCAGCAAATATACAGCGAGCCAGTATATGTATTGCCGTCTACATCACTCATATTTAACAATGGCGTAGGTGGCTTTACCGCTGATGGGCGCGAGTATGTGATTACCTTAGCCGCTGGGCAAACTACACCCACCCCATGGGTGAATGTGATTGCCAGCCCTTATATTGGCACGGTCGTCAGTGAAAGCGGTAGTGCATATACATGGGTAGAGAACGCACATGAGTTTCGACTCACCACTTGGCACAACGATCCTATTAGTGACCCGAGTGCTGAGGCCTTTTATATTCGAGATGAAGAGACTGGTGCATTTTGGTCTCCCACGCCAGCGCCTGCCAGTGGCAAGGCTGGCTATATTTGTCGACATGGATTTGGCTATAGCGTGTTTGAGCATGTGGAATCTGGCATTTCATCTGTGATGCATACCTACGTTGCCATGGATGCCCCTGTAAAATTCGTGGTCATCAAATTACGTAATCAATCCAATAGACCGCGTAGATTGTCATTAACGGGCTATTGGGAGCTAGTACTTGGTGAATGGCGCCATGCCAATCTCATGCATACAGTGACCGAGTCTGATACACATAGTGGGGCGCTATTCGCGCGTAATGCGTATGGTCGCGAGTGTGGTAACCGCGTGTTGTTTGTTAAAGTCAGTGGGCAAACTTCGTCAGTCAGTGGTAATCGCACTGCATTTATTGGGCGCAATGGAACGTTAAAAGCGCCTGCGGCCATGTTCCGTAAACGCTTATCTGGCTTAACCGGTGCAGGTTATGACCCATGTGCTGCATTGCAAACCCATATCGAGCTGGCAATGGGCCAAGAGCACGAAGTGGTATTTATATGCGGTGCTGCAGGCAGTGCCGATGAAGCTAGGCAACTGATCCAGCGATTCAGCGAACCTGCAGGGGCTCGACAGGCATTGGATGGCGTGTGGAAGTATTGGAGATACACATTGGATGCTGTACAGGTGGAAACGCCAGATCCTGCATTAGACGTCTTAGTGAATGGCTGGTTACTCTATCAAACTATCTCTTGCCGCTTATGGGGTCGCAGTGGCTATTATCAATCTGGTGGTGCTTTTGGATTTCGTGACCAACTGCAAGACACCATGGCGCTTGTGCATACCACACCGTATTTAGCGCGTGAGCAAATATTACGTTGTGCTGAACATCAGTTTCCACAGGGGGATGTGCAACACTGGTGGCATCCACCACATGGGCAAGGGGTGAGAACGCATTTTTCTGATGACTATCTTTGGTTGGCCTATGCCACCTGCCGATATGTGAGCACGACTGGCGACACTGGGGTGTTGGATGAACAGGTGCACTTTTTAGAAGGGCGCCCCTTAAAACCAGAAGAAGAAGCCTATTACGACCAACCGCAACGCTCTAACGAGGTGGTGAGCGTGTACGAACACTGCGTACGTGCCATTAAGCATGGCTTACGATTCGGCGCACATCAATTGCCATTGATGGGATGTGGCGATTGGAATGATGGCATGAATCTAGTGGGACGTGATGGCAAAGGCGAGAGTGTGTGGCTGGCATGGTTTTTATATGAAAATTTGCAATTGTTTTCTAGCTTGGCACGTAGCCGCGGCGATACTGCTTTTGCCGATACTTGTACCGCGCATGCTTGGCAACTTAGAAGCAATATTGAAGAAAATGCTTGGGATGGTGCATGGTATCGTCGAGCCTACTTTGATGACGGCACGCCGCTAGGCTCATCATTAAACGATGAATGTAAAATTGATTCGATTAGTCAAAGCTGGGCCACGATTTCTGGTGGGGGTGACACAGAGCGTGCCCATTTAGCAATGCAGGCTGTCAATCAACATTTGGTTAGGCATGATGCACAACTTGTGCAATTGCTTGAGCCGCCATTTAACCAATCGAACCTTGAGCCTGGTTATATCAAAGGCTACGTGCCTGGCGTGCGTGAGAACGGTGGGCAATATACCCATGCTGCCATTTGGGCCTGTATGGCCTATGGCATGATGGGGGATAGCGCTCGTGCTTGGGAGTTGTACGCTATGCTCAACCCAATTAATCATGGTAGAAGTACTGAGGAAATACAACGGTATAAAGTGGAGCCTTATGTGATGGCCGCCGATATTTATGCAGCGGAACCGCATACAGGCAGAGGCGGTTGGACATGGTATACCGGCGCATCAGGATGGATGTATCGTTTAAGCCTAGAAACGTTGCTGGGCGTACATTTAGAGGTGGATCACTTGCGCATTTCACCTTGTATTCCACCAGATTGGACCGAATACAAAATTCATTATCGCTATCATCAGACGATGTATCACATCACCATTCACAAAATTCCAGAGGAAGCATCTCAACTCGCCGAGGTAAAGGTAGATGGTATGAAGGTTGAAGCGCGTATAGCAGACGGAGCAGCCCAGCGAGGTGCTAATAGCATTCCTCTTTTTAACGACCAGCAAGAACATGATGTACATGTATTTATTCGGGCAGAAAACTAGCAGGCTAAATGTACAAAAAAGCCCTCTATGAAAGGGGGCTTTGAGGACTAACTGCGTTCGACTTGGATTGGATTCGATAGGCTTAGCTTTGAATAAACTTGAGTAAATCTTTGTTTAACTGATGCTTATGTGTATCAATCAAGCCATGTGGCGCCCCTTCATAAATAATCAATTCAGCATCTTTAACCAGTTTGGCTGATTGCAGCGCCGCTGCTTGAATTGGCACAATTTGATCATCGTCGCCATGTAAAATCAGTGTGGGCATATCAAACTTTTTTAGATCTTCGGTGAAATCAGTTTCTGAAAAGGCTTGAATGCAATCATACGTGCTCTTGTGGCTTGCCTGCATGCCTTGTCGCCAAAATGAATCCATCATCCCTTCTGACACTTTTGCTTTTGGCCGATTTGCACCAAAAAATGGGCCGCTGGCGATGTCTTTATACATTTGCGAACGGTCATCACTCGCGACTATACGCATTTCATCAAATGTTTTGATAGGTAAACCATTAGGGTTATCAGAAGTTTTCAGCATAAGCGGAGGTACTGCAGAAATAAGCGCCACTTTACTTATGTTAGATGCACCATGCCTACCGATATAGCGAGTGATTTCTCCACCACCTGCCGAAAATCCAATGAGCACTACACTGTCTAATTTGAGCGTATGAATCAACTCTGCTAAATCATTGGCGTACGTATCCATATCGTTGCCTAACCATGGTTGACTTGAGCGGCCATGACCGCGTCTATCGTGTGCAATGCATCTGTAACCACAGGTAGCCAAAAACAGCATAGGGGATTCCCAGCTATCTGAATTTAATGGCCAACCATGGCTGAAAATTATCGGCTGCCCTGTACCCCAATCTTTGTAAAAAATCGAGGTGCCATCTTTGGTGTTGAGATAACTCATTTCTATTCTCCTATGTATCTAGACATATTTAGAGGAGAAAGCGTAAGCGTTAATCCCTTAAGGGACTGTGCGATAGCGCACCAACTGAGTGAATCGGGCCAATGGATCAATAAAAAACTATGACCATGGAGGGTTTTATCTACAGACAACGCTATACGTAGATGTAACGCTATCTTGATTAATTTGGTTTTATGTTCGCTATCAAACAGAGCGGGACTGACTGGAGTGCAATACTCCTCTTTAGGCCATCTTTGGTGCTTCATCATGGATACCTACTACTGATATTCATCAGCATTGCCATTAAACATTGTTTGATTCCTATGAAAAAGCATCTACAAAAAACTATGAAGAAATAACTAGTGAGCAGAATATGCGTGGAGCTCAGCATGCATGCGTGAATAGAAGAGGAATCTTTTACCCGGCAGTAAGCAAGCGTTGATTGCTGAAAAAGACTGATATCAGAATATTGCTTTGATTGACCAGTGAATGGACGAACATTAAGGAAAAAATCTTATGAGTAACGACAAGATACGGAATAGTAAGGATAGCGCCCCATTTAATAAAACAACGCAAGTTGGCCAAGGCGGAGAGTTGCATCAACTTGCAGAGGATACGCATTCCGCACTAACCACTAATCAAGGGCTCTCAATCTCTGATAACCAAAACTCATTAAAATCAAACCCACTTGGTCCAGTGCTGTTGGAAGATTTTATACTTAGAGAAAAAATCACGCATTTTGACCATGAGCGTATCCCTGAACGGATTGTGCATGCGCGTGGCACCGGAGTGCACGGTTATTTTGAGTTAACACATTCGCTAGAGCATTACACCACTGCAAAGATACTTACTGAAGTAGGCGAGAAAACACCACTTTTCACGCGTATCTCTACTGTTGCAGGTGGTTCTGGCTCTATCGACACGCCACGTGATGTGCGTGGCTTTGCCACCAAGTTTTATACCAAAGAAGGCAATTGGGATTTAGTAGGCAACAACGTCCCCGTGTTCTTTATTCAAGATGCGATTAAATTTCCGGATCTTGTACACGCCATCAAAATGGAGCCTGATCGCGGCTTTCCACAATCGGCGACTGCGCATGATACGTTTTGGGACTTCATTTCACTGACACCAGAATCTATGCATATGGTGATGTGGATTATGTCAGACCGTACCATTCCGCGCTCGCTGCGAATGATAGAGGGCTTTGGGGTACATAGTTTTCGCTTGATCAATGAAGCTGGTAACTCTACCTTTGTGAAATTTCATTGGCGACCAAAGCTTGGACTGCAATCGATGGTGTGGGACGAAGCAGTGAAGACAGCCGGTGCCGACCCAGATTTTATGCGTCGCGATATGTTTGAGGCCATTGAGTCTGGTGATTTTCCAGAGTGGGATTTAGCAGTACAACTCTTTACCGAACAAGAGGCGGAGGAGTTTCCTTTTGATCACCTCGATGCAACTAAACTAATTCCAGAAGAGTTAGTGCCATTGCAATACATCGGCCGTATGGTGCTGGATCGCTGGCCAAATAACTTCTTTGCAGAAACCGAGCAAGTGGCTTTTTGCCCTTCGCACGTAGTGCCAGGTATTGATTTCTCTAACGATCCCTTGCTGCAAGGCCGCTTGTTTTCTTATCTAGACACCCAGCTATCACGTTTAGGCTCCCCCAATTTTAATCAGATTCCAGTCAATGCGCCAAAATGTCCGTTCGCAAATCATCAGCGTGATGGACACATGCAAATGGAGCAGCCTACTGGTAGGGTATCCTACGAACCAAATTCGCTGTCAGGCACTTCTCCATCTGAGACACCTAGAGGTTTTAATAGCGCCGCAGTTAACGAGAATGGTATAAAAGGGCGCATTCGTGCCGAGAGCTTTGCAGACCACTATAGTCAGGCCAAGCAATTTTTCATGAGCCAAAGCAGTTACGAACAAACACATATTGCTTCAGCCTTAATATTTGAATTGTCCAAAGTGGAACATGTGCATATTAGAGAAGCGATGGTGAGTCATTTGCGTAATATTTCAGAAGAGCTTGCAAGCCGAGTGGCCGATGGTTTAGGGTTTAAAACAATACCGAATCCGTATAAACCTGCTTCTGCGGTGAAAGAAATGCCTCCATCGCCAGCCGTGCAACTGATTGGCAAAATGAAAGACACTTTGCAGGGTCGTTCAGTTGGTATTTTAGTTGCGGACGGATCTGACGCAGCTACCATAAGCGCAATTAAAAAAGCAGCTATTAAAGCTGGCGCAAGTGTGAAAATTGTTGCACCTAAAATAGGTGAAGCACAACTCAGTGATGGCACTCTGCTTAAAATAGATGGTCAATTGGCAGGCACGCCATCCATGATATTTGATGCAGTCGCTATTGTGCTGTCTAGTGAAAGTGCAAAAAAACTATCTACAGAAGCTGCTGCCATTGATTTTATTCGAGATGCTTTCGGACATTTAAAGGCGATTGCTTCCGATAAGGGCGGCGATATGCTGTTAAATTTAGCCAATATCAGCGTTGACGCGGGAGTGGTTGATACGGCAAGTATTGATACGTTTATTACCGCAGCTAAAACACGCCAATGGGATAGAGAAAAATCTATTCGTGCAACGCCTTGAAAGTAGTGCTCAAGGCATTATGTGCTTTGATTTAACGCGATAGGGCTGGGAGTTATTCTTGAGTAAGTTGAGAGTGAGGCTTTGAATAAACTCCCAGCCACAGCATATTGGTCATTGATAA
>ENA-UOXP01001035-UOXP01001035.1-mixed-culture-metagenome-genome-assembly--contig:-NODE-1035-length-20888-cov-35.844622_pt1 | contig 20888 bp, 14 predicted proteins | sample MGYA00238161_ERZ761639 | MGnify/ENA primary metagenome ERZ761639 (study PRJEB28913, sample SAMN08776760) | mixed culture metagenome | isolation source: Freshwater growth medium | place: USA...
ATGCGGACACCAGATTATGGATGTTGCCATCTCTGCGTGTTGAAACCACATGGTACCGGGTATAAGGAATCCCTAAGGAACCCTACTGCCATGCCTGCGGACGAAACATGCCCGGTTTGAACAACACCAACAACAGTCGGAACGTCGACCACAGAGTACAGATAGTTCGCGTCACTGGTTGGTACCACCTCATGATCGCGCTCAGCCCGGGCGTAACTGGCTCGTCTCCCCGCTCTCTCTCACCTGCTCGGCGCATCGGCCCATCGCTCTCTCACAGATCACAGGACCCACACGCGCATCTGTTTCGTGTTGTGGTTGCCGCGAACTGGCTTGGCCACGAGCCGCTCCTTGCCGTCCTTGCCAGGTGTGAACGTGGAGGCCGTGATGGGGTCGCCATTCTCGTCCAGCATCATGGTGGGCACTCCAAAAAAGCTCGGCCCGCGCAGCAAGCTTACCTTCATCGGCGAGGCGCGCGTATCGTTGACGTCATCCAACATCAGCATCACACTTGGAAGCTCAACCTTCACCTCGGCCTCGGGCAGCAGCGCTTGAAGCATGCCAGGGCTGTTGCGGTTGCTGTCGCGGTCCGTCTTGCGGCCATCGCGGGTCGTCTTGCGATCGTCGCGGTCCGTCTTGCGGCTGTCGCGCGCGACAGCCTCGGGATTGGTGTCGCGGCCCGTCTTGCGCCCTTCGCGGGTGTCTTTGCGGTCGTCACGGTTGTCACTGCGGCCGTCGCGGTCCATCTTGCGGCCATCGCGGTCCGACTTGCGACTGTCTGGGTCCTCGCCCGCAAACCGGCCGTGGGGTGCATCCTCGCCGTCTGCATCGAGGGCGGAGAGGCGTGCGAAGGCGCGCCGACCAGCCCCTCTTTCAGACGCAAGCACAGCGTCGAGACTGTTGTCACCACTTTCGTCCTGCTCGAGGGCGGCGAGGGTGGCAAGGGCAGCGACACGGCGGCCTGGGGTGTCGCGAGGGGTGTCGTCACGAGTCATTTGGCGGCCGTCACGACCGTCCATGTGGCCGTCAAGGGCGACCACGGAAGCGTCGAGGCCGCCAAGGGCGGCCATGGAAGCGTCGAGGCCGCTGCCGCACTTGGAGCACACGTGCTCTCCGTGGATCTGGGCCACCGACATGCCCCAGTCCGATCGGTCGAAGTACACGGCGTACTCGCGCAAGAAGGGCATGCCCAAAATGACCAGCGCACCCGACGTTGTGCGCTCATCCATAGAGGAGAGCATTGGGACACACCGGATGCCAACTTCATAGTCACGAATCGAGGCATCGAGGTGGCTGTTCTTGATCTTGCGATCGCCCTTGCCGTCCGTCTCGTCCATGCTCGCCGCCGAGATGTCCACGTCCATCTCGCCCATGTACACTCGCGGGGTGAGGACGAGGTCCACACCGCCGACCCGCAGCTCGAGGTTGGGCAGCGCATTGTAGTGGGGGCCCGAGCACTCCTTCTGGTCCTGCAGCGTCAGGAGGCAGTCGGCCTCGGAGCAGCCCATCTCGATGGCGGTGTAGAGGCTATGGACCACGCTCTTGGGGAACGTCAGCAAGGTGGTGCCCGAGTCGATGATCGCCGCGCACTTGGAGTGCTCGGAGCACTCGGAGGATGAGGGCTGGCCGTGCACGCCCACGTGATCGAGCGGGGCGCCCCACACGTGCTGACCAACGGTATCGAGCTTCTTGTAGTCGCCGCCCACCTCGAGCTTCGAGTTCATTTCGAGCCGGCCGCCAACGCCGCTCCCCGACAGTTTCGTGTCGCCCAGGCACAGCGTGAAGCCTTCGATATTCATGTCCTCGAGAAAGGCATCGCCCCCGAGATCGTTGGTCTTGCACTTGCCCATGCCCATGATACCGTCGTACGGCGCGACTTTGAAGCCCTCGAGGCTCTCTTGTTCGATGAGCTCGACGCTCACCAACGCGCCATCGTGAAGCTGCGCATTCGACGAAGCGCTGCCAAAGAAGGTGACCTTGTTTGATACGGGGTGGCTGGCTCTATCGTCGCCCATTGTCGTCGCCTCTCGGCACTCGATCCATCACGTCACGTACACTGACTACTCTCTCATCTGGCATAGCCGCGCATCTATGCTATCCGAAAAGCTTGTTGGCGCCCATGGCGGCGGTGGCGGCACGGACACTGGATGAGGACCCGGACGCTGTCCACCCATGCTGTGCAAGGGTGGTGTCCAGTTACCCCAACCATACACAGGCCTGAAGCGTGGATCCATGTACATGCCACTGTATGATGACAGCACAGTTCTATGCAAGTCAAGGAGCTGCCTGTTGAAGTGCTCCGGAACTTGGTTGTAATGGCGAGTTCTAGTGTACCTCGGGAGCTTCTCTGCGGGGATGGAGCGCAACGAGTAATAGATGCCAACACCGCCGAAGGCACTCTTTACGCGCACAACGCATTGGAAATTGTCTTGAACAGCGTACCAGAAACGTGGCGACGTGAGGTGTCGGCCTCGCTCGAATGCCGGCTGAGCGTCGAGAACTGCCGAGGCTCGATCGTATGGCACGTACCGTGGAACAGGAACCTCGCTGTTGCGGTAGACAGAAAGCGCAAAGACTGCAGACGCCTTGCGCTCGACGCCGAGCGCAAATGCTTGCAGCAGGGCTTAGACTGTCAGTTCGACCCAATCCATGTCAACGACAATGAGCACGCGCCAAGTCGCGTGGCTTCGTAGCGCATTGTCAAAAGCGCGCTGCTGAGCGCTGCCAGGAGTGCAACGCGCGCCGCACAGTTTCGATGCTTTGCTGATCGGCACAGCGAGAGCGAACTGTTAGCAAAGTTGCGAAGCATCTCACCATGCAGCGTGTCAGGATGTGCTGCGCCAAACTTCGTCAGTATAAGCTGGGTTCCATCCGTGCTGTCGTTTTCCACATAGAAGATCCAGAACCGGCGAAATTGGCGTCCAATGGAAACGAGCTCACCCAACGATTTGTCGAGGTAAACAGCGCCATTGTGAACCACGAATGAGAAGGCGACATCGTACTCCGCGGCAATAGGTTCCGCATGAACTGCTCGCACATCCAGGCATGCGTCCATGCATATGCTCTTAGGACATGGTTCACCAGCGCCTGAAGCTCTGTCGTAGCACAGCGATTCTTCCTGTGCGAGCGACAAATTGATGGCGTATGGCTGTAGGATCATGCACTGAGGACGGCCAGCTGGTGCAGTTCACAAATAGGGTAGACGAGCGCGTGTTTCGGCAGAAGCCACCTGGAGCACGCTTGGGCCCTTGCACACGCTCGCGGTGTGTGCGCACGGAGCGGTTGCCGGTAGTCGAGGAGCGAAGGTGACGAAACCGCGCTTCGGGTGAGTTCTGGACCGTTTCTGCCTTCGCGTTACGATCGATTTCACACTTGTTCAACAATCTCTTGCGTCTCAAACACAATCACAACTATCCTATCGGGTTTGCAAGTGCTCGCTCTTTCGTTTTGGGAAACCCGAGCACAATTTTCTCTATTGGATCGGTCGAGAATGGGTGGATGTCAGTCCAAGAAGAGCGTCGACGCCATCGCAACCAAAGCAGTCACCATCAATGTCAATCGCCCTGAGGTAATGTCTCCGACGCCACGGGTCCTGTCCCCCAACAGCTCCGCCGATGGAAGCCCGATGAGCATCAACTCCGAGGAAGCGAGGATGGCGGCGCTTTCCATCATCGTTCAGAACGCGTCGTTGGCCCTGACCAAAGTGGCAAGGGGCTTCCTGGCGAGGCAGCGCGTCGACCACCTGCGCCGTGCTTGCTCCTCGTACCGCGTCAACATGAAGGCCGAAACTTTTGGCCACTGCTTCTGTGGCTGGGTGCGTTCGGCACACCCAGCGGCAGCGCTCGCACCAAGATGCGAGCGTATCGAAGCCAAGAAGGTGAAGTCCCCTGAACTTCGAGCAAAATTCTTCCAGCGTGAGCTCGCCTCCTGCACTCGCTACGAGGTCGACTTGGTCGCTGCGACCGTCGGCCAATGCAAGTGCGGTCGCGCGCGTGCCGAGCACTCAGCCGCCGCCCTCGTCAAAAGTGATGACAAGGGTAAGAGCAACGAGGTCGTCGACGCGGAGAAGCTGCGTGCCACATTTGTTCAGCGCGAAAAGACAACGTGCGAAATGTTTGTCGTCAATATGACGACCGGGCGCTTCGGCGAGTGCATGTGCGGTAAGCTGCGCGCCGACCACACAGCAGCCGCTCTGGCAGCGGGAGAGGCAAAGTCTTCCGCTGCGCATCCCACGGAACTCGTAATGTCGCCGGAGCTGCGCAAGAAATTTCTGCAGAAGCAGACCGTCGAGTGCAAACATTTCGTCGTCAGCATGAATGCGAGCCGCTTCGGCGAGTGCAAGTGTGGCAAGTTGCGGGCTGAGCACAGTGCACTGGCCGTCTCATCAAAGGTCAAGTCGTCCAACGCAACCATCGACTCGGATGCGCTGCATCGCAAGTTCACGCAGTGTGAACTCGTCGAGTGTGAGCAGTACGTGTTAGATATGCTCACTCCAGGTGTGCCCTTCGGCCAGTGCCTCTGCGGAGAGCCCAAGCGCAAGCACTCAGCCGAGGCGTTGCAGCCGCGCCGTCGGAGCGCAAAGGAGGATTCTCCGCCAGAAGCCCCGATAGTTACAGCCACCGAGCCGCAGCCGACTGGCGAAGAAAAGCCGCCGCCGAGTGGCAAGGAGATGAATGACTCAGTCATCCATGTCTAATCTCTTGCGATCGCGAGGACGTCAGCTCAGCTCACGCTGCATGCAGTCGACTGCATGCGCGGGCTGCTGCCGTGAAGCGGTGAAGCGCTGCGGGCTGACACACCCTGGAGCAGCGAAAGCAGCCTCTGAGTCATGTCGATCCGAGGTGCCGTGGCCTGTGTGTGATGGGATGGTGGCAGTCGCTTGGGCTCGCGCTGTGCGTACTGGTTGGTGTGGGATGGGAGAGACGAGACTGGCAGCGCAATACACCGGACCCGCGCAGCGGCCAGCGGTCAGCGCTGTAACGGCTCGCACGGGCCGCGTCCGGTCGTGTACACGCAGCACCGAACCGAACCGCTGTCGATTGTTACTGGAGAAGTTTATTAATACTATCCGGCGTAGCTGTCACGTTTCATAATTCCGTTCCGCTTTGTACGGTATAATGGCGGTCGTGCGCGTGGAGAACGCGCGAGAACGAAATCGGAATGCTCGGGATGCTCCTTCTCCGACTCCGTTCGGATCGTTGGCATGTGAACTACGGATGTTTTCACTATTGGACTTCAAATGGACATGCGAACATGGTGATGCAACAACGACTTGAACCGATGAGCTGAGACGGCGCTGCCACGCTCCGTCTGGAGCGGTCGATGGAGCGGGCGCGGACTTCGTTGGCTCAGGTCATGGTTTGTCGGGGAAACGGGCAGCTCTTCCCGAACGAGCGCATGCGCGCTTCCGCCCATTGGTCGGGGAAACGGGCAGCTCCTCCCGAACGAGCGCATACGCGCTTCCGCATTGGGCGACGACAGCACATGTTTCTCGCGTCGATACGAGAGCAGATCGGCCATCCCGCCGAACAGGTCGATGAAGACGGAACGTGAGATGGTCATCGCCACGGCCGGTGAGGTGGCGGTGATGGTGGCGGTACGCTTGCCTTCAGGGATGAGCGCAACCTCACCAAAGGTGTCGCCGCGCTTGAGCTCCGGCACCAGCACCACGGCAAAGCCGTCGATCGCGCGCTTAGTCACGTGCACCGTACCATACATTAGGATGAAAAAGTGCTCGGCCGCATCGCCCTCGACGATTAGGTCTTCGCCCGTATCGAAGGAGCGCTCGACCACCGCGTCGAGAAACTTGGACTGCTCGCGCGGCGTGAGCAGCGCGTAGATCTGCACGTGCTCGAGCAGCTGCATCATGTCCATCAGCGCCTCGTCCCGACGTGGGTGATGGATGCCTACCAGCGCCGCATACCCGCGCACCACGACTGGGTCATATGAGGTGAAGCGCACGTCCCTGACGCGCCCCTTGGTCAGCTCGGCTTTCATTTGGTCGCAGCAGAGCAGGTTGACTCCCTTGGCCTCGCACATGCACATCAGGCGCGCCGCCAGGTTGACGCACGGCCCCATCACGCCATACTCGCACCTGCGGCCGGGCACCCCCACTAAGCCGCAGAAGGCCTCCCCCGAGGTGATGCCAATGTCGATCGAGAGGCCCGTCGCGCTCAGAGCCTCGTGGAGCGCCTGCGCGGTGCGTAGCCCACGATGCGGGTTGTCCTCGAAGGTGGCCTGCGTCTGCCCAAACGTCCAGATCAGCACGACACCCTTGTCATCATAGATGAACTGTCGGAGCAGTGCGCCGCTCTGCGAGATAGGCTCGAGACACGTGGCAAGGCAGGACTGGACATCACGTAGTCCCGAGCTCCCATTCTCGAGCGCGGCGTCGAGCCCACGCACGCGCCCGAAGCCGACCACCACGACACGTCGCTCGGCGATCTCGCTCAGCAGCTCGAGGTCGACGTCCGCCTCGATCACCTCGCGCGCCGTCTCGTGTACATAAGCCTCGAGCGAAGCTTGGAGAATTGGGCGGTGATGCTCTCGAGAAGCGGAAGGCCTCCGAGCCCTTCGGGGGGGGTCTGGAACGGGGTATTGGCATTGCGGGCATCTGGCGGCACGATTCAGCCAACCTTCGATGCAGTACGGGTGATACACGTGTGCACAGTCGAGAGCCCGCCCCCCAGTTGCTTCCGTGACCTCGTCAAAGCAGATGACACACACAACCCCATCGGAGGCATTCCGCTTCTCGAGAGCATCCTCGAACAGCAAGGCGTCGTTGCCCTCTGCCACCGGCTCCGCGCGGACGACGGCGCACGCAACGAGGCGCATCGGCATCCCCACCATGCTCGGGCTACGCTTGCTCCCCTTGGTCCCATTGCTCGCCGTGCTGCCGAGGCTGACGGTGGACGCACTGGGCGTGGCGGCCTCGCACGGATCACCCTGGCATGCGTGACTGACCAGAGCCCAGGCCTCAGGGGAGACGATCGTCTCGCCGAGCTTTGCGAGCGCCTCAGCCTCGACCACCTGCCGCATCGGGTCGCCCGCGATCAGGAACTCCCATCGGTCGTTGTGCCCCACGCGAAAACCCGAGGTCTTCCCAGCGCCAACGCCCGAGTGTCTGAGAGGACGTAAGAGGACGCAAGCCGCGAAGCGCGAGGCGTCAGAGTCAAGGATAAGAAGAGGGGGTTGCTAGGTGGCCACGCGATGCCGGGTGGGCCAGGGCGGGGAGCAGGGAGAGAGCCAAGGTAGGAGAGGAGCTCGGGGGAGGCGGGGAGGGGGGAGGCGGCGACGGCGCGCACATGGAAAGGTGTTCGTTCGCCTCGGGGATGAGGTACGAGCTGCACTTCTGGTGGAGCTCAAGGGCGCAACGGCACGCAGCGAGCGTCGCGAGTGCCAGAGTGCCCTCGGCCTCCGCGCCGCAGGGCAGCGACCACGCGCAAAAGAGCGCGTCGCCCACGAAGCGCAGCACGTCGCCGTCGTACTTCGAGACCACATCAATCAGCTCGCCGAAATAAGTGTTGATGTGCCGCTGCAGCATGTCAATGTCGAGCTTCGTGCACAGCGCGGTGAAGCCGCTGATGTCGACAATGAGGAGGGCGCTCTCGAAGTCGAAGGCGCCGGGCGCGACGAGCTCGTCGGGGTGGTGCCGCTCGAGCTCCCAGTGCGCGAGCAACGGCGAGAACGCCGCCACCTGCGAAAACTTGCGGTCAAACGTCTTGATCGAGCTCGACCGGCGCGCGTTCATCAGGCCCGTGAGCTTGGCGGTGGTGCCGAGCGGGAATGGAGCAGCGTCAGTGGAGTTGCTTGGCGCTGCAGCCGAGGCTGCCATCGACGGCTGCACTTTCGATGGTGGCGGCGCCGCGCTGGCGGCGGCGGTGGTGGAGGATCCGAGCGCGGCGGATGGCTCGAGCGTCACGCGCGGACGATTGAGCTTGCGATACAGCCAATACGCTGCGGTCGCAGCCGCAAGCGTGCACGCCGCGCACATGTCCCATCGCCGCAGCATCGGTTTCTCTTGCTGGAGGGGGAATAGTTGCAGGGATTAGTGGCACGGTTTGCGCGATGACGCCGCGGTCGAGCTTCGTCAAATGTTGCGAAAAAAAAGATAAACTCTCCGATCGATTTCGTCAACTTTGGTGCGAAGGCCGCGCTCATGCGCATTCGAAACATCACGAAGCGCGCGGCGGGCGGGCGGGCGGCGCCAACGGCGGCACAGCGAGTGGAAGTTCTTGACCGAGGTCCTCCTTAAATTCATCCTCGTTGCTGTAGATGAGATGCCTCGTTGGTGTCGGCGCTGATTGGCCTGGTTTGTCGGTACCGATCGTCATAATTTTGACCGCCTCCCAGCGCGGGAAGCGGTCGTCATGCTGCCGGAGGGCCGAGGTTGTGGGAGGCGACCAAACAAACTCATCGTCGCGGATGAGGTTCCATTCAATGCCGGTCTCAGTGACCCGGCAGGTGATCTGGCGCTCCTCCTCTGGCCCTTCGCTCACCTCGCTTGCCTGGTCGTTGATATCGAAGCCGTTGAGGGAGTCAGCACGCGTGCTCTGCTCGTCGCGGCTATTTGAACCGCCCCCGCTGTCGCCCTTGACACCCTCCGGGCGGATTTCGCTGCCCTCGACATCGTCGGCCGTCTCGCCAACATCGAGGCGCACATTGTACACACGCCGATCGCCGTGCCGCCCTCCCGCGCGCACCGTCTCCACGACGCCTGTGAACCAGCCTTCGTCGTCAAAGTCGACCTCGACACGATCTCCGATGTTAAAGTGTGGCTGTCCACTGTGTTGGCCGCTGCCGCCGCTCACAATGCCACCATTGCTGGCGCAGAGCCAGACGGGAGCGCGCGTGGCCTCGGCGGCGGCAGGCTCCTCTTGGGGTGAATCACGTGGTGATCGAGCCCACTGATTGTGCAAAGAAGAGAACTCTGAAATGCGCCGCGGCGGGAGCGGGCGTGTGTCGCCGTGGTCGGTGTTGGGGTCGGGCGCGCTGGGCTCTGTGGTCGCCAGACCAAATGCGTCGGAGCCATACCGGCGTCTGGGTTCTGGGCTCTTCATGGGCGCCGTCGCGGGCACGGGCGCGCTCGCGGGCGCGCTCGAGGGAGCGCTTGCGGCCTGTTCGAGCTGGTCGAGTGCCAACGAAGACGAATCGATGCGCGGCAAGGCGCCACGCTTGAGCGTGCTGAAGCCGCCGCTGCTGAGAGGCAGGTCGCTGGGCCAGATGGCGGGCTCCGCGGTGTGCGGGCTCGTCAGGCTCGGTGGCTGGTCGCTGCCCGCCGACGACCGGTTCGACCACTTGCCCTCTGAGTCCGTATCGAGCAGTGCCATCCGTTCCTCGGTGTAACGCTCGCTGACCCCAGAGAGACGCTCCTCGCGCAGCGCGAGGCTGCGCCGCCGCCGATCCCTCTTGAGCTCACGCTTGCTCATGGATTTGCGCGCATGCTGCTTGGCCGCGGCAATCTCGGCGAGCGCCTCCGAGTGCTGGGAGGCCATCTCGGCGATCATGTTGCTTGGCAGTACGGTCGCCTTTGAGCGCTGGGCGAAGACGTTCTTGTAGTAGGTGGCGACATCGTCGCTCAGAGGCTGTTCGGGTATGGATTGGATGCTGTCCGCCGTGTCATCATCCTCGTACTCATCGAGGAGTGCCTCGTCTGCAATCCACAGCAGCTTCCCGTCGCGCCGCAACGACATGCCCAGCTGCCGAGCGGCGGCAAGCACCAAGGGCACTGGATTCTCAAATTCGGTGGTCTCGCCATTGAGTGTGAGGCTCCTGCGACGCTCGCTCGTGCCCATCTTTCCGTTCGCGTGGACGAGCTGCTCCATCAGCATCACCACCCCGACCTGTGTCTCCGCCGACGGATGGAGTACCGGTATCATCAGAAACTTGATGAGCAGCTGGGGATCGGAGATCGCTCGATGTGTGAATTCATAGGGGTCAGAACTCAGAAGACGCAAGACCGACGTGGCGGCATGGGCGGCGGACGTACATCAGGAGGACCAGAAATGCGACGAACCTCTCCGGAAACACACAACGCTGGAGCACTAGTAGCCGAGCACTCTAGCAGGCTATCTTGCTTTCATGGTCATTGGCAAGAACCATTCGCGCACCGTGAGCAGGCAGCTCGGCTCTTTCTGGCGGCTCCCTGCATTGATCCTGTTGATGGGGGCGACTCAATGCTTGATCTCGACGACCGGCATGAATGGGGTGGCACCACGCGTCTTCGGAGGAGCGGGCCGCTTGCAACAGAAGTAGCCGCTGACGAGCATCGCGCCGAGGATGACGCCGAAGATGATGGCGACGACCGAGCCCGCATTGAGCCCTTGAGCGGTCAGCGCCGCGATCGTCGGCGGCGAGAGCACCGAGGGCGCGGTGTACGGCTGGAGGGGCGGAAGGGGCGGCCGAGGCGGGGAGGGTGGCGGCTTGGGGGGGCTCGGCGGCGGCGAGGGCGGCCCGTATGTCGAGCTCGTTGTGCCTACGGTCGGCCAAGTTGTGGCGCTTGTGACGACGCCCGCGGCGTTGACGACCACGACACGGTTGTACGTGCGGCATGCCTCAAGGCCATTGGGCACCACGGCCGTGGGCAGCAGAAAGGCGCAGGAGGAGATCTCCGTCGCCCGGGCGAGCCCAAACGATGCGGCCAGCGCAGCCGTCCTCGAGTACGGCGAGTTGGGCGCGAGGGTGCCCGCAAGGGTCACATTGCGCGCTTGAGGAGTGCCCCGGAAAAGTGTGTATGTCGCGAGCGGGCTGTTGCTGGGCAGGTCGAGGGCGATAATGCGCTCGCCCACCTTGGTGTAGGTCAGGACCGAACCGATACGGTTGGCCGTCACGGTCACCGTGGTGGTGCCCTGGACCGTCACGGTCGGGATGTAGTTGTTGAAGTCGGCCGTGCCCAAGTGGACAGGCTCGCGGCAGCAATCTGTCCCCGCTACATAGAGTGCCGGCCACGTGTTATCGATTTGGAAGTCAGCGGCCGACCCGTCGGCCTGCATTTGAGTGGCGTAGGTCGGGGTGATTGTGCACGTGAAGTCGCGCACCCCGTTGCTCACAATGGTGCTGGTTGTGCAAGTACCTTCGTCGGCATCCCAGAGGACAGGGATCTCGGTGCCAGTGTAGTCCACACGGAACCTGTCATATGCCTGCTGCGTGACCCTGGTGACCAAGCCGCTCGTCAGCAGTGCCGACGCGAGGAGGAGCATGTGCCGCAGGCCAGGCAGTGCCTGCAATACTTCTTCCGTCCGTCATAGCCTCAGCTGTTAAGGAATCACGCCGGATAGAGCTGCACAAAGTCAGATTTGATGCGCGCTGTACCGGTAATGGAGTCTTTTTACCGGTGATTGCAAAGTTTGGCGATGCACGTCGTCGCAGACTCCTTCTCGCCGCAGCTCTCGCATGGCGGACCACAAAGAGATTGCCGCCACCGACGCCGTGTGCACGGCCCTCTTGTACGTGCCGCCACCTGCCACGCATCCAGCTCGCGTGCGACTCGCGCGCCAAACTTGCCATCATGGGCTGACGTAATGCTCACGTGTGATTCCCATGCCGCCCTGTACGTGCAGCGAACTCTTCGATGCCTTCCCGCGGCTCAAAGACCAGGTGATCGACCCGATGCGCGCGGCGGCGCTCAGGCCGGCCGCGGGGGAAGATGCCACCAATGCGCCGCCGCCGCCTACTGGTGAGGGCCCGCGCGGCGTGTTGCTGCTCCGCGGCCCTCTCAAGCAGCTGCAGGTGTTGGCGATGGTGACGAAGAACAGCAAAGCGAGCACGACCGCGGAGCGCTTCAAGCCTCTCGCGGCGCGCAGCAAATGGGTTCCGGAGGACGCGCTCAAAGCCGAGCTCGAGAGCGCGCAGGGTCTCGAGGGGCTTCCAGAGCGGCAGCGCAAGTGCAACGAAGCCAACCAGTTCGTGGTGGTGGTAGTGGTGGAGCTGTCGACGGGCGAGCTGACGTGCCAGCACAGCACCGCCACGGGCAGCTCTAAGGTGGAGGACCGCGGCCCGTGGGAGTACGTGCTCGAGCACGGCCGCAAGCGCACGGGCGAGCTGCCCTCATTTGGGTATAACGGCTCGATCAAGCCCCACCGCGTCTCCGCAGGTACGCCTTCAATCTCTCTGATTGCGCCTGATTGCGCCTGATTGCGTCTGATTGCGCCTGATAGCATCTCCGCAGGTACGCTTTCAATCCCTCTGCGTGCGCCCGATTGCGTCTGATAGCGCCTGATAGTCTCTGAGTGTCCCTGAGTGCCGTCACCAGATCGGCCGCTACCGGATCACATCCCGCGGCCCGACTACTACACGACGGGGCAGGCGGAAGCGGAGCGGCGGAGCGACGCACGCGAGACGCCCCCCGTCCTCAGCGAGAAGGCCATTCAGAAGATGCGCGCTGCGTGCAAGCTCGGGCGGGAGATCCTGGACGCCGCGCACCGAATCATTCGACCAGGCGTCACGACCGACGAGATCGACAGGGTGGTGCATGAGTACACGGTCGATCACGGCGCGTACCCGGCGCCGCTCCACTACTTCGACTTCCCCAAGAGCGTGTGCACGTCCGTGAACGAGGTCGTGTGCCACGGGATCCCCGACATGCGCGAGCTCGAGGAGGGCGACATCGTCAACGTGGACGTGTCGGCTATCCTCGACGGCTACCACTCGGACCTCAACGAGACGTTCGTGGTGGGCAGCGTCTCCTCGGCGAAAAAGGCCCTCGTCAAGGCGACGCACGACTCTCTCATGGCATGCATCAAGGAGTGCAAGCCCGGCGTCTTCTATCGCGACATGGGAGGCATCATCACCAAGTTCGTCAACGCCCAAGGCTTCCAGGTGGACAAGACTTACTGCGGGCACGGCATCGGCGCGTTCTTCCACTGCGCGCCCAACATCCCCCACTACGCGGGCAACAAAGCCAAGTTTGTCATGAAGCCCGGCCACTGCTTCACAATCGAGCCGATGATAAATATGGGCTCGTGGAAGGACACGCACTGGCCCGACGGCTGGACGGCGGTCACCAAGGACGGCTTGCCCTCGGCGCAGTTCGAGCACACGCTGCTCGTCAACGAGAGCGGCGTCGAAATCCTAACGGCGAGGCTCCCCACGTCGCCGCCCCTCTGGTGGGAGATCGATGAGGGCGCTGCCGCGAGCACCATGGTGGGAGGTCGACCGATAGCCGGCTTTCGCGACGGGGTGGCCTACGCGGCAAACGAGCCCGGCGGCGGCACGCCTCCTCCGCCGCCGCCAGCGCCGCCGCCGTCCGTGCCCCAGGCCGACGTTGACTAAAGGAGCCCCCCGCCCGCTCTGGCCGTCGCGCGCTGGCTTACGCGGCGAAACCCCTACGCGTTTCGAACTCAAAAAGTAGGTTCACACCTCGTGGAGTTCACGGATTAATTCACACCTCCTCCTCCGCGAAGGCCGAAGCGCGAACGCACCCTGTCCGTGTCCGTGACCGTCGTCCCGCATGAGCAAGGTCGGGCTCGTGACGGTGTGCCGCGCGTTTTGCACAGCCGCAAATCATCCGGCGTGCACATTCAATGCCCATGCACACACCGCTAAATACCTGCCTGCCCGCTAAATACCTGTCGTGAGCGCACCGCAGGAGTACTTCAAGGCGTGGAATGCTCACGACAAGGAGGCCATCAAGGCATTGCACGCTGAGGAGAGCACGCTGAAGGACTGGGACGCATCCCACGGGCCGACGAACGAGATTGTCGCCACTGGCATTGCAGGCATTTGGGCGGCCGTGCCGAAGATCCAAATTGATATCGTGTCCATCTTCGAGTGCGGTGCGGAACAATCGTGTGTCGCCCAGATCAAAGTTGTGGTGGATGAGTATACGAGCCTCAACGTATGCGATGTATTCACCTTCGACGGCGCCGGCAAGGTGGTGTCGATTGTCGCCTACAAGGCGTGATGGCACACTTGAATTCGCACGGCACGCGCCGCCCAAAAGCCAAATCGCTTACCATAACTTCGTCCGACGTCGATAATCTGTGTGACGCAGTCATGTCTCAAGCCCACAAGCGCGAGTCGTGCGCGGTGTGCGTGCGCAGAGACACAGACGAGGACTCACATGTAAAAAACACACGTGCTTAGCTGTAACGGCCTTATCAACATGGGCCCCCCCTTGTTCGCGGCACTGGGAAAGTGCACAACACGGGCACATACTCAGGGCTCACGTTCCGCTGCCAGTGTGGTCTCGTCGCAATGCTTGCCGCCGGTGCGCCACCGCTCATCGAGGTCGGCCAATGCGCACGAGAAGACAGGCTTGCCCAGTGCGCGATTGACACGGTTGTGCGCTTCACACAACCACACGCTGAGCTCTGCTCGAGAGCCTGCCTTTGGTGGGTTCTCCGCCATGCTCTCACGAAGATCGGCGGCGCAGTGGCTGCACGGATACAGTATGCCCAGTGCATGGACAAAGCCTACGGCCGCTTTGGACTCGTCTGCCGTCGGCTGATCAGGAAAGTAGGCAGCGAGCGTGTGTAGCAGCGTCCAGCTGTGTCGGCCGAGTTCGTCGCGATCTGGTGGGCACGGCCCGGCTCCCGAGGAGGTGGCAAGCACGGTTGCAACAGGTGCCGGCTTGCCAGTTTGCTCAAACATCTTGCGCATCGCGTCTGCCTTTGACGAGCACACGCGCTCGGCGCATGGAGGAGCCTTCGCGGCCATCAAAGTCAAAAGATGTTCAAGGCAACTCAAGAAAACTCAAGTTTCTGTAGACAGTTCACACAGTCGGCATCGATGGGAACACATCTCAAAATCTTCTGAGGTCCAGTTCACACCACGATTGTCAAAACATGGTCTTCGCGCTCTTTCTCGCGCTCGTCGCCCTCGCAGCGCCTCATGGCCGCCGCCTCTTCTCGCAGCCGGTGCCTCGACAGCAGCAACGCATGCCCATTACGATGGCAGCCGCCACCACTCCAAAAGGCAGCCGATGGTCGCCGCCTCCTCCTCCGGTGGACTTCATGATGCCAGCAGCAGCGGCCGCGCTGCCGGCAGCGAATCGCACCGCAGAGCTGATGCGCACACGCCAAGCGCTGCTCCAGCAGGTTGCATCCATCGATGTCATGCTCGCCAATGAACGCAACGCCCGCCGCGCTGAGCTCACCGCGCAGTACGAGCGCGCCCTCAAGGAGCTGGATGATGAGGTTCCACTCAGGTCCAGCATGCCTGCAGGGCCGCACGACTTGCACTCGCAGATCGCGCCGCACGTCGGTGAAATCGTCGATGAGATCCGGCGCGTGCCGCATCAGGACGTCGCGCACCAGGATATTGACATCGACGTGGTTCTCAACCACATCGACAGCGACGGTGACGGCGTGCTCACGCGTGCCGAGGTCCGAGCAGCGACGGCCGGCGCCGCCGTCGGGGCAGCAATTGGCGCCGTACCCGTGACCATTGTGGGCTGCCTCGCTGGCATCTTCTGCTACCTGGCCTGCCGCTGGCTGGTAGGGCGCTCGCGACGCGACTGGCTCAGCGGTGGGCGTTCTCCGCAACATGGGGCGATGGCCAAGGCGGGATCTGCGTCAGCAGCAGCCATCACAGGAGAATCGGCGGTTCGAAATCGCAAGAAGCAGTCCCTAGCGAGCGGCCGATGCGCGCCTACGGTTCCGACGAACTCGGCGGCGATTGCCTGCTAAATCTAATTCGCGTTCATGGGCTCCTTACGAACTTACTTCGACTTAGGAGAGGCGCATTGCCAGACGAGAGGCAGACTCGAGGTGGACGTTTAGTGGACGTGTTACGTTACCAACATATTTGGTACCAGGACAAGTAGTCTAGCGTTTTACGCTCAACCCTAGCTCAACCCGCCTCAAGATTAGCATTGGTACCCCGACCCTATGTGCCAGTCACTGGGCCGGTCATGACTGGTCTTATGGTCGACGCACCCGGGGCGGACGCGACACTGCACCGCGCCGACCTGGCACGGTACCTGGCACGTCTCCGATTCTGTACTCGTCTATGCCGTGCACCGAGTCGCACCCCCGACGGGTTCCCAGACTGGTGCAGTCCCTGCTACTGGCGCCGCGTGACGAAAATCAGACCGTCATCATGCTGCGATCAGTCTCTGACTGTGCCGCACAGACGCGCTTGGCGTCCTTGCTCGAATCGATGCGACCGCGCAGGGCCTCGTCGGCGCGAATCGCGGCGTCAGCCTCGTCGAAGATGGCATCGGCCTCGTCCTGGCTGGTGCACGTGAGTGACTCGTGGAGGCGCACGAAAGCCTGCTCTTGGGCGAAGACGAGCTGCGCCACGTCATCGAGGAAGACGTCGCGCTTGGCCTCCTCGAGTTCGCGCCGCTGCTCGTAGACTTCTTCATTCTGCTGGCGCAGCTGTCGCTCGAATGCCTTGCGCTTCTCGGCGTGGCGAGTGTGGGACTGCTTCTCCAAGTCTGCGATGAGTTGGTTGGAGCGGTTGATGTGATCGACGCGCGCGCGCAGCACGGCCACGCCCGCGGCCGCGTCCTGGTGCGCACTCTCACACAAAACGATGTCGTGCGACACGCTGCGGAGCTCTGCCTGCAGCTCGGCGACGCGCTGCTCGGCCTCCTGCACGCGGAGCGTCACCGACTGCAGCCGGCTGCTCTGCTGGTGGAAGCCATCCTGCAGCTGGTGGTGCAGGGTGACGAGCGGCGCGATGCTGAGGGCGGACATCCGAAGCCTCTTGGCTGGTCCCTGTGCTCATGCGAGAACGCATGCATGCAAAAAAAAGTTGTCGCAACTTGATCGAACACATGTGAAGCGTGAGCGTTTTCGGTCTTCGCGTTTTCCAGAACATACGTCACAGCACTACCATTCAGTTCAGTTCAGTTCAGTTCAGTTCATGGAGTAACTGAACTGAACTGAACACAGCACTAAGTCAACCATCGAATCACGAATGTCTACAGACCCCACCCACGCTCCGCATGAGCTGCCTCCATGCGTAGGAAGGCGACCGCGCTTGCGAGGCGGGTGAGCGTGCGCTGGAAGCTCGGCCGGTCGCCCACCTCGGCTTGCGCGTGCTCGGCGAGGAGCCGCTGCGCGTGCTCCTGTGCAAGCCAGCGCTCAGCGCTCAGGCAGCGCGCTGTCAGCTGCCAGAAGCTCGCACTCACCTGTGCGCCGAGCGCGTCCGTTGCGTCGGGTGCGGTGCGGCGGGCCTCGGCTGTGAGGGCCGCATGCAGCGCGTCGGTTGCATCCTCATGGAGAGTCTCGAGCGAGGGCTCGAGGCGCGCCTGCAGGATGAGGCAGCGCAGCTGGAGCGCGTGCTCGAGCTGCGCAGCCGTCGGCCCGCCGCCGGCGCCGCTACCCACGGCGAGCGCCGCCTTGACGACGCCGACGGCACCGCCGCTCGCCCAACGCTCATGTAGCTGGACGATGGTCTGGAGGGCTTGGCGTGCGGCGGGCAGGTCCGAGGGCTGGCTGAGCCCGGCGGCGAGCAGCCCCATCACGCTACTGAGCCGTACCTCGTCTGCCATCAGAGCCTTCCACTGCGACGAGAGGAGCGCGGACGCGACCCGCATGAGCTGCTCGCGCCGCGGAGGGGAGAGGCGCATGTCTTCAGGCACGCTGGCTGAGGGCGCGAGGAGAGCGCCGAGTCGCTCCGGACCGCATGCATCGAGGATGGTGCCCACGGTACGCGCACTCGCAGCGGGCGCGGCGCGCAGTCGGGCGGCTGCATGCACGAGCTCTAGAGAAGCTTCGAGGACCGCCTCGGACTGCGCTTTGGCCGCCCGACTACTGCCGCCACCGCCGCCACCGCCGCCACCGCCGAGCACGAGTCCCATAGACTGGAGCGCGCCTTGGAGGGCCCAGTGCGCCGCGTCGGCGCCTCCCCAACCGCCGCTCACTGCGGCCGTCAGGGCATGCACGAGCCAGAGCGTTGCGGCGAGCGCAATGAGCGGCGGCGGCCGGAGCCCGTGCAGGGTGCCGAGCAGCCGTTGGAGCACCAGGTGGAGCTCCGAGGCGGCCATGGCGCCGTCGAGTGCGTCGCGCACCTCGCGCGGTGCGTCGCGCATCGACGTTACGATCGCGCAGACGCACGCGAGAGGGGGCCCGAGTGCATGATTGATCTGTCCGTTGATGGCGTCCGCGACGGCCGGTGGGAGTGCGGGATGGCCGCCCCGCTCGGGCAGGCTGGGTAGCTGGACGACACCAACGCCTCCCATTGCATTCACTGCCCCCATCAACACGGCCGACGGCGGCGGCGAGACTGGTACGGGCGGCAGCGGCGGCGCGCGCAGCGGTGCCACGATCGACTCGATCATCTCCCGGAGCGCCGTCTGCTGCGGCGCTCCGAGGAAGCTCCCGAGGTACACGGAGGCACTCAGCCCACGCGGTGGCATGAGCAGCGCCGACGTGACCGCCGCAAAGAGTGTGGGCCAGCAGCTCTGGGGAATGTTGGCGGCAACGGCGTGGGCACCCACGTTGCCGCCGCCGAGGCTCGCAAGTCGGTGCAAGCCGCCCGCGCGGTGCACCGCCTCGGGCCACCGGCGAGACGCAATCTCCAGGAGGAGCGAGGCGGCGGGGCGGCACACGACGCCACCGCCCGCACCGCGCGAAAGCAACGCGGTAGTACGACCGAGCAGCGCAGTCACCCCGCGAGCGAGGGCCTGCTCGATGGCCTCCTGCTCCGAGGGCGCGCGCGCGGCCCCGGCGCTGCCTACCGGCTCGCCAAGCGCCGCGCCCAGCACGGCGCACAGCTCAGACAAGGGGTAGAGGAGAGAAAGCTCCACGTGGCATGCCTCCGGCGAGCGCGCCGTGTCGGGCGCGGGTCCCTCGAGAGGCTGGAGGAGCATTTGGCACACGGCGGCAATGGGCAGGCTGCTGAGCGGGTCGGCGCTCGCCGCGGTCGCCGCGGGCAGCGCCGCCGCTAGCAGCCCCGCCAGCGTGCCCACGTCGAGCGCCACGTGGTACCTCGACGGGCACGAATCCGTGGGACGCGCCGTGCTGAGCGCACCGGGCAGTTGCGCGAGGAGCATGGTGAGCACCTCGGAGAGGAAGGTGAGGACGGCGGCGCCGTGGAAGGAGGCCATGCGGCAGAGGAGCAGCCGCACATCGCTCACGAAGCCCTCGAGGCCCTCCTCCGCCTCCTCGCCCTCCCGGCGTCGGTGGAAGCCGCCCACCGCCGACGCGCCGCCATCGGCCCCCTCGGCGTCGTCATCCCCACTGCTGCCACCCGCCAGCGCTCGCACGGCAAGCGCCGCAAGAGCGAGCGCGTGCGCGCCGCCATCGGCCTCCTCCGCCGCCCTGGCCGACGCCGCATCCGCCGTCTCGAGCGCCTCCTCTGCGAACGCATTGGCAGCGGGAGCGGAGCGGCTGAGCAGCAGCCACTCAACGAGGGCGCGAGCGCACGGCAGCAGCGCCTCGGCCAGCTGACTCGGCACACGGTGCAAGCCGCCCTCGTGAGCACTCTCGAGCGCCTCCTGCGCAAGCGCCCTGTCGAGCACCGCCTCCGAAAGCGCCACGCATCGACGAAGCTGCGTCGGCGACGCGCGCAGCGAGTGCGTCCACAAGGCCGCCAGCAGGGGCTGTACGGCCGCGGGCATGGCGAGGTGCGGACCGAGGAGCCAGCCGTACAGAGGCTCGCACGCGTAGCACAGGGCATTCTCGAGGTCGTCGAGCGCGTCCTCGTCAAGACCAAACGGCGGCATCGGCGCACTCGCCAGCTGCTGAACACTTGCGACGAGCGGCGGCACAAGCGGCGCGAGCAGCGCCGCGCACTGCGGGTCTTTGAGCTCACAAAGCTCAGAGACGACGCCGAGCGCGGCGATCGCCGCTTGCGCGTCGCGCGCCGGTGCGCGCGGTACGAGGTGCACCGCCACCGCCCGAAGCAGCAGAGGCGCCGAGCGTACTTCCGCCTCGGTGAACGCGCGTGCGCCCGTCGATGCGCCGTCGCGCACTCGGCCAAAGCTCAGAAGCGCTCGGCTCGCGTCCAGGCACGGCGTCGCGCCGGGCGTGCCGGCACTGGCCGCCTCGCTGTGGAGCGCTTCCGTGAGGGCCGCGTGCGCGTCGGGCAAGAAGGCGAGCAGCGCCTCCTGCCGCGTCGCCTGCACGCTTGGCCTCTCGCCGGGACGAGCGCCAAACTCGTCCACCACCGCGGACAGCAGCCGAGCGCCCAGGCTGCGCGTTGGGCCCGGCTGCCGAAGGAGCGCGAGCATCTCGTGCAGCAGCGTGGGCTCCTCCGCGGGCCACGCCACGCGCGCCAGCTGCGCCAGCAGCAGCTCGCCCTTGCTGCGTGACGACACGGGAACCGACGCAGCCGCCGGCCCGAGCAGCAGCGCCTGCAGGGAGGCCTTGAGGTGCAAGCGCTCGTCGGCTGCGATCGAAGGGCCGCCCGCGTCCGCGAGCGATGAACTGATGCAAGAGAGCGCAAACCACAATAGCAGCTCGTCCTGCGTCGAGCTGCCGCCGCCGCCGATCACGCCACGCCACACGGCCCGGAGCTCGGGAGTCGACGCCGCGCGCTCGCGCTCGCGGTGCAGCACTGCCTGCAGCTCGCGCCGCCGTGGCTCGGCCGTCGAAGGCGCGTGGAGCTCGTGCATCGCCTGCTGCACAAGCGCGACGATAGGATCAGGAGCCTGCATCGTCGCCAAGGAGCGCGCGGTCGGTGTGATCTATGAATGAGTGTGAATGTAAAGTTCTTCGCCCCCACTCCGTTGCATCTGCCGGCAGGAAGCTGGAGGTACCGTTCGTGGCTGTTCGTCAAGGCGCCCAAGACGGCTCTAAACGGTAAAAAGGCACCGGGGGAGCCGGTAAAAAGGCACCGGGGTGAGCCGGGACACACACCCCCGGTACAGTGCGTCCGTGCGTCCGCGTGTCCTACCCGGTATGTGTGTCCCGGCTCCCCCCGGTCTTTTTACTGTACCGGCAGTAGCCCAGCGTCAGTGGCGCTCGCTCGGCGCCCGTTCCATGCTCGACGCGCGGTCC
>ENA-UOXP01001037-UOXP01001037.1-mixed-culture-metagenome-genome-assembly--contig:-NODE-1037-length-20867-cov-6.463771_pt1 | contig 20867 bp, 18 predicted proteins | sample MGYA00238161_ERZ761639 | MGnify/ENA primary metagenome ERZ761639 (study PRJEB28913, sample SAMN08776760) | mixed culture metagenome | isolation source: Freshwater growth medium | place: USA...
ATCGTCGTTTCCTTCAACGTTAACACCTGTGCAGGAATTCACTGGGTCAATACAGGTTCGCAGCCATCGCAACTCACCTCTCGGTCAATGAACCCTCATTTCCATTCACCCCAGGCGATCCACTTGACGGCGCTGCTGAACCCTGGTGGTTCTGGCACTGCGGGGACCGCGCGCAGCCTGCGCATCGACCCGAAGAAGAAAGGTCTTTGAACATGCAGCGTGAATACGACGTGATCGTTGCGGGCGCCGGAATAGTGGGCGCCGCCATTGCATACGGCCTGGCCGGGTACGACAAGCGGGTCTTGATGCTCGATGGGGCCGACACGGACTACCGGGCGGCAAAGGCCAACTTCGGCTTGGTCTGGGTCCACGGAAAGGGTTACCGCTACCCCGAGTACCACCGGCTGTCGGCGGCGGCTGATGCATGGCCAGAGTTTGCTGCGGGACTGGAGGCAGAGACGGGAATTTCACTTGACTACCAAACCGGCGCCGGTCTGAAGTTCTGCCTGAGCGACGACGAGTTGTCTGCTCGCGCCAAGATGCTGGATGCTTGGGAAGCTGAGACGCCAGAACTGGCACCCTCCGTGCGGATTCTTGATCGCAGCGAACTGGCGCATCGTTACCCCACCATGCGACTCGGCCCTGCCGTCGTGGGCGCGAGCCTGGGGGAGCAGGACGGTCAGGCGAACCCGCTTCGACTCCTGGCTGCGCTCCAAGCCGCCTTCCAGCGCCGAGGCGGCATGGTGCGCAACGGGCACCCGGTGACCTCGATCAAGCCCTTGGCAGGCGGCGGCTTTGAGGTGAAGACAAGTGAGCAAACGGCCCATGCCGAACGTGTCGTGATCGCTGCCGGCCTTGGGTCGGTGGCGCTCGGGAGAATGATCGGACTGGACGTCCCCTTGCATCCGGAGCGAGGACAGATCCTCGTGACCGAGCGCCTGGCGCCTGTCCTGCCTGTGCCCGCAAGCGGGCTGCGTCAAACCGGCGAGGGCACAGTGATGATCGGCGTGACTCAGGAGGACGTGGGATATGACTTGAGCACCACTTCCGCCGCAGCTGTGAAGATGACCCGAAAGGCACTTCGCATCCTTCCGGAACTGGGCAAAGCGCGGCTGGTGCGCCAATGGTCCTGCCTGCGAGTGATGACGCCGGATGGGTACCCCGTCTATGCCAGCTCCCCGGTGTACCCAGGCGCGGAGATCGCAACCTGTCACTCAGGGGTGACGCTCGCTTCATTCCACGCTGGCCCTTACGCGCAGGCATTGGCCTGCGGCCGTCATCTCCAGACTCTCAATGCCTTTCCTCTCGAGCGATTCAATGTTTCGAAAAATCAGTCCCCCCAGCTCACCACCGCTCACGCTCACCATTGATGGGAAGTCGGTCACTGCCGAGCGCGGTGAAACGGTGGCATCCGTGATGATGCGTCAGGCGAACCCCAGCTGCCGCCACACGCCCGTTCACGGCAGTTCGCGTGCACCGTTTTGCATGATGGGCGTGTGCTTCGACTGCCTGGCAATCGTCGATGGTGCGTCGTCAACCCAGACCTGCCTGGTCCCGGTCGCCGAAGGCATGTGCGTTGAGCGTCAACTCGGCCGGCCGAAGGTGGCGTCATGAGATCCTTTGATGCGGTAGTAGTAGGTGCGGGTCCGGCCGGTATGAGCGCAGCGATTGGGCTGCGGGCTCATGGCCTGTCCGTTCTGGTCGTCGACGAGCAGCCAGCGCCTGGCGGGCAGATCTGGCGTGCGGTGGAGGCGGTGGCACCGACCACAACTGGCGCACTGTTGGGCGAGGAGTACCTTGCCGGTGCTGATCTCGCTTCGCGCTTTCGATCCTGTGGTGCCAGCTATGAGCCTGAAACCAGGGTTTGGCAGGTCGAGTCCGGATGGAAGGTCTACATGACCCGCAGGGGTCAGGCGGAATCGGTGGAAACCGGCCATGTGATCTTGACCATGGGCGCGCAGGAGCGACCCGCGCCATTCCCGGGCTGGACTTTGCCTGGTGTCATGACCGTCGGATCGGCCCAGATTTTGCTCAAGACATCGCGACAAATCCCCTCGGAGCCCGTATGGGTCGTTGGCAGCGGGCCTCTACCCCTGCTTTACATGGCTCAATTGATCCGAGCTGGCGGCAAGATCGCCGGGTGGTTGGATACGTCGCCCGCTGGCGGCTGGCGCCGTGCGTTGCCCTGGATCGGTGCGGCCATGGCCAGCTCCAAGGACCTCCTCAAGGGGTTGGCCTGGATGCGAGAAATTCAAGCCGCCGGAGTCAAGCGCGTGCGCGGTGTCACGGCTGTCCGCGCCCTGGGCCAGGATCGTCTGCAGGAGATTGAATACATCCAGGCCAATGGCACGACTATGCGCGTACCGGCTAGCTTGCTTCTGTCCCATGAAGGCGTCGTGCCTTCGATTCACATGACGCAAGCGCTCGGGTGTGCCCACGAGTGGAGTTCGCAGCAGGCGTGTCTGGCGCCGGTTCTCGACGAATGGGGACAAACCGACAAGCCAGGCATTTACGTGGCAGGCGACGGCGCTGGGATTGGCGGCGCCTATGCAGCCTGCGTACGTGGGGAGCTGGTGGCACTTGGAGTGGCTCAGCGAACTGGCCACCTGTCGAGCGAGGCAGCGTCGGTGCAAGCGGTACCTCTTCGCGAAAAACTGAAGAAGTTGTTGCGGCTGCGCCCCATGCTGGACGCCCTGTACCCGCCGCGCGCAAGCATCGCCACGCCAACCGACGACACCATCGTCTGTCGGTGCGAGGAACTGACGGCCGGCGACATCCGCAAAGCCGCTGCCATCGGTCAGCCCGGTCCGAACCAGCTTAAGGCATATACCCGTGCGGGCATGGGACCCTGCCAAGGGCGCCAATGCGGCTACACCATCGCGCACATCCTTGCCCAGGAGCAAGGCCGAACGGTCGCCGAGGTGGGGTTTTATCGCATCCGGCCGCCGCTCAAGCCGGTGACGCTGGCGGAGCTGGCAACGTTGAACATCGACGAGCAATAGGCATGAACACGACAAACCACGGGGTCATTTCAGTGAAAGCCTGCTGCACAGGCCCAAGGCTTCAGGGCTGATAACTAGACAAGAGGGGCTTGTCCCTCACCATTCGTAAAGGAAAAATTTATGCGACTGAATATCTCGACCATTGGACGTAAGAACATCTTGCTGGCACTGTGCTTTGCTGGGGCGCTCCAGACGGCACACGCGGCGTACCCTGAAAAGCCCGTCCGATGGATCATCCCGGGGGCTGCGGGCGGCGCGGCCGATGCCGTCGCCCGCATCGTTGCCAATGCGGTGAGCGCGCGTTGGGGACAGCCGATCGTCATCGATAACCGTCCGGGAGCCACCGGCACGATCGCCAATGACGCGACGGCGAAAGCCACGCCAGACGGTTACACCTTGGGTCAGGCGACCATGTCGACCTACGTGATGTCCAATCATGTGCTTCCCCGAGTTCCCTACAAACCTGCAGAAGATTTCATCAACATCGCCAAGCTGTGCACCAGCCCCTACCTCCTGGGCGTGACGCAGAGCCTGCCGGTGAACTCGGTGTCCGAGCTGGTCGCCCGTGCCAAGGCCCGGCCCACCGAGTTGAACTATGGCTCCTCCGGTAACGGATCTGCCCTGCATGTGGCGACGGAGCTTTTCCGCACAAGCGCGGGCATCAAGATCACCCACGTGCCCTACAAAAGCGTTCCGGCTTCGGAGATGGACCTGATTGGCGGCCAGATCCAGATGATGATTGGCAACTTCGCCACGATGGCCACCCATGTGCAGTCCGGCAAGATCCGTGCACTCGCCATCACCGGCCCCAAGCGCTCGCCCCTGTTACCTAACGTGCCGACGATGGCCGAAGCCGGCATCCCTGCCGCCGAGCTCACGACCTGGATTGGCGTGATGTCGCCCGCGAAGCTGCCGCCTGCCATTGCCAAGAAGATCCATGAGGAGTTCACCGCTGCGGTGAAGGACCCGAAGGTCATCAAGCAGCTTGCTGATATCGGGTGCGATGCCGACCCGACGACTATGGAAAACTTCGACCGACTGGTCCAGTCGGAAAACGTGCGCTGGGGCGCCGTTGTCCGTCAAAACAACATCACCGCAGACTGATGCAGGCAAGTCGGGGGGTGACCCATTGTCTCCCGCTGCCGCTGTTTTCATCCGGGGCACGGCACACGGCGCTGGCTCGGGATTTTCTTGTGACGCTCGGTAGGTGAATCCCTAAAAGCCGAAAGGGCTGAGCGTATGCGAAACGAAGATGGAAGAAAAGTGAATCGGATCAAAGTCGGAATTGTGGGTGCCGGTGGTATCGGCTTGGCGAGCGCGGCCTGGGCAGCCCAGCGCGGTCATTGTGTTTCAGTGTGGGCACCTGGCGGCAGCGCAAATGCGCTGCGAGACGAGCCGTTGAGCGCAACGGGCGCATTGGAAGCGACGCTTGCCGTGGGGGCCTCCGATAGCGCGCAAGTGCTGGCGGCTCAGTCCGACGTGATCCTGATTGCTGTCCCACTCAATGCCCATAAGGCAGTGATGGACGCACTGTTACCGAATCTGCGGTCCGGGCAGCTGGTGATTGTCAGTTCCATGGGATCGTTGTCATCGCTGTACCTGTATGAGCGCGCCGTCGCGTGTGGCATTGACCTTTGTGTTGCGAGCTTCGGCACGACCGCCCTCACGGCGCGACGCAAAGGGCCGGCTCAGGTGAACATCATGACTCGGCGCAGTCAGGTCCCGGTGTCCTGTTTGCCACAGACGGCCTCCCCACGGGCGCTGGCTGCTTGTGAAGCGCTGTTTGGCGACGGGTTCAACGTGGAAGAAGACCCGCTTGTCTCCAGCCTTGCCAATACCAGCGCTATCACACACGTGCCGCTCGCATTGTTCAACTGGACGAGGATTGAGCGAGCAGAAAACTGGCCCCAGTACCACTACATGACGCCTCGCGTGTCCAGCGCCATTGAGGCCATCGACGCTGAACGCCTGGCCGTTGCCGGTGCATTCGGTATCGAGGTCCGCAGTGTCAAGAAACACTTCTCTCAATCGTTCAAGACCGAAGGGGAGCGTCTAGAGGACATCGCCGCCGAGTTGCACAAGAAGCGTGGCGGACCGCCCGGTCCCACCCAGATCGATACACGATACCTGTCGGAAGACGTGCCGTACGGGCTCGTATTCCTCCTGGCACTTGGCCGTGTGGCCAACGTCGAGATGCCTTACACGCAGGCCATGATCAGCATGGCAGAGCTGATCATTGGAGAGGATTTTCTTGCGGGTAATGATTTGATCGATCATCTGGGACTCGCATCCTCGTCCGTCGAAAGACTCCTGTCTCGTGTGAGAGTCTCTGGCGTCGTAATTTGAATTCATTGTCGGGGCAATGCCGTGGCACTCAAGTTGAGACAAATCGAGGCGTTCCGGTCCGTCATGCGCGAGGGCAGCATGGTGCGCGCCAGTTCGGCGATGGCGATCACGCAACCCGCTATCAGCTACCTGATCAGTAGTCTCGAAAAAGAGGTGGGGTTCGAGCTTTTCAGTCGACGCGGTGGCAAGCTGACTGTGGCACACCGTTGAGAAATGCAGACTTGATGGACACCGGGTCGCTTTCTTCCAGGCCCAGCACGCGTGCCGTGCGACCCGTGGCTTCGAAGTCGGTATCGCAGAGGATCCCGCTAATCCTGATGAAAGCATCCGTAAGCGGAAGCGGCAGTCCTATTTGTTTGGCCAACGAACTCCAGGTAACCAGGCCGAAGGGGATGTCCTCCGTGAAGTAGCGGTGGGTCAACGAGTCAGGTTCGGGGAACGCCTGGCGTCCGTAGCCCTGGACAATCCGCTCCACATATGTGCCATCGGTGACGCCGTAGGCGGCTTCGAGAAACTGCCAGAAGCTGTGTGTCTTTACGTCAAGAGCTGCCGCTAGAGACAGGCGTTCTTCATCCAGGGCGTTGATGACTTCCGCAATTCGGGGGGTGACCAGCGTGTGTTGAGGGAGCTTGTCGGAGTCCTCCACCGTCTTGATGTTCAATACCGCCGGGGGAACGTGATAGATCGCGTTGCAGTTTCCAAGGCCTACCGAAAGCGTGTCGGTGCCGGCCACGTAGCGATTGCCGAAATACTGGCTGAGTCGGTTGAGTGCCTTGTCGCAAGCCATGTGCGGTATGGTTGCCAGTTGCACCGCTTGCTTGATGGCTCCGATGTAGACCTTGGCAGGACCACGCAGGCGGCAGGTATAGAGGCTGGTTGGCGTTTCCGCGATCAGGCAGGGAGGACGCCGAGCCGACGCAAAATGCCTCGCGAGTTCCAGCGAACTCCCCAGCACACTGGGCTGGAAAACCACCAGTTGCTCCGGCTCCAGCAATGCAGCAAGCTGCTGCGACAGGTATGCATGGGCGAACGCTGGTGCTGCGACGATGACGGTGTCTGCGCCCTTGACCGCCCTCTCGATATCAGTGGTCAGCAGAGGTTTCGCCGCACGGCCTTCCACATCGCCTGATAGTTCGATGCCGCCGGTCGAGTTGATCGCTTCAAAATCGCGTTCCCACCGTGAGTACAGCCTGACATCGTGGCCGAGCAGGGTCATGTGGCCAGCGATGGCTTGGCCAACGTTTCCAGCGCCGAGAATTGCAATTTTGCCCATGGGATGTATTTCTTTCGTGCGAGGTTGTGAATGCACCGTTCGCATGAAGGGTGCGTGAATGAATTTGTGCCGCACCGCTTGCGGGTGCAACAAAGATCTGAATCCGGGCTGTCGTCCCGATTGCCGGGTGAAAACCGGATACGTTCTGTAAGCGCTCGGGGGAATTAGTCGACCGTGATCCGGCCCTTGCGGATGACTTCACCCCACTTCGCGAAGTCCGACTTGATCATCGCCGCGAACTGCTCGGGCGTTTTGATGTCGGGTTCGGAGCCCATGGCCTCGTACTGCTTCTTGAAGTTGGGATCCGACAGGATCTCATTGATGGTCGTGTTTAGCCTCTTCACGATCGCGGGAGGCATGCCCTTCGGACCGACGATCCCCGCCCAGGTCACCATCTCGAGGTAAGGCGCTCCCGCCTGAGCGACGGTCGGTACGTCGGGCAACCGCGGCGAGCGCGTTGCACTCGTGATGGCCAACGCGCGGATGCGGCCCGCCTTGACCTGCGGCTCCATCGATGTGAAGTTGCTGATCATCAGTTGAATATGACCAGCTGCAAGGTCGCCTTCGGCTGCCGGCGCGCTCTTGTACGGCGCATGGACCATCTCAATGCCTGCATTCATGCGCAGCATTTCAGTCAGGACGTGCAGAGACGTGCCTTGGCCCGTCGAGCCGAAGGAGATCATGTTCGGGTTCGCCTTCGCATATGCGATAAGTTCAACGAGCGTCTTCACCGGTAGGCTCGGCGTAACGCCAACGAGATTCGGCTGCGTAAACAGCGAAGAAATTGGCGTGAAGTCGCTCTCGATGCGATACGGCAGCTGCTTTGCAGTGAGCGTACCCACGATGAACGTGGCGAGGTTGTTGCTGCCGATGGTATAGCCATCAGGTGCTGCCTTTGCAACCACGTCCATACCAATCGCGCCAGACGCACCGGGCTTGTTTTCAATGACGAATGGCTGCCCCAGCCGCTTGTGGAGCTCGATCGCCAGTGCGCGTGCGTGGTTGTCCGCTGCGCCGCCCGGAGCCGCAGGAACGATCAGGCGGACGGGTTTTTCGGGATACTCCGCACGGGCAGCCTGCAGGGGGGCGAGGACGCCGATCAAGAGCGCTGCAGCAAGGCTGGGAATTCGGTACTTCAAGGCGACCTCTACGGTTGAATGATGGTGCAGTGGATCGTAGGTAGATCGGTGACCTGCATCCATGCCGCCTGAAGCAACAACCTATTCGCGCGTGGTATGTGTTCGAGCCGCGTCCGTGGCCGACTTGAGCAGTTGGAGCAGTTCCCGCGCAGGCGCTCCCAGCCGCGTGTCACTCATCGCGGTCGCGTATACGGTGTAGGTACATGCGGGCCGAAGCGGTAGCGTGATGCCTCCACGCTGGCGGTGCTTGGCACCGGTCAGCGGGTCCACGACCGACACGCCCATTCCACGCAGGACCAACTCACTAACGGTCTGGAAGAGCGACACTTCGACCATTGCGTCGACCGTCACGCCGTTGGCCGACAGCAGCTCATCCAATTGCCGTTGGAACGTGCCTGTCAACGCCACGAATGGCTTCCCTGCGAACTCCTTGACATCGACTTGCTTCGCGGAAGCAGTAAGCCACTTGCTCGTGCCGATGCAGACACAATCGGACGTGAACTCCGCGACGGTCTCGAGGTTGCCGATGGACAGCTTGTCCGCCGTGAGACCTATGTCCGCCTGCCTGTTTCGGACGTTGCGCGCCACTTCGAGGTACGAAGATACCGTGAGGCTCACGACGACATCCGGGAACTTGGCGCGCAGGTGCTCGATGATCTCCGGCATCACCGAGTGTCCGATCGAAGGGATGGTACAAATCGAGAGCCTCCCTGTCATTTGCTTCTGCAGCTGCGCCGAGAAGCTGGTGATTTCTTCGAGGCCGACGAATGACTGCTGGACCTTCGTCATAAGAACAATGGCTTCGTCGGTAGGCTTGACGCTTCGCCCACTCTTCTGGAAAAGCGGAAAGCCGACGACCTTTTGACCTTGCCCCTGTTTCGTGTAGTTCTTAACCCACGATTCACGCGGCCTTTTTGCGCTGTGCCTCGTACCAGCGTTGTTCGTACTGCATCGGGCTGAGGTAGCCCAGCGAGGAATGCAGCCTGCGGTGATTGTAGAAGGCCATCCAGTCCATCACCGCCTGCCCGGCCTGCTCACGGGTAGCGAATTTGCACCCATGTACGCTGGCTGTTTTCAGCCGCCCCCAGAAGCTTTCCGTTGGGGCGTTATCCCAGCAGTTGCCCTTCCTGCTCATCGATGAACGCATGCCCCAGTCCTTCAGTGCGCCCTGGACCTCGTGGCTGCAATACTGGCTGCCCCGGTCGCTGTGGAATATCAGACCGGGTGGTGGCCGGCGACGCCACAACGCCATGGTCAGCGCGTCCTTGACCAGGCTTGCCTGCATGTGCGACTGCAGGCTCCAGCCCACCACCTGGCGGCTAAACAGGTCGATGACGGCGGCCAGGTACAGCCAGCCTTCGTCGGTTTGGATGTAGGTGATGTCGCCACTCCATAGCTGGTTGGGAGCTTCAGGGTTGAAGCGCCGCTGCACCAGGTCAGGTGCCACCGGCAGGCTGTGGCGGCTGTCGGTGGTGACCACAAACTTGCGTTTCGTTTTGGCCTTGATGCCGTGCTGCTGCATGAGCTTGCGAACCCGGTCTTTGCCCACCCGGATGCCTCGGGCCACAAGCTCCTTGTGCATGCGTGGCCAGCCGTATTCGCCCTTGACCTCGGCGTGGATGGCACGGATGTGCGCCAGCAGGGCTTCATCGCTGTAGAGTCGGCCAGGGCCGCTGCGGCCATGACCATCCTCTCGCCGGCGCAGCCAGTTGAAGTACCCGCTGGCGCTGACCTCCAGCACCCCGCAGGACACGCTCACCGGGTAACGGTACTTCATTTGGTCAATCCAGGCGTACCTCGCAGCGTGTCCTGCGCGAAGTACGCCGCAGCTTTTTTTGCGATGTCGCGCTCCATGCGAAGGCGAGCATTCTCGGCGCGCAGCCGGGCAATCTCCATCTGCTCGGGCGAGACTTTGGTCGCCTTGTCGGCGCTGCCAACGTCGTTCAGCTCTCCCTTGGATGACAGTCGCACCCAGTTGCCCAGACTGGCCTTGGGAATGCCCAGCACCTTGGCCACCACCGCAATCGCCTGGCCAGCTCGCACCTGCCGAACCGCCTCCAGTTTGAACTCCCGCGTGTACTGCGCACGCACTTGCTTGTCACTCATTGCTCAACTCCTTGTCGGTATTTTCAACAAGGGTTAAGAACTCCACTTTTCAGGGGCAACCTCATTTTGCAAGTCAGCGATGAGTCGGCTCATAGAGGGTTGGGGAATCCCCAACGCATCGGCGCCCGCGCTGATGCCGCCATGCAGCATCGCGGCTCTGAACGCCTCGATCATGCGGTGGGTGACGGGTCGCTTCGCCATAGCTGTGCAGTGGATGCCGAGAGATTACGCCATTGCCAGTGGTGCCAGCACTGCCGTCAAGAGCCACGTGTGCGTGGCCGCTTCTGGTCGATGCTTGCCATCCTAGCCCAAGTTCACCGATGAATTCATCAGGCGTCGTCTAACGCAAGGACCGGTTCCACGCGGAGGAGTCATAGGGCTGGCCGTTGCCGGACTGCGGCAATCAGCCTCAATCCGACGCCTCAAAGGGCGATAGCGGGTATTCGATTTCACACTCACGCTGTGTGCTTATCTTCAAACCAAAGCCGCAACAAGCCCTACGGCTTAGAACTATGCCAACAACGCGCACCGACAGGATTTTTGGCCCAACGCGCGATGGTCTCGCATCAACTTGGCCCGGGCAATTGCGATGCAATCCGTTACACCCCTGAGGGGGAACCTGAGGGGGAACCTGAGGGGGAACCTGAGGGGGAACCTGAGGGTAAGCACGCGCAAGTAGCATCCGGTTACAGCGCAACCGCAACCGCAACCGCAACCGCAACCGCAACCGCAACCGCAACCGCAACCGCAACAGAGTCTCTACAACGCAGTCCAGTGACAACCACCAATCCTGAAATGCTGCCAAGCGTTGAAGCTTCAAGTCGCTGCAGCTCGGAGGACCTCGGTTTTCAAGGCGCAATCAGGTACATCCCACAAACGCACGAACCGAGAAAGCCAGCGAGCCACGACCCATTGGGTATGAGACACCCAAAAGTCAGCCAGAGCCGCCTCACCTCAGTCCTCGAACCACCTCAGGATCTGCCGTTGCCGGCGGCCCTTCACATTCGGCACGTCACTGCCCGACACGTGACGATCAGACGTGCATCAAAAATGTTGTCAGTGATCATGTCTTGCCGCACTGGCCGCTGCAAGGCTGAGGTCAACAGTTCTTCAATCACGGGATAAGGCAGGCATGAGCATCCCGGCAACGCCACTCAATAGACCCTGTGGATCGAGAAACGACAGATCGAACCCACACCCACACGCCTAAGATTAAATCGCCCCAAACAGCCTGAAAACCACCTGCGTGCGGGTATGCATCATTGCTGCTGCATCTGGCTTACAGACGAGCCCGCTCACATGCGTTGGGTGCGCAACATGACTCAATTTTTTTGCTGTACGAGGCAGGGCATCTGTACGTGACGCGGGGGGCTCGCAAACTCCCAGTCCGATTCCCTTTTTGCGCGCACGCGTGTATGCGCGCGGGCGCGCGCCCCTGTTTTTGGTAATCGGCTTTTTTGAGCACATGTTTGGCCGACCCATTTTTGAAAAACCCAAGAAACACAAGGGAAAACGCAGCTTTGACGACCGAACCAGGCCGATACGGGTTCGGTCCAGACTACGCCCACCGCCAGTATCAAGGCCCGGTTGCTATTTAATCGATAGCACCGGGTCTTTTTCTTTGGGGCGTGTCTGGTCGATCTCGCGGCGGTGTGGGCGGTTGCAGCGTGACTGCACCGGCGCACCGGCACAGCCCGTCAAGCCGTGGCGTGCAGCTGCAGTACCCGTTGCCGCAGCGCTTCAGCAGCAGGCCCAAGGATGCGGTCACGCCGCTGCAGCAGGCCCAGGGTGCGCCACAGGTCGGGGTCGATGAGCGGCACCCCACAGACAACGGAGTGTTCCGGTGGCAGCGCCAGCTGCGGCAGCACGGCCAGCCCGAGTCCGCCTTCCACCAGTGCCAATGCCCCCGCCACGTGGTTGCACTCGTACCAGGCCACCGGTGGGTTGGCCAGGTCGGCCGTGGCCTGGTCCAGTAGCAGGCGGTTGGCGCTATCGCGTGATACCGACACCAGGCGCTGGCCGGCAAGTTCGGCCCAGGCGATTTCCTTGCGCTTGGCCCAGCGGTGGCTGTGCGGCATGGCCAGCACGTAGCGTTCGCGGGTCAGCGCTTCAAAACGCAATGCCGATTCCTGGCTGCCGGTAAAGCTCAGTCCGAAGTCTGCTGCACCCTGCATCACTGCATCCAGCACGTGGCGAGCGCTTTCGTCCATCACGTGCACCTGCACCTCGGGTTGCGCCACGGCGAACGCGCGCAACACGCGGGGCAGCACATGGCTGGCCACCGAGGGAATGCACGCCACCGTCACACGCCCCCGGCGCAGGTGGACCTGGTCGCTGACGCGCTGCACCGCCAGGTCCAGCCCTGCCAGGGCGGAACGCGCCTCGTGCAGAAACTCCTGGCCCACGGCAGTCAGTTCGACACTTCGGGTGGTGCGCTCCAGCAGCCGCACCCCTAGGGCCGACTCCAGACGTTCAACACGGCGACTCAGTGCCGGTGCCGACAGGAACAGCGCATCTGCCGCCAGCCGAAAACTCGACTTTTCTGCGGTGACCACAAACGCCTGCAATTCGCCCAGATCGAATTTGATGCGTGGCATGCAATAGTGCTTTCAAAAGTTGCAATTCACAGATCATTGTGCCGTACCTAGACTGGCGTCCTTTCACAAGGCCGGCCGTGTTCTGGCCGCTTCTGGAAACCACCATGCAACGACGTTCCCTGATCGCAGCCGCCGCCTTCGCCGCCACGGTCCCACTGGTCCATTTGGCCGCGCAGGCGCAGGACTTTCCCCCGAAGAAGCCGGTCACCCTGGTGGTGGGCTTCGCTGCAGGTGGTTCGGCCGACAGCGCCGCACGCGTGATCGCCAAGAAGCTCGGGGAAAACATCGGCCAGAGCGTGGTGGTAGACAACAAACCCGGTGCGGGCGGGAACCTGGCCCACGCCCAGGTGGCCAGCGGCGCTGCCGATGGCTCGGTGCTGCTGTTCGGGTCCATCGGGCCGCTCACCATTGCGCCGCATTTCATGAACGTTCGTTACGACCCGCTCAAGGACCTGGCGCCCATCTCCATGGGCGTCAGTTTCCCCAATGTGCTGGTGGTGCCCGCCAGCACGGGTATCAAGACGCTGGGCGAGTTCGTGGCGAGGGCAAAGCGTGAACCGGGCAAGCTGGACTTTGCTTCCACCGGTCCGGGCTCGGCCGCCCATCTGGCGGGCGAACTGCTCAACGACGTGGCCAGGATCGATACCGTGCATGTGCCCTACAAGGGCGGTGCGCCAGCGTTGCAGGACCTGCTGGGCGAACGGCTTACTTCCTTTTACGCAGCCCCACCCACCGCCTTGCCACACATTGAATCGGGCAAGCTCGTCCCCCTGGCCACAACGGGTCTCACCCGGCCCGCCTATCTGCCCCATGTGCCCACGGTGGCGGAGATGTTTCCTGGCTTCAGTGCGACCAACTGGTATGCGTTCGTGGCGTCGGACAAGACGCCCAAGCCTTTGCTGGACCGCTGGAACCAGGAGCTGGTGAAGGTGCTGAACACGCCCGAAGTGCGCGAAAGCCTGCTCAAGCACGGCCAGACGGCCGCACCGGGAACCCGTGACGAACTCGGCAAGTTCATCGCTGCAGAACACGCCAAGTGGGGTCGCATCGTGCGCGAACGCAAGATCACGGCCGACTGAAGCCGACAGACACCGACAGACTCAAACCACAAGACAACGAGCCGGAGACAACCCATGACCATCGCAAAAATTTCCTTCCTCAGCGCCGTCACCGTGCCTCGCCGGAAGATGCTCAACGCCCTGCTGGGCACGGCCCTGGGCGTTGCACTTGCGCTGCTGGGCGCTGCGCCCTCCAGCGCCAGCGCAGCCGAGATACGCGTGGTCACCTCCGGTGGTTTTTCGGCTGCGTATGACCAGCTCATTCCGCTGTACGAGCAGGCCACCGGCCACAAAGTGGTGACGGAACGGGGTGCGTCGCTGGGCAACGCGCCTGATTCCATTCCCAGCCGTTTTGCCCGCAATGAGCAGTTCGACATCGTCATCCTGGCCGACTCTGGGCTCGAGGCACTGATCAGCCAGGGCAAGGTGCTGCAGGGCAGCCGCGTGGACCTTGCGCGCTCGATGATCGGCATGAGCGTGCGCAAGGGCACGCCGAAGCCCGACATCAGCAATGTGGAAGCCCTGAAACAGACCCTGCTCAACGCCAAGTCCATCGCCTACTCGGCCAGCGCAAGCGGCGTGTATCTCTCCACCGAACTGTTCCCGCGCCTGGGTGTGGCAGAACAGGTCAAGGACAAGGCCACCAAAATTCTCAGCGAGCGTGTGGGCGCAGTCGTGCTGCGCGGCGATGCCGAGATTGGTTTTCAGCAGGTGAGCGAGCTGCTTCCCTTCAAGGAACTCGACTTTGTGGGGCCGTTGCCCGATGAAGTGCAGCAGCGCGTCTTCTTCTCGGCAGGCATCGCCACGGGGGCCCGCAGTCCTGAGGCGGCACGCCATCTGATCCGCTTTCTCGCCGCACCCGCGGCCGCGCCGATCATCCGCAGCACGGGCATGGAGCCGCCGGCCGCTCGCTGACTGGCAGGCCGGGCGGACACGCCGCAGTGCCGGTGCGCAGCGCACCCGTCGCTGCCTCCTGGCCAAAACATCAGCCCGCAAGCGCGCTGGCGCAGCCCTGTGCGGCTTGGCCCTGCGCGCCCATCACCACAACGACCACGAGACCCCCATGACTCCTCAAAAAATCGCCCTGGCTGCCGCGCTGTGCGCGCCGGCCCTCGCACTCGCACAGGCCAGCCCCACGATCTACGGCGTGGTCGATGCCAGCGTTCGGCATACCTCCGGGTTGACCCAGGCCAACGCACCCAGTGCCGCGGCGTCCACCGGTCTCGCCAGTGGCGTCAACTCGACCAGCCGACTCGGATTTCGCGCTCGCGAGGATCTTGGCGGGGGCCTGTTTGCGTTCATCAACCTGGAGACCGGGCTCAACATCGACACCGGCGCTACCGCCAACGTCAGCAAGTTTTTCGACCGGGCTTCCGTGGTGGGGCTGGGCGATGCCTGGGGCCAGGTGACAGCCGGTCGCCAGACCAACCTTCTGGCCGATGCCGTCAGTCCGGTGGATGCCGTGGGCATGCGCTTTGCGTCCTTCAACCCCAACATCGCGACGGCAGCGCTGAGCAGCCATGGCCTGGGCCTGGAATACGGCGCTGCGGGTGCCGCCACCGGCTCTTACCGCCTGGACAACGCGCTCAAGTACGTCGGCCAGATGGGGCCTGTCACCGCGCGTGTGATGTACAGCTTTGGTGAGAACGCGGGTGCCGGTTCGGCCCAGTCGTCGGTGGGAGCAGGCCTGGCGTACGTGGCGGATGGCTGGGTCGTGTCCGGTGCCTATCAGCGTTTCAAGACCTCGCGCGACCTTGCGCTGCAGGCCGCCACCGTGGGCGCCGCCTACCAGCTGGGCAGCGTGCGACTGGCCTTCAACACGGCCCGCAGCGAAGCAGCCACGTCGGCAACCGCCACGACCGTGCAGCGCGTGCATTCGGCCGGTACCACCTGGGCCGCGACGGGCTCGGTGGACCTCACGGCTGCTGTCTACCGCGTGGAGCGTGCGCGCACCGGTCTGCGGGGCGACGGCTATACCCGTGCGATCCTGTTCGCCGAATACAAGCTCTCGCGGCGGACGAAGCTGTATGCCGAGCTGGACCGCACACGCTGGCAAGCTGGCTACCAGGGGGCGGGGGCCAAGACCGGCGGGACCGGCGTTTCCAGCGGGATGGTGCATACGTTCTAGCAGTCCCGGGTATCACGGGCCGTCTGCGCTCGGCTAAATACAAGATGCCGTAAGGCTGCCTGCCGCAATCAATCCTGCGCGGCGTGCACCTCCGCCGCAGCCGGCAGCAGCAGCCGAAACTCCGCCCCGCGGCCCGGTTCACTGGCCACTTCCAGGGCGCCGCCGTGGCGCACGATCACCGTGCGCACCAACGCAAGTCCCAGGCCCACCCCGCCAATGGTGGGGTGGCTGCGGTCGTGCAGGCGCTGGAACGCAGTGAACAGACGGCCTTGCAGTGCGGGGTCGATTCCCGGCCCGTCATCGCGCACCGACACCATCCACTGGTCAGGCAGGGCTGCGATCGCGCACCGGATGGTGCCGTTGTTGGGGCTGAACTTGACGGCGTTGTGCAACACGTTGGTAAGTGCCCGCCCGAGCAGTGCACGGTCGCCGCTGATGGGGGCGTACTCGGGTGTGCGCTCAACGGTGATTCGCACCGACCGGCTGCGCGCCAGCGCCCACATGTCGTCCACGGTTTCGGCCAGCAAGGCCGCGAGGTCCAGCGGTGCCATGCGGTATTCCTGCGACTGGGCACTGGCCAGCTGCACGAAGTTTTCTGCCATCTCGAGCGATGCGCGCGCATAGCGCTCGATGCGCTGCATCAGTTCGTCACCGGCCATGCGGTCCGGGTAGGCGCGCTGCATTTCCAGCAGGGTCAGGATGGACGAATTCGGGGCGCGGATGTCGTGCGAGATGAAGTGCAGGGCCTCGTCGCGCTGGCGCAGGGCGCTGCGCATCTCGGTCAGGTCCACCAGGGTGATCAGCCAGTCAGCCTGTGCGGAGGTGCTGAAGGGCCTGCACTGAACCAGCAGGCTTCTGCCCTGGGCGTCGATCGCCTCGGCCTGCGCAGGCAGTTCGGCGCTTCGAAGCGTCTGGTCGGTCAACAGCGGCTGGTGCGATGTGCTGCTGACCACACCCGCAAGGACAGACGCTATGGATTGACCGCGCAGCGGCGTTGCGCCTTCCCCGCTCGCATAGTTCTGCGCAGCCCTGTTCGCCAGCAGGATGACACCCTCCCGGTCACATGCGAACGTGGGAGATGGCAGCTGCTGCAGGCTGTCGCTCACAAAATGGTGAAGCTCCCTGAGCTGCCGCGAGGCACGCTCCACGGCATTGATGCGCCGCTCGAGCAGGTCGCGCGCGTCGTCGGGGCGCTTTCTCAGGCGCATTCCGAGCCCTTCTGCCTTGAGACGGTCCATCTCCATCTGCAGAAAGTCGGCCGCAGCGCTGAGCCGGCGCCAGCTCCACAGCGGGTAGGCCAGTGCGATGCCTGCCAGGGCAGCAGCCGGCGCAAACTGGACCCCCACCCAGTGTGCCAGGCCTGCGCTCAGCAACAGGGTGGCAAGGGCGATCAGCGCGCTGCCCGCCAAGGCGCCCAAAGGTCCTGCCAGCGCCAGCAGACCCAGTGCCAGAAGCACCGGGATGAGATTGAACACGGTGTTCGCCACGTTGCTTGCGGGATGGATCTCCAGCCCGGAAAGGCTCGCGTCCAGCACATGCGCGACCACCTCGACCCCGGGCATCAGCCGCGACTGTTCGCTGGCCGGGGTCGCAAACATGTCCCCAAGCCCGGAGGCAGACGCACCCAGCAGTACGTGTTTGTCGCGAAAAGCGTCGGCCGGCACGGCGCCGCGCAGGACATCGATGTACGAGTACGCCGCGAAGTGCGAGGGCCCGCCCGCGAAGGCGATCACGGTGCGGTCGGATCGCTGCCAGGTCCCTGCACTCACGGCAGACGAAGGTGTTCGGACCTTGCACTCCTCGCGGGCAGCGCCTGTCGCTTGTGCCACGCACTGCATGGCAATGCTGAAGTGCGGCCAGGCGGCAGCCGTGGGACCCTCGTGCATGTAAAGACTGCGTACCACGCCATCGGTGTCGGACGCCACATGGACATGGCCCAGCGCCGCGGCGGCATTGGCAAACTGGGGAAGGGGCAGGTCGCTCTGATCGTTGGCCGTACCGTACTGACGCCGCAGGACCGGCAGTACGACCTTGCCGCTGCGGCCGATGGCGTGCGCCAAAAGCAGATCGTCTTGCGGGTAATCGAGATCCTCATCATTGAAGAGCACGTCAAGCCCGATGACCCGCGGTCCCTGGGCCGAAATGCGCTGGAGGGTTTCGGCATGCAGCGCACGACGCCAGGGCCAGCGGCCGATCGCGGCGATGCTCCGGTCATCGATTGCCACGATCACGATATCGGGGCGCGCAGGGCGCGAGAGCAGACGCAAGCCGGCATCCTGCAGCAGGTGGCTGGGACGGTCAACGATTCCGGGCTGACTCAGCCATGCCACGAGCGCGACCAGCGCCAGGCACAGTACGGCCCACTCAAGGCGTCGCCGCTGGCTGCGATTGCGGGCAAGGTGGACCATCAGCGGGAGTGTATTGCTGACGGCATCTCGCCGGCTTCACCTTGGTGCCTTGGTCCGGCGCGGTCAAGGCCGCCGCACCGGGTCGCCGCTTGGCGTTGACACGGGCAGGCCGAAACCCGTGCTCAGGCCCGTGCCTACGCGTACCTTCCGCGCCGGAGAAAAGCCGCTTTGCAGTCCGCTCGGGTCGATGACGTCGATGCGAACCAGGTAGTCGCCTGCGGGCAGGTCGCTCGCAGTCCAGTTGGGCGTTTCAAGCTGTACGTCCTGTATGGGGCTGTCGAATTCGGGCTGCGTTGCTTTGGCCAGTTGCAGGCGAAAGCGCTGGCCGGGTCGCCCGGGCCAGTGCAGGCTGACACGCGTCCCACCGTCGTCGGCATCCATGGCCTGGGCTGACATGGCTGGCGGCGGATCGGTCAGGGTGAAGGGTTGCTGCGGGGCGAACGGGCCCTGGTCTGCGCCAGCAGGGGTTTGCGCCACGCTGGCTGCACGCCAGAAGTAGTCGCCCTTTGGCAATCCGTCCAGGGGAAGTTGGCATGACGCGGCGCGTGGCTCTTCACGCACGATCTGCGAGAAGCCCGCATCCGTGGCCACCTGCAGGTGATACCAGCGAACCCCGGCGACCTCCGTGCACTGCAGCAACCCGGTGCCAGTGGGGGCTACTGCACCTGGCGCAGGCCGCTGATACAGCGGCGGCACGGGCCGTGTCTTGACGGTGAAGGCACGCACGGCTGGCAGTCCACTGACGCCTGCGTCGTCCAAGCCTCTCACGCGCAGGAAGTACTGCCCGTCGTCCAGTGCGCGAAACCGCAGTTCGCCGTCGGCAAAGCGGCCTTGTCTGAGCACCTGGGTGAACATTTCGTCCCGGGCCACCTGCGCCTCGTAGCGCACGCCGCCCGGCATCATGGGGATGCTGAACGCCAGCAGGCCGGCATCGCCCAGCTTCTCGGGAATTGCTGCCAGATCGGGCGCAGGCAGCAGCGGCCGCGGCGCGCCGAGGGTTCCGTCGAGCGCTACGGCAAGCCCCTGGCCAGCGGCCACCGGCACCACGGGCGATGCCGTCGCCGCGTTGGCGGACATGGGGGCACCGCGGCCCTGAACGCCGACTGCTCCTTCCAGCACCGACGCCGTAGTGAGACCGCTGTCCGCGATGGCGACGCCAAACTGGGTGCCGCGGACGCTGGTGATAGCCAGTGGCGTGCGGACCTCGAACCGCCGAGGTCCTGTGGCAGGTGCGACCGACGATTCCACCGACCCGCTTCGCATGTCGAGGACGGCCTGCACGCTGCCTGCACGGCCGCGACGGCGCAACTGGCGCAGCACCACGTCGGACTGGGCCTGAACGCGCACCACGGTTCCGTCGGCGAGCGTGACCGTCACAAAGGCGTCGGGCGCCAGCTGGAGTGCAGTGCCCTCGGTCAGCTTCTGGCCCGGGGCCAGTGTCATGGGGGCTGCCGCGTCGGGCGCATGCGCGGCGGCTCCGCCCTGAACGTAGGTGACCGTGGCCGTGGTGGCGGGCTGCAGGCGCACCGGGATCCACACCACCGAACCCGGCTTCAGCCGTCGGACATCGGGCACCCGGTTGCGCGCCTGCAGTAACGGCCATTGCCGGGGCCCGTCCAGGTACATCGCTGCCAATGCCTCCAGCGTGTCGCCGGGCTGTACGGTATGCCCAATCTCATCGGTTTGCACCGGCCCCGGTCTTGCAGCATTCGTCGCCGCCGCCCAGGCTGCGGGAGCCAGCAACAGGGGCATGGCGGCACACAGGGACCAAGCCGTCCGGTGGTAAGGGGTGTCTGCCAACGTGAGTCTCCTTGTGCCCGATGGGCAGGGCACGCTTGCGGGTGCGGTGCGGGCTGCGTCAGGGGCGGTGTTCGTTTGGGGTTGTATCCGATCTCCGGGTGGTGGCCTGCGTTGTGGCCTGCAGCGCCATCAGGGCGCCGGAGAATGCGTCTGTGGCGGCTCAGGTGGCCCGGCGCCGAGCGGCATGCACCGGGGCGGTTGACCGGTGCGATACCGCTGTGACCGGCGAGGCGTCAGCGCTCGGGCAGGCGTCAGCTGACATCCACGGCTTCGAAGCGGTAACCCACGCCGTATACCGCGGTCACGATGTAACCGTTGGCCGGGCGCAGATCCAGCAGGCTGCGCAGGCGTGAGATGTGGGTGTCAAGGGACCGCGACATGACGTCCGCGGCCTGCCCCCACACGATTTCGCGCAGATGGTCTCGTGACAGCAGACGCCCCATGTTCTGAAACAGGAAAAGCGCAAGGTCGTATTCCCGGTTTTTCAGTTCCACGGGCTTGCCATCCATTTCGATCGACCGGGTTTCCGGGACAAACCGGTAGCGGCCAAAGTCCAGGATGCCTGCGGCGTTTTCGGGGTAGGCGCGGCGTAGCAGCGCGGCCACGCGCGCAGTCAGCTCGCCAATGCGTACCGGCTTGACCATGAAGTCATCGGCCCCGCTGCCCAATCCTTCGACGATGTCGCGCTCTTCCTGGCGATGGGTTACGAACAGGACAGGGATCTTTGCATCGACATGCTGGCGCACCCATCGCACCACCTCGGGCCCGGTGGTGTCGGGCAGCTGCCAGTCGATGATGAGCAGATCAAAGGTCTGGCGGCGAAGCTCGCGCATCAGCTCCGCACCACTGCAGTGGGTGTGGCAGATGTGGCCCATTGCTTCAGTGGCCTGCCTGATCAAGTCCAGCTGAAGCGCATCGTCGTCCAGTGCGGCTATGCGCATGTTTCCCCCCTCGGAATGCAATCAACGATTATTGCGACTCGCCTGTGCAGTCGCCCCGCCATGGCGGCG
>ENA-UOXP01001042-UOXP01001042.1-mixed-culture-metagenome-genome-assembly--contig:-NODE-1042-length-20856-cov-32.373924_pt1 | contig 20856 bp, 8 predicted proteins | sample MGYA00238161_ERZ761639 | MGnify/ENA primary metagenome ERZ761639 (study PRJEB28913, sample SAMN08776760) | mixed culture metagenome | isolation source: Freshwater growth medium | place: USA...
TGCGCCCCCCCCGACCGTGCCGCGTGTTGGTGCCGCACGTGAAAACGAGCGGCGCGTGTATCGTTGAGGTCGGAAACCAGGGGGAGGTCTGGCCGCGGCGGCAGGAACACCCACCCACCCAACTCACCTCAGTTTATGAGGCCCTGGCCGCTTGCACACCATACCCACCCACCCACTCACACTAAAATTTTAAGGCCTCCGGCCTCAACCACCCACCCACAAAAACGTTCACGCGGGTCGGACCCACCCACCACGAGAATGAACGGAACGCAGCCTGACGAAGTTGCCCTCAGACCCCGCGGTGTAACGAGACGTACGATAGTAGTCAAGTCAAGTCAAGTCAAGTCAATAGGCTTCCGTATGGTTGTCTGTTGTTTATGTATAGACTTGACTTGACTTGACTACGATAGTAACTCTTGGGAGAATACTGTGTGAACGGAGCGCGCAGCGCACGCCGCGCGGTGACCCACCTTCGGCGCGGTGACCCACCTTCGGCGGTGAGCCATATTTATGAACGCGCCGTGTTGGTTTCCCGCCGTGTCCAAATGGCGCCGTTTTGGTAAGTGCGCACCGGCTCTCTTTCGTCCAGGCGATTATGACCGACTTCGCCATCCCGGGCAACCCTGCCGAGCTGCTTTCGGAGCAGGCTGGGCACTGGCAAGTGCATGAGGAGGCGTCGACGACGCCCTGGTTACTCGAGCAGCACGCACAGCGGATCGCCAATGATGCTGTCGCTGCGCTCTGTGACGATGGCGCCTTTTCTATCGCCTTCTCAGCAATCAACAACTTCGCCAGCCTCGACTCCGAGGCGCAGGCGGCCACGGTGACGCTGGTCGTGGGCATTCCTATGCGAGAGGGAGCGCGCCGCGCGGCATGCGACCTGAGCGCGGGGATGGTGGGGACCGTGCTGAGGGCTTGCAAGCACGTGGTACAGATTGGTGCAGCAGACGAGGCAGTGGCGCGCTGCCGTGCCGCGCTCAAGGCGGCAGTCTATTTACTGTCATGGCTTGTGCAGGTGGCCGAGAAGGCACACGCCGACAAGGCCGCCGGCGCGGTGGCCAACCCAACTGGAAAGGGCAAGAAACGTGCGGGCAAAGCAGAAGCCGAGATTGCATTCGACTGGGAGGCCCACCGCGAGGAGGCGGCCCTGCGCCTACAGGAGGTCCTCGACGTGAGTAATCGTAGCCGCAGCCCACCCCCCGTCGCGCCGCGCTCCTCTCGTCCAGCTGTACACCCTGGGCCCTGAGAGCTGCAGCTCACAACCCCCGTCTGTCCCTACCGTCGTCCCTCCCTACGCGCAGGCACACGGAAAGACACCCGGTCTGGAGCAGCTGTGGAACCACCGGCCACCCGAAGAGAAGTTCATTCAGCGCTTTCACACGGCCGCATTCGCAATCCTCGAGCAGCCGGGCGCCCATAAGGTGGGTGCTACCTCTCTGCGAGACGCCTTGTGGCGCCTGATCGCTCTGCCAGCGCTGCGGTACAAGCAGACGGACACCGTCGTCAGCCGGCTGGTGGAGTTCGTCTCCGAGAGCACGCAGGAGGCGATGATCAAGCACGTCGCCGAGTTCATGAAGCATCTCCTTGACGAGTTCGGCGACGAGGGTGCAAATCGGCTGGTGACGAGCGTGCTCGAGGAGCTCGCGGCGCTGCCAGACTCCCAGCTCGCTGATGACAAGGCCAGCTCCAAGAATGCTCAGAACGTGGCGAGCTTCCTGACGGCCCTCGCAGGCCACGCGCCGCTGCTGCTCTCGCGAAACATAGAGCTCCTCCAACCTCTCCTCGACGCGCACGCATATCAGTTGCGCGCCGGTTGCGTGCGTGCGCACGGCCAGTTGCTCGTGCAGCTCGCGAGGCTGAGGATGTGCAGCGCCTCGCACGCCGAGGCAGAAGAGATGCGTACGCAAACGCCGCCGGCCGAGCTGCTGCAGGTGCTGCTCGATCGCACGACCGACACGATCGCCTCCGTGCGCGGGGCTGCACTCGACTCCCTGTGCTCGCTCTGCGACTTCAAGGTGGCGCAGAGCACGGCGCTCGCGGTCCTCTGCGCCACGTCGGTGCTCCCGCTCGAGAAGTACCTCGAGGTGGCCGAAAAGGCACTCGAGCGGCTGCTTGATAAGGGCTCGGCGGACGTGCGCAAGAAGGCACTGCAGTTGTTTGGCAAGTTGCTGGACTCCAACCCGTACTTGTGCCGAAGCTTCAACGTCACGCAGCTCCAGGCGCAACGCGACGAGCTTCGCGAGCAAGTGGCGATCGCTGCCAGCGCGCGCGACAAGTCCGATGCTGCCGAGGCCGACAAGGCCGTCACAGCCGAAACGGCTGGCGAGTTGGCTAGCGTGGCAGCAGCCGAGGATGCAGCTGGCGAGGCAGCGGCTGGCCACGAGGCCGTGGACGAGAACGAGGATGCCGCGACGGACATCAAGCAGCCTCCTTCGGCGCATCAACCGGCGCAGACGCGCGAGGAGCGCACTCTCGAGGTGATCGAGCATGCGCTGCGCTTCGAGGAGCTCATGCGCCAGCGGCTGCTCTCGAACGTGCTCCCGCTCCTCCACTCGGGCACTGCCTCCGACGTGGAGTGGGCGATTGAGGCCGTCGTCTTCGCGCAAGGTTACGCGCTCCAGGGCGCGCGGGCGGCGAGCGTGCTGCCGCTCGTCTTCAGCAAGAAGGAGGCCGTCAAGAAAGCGGCGTTGCGAGCTGCGCAGGACGTCTTCCTCGACTGCACTAGTGCCCGTGGCCGTTGCGGCACGGCCGAGCAAGTGCAGACCGCGTGCCGCAAGCTGCTCGACCTCGCGCGCGAGGCGAGCTTTGGCGAGCTCACCTCGCTCGAGGAGGTCATGTCCGAGTGGCATGAGGAGGGCCTGCTGCCACCCACGCTCATCGCGACTCTTTGGGAGGTCGTGCGGGGCCCTCGCGCGCAGGCGGCCGACCGCAGCCCGGCCCTCGCACTGCTCAACATGGCCGGCGCCAAGGACGCTCAACTCCTGCGTTGCGAGCGTGCTTTGCTCATTGAGCAGACGAAGGCGCAGGCCCAAGCGCTTGAGAACGGCCTTGCCAAGCTGGACCTCACCTTTACTCGCCACCTGTGCATCGCGCTGCGGCGGAGCGCTTCGGCCGGTAGCCTCGAGCCCAAGCAAGCGAAGGCGATCACCGGCGCCATGGAGAGGTTGCTCACCAACGCGCCGCCGCCTGCGCAAGCGGGCGCGTGGTACGCCGTCGCCGACCACGCGATCGCCAACCTCTTCGCATATGGCCTGAAACCGGAGAAGATGTGCACGGACGTGCTGCATAAGATGGGCGAGCGTGTGAGTGCTGGCGCGCCGACAGGGTGCCCTGGTGCCCTCTCGCGCCTGCTCTTTGGGCTGGGCCACGTGGCCATCAAGATGCTAGTCCACCTCGAGGACTGCGAGAAGAAGCTCCGCCAGGGCGAGCAGGCCACGGCGGCCGGCGCCGAGACAAAGAAGGGCGAGGCTGGTAAGGAGAAGCACGATCCGGATGACGCCGCCGAGGACAAGAAAAAGGCCTCAGAGGCTGCGGCGGACGAGGAGCGGCAGCTGTTCGAGACGTTCGGTGAGCAGCTTCTTGATCCGACGGCGCTGATTGGCGCGTGGGCTCCGCTCGTCGTCGCAGTCTGCCGCAACGAGGGCGGCCACTTTGGGGTCGAGCTGCGTGGCAACGCGGTGCTCGCGCTGTGCAAGTTCATGTGCCTCTCGCCGAGCTTCTGCGAGGCTCAGCTGCCGCTGCTCTTCGAGACGATGCAGAATGAGTCCGAGGGCGCCATCCGCGCCAACATAGCCGTCGCGCTTGGCGACCTCGCGGGTCAGCATCGCACGACCAACATCGTCGAGCCATGGATGCCGCATTTCTACGAGCAGCTCTCGCATCGCACGCAGCCCGACACGCGCGTGCGCAAGACGGTGCTGACGGTGCTAACCCACCTAATCCTCGGCGGCACGATCCGGCCTAAAGGCGCCGTCGAGCTCGCACTGCGGCTCGTCGACGAGGACGCGCACCTCGCATCGCTTGCGCGACTCTTCTTTGGCGAGTACAAGACCATGGACACGACCAACGTGTACAAGATGCTGCCCGACGTCGTCTCCGCGCTGTCGACCGATGCGAACCTCAGCCCCGAGGCCTTCCGCGAGGTGATCGGCTTCCTTTTCACCTTCATCCCCAAAGAGGGCAAGTATATCGAGCAGATGGCCGACACGCTGTGCCACCGCTTCAACGGCGACGACGCGCCGCGCTTCCACCGCTGCATCGCCTTCTGCGTGTGCGAGTTACCGCACACGGCCAAGTCGATTTCCAAGGTACTTGAGCTCAAGAACACGTGGCGCAACAAGCTGGGCGACGACGAGGCGCTCGACTGCTTCAAAGGTCTGGTGGCGCGCATGCGCAAGTCGCTCACTGCGCAAGCTAAGGAGCAGCCCGAGCTCAAGCCTGCCGTCGACAAGCTCGAGCAATCGCTCAAATCTGGGCGCAAGGGCGGTGACGACGAGGCGGGCGACTCCGATGCTGAGAACGAGCCACCCACACGGCATGGGTCCTCGCGGTCGGAGGTGACTCGTGAGGCACTTAGTGACGCCCCGGCACAGCCAGGACAGCCGGCCGTGGCTGCGACTGGTGGGCGTAAGGGTGGCAGCCGCAAGGTGGCGGCGGCGGCACCCGCGGCGGCACCCGCAGCGGCACCCGTGCCAACTGCGGCGCGCTCGAGGCGGACGCGCGCCTGAGACTACGACAAGAGGACCATCCGGAGAGCGTCGGGCAAGGGCGCGGGGATTCGGAACACGGATGCAGCGGTTGGGTGATCTGTCGACCCCGGAGAGCATGAGGGTTGGTAGCATGCCTTGGGCGCTTGCCGTTGGCATTGGCGCATGAGAATGGCGCCGTCAGGCGTGAGAGAACCGCGAGGGATGAGTGCAGCGGCGAGAGGCGAGACCGGGACCGGACCATGGTGGCTCGGTCGCCCGCGAGACACAACGCGGCACAGCGACCATGTGGCATGCGTACGCCGCAGAAGCAACGCGCTGCGCTGCCCTTGCGGTTGCGCGATGGCTCATGCCTTTCTGCTTTCGACTTAGAGTGGGCTGTGGAGGCCTCTCTGACAGTATATGTGCGTCTACCCCACCGCGTACGGGTTGAGTGGTGGAGCCACAGCACAGATCGGTTCACGCGTGGTCGGTGGTGCGCACGGTTTCTTGAGTTTCGCGCCGTATCGAGCGCCACGCGGACAATAAATGCGGCTACCGCAAGTGTTGGTTGTCGATTGATGACTCCGTTATCCGATCTCCATCCACGACTCCACGGTGATGTGCGGCGATTGGTATCGGCGATTCATAGCTGCGTCCCGTCCGGCGCGCATTCACGATCAGCCACCCGTGCTCGTTTGCACATGGAGTTCACTGTGTGGAGGGGTCAGGACGGGTTGGGTTCGTAGGGTTCGGGTTCGGGATAGGGTTAGTATCGCTTAGATGGTCAATGCTTGCGTGTCCGCTGAAGCGTTGTGTTGATCACGTAGCCATCGGGCCACGGTCGCACTTTTTGCCGCGAGGACCCACACGAGGACCTCAGCGCAGAAGCTCGAAGGCGCCGGAACCCGCCAGGATGGTGAAAAACAAGGGCAAGGGTGGTAAGAACCGTCGTCGTGGTAAGGCGGACGGCGACATGAAGCGGGAGCTCACGTTCAAGGAGGACGGACAAGGTGCGCGGTAGCCGAGTGGCCCAAAATCTGCCGTGCTCTCCTTTCCTTACCTAGTGGCTGACCTTGGGTTCGTTTCCATGGTGAACAGAATATGCCCAGGTGACGCGCATGCTCGGCAACGGTCGGGTGGAAGCTTTCTGTTTCGACGGGGTCAACCGACTTTGCCATATCCGCGGCAAGCTACGCAAGCGGGTGTGGATAGGCGTGGGCGATATTGTCTTGCTGGGCTTGCGTGACTTTCAGGATCAGAAGGTACACGCTGAGAGCCTCGCTGGACCCTCGTATCCGTGGCTTACCTTTGCCAAACGTGTCTGCAGGCCGACATCATCCTCAAGTACGATGGCGATGAAGCCCGCAGCCTCAAAACCTATGGCGAGCTGCCCGACACGGTGCAAATCAATGCAGGCACTGAGATGCTCGAGGGCGAAGAGTTTGGCGACGACAGTGCGTGCCGCGCCACTTGCTGCGCGCGTGCACTCGCCACGTGCCCTCGAGCCTTCAAATGCTGACGGGTGTCGCGCTCTCTCGCAGACTTTGACTTCGACGAGGATGCACAGGGAGCTGACATGGACGATCTGGTGAGTGGTCCTCCGGAACACATAAGAGCGGGAGCGACCATGCACTCACGCTCGCACACTTATACACGTCGACCCTCCGTGGCCTCCTCGTGTACAGGACGACATTTGATATGAGCGTTGAGGCAATACGCAACGAACACGACGCGGACAGCGGCGTGCACAATCATCTCGGCGTCTGCTTTCGACGTGATAACTGCCGGCAATTCTTAATTACACAGCATGGAGACAGGAGAGCGCGCGTCCATGTTCCGAACAGTTTTCCACATTCGATTCAACACCGCAGACCCATACCCAGGCACTGCATTCATCGAAATCGGTGATACATGTTGAAACCGCAAACGAAACCCGCGCGGCATAGAACGTTCACTTTTGGTTTTTGATGTTCAGCTTCTCGCCCCCTCGCCCAACACACGGGGACTCATGCGACCCCTCAAGAAAACCAGCCGCAGGGCCGAGGACGAACGTAAGACGGCCCACTTCCTCGTTCCCCCCCGCGGTCGTCCGCGGATGTTTACAAGAAAACCTGTAAGTCTTGTCAACCAAGCATCTTCAACGAAATGCTCCTCTCAAACCCTAGGACCTCCAAACGCCGGAAAACCTGGTGCGGGTGCCCTGGTGAATGCAGCTGGCGCAGCAAGTGCCCCAAAACCGCCGCCCGGCGACGCAGCCAACGCACCGAAGCCAGTGAAGGTCGAGTTGGCCGCCGCCGCGAATGCCGGCGCGGCGGCTGGTGCAAAAGCTGGAGCCCCGCCCGAGGCCGGCGCGCCGACCGTGGGCGCAAAAGCTCCCATTTTTCGTTGGCCCCCAAATGCAGGTGTGCCGCCACCCATACCTGAAGCCTGCCCAAACGCGGGCGTGCTGCCCATCCCCGAAGGCTGCCCGAACGCGGGCGTGCTGACACCCATCCCCGAAGGCTGTCCAAACGCGGGGGTGCTGACTCCCATCCCCGAAGGCTGCCCAAACGCGGGCGTGCTGACTCCCATCCCTGAAGGCTGCCCAAACGCGGGCGTGCTGACTCCCATCCCCGAAGTCCGCCCAAACGCGGTTGTGCTGACTCCCGGCGATGTCTGCCCATTCGCAGTTGTGCCAAAGGTTGTCGACGTTTTGAGGCCGTACATGGATTCGCCAGCATTCTGCGAGCCCCACGCTGGTCGTGCGCCATTAGTGGGCGTTGCCAGACCTCCTGAGGCTGAGGGCGCGCTGCCGTAACAAAAGGCTGTCTGGGCGGAAGGAACGGCACTGAAAACGCCCGAGTTATGGGATAAGGTTCCCGGTGCACCGAGGGTCGCGCCTCCGAATGCCGGCGCGCCTCCGAATGCCGGCGCGCCGCCGGCAGGAACGGTACCGAAGACGCCGGAGTTCTGGGATAAGGCGCTCGCTCCAAGTTTCGACGCAAAGAGCGAGCCGGACGCTTTCCCAGCCGGTGTGGCATCAAAACCTAGTCCTCCAAAACCGGATCCAAGCCCATCAGCACCTGAAGAGGCCGCGGAAGGGAAGCCGCCTGCACAGGGTCGCGCCCCAAGTGACGCACGAGCGGAGATGGGTCCGCCAGCTGCACAGGCAGCTGGCGTGCTCGACGACGCCGGGGCTTCAGTCAGAGCTCGGATGACTTCGTCAAATTTTGGGTCAGGGGCCTTTTCTTTCGCATCTTGCGCTGCTTTCAGTGCGTCATTGCCTTTCTTCGTCACAGCTGTCCTGTCGGCGCCGGCTTTGAGGAGCGCACGGACAATCTCTCCATGTCCCATGGATGCAGCCCTGATGAGCGCCGTTATGCCCTTGTCATCAGCCATGTTGACAAGGTTCGGGCTCGAAGTGAGTATAGCTTTCACATCAGCCAGCTTATTCATATCCTTCACTGCCGCAAGGAGCTGTTCCAATGTGGCGGTTGGTGCCGGTGAAGATGTTGGTGCACGAGTTGCAATTAAGCTGGTTAGCTTTGCGTCAGCTGTGGTAAACAGAGGTGTTGTTTGCTGGGAAGCAGCAGGAGGAGACGCCGCAGCCGGCGCACCAGGGCCAGCGCCAAAGCAAACTGTCGGTTGGGCGAGCTTCAGACGGTCGCTCTCGATCGACGAATGTGATTTGCGTGCTGGCGATAACGACGGCGACGCCGCTGGCTGCTGCCATACCACCGTTCTTGCTGCTGCGACAGACTGACGTGACTGCTGTGGTGGTGGTGCAGCAGAGGAAGAGGCAGTGATGACCTCGCCAGCACTTGCACAAGTCGGCACTGGCGGTGGCGGAGCATTCGAGGTAGAGGAAGCTTTTGTATATTGTGTCGGTTGCCCTAACGTTGCTGCACCTTTCGCTGGCGTGGCCTCCTGAGTTTTAACGCCCACAAATGCGTCGTGGCGACGTGCGTCGCTAGAGCTCGATTCCCGATCAGCTGCAATACACGCGGCTTTGTAGGAGGCGTCGAGCGGTGCCTTGAGCTGCAGCAGGGTACGATTGAGCTTTACTTCAAATGGGATGATCCCCAGCTCTGGGGGCACCTTGATGTCGGCGCTGGGTTCCATGTCACGATCCCGCAGCATGCGGCGCAGCGTGTCGAGGCGTTCACGCTTGCTTGCAGATGGAGATGCAGATGGTGCCGGCGCATGCCGATCCTCCGAGGGCGTGGACGGCGCCAGGCTCTTTTTCGAATCCTTTGGAGCCGCGGTTGCTTGCTGCAGCACGGCTACCGAGCGCCTCTGCAGCTCCCGGACGGCGATTTGTTGCGTGCGCAGAAGATCAGCATGCTTGCGCAGCGTGGCTTGTACCACTTCTTGAGGCTCCCGGCTGGTCGCAGCCGCAATGCGCAGTTGAAGCCGGTGCAATCCGTGCTCGAGCTGCTGGACGGTAGCCTCGAGCTTCTGCATCTCCTCGGGCAGCAGCGGGACCAAGCACAATCGATACATGGCTTCGGAATCGGGCTCTGGCTCTCGCAGCAGCGAGACAGACGGCTTGAGCACAGACTCCTGGAGCCTTTCGAGTCGCTCCATGCCTTGATGGAGTCCATCGGTTCGTAGTCGCAATGACTTGACCTCTGCAGACAGTTTCGCAGCATCTTGCTCGCTCGTTGTTAGGTTTGAGCCCCGATGCTCGGTGGCGCGATATCGGTCGATCATCTCTTTGCACAAAGCAGCGTCCTTTTCAAGCTGCTCGATGATCTGAACGACCGGATTCACTGCCTGCAGCGCCTCGTCGACCGGATCTGCCGCGTCCTGCTCCGCCATGTGCGAGTTTGAATCAGCACGAGCACCCTTCACTTTTTCATAAAGGTCTTTTGCAAGGGGTGTCTTTGGCATGGGTGTCTCTGGCATAGGCGTCGGCGCTGGCGGCGGCGGCGGCGTCGGCGCTGGCGGCGGCGCTGGCGGTGTCGCTGGAGGCGGCGCTGGCGGCGTCGGCGCTGGCTCTGGCGCTGGCTCTGGCGCTGGCGTCGGCGCTGGCGTCGGCGCTGGCGGCGGCGCTGGCTCTGGCGCTGGCTCTGGCGCTGGCGGCGGCGCTGGCTCTGGCGGCGCTGGAAGAGGCCAAGCTTCCGCTTTGCGCATGAACGGGTACGAGGTGGCGCCATCAGGCGGCCTCGCGAGCTTGTTGAGGACGGTCCACGCGATCAAGCTCCCATGCGAGGTGAGCGCCCACACGACCGGCGCAGGCGGGAACTTTTCCTCGCCGGCGATGAGCCCGACTTGCTCGGTGCCGGTCAAGTCTAGAGCGAGGCCCATTACGTACTGGTCCTCGAGGCCGACGCCATTAGCTTCGTCCTCAAAGGTGGGCACCGACACGGGGGTGTCCTCGTCACGCAAGGTCCACCGCTGCCAGTTGAAGTCCTTCGGGTTGCGCATCCCAACGCAGCAAACATCCCAGGAGTCGGAGCTGAACGCAACTGCAAGGCGCCAAAAGGGCAGCGTGATCGCATGGAAGCGTCGGCGAGGCGGCTGGCCGCTGCTCGGATCCTCGCGTGCCGGCATGCATGGGCTGCACGCGGTGCCCTCACAGCCTTGCAGCTTGCCGTCAGCGAGGTCGAGCGCTGCCACTTTCGGAGCATCCGGCTCGTCCATGGGCTCATAGGTGAGAAGCACGATGGGGCGTTTGACAAGAGGGTCAGGAGCTTTGACGGCAAGGGGGCGAACGAGCCCCAGCTTCGCTGGCCCACCGATCGAGGCGTGCGGCGCGTCGGCCAGCGTCACACGCCTGGCGCCGTCCTCGGGGGCGAAGCGCACCACCTGACCTACATTCGTGAAGCAGATGAGGCTCTGCCCGTCTGACGCCCACGCAGCCGAGCAGAGCGTCGGATCGCGCGCGACACAGCAGCAGGTGGCGGCGGCAGAGCCCGGCAGCGCGAAGGTCATCACGTGCAGTTCGCCTTGGTCGTCGAGCGCGAGAGCGCGCAGCGCTCCTGGTGCATGGCTCCATTCCCACATGAGGAGCTCACCGGCGCCCGGAAGAGGCTGCGTGACGACGGGCGCCAGGCCATGGCCGCCGCCGAGTATGGCAGCCACCTCGAAGACGGCTACCGTGCGGTTCGAGCACAGCGCGAGCCAGGAATCGTCGGCATTGAGGGCGAGCGCGCATGGTGGCGAGTCGAGCTGAGCAGCGGCTGAGTCCTTGAAGATCTCCGAGGATCTCTTTATGGCCATCTCTTTAGCCACATCAGAGATCTTATCGCGAGGAACCCCCTTTTCGCGTGCCTCGCGTTCGTACTTTTCGGCGGCCTCGCGTTCGCACGTCTCGCGAAGGGCTGCGAGCGAAACGAAGCGGAAACCGCTCGGCGTTCCAGCAAAGAGCGCGCCGAATCGATTCGAGACAGCGAGAAGCGAGGCGTCGGCGCGCAGGCCAAGGTTGCCAGTTGCAGTGCCGTCCGGAAGCGCGGCCAGTGAAATCCGACAGTCTCGCGCGCACACAATGGAGTCGCGCTGGTCGGTGCCGACGTCGATGACGCGCTTGCCCTTGAATTGGATGAATGTACACTCCAGTGACTCGTTCTCCGCCATCAGTGCGCGGCTTCGGAGAGCGCGGCTTCTGCAATCGCTTCTGACCTGCGGCCCCGTGACCTGTGAAAACAGACTGGAACTTTAGGAAGTAGCAGCCCACTACCCAGGACCCCGCTGCGTGTAGTGGGCCACAGACCTCCGGACTCCCATTAGCGGCCCCCCCTCCCGCGTTGCGATTTAGGCGAAAGATGGCGCCTCCCGTGCTTGGGACGTTGGGACTTGGGAGGTACATGAACTTGGGGGAGACCGGAGAAAAGCATTTCAGCTTGGCCACGCACGCACAATTTTGGAGATTTTTTGACGAGGCCTTCATACACCGAACCGCGGACACGTCTCCATCATCACTCCGAACCCGAAGCCTTCTCCGAAAACATGGCACAACCACAAGCCCTGCCAGCCATCGTCAAATCCGTGCTCTCCGGCGACTCTCTCCTCCTCATGGGGAGAGATGCGTCGCGCGGCCCGCCGCCCGAAAAGCTCATCTCGCTGAGCGGCATTGCAGCACCGCGGATGGGCAGCAAGACGGCCGCCGATCAGCCGTACGCGTGGGCAAGCCGCGAATTTTTGCGCCGCCAGGTGCTCGGAAAGTGCGTCACCTTCATCTCCGAGCCGCCCGCCGGAGCGCCTCCCGCCGGCAACCGCGGCTTCGGCTCTGTGTGCCTCGAGGACGGCACGTCGCTCGCAGTGCTCGTGGCCGTCAATGGGTGGGCAAAGGCACGGCCCGGTGGACCGGAGGATATCGTACAGGCAGCGAACGCCGCTGAGGCGCAAGGAATCGGACTGTGGGCGCCTGGGCCCAGCGGGGACGCTGTGCGCGACGTGAAGTACGCGGGCAGCTTCGAGCCGGAGGACCTCTTCAAGCGCTTCGGGAGCTCGCCGCAGCCGGCCATCATCGAGCAGGTGTCCAACGGTTCGGTCCTGCGAGTGCTCTTGCTGCCAGACTTTTATCAGATCACGCTGATGCTCTCGGGCATCCAATGCGGCGCCATCCGGCGCAACGAGGACGGTACCGAGGAGGCTGCGCCCTTTGCACGCGAGGCGCGCTACTTCGTCGAGACGCGGCTGCTCCACCGCGACGTGCAGGTGTCGCTCGAGGGCATGGACAAGAATGGCAACCTGCTCGGCACGGTGATCCACCCGGCGGGCAATGTCAGCATCGAGCTCGTCAAGGTGGGCCTCGCTCGCGTCGTCGATTGGAGCGCTCAGGTCTGCCCGCACGCGCCCGCGCTGCGCCAGGCCGAGCGCACCGCCAAGGAGAAGCGCCTGCGCATGTGGAAGGACTACGTACCACCCAACCACGGGGGCGACATGGCGGAGTACGTTGGGCGGGTTGTCGAGATCGTCTCGGGTGACACGCTCATCGTGGCCGACCAGGCGGGCGCTGAGAAGCGCGTCTCGCTCTCGAGCTTGCGCTGCCCGCGCATGGGCCGCGAGCCCGAGCCGTACGCGGTCGAGTCCAAGGAGCTCCTTCGCAAACTCCTCATCGGGAAGAAGGTCAAGGTGACCCCGGAGTACAAGCGCACCTTTGCGGCCGAGGGCCAGCCGTCCCAGGAGCGCACCTTCGCCACCGTCACGTACAACAACGACAGGAATGCGGCGACGGCATTGCTCGCCGAGGGCCTCGCCACGGTCAACCGCCAGGGCCAGTCCGAGGAGCGCTCATCACACTTCGAGACACTGCTGGAGACGGAGGAGGCAGCGCGCAGCGCCAAGAAGGGCATGCACTCGAGCGCACCACCGCCCAAATCGTCCGTGACCGACCTCACGACGCCGGACTCGCGCGAGCGTGCGAAGCGCTTCTTGAGTTCGCTGCAGCGCCAAGGCCTCCAGCGCGCCACCGTGCAGTTCATCCTCAACGGCGCGCGCTTCAAGCTGCTCGTCGGAAAGGAGAACTGCCTCGTGACATTTGTGTGCGCCGGCGTCCGCTGCCCAATGTGCACGCGCCGTGACACGGGCGTGGGTGGCGAGCCCTTCGGCGATGAGGCGCTCACCTTCGCTCGCAACCTGTGCTTTCAGCGCGATGTTGACATCGAGGTCGAGTCGGTCGACAAGAACGGTGTGTTCATGGGTTCCCTCTTCCTGGGAGAAAAGGGGGACTACAGTGTCATGCTGCTCGAGGCGGGACTGGCGAAGCGCCAGCTGCCTGCGGCGGACCGAAGCCCCCATGCGGCCGATCTCGCGCGGGCCGAGGACAAGGCGAAGAGTACTGGCCTCAAGGTATGGGAGACATACTCGCAAGAGGAGGAGGAGGCCGCCCGGGAGGCGGCGGCGGCCGCCGCGCGCGCAGAGCAGGACGCCGTCCCCGACGGGCAGAAGCAAGTCGTCGAGCTCGAGCTCACGGAGATTTGCGACGGCGCCCATTTTTACGCGCACGTTGCCACCGACAGCACGGTCGCCGCGCTGCAGGAGCAGATTGCGGCAAGCTGCGGGGGTAACGGCGACGGTGGCTACGAACCCAAGGTCGGACACACGTGCTGCGCACGCTTCACTGCCGACAACGAGTGGTACCGCGCCAAGGTGGTGTCCCGCACCGCGACCGAGTACACCGTCTTCTTCCTCGACTACGGCAACAGCGACGTGGTCCCCAAGAGCAGACTCAAGGCGCTCGACGCGTCGCTCGGGCCACAGATGGTCTCGCCGCAGGCCGTCGAGTGCCGGCTGGCGTATCTGATCGCCAATCCACCGGACGATGGCGCGGAGGGAGAGGAGGCTGCTCGTGCGCTGAGCGACGCTGCATGGGGTAAGCGCGTCTTCGCGCGCGTCGAGGACCGCGACGCGGGCGTGCTTTTGGTCACGCTGCTCGACGACGCCACGGGCAGTGTCAACGAAGATCTTGTCTCGCAGGGGCTGCTCAAGGTGGCCAAGAAGTTTGATAAGCGTGCCGCGCCTCTCGTCAAGGGCCTGCAGGAGAAGTGCGACGCAGCCAAGACCCGGCGCCTTGGGATGTGGAAATACGGCGACGTCGACGACGACGACGAGGCCCTTGACTTCGGCATGAATAGGGTCAAGAAGCAGCTGGCGGCGGCCGCGACCGCTCCGAGCAGCAATCCGTGGAAGAAGTGAGCTGCGCCTGAGTAGGCGCTGCCTCGGGAATGGCGCAAAGGTTCTCAGCCCGCTCATTCCACGATGGAGACGACAACTTCTGATAGGCTCGTAATCGGTTCGGGAGCGGAAGGGCTTGGAATGTGGATGAGAAGATGGGCATGGGAGCTGTGCCAACGTGGTCTCTGATTTGCGAGGATGTTGGATGGTGATGATGATGGCGGGCGCAGCCCCGACTCGCATGCGAGTCGGGGCAGATAGGCCTCGAAGAGCGGCGCCACACTCTCTCGATGTGGGGTTTGGGGATGAGCTGACAGGATCCGAGGATGGGGCATGGGGGTCATAATCATTCATTGTATGACGCCCACTGGAGATAAGTGGAGTTTATGGTGGTTCCGGACGGCCGCATGACGTTGTGCCGTCCTCGCCGAAGGCATGCCGGAGACGGATTAGAGAGGATGCGGGTCAGGTTCAGGTATTGGAAGGCAAATCGGTCCGTCGCGCGGGTCGAAGAGGTCGTAGAGGTGCGCGCGAACGGACCGCTCGAACGGACCGCTCACCGCCGCAGCCGGGCGGCGGGCGCGGCGCCCCCGCCCGCCCGCCGCCGGGGCCGCCGCCCCCGGCCCGGCGGCCAATCGTGGGGGCTGCGGGCCGGCGCGGGCGGGGCGCCCCGGCCGGCGGCGCGCGCGTGGCCGGCGGCGCCGGGGTGTACGTTCTTACCTCGATTCTTACCGCGCCCGCGCGACGCCCGCGCGGCGCGGCCGGCCGCCCCCGCCGCGCCCCCGCGAGCCGGCGGCGAGCGGGGTCGCGGACCCCCGGCGCGATCAAACATGAAACGCAGAAACGGTCACGTTGATAAGTCCGTAACGCTCGTAACGTCGCGGTAACGGAAACGGTCACGGTCCGCATCACGCGGTAAGCTAGTATACTGAATACTCGAGGCCTGGGTCACAGGAGGCGACGGACACTGTGCCGTGACTGTGCCGCTCTCTACATGTAACACATACGCGTTTTCGCGATCCGACCGCGCGCCGGGCGCGGCGCGCCGCGGCGGTCCGCGCGATCCTTATTTTTCGGATATGCAGAGGAAATTTCGCTGCCGAAATCCCATGCTCTTCGCACATACGTGCACCGGCGCCGTACGGCGCCGGGCACCGGCGCCGGGCACCGGCACCGGGCATGGGAGCACCCCTGCCGCCACTCCCATTCGGCTGGCAACCCGGTCTCAAACCGCCCTCGGCGCCCGGTTCTCGGCGTCTACCTTCACTCGCTTGGCATCCGGCTCGACGCTGCATGCTTGCCCCTCGGCTTCATCGGCGTCGTCGTCGTCATCATCTTCGTCATTGTCTCCCTCGTCTGCGCCGCCGCCATCGACGCCGAGAATCTCGACGCCGTCCTCGCTATCGTACTCTTCGTCCGGTTCGGAGCCTTCGGACGGTGCGAAGTCGTCGTCGTCGTCGTCGTCGTCGTCGTCGTCGTCGTCGTCGTCGTCACCGCAATCGTCCGGCACCGCTGCCCCCGTTACACCCGCCGCCGAGCTTGCCGTCTCTTGCTTGTTCTCGAGGTTGTCACGCTGGCCGTTGACGTTGACTTTCTTTTTGCGCAGCGCCTCGGCGATGCCCGAGTACTCGTCAGCAGAGATCAGCGAGAGCTCCATCTTGGTTGGCTTCGGGGGCGCACCACCGGCGGCTGCCGCGTGTGCTACCTCTGTGGGCGACGGCGCGCACTCGAGCTGCAGGTCGAAGGTGCGCAGACCACTCGGCGGGTGCAGCTCCGCGCGGAGCCGTGCGTAGGGCAACACGGTGATCTTGCCGCCCTCCTTGACGAGGAGTTCGGTGTCAAGCAGGTAGGCAGCCACCTCCGTGGCCTTATGGTGGCAAGCGAGCGCGCCGTGGCCGCGCATCGGCTTGAAGCCACTCAGAGAAGAGACGCGCGCCGAGTCCGGCGTCAACGTCTCGAGGGCGGCAAGCAGTGCCGCGGCCGGCTTGCCCCGGTGCATGCAGCCGCGCAACTCAATCGCCAACTCCGCATCGGCTGGCTTGGAATGGAGCAGCACAAATGGCAGGCTGGCTTTGCCATTTGTGGCCGGTGGGTCGAGCCCGAGGATGAGCAGCGTCCCCTGCCCTGTCGCTTCGGGAAGCGACCACAGGCGATTTACAGAGGCATGAGGCACAACAACTTCGCCCGACTTCCCGAGAAGTTGGAAGGCGTTCTCGAAGAGGCGGATGCGGAAGCGTCCGCGCGGCGCAAGGAATCCGCATTCAGGCACCTCTGCCAGCTGACCTCCGGGATCTGTCGTCTGCCTAGTGAAACCATTGGCCGATGCCGTGCTGCCTGCTGTGGCCGTCCCACCAGTGACCGCGGGTGCCGCTGGCGAGCAGCCCGCGGCGGCGAGTGCAGCAAGCGCATCGTCACGTTCCTTCGTGACCCGCTGGAGCGCAGCCTCGAGCTGTGCGCACCGCAGGAGCACGGTCTCGAGCGTCGGGCAGGATGCGAAAGAGTCCATGTGAAGAACTGTGCGGACGGCAGCGGGTTTCGCGCCTTTAGGTCGAACTGTACATGTATGACGTGGTCGCGTGCAAACTTCTTGCTCGCTAACAAAAGACTCCATGACCTTTCACAAGTCAGGAAATTCCTAGGTTTTTCGCACACACGTCCCATGCGTCGGTTCGAGTTGGTCAAAGCCGCCGGCGTCGCAGCGATGTCGCATTTCGTGATCACGTTCGGCGGCGTGCTTTGCGCGTTCGCCACCCGCAAGCTTGTAAGCAAACTCGCGCTCCCAGACGTCTACGTAGTGCGCAAAGTGGACTACAATCATGTGAGGATCTGGGCGATGCACACCAGGAGTGTCCTTGCGAGAATGGCCATCACCGCTGGCCATCAACGCTGCCATTCTCGTCGCCTGCTGAATCCGCGTGTTTGCGACTCCCGTCATGGCCGGCAGTACCCCGAGGAACGCTCCGTGATGATGATCAACTTCATCGTGGTGTTGGCAGTGTATTGGCATGGCGGCTACAGCAAACGCGTCCCGGGATCGGCAGCCGAAATCGCGGCCGTGTTTGCGAGCAGCTGGTTGCAGGTCGCGGTCATGGAGTTCTCGTTGCAGTCGTTCGGGGCACGCAAGATGGACCTTGTCAAGTTTGCCGAGAGGGCGCCTCTCGTTGTCTCCGCAGTCGTGCAGACGCTCGAAGCGGCTGATTTGCCGCTGCTCGTGAGGTTTGTCGCGGTCCTCTGGCAAACGTTCCTCGAGGGCGCCCTGTACTTTACATCCATGTTCACGGTGGCGACCATTGCGCGCGGTGGTGGGCGCCTCGTGCCGGCGCTCTACGTGCTATGGACGTGGCTCTTCCGTACGACTGTGTGCGTGTTCCATGGCTGGCCGCAGCCGGTTGTGATCGGATCTGAAGCCGAGGGCAAGCGCGCAATGCTCTCGACGCTGATGTTTCGCATTCCGCAGATCATCGCGCTGGTCACCGTCTCGCGGACCCCGCGCCTCCGTCAGGTATGGTGGCCATTGCCGCTCGTGCAAGGGCTCGTGCTCGGCTACTACTTCTTCTTGCTGCGCTACATGGGCCGCTCATACCTCGAGCTTCTGCGACCTGCGAGCGCCGGCGCCGTGGCGGCGGCCGAGGAGGTCCCTTTGGTGGCGGACATAGCACTCACGCTTGTGCGCGTGTCTGAGCCTATCATGGGGGCAGCCACAGCCTTCTTTGTCGCGATGCAGATTCTCGATCGCGTGAGACCGGTGCCGAGCAAGGCGGACTGATCGAGGTCTGAGCGCGTCACACAGGCGCAGTCACTCTTCACAGCAGCAGACAGCACACACTCTTCTACACACACAGTCTCGAAGGAAGCCTGAGAGAACGAAATCACGACGACGCCCCTGGGACGAAATCCGCATGCTAAATTGGAAATCCGAGTGGTGGAAATGGGACGAGGAACCTGTTTTTTGCGTGGCTTGTTTTTTTTCAAATACTGAGTTCTGCAGATATTCACAGCTTGGACTGTGCTCTCGACTTGACTAACGGCCCGAGTGACACGTCGAGCCTTGTGTTTAGTGTGCCGATCGTGGTCTTTGCCCCTTGGCGCTCGGCATGCTACAGCCCCAAGGATCGTTAAATATCGGCTCGATCGTCGAGGCGGAGTGCGAGCCTGGCGACGGCGAGTTTGTTGAGGCCACCATTAAGGCGATCGACGTCGGTACCGGCCAGTTAACTTTGCAGTTCGCAAACAGCTTGGTGCGTTCAAACGTCGCGTTCTCGGAAATCAGAATGCCGATCGCCGGCCAGGTGACGTCGAGCGACGATGACTTGTACATTCTCGAGGTGGCCGGCGACCTGCCGACGGCTCCGACGACTGAGGAACTTACGAACGATGGAGAGGCCAAGTATGCATACGTGCAGCGCTACAAGGACGTAGGCAATGCGCTCTTCAAGGCCGGCAAGTACGCGTGGGCGATCCGCACGTACGTGGATGCTGTGAACTCACTCTCCGCTCGCTGCTACAAGAGCCGCGAGTACATGATGTTTGACTACTTTGCACGCACGCCGTGTGGCCAGTGCTACTCGAACGCGGCACTGTGTGCTCTCAAGCTGGGCGAGAACGAGCGCGCTGCCGCGCTGTGCGAGCGCGCGATGGAGTGCAAGCCCGAGGACACGGATCTAGTCAAGGTGCTGCTGCGGCACGGCCAGGCACTGCTCGGGCTGAACCGCCCGGAGGAAGCCAAGGTCCTTCTTGAGCGCGCGGCCGACAAGGAGCCAAACAACCGCGCTGTTCGCGAGGAGATGGTGCGTGCCAAGAAGGCAGCGGCCGCCGCGAGCAAGGAGGCGGACAAACGCCTGTTCCAGTCGGTCGACCTGACCAAGCAGGGGCTCACGAGCAAGCGCGAGGAAGAGGCGGCGGCGCTGCGCCAGGCGGTCGAGCGTGGCTTCGAGGCACTCGTCGAGGGCAAGGACGACGACGCCATCAAGCTGCTCGAGCCGCTCATGCGTCAGCACATGAAGGCGGCCGCGGCCGGCAGCGGTGGCGCCATCGAGGCCGCACGTAATCGCCGCCCGAGCACGATCCTAGCCGCGTACGGCATCGGGATCGCGCACTACCACTGCCATCGACTCGAGGAAGCCATCGAGGCACTGCGCCTCTTCTTCGCGCTGAAGGCGGAGCTCGACGCCGAAGTCATCGAGTACCCGCCGCCGCTCACCGGCCTGCCTCTCGCGCGATTCTACTTGGCGCATGCCCTCTTCAACACGCAACGGCTTGCGTCGTGTAAGGAGCACCTCGCTGGCTACTTTGCGGATGTGGACGCGGCGGGGCCGCAGCGCATCCTCAACATGCCGAGCAGTATGCTCGGCCGCCATGTGAGCGACACCGAGCGCGCCGCCTCGCGCTTCAAGGTGCGCGCGTGCGCCAACGAGGCGCAGGCGGACGCGCACACGATGCTCGCCATGATCGCTGAGCGCGAGGCGGGCCCCGAGGCCGCCGTGGGGCACCTGCTCAAGGCGTGCGGACTCGCCAGCTCAACTCAAAAGGTCGATGCGCACGCCAACCTAGCGCGGCTGTATGAGATGCTCGGCGATGAAGCCAAGCGCGACGAGCAGGCAGCCCTTGCACGAACGCTGCGCGAGAAAGTCGCAGCCGGAGAGGCCGAGGCGGCGCGTAAAAAGGCAGAGGAGGCGGCGAAGGAAAAGGACGCCGACGCGGCGGAGGAGCTCAAGGACGAGACTGAAGAGGCGCCTGCTGACGGCGCTGAGTCGGAGGCAGTCGAGCCGGTGCTCGCCGATCCAGCGCATTAGCTTCCGGCAGGGTGCGTGCCGGCCTCGCTCGCCATGTATCCGACGCCCGCTCCTGTCCGGCACACTAGCCTTGGGCAGCGCTGTGTGTGGCGCGGGATGCACTGCGGCGCTCGCGAGGCCTCTGCAACCACGCAGGTTGCAGCGCGGCCGCAGCTGGCACGTGGCAGCACAATCTTGCAGCATCTAGCCAGCCGTCACCCGATGGTCCAGGAGGGTACGCGTACAAGTACCCGGTAACTCGCCGCGGCGGGCGACCGGACCGCGGTCCTCGAATCGCATCGTTCCGCGCGGGGTCGCGGTCGGGCCACTCGCTCTAGACTAGGGGCCGCCTGAGCGGTAAAGTGGGGGAATCTGGCTAGATTCCTGACATGTCCAGGAAAATGAGATTTTCCTGGATGTCCGGGGTCCAGGGGGCTGGGCCCCCTGGCGGGGGTTTCAAAGGGGGCAGCGCCCCCTTTGCAAGCCTTGGGTCCAGGGCGGTAGCCCGGCGGGGTGCGGGGCAGCGCCCCGCGAAGAAAATTTTGACTTTTAATTACGTGGAATACTTGAAAGTTCACCATACAGGATTCATATAGCAATATAGGAAATCACATGAAATACACATGCTAAACACATGCTCTCAGCCGTCTCGAGCGACTACATATGGTCATCACATATGGTTGTACCATCGAAATGGCCTCTTCTATCGTCAAGGCCATTGTGGAGCATTACGTAGTAAAATGGCTGATCTGTTTCTCCAGCATCCTGCCGGAGAAGCTTGGGCACAAGCTCTTCTG
>ENA-UOXP01001045-UOXP01001045.1-mixed-culture-metagenome-genome-assembly--contig:-NODE-1045-length-20810-cov-33.775620_pt1 | contig 20810 bp, 10 predicted proteins | sample MGYA00238161_ERZ761639 | MGnify/ENA primary metagenome ERZ761639 (study PRJEB28913, sample SAMN08776760) | mixed culture metagenome | isolation source: Freshwater growth medium | place: USA...
TACTTCCGTATAAGGGATGATTTGGCGCACTGAGCATGCACATGCCCCGTGATAATCATCTAGCCGCGTATCCGTGAAGTCAGGGAGCGACTCGAGAAGGTAGGTCGGGATATCTCCCACCACCAACGGCGTGATACGCTCGACCCATCCCTCCAGAAGGGGGTCAGCAGCCTCGAGCTCGAGAGCGTGCCTGAGGGCGGCATCGGCGACGGTAGCAGCGTGAAGGGCGCGAGCAGCAGCCCCTGCGCGAGGATGATCAGGATTGGGTCGCTGCTGCAGGCTTTGGAGCTTGGTGACGCCGAAAGCAAACTCCACTGTCGCGGCGGGCGGGATATCGAGTGGGGCGGTGCCGGGCGACTGGAACATGCGGCACGAGAGAAGCGCGCGAGAAGCGGGATCTCCCAGAGGCGTGCCGGCCAGCGCTGCAAGCGTGCACCACACAAAGGCTGCGCCCGCAGAGAGAGCCCCAGCCAGATGGGCTGGAGAGCGCACGATCGAGCGCGGCGGAGGAGCAAAATCGACCGGGACCGTGAATAGCATAGCCCCCGGGGCATACTGCCCGATCATGAATGGCATGTAGAGGGCTGCTGACACAATGCGGCCGCTGAGGCGATTGATCAGGCTCATAGCCTGAGATCTCGGGGAGCCCGGTGGCAAGATGAGTCCTGCGCTCGTAAAGCCGTTGGCATGCGCCAAGATAAGAGGCTCGGCGAGTGCACAGACGAATAGGAGGATGGCAACTCCTTCTGGGTAACCTCGAATGTCCACCGTTTGATCTTCCGGCAGCTCGAGAATACTGCCGGGGGAAGAGCCAGAAGAGCCAGAAGAAGTCCCTGTTGGGAAGGGTGGGTGGGTATTTATCCATGAGCACCAGCGAGGCTGGAGCGGTGTCTGCCGTGAGCAGTGTTTGGCTCAGCAAGGGCTGAATGCCTCTGGCTCAGCAAGGGCTGAAATGCATGGGTGATCGGCCGATCACGAGCTATGGCCCTGGCGGTGAGGGCTAAAAGCCACTCCCGGTGACTCTGGGGCGACACAGCATGAGTCCCGGGATCGGACGCTGTGCGCTTGGTCTTGGGCTTTGGTGAGGGCTAGAAGCCGCTCCCTAGGGCGACACAGCATGGGTCCCGGGGTCGGACGCTGTGCGCTTGGACGCGCGCGGCGCGGGGGGGCGACACGTGGGCCTATGGCGGGGCTTCACGAGTGCTAGCCTTGCTATGGCAGGCCGGTTTTTGGCGCGCGCAGCATGGGCTGCGCGCGAACCGAAGTATAGGCTCGAGGAGCAGTTGTGACTCACCGGCGCCGGCAGAGGCTGCGGGACGGTCGAAGATGCTGGGCGATGGTTGCAAAAGCGGGTCGATGTCAGAGTCGCCGGGGCCATCGTCCCATCCTCCGTCTCCGATGAGTGCGAGGGGAGATTCAAAGACGGGAGGGCGACGACCGTCTCCTGGGCCGCGAACCTCCTGGTATCGACGCCACTTGAGACTAGAAGGCTGTGCGTCTGGAGCAAGATAATCTTTGGGGACCGGATGCCCATTGCGGAACCAGCTGGACGCGAATGCGGCTATCAGCGAGGGGTAGCTAGGCGCGGGAGAGTCGTCCTTCGACGCAGCTAGGTTAGCAAGCGCGTTGCACGTGAGCACGTGGGGAGCCCAGGAGCTGCGTGCGCGATCTCGTGCGTCCGGATCGGGGTAGTCGAGGTGGGTCGGGCGACTGCGCTGCGGTGCGATCGGCTGCGTTGGCGGGCACAAGCGGGCGTTTCGGATTGCCAGCCGGACAAACTTGTCGCTTTGCGCTGGGTCCCCATATTGGCTGGTGTGAAATTCGAAGAGAGAGGCGAAGGTGGTGACGTCGACATAGTCATAGACGATGGTGTCAGGCTGCTCGACGATCACCACGCGCGCATGTGGGCACGAGAGGCACCACAGGACCATAGCCGCCGCCCAGAATGCCCGACAGTCGTCTATTTTGAAGGGGAGGCAGCGGTCGTCGCCGCGAAGATGCTGGAAGCAATTCGGAAAGAAATAGGCGCGCTCCCAACGCTGCAGGCCGACGATAGCGCGTACGTCCCCCTGATAGTGCGGAAAGCGATGGAGTGCGGGGCGGAGGTCGCACGAGAGAGTGCGGTGCCCCTGCGCCCGGAGGACGGTGGTGAGGGCACCCGAGAATTCGCAGGCGACGAGGACAGTGGGCGCTTCCGCCGTGAGAAGCAGATCTCGAACGCCTTGAAGAGTCAAAGGCGGTATTGCCGGCGGTTCGTAAGGGCGCGCCTCGCCCACGTGACCCGGGGCGGCGCGACCAGAAGTGCCGTCAGCGGTGACCACCGCCACGAGGTGTCGACCTATCCACATGCCGACTTCGAGAAGGGCGGTCGGAGCCGTCTGGCTGCAGGGCAGGATAACGCCGAGGTTGCCGAGCGTGCTGAGGTCGTCGACCGTGTGGATGTAGATCGCGACTCCGTAGCAGTCGGCTGCCACCTGAAGGAAAGCCAGATCCGTCCAGGAGGCTGGCTTGGCGATGTCTTGGCACCAGCTCCGTACCGTCTGGGTGAGCGAGTTTGAGCCGCTGCCTGGGTTATCTTCCATGCAGCGCAGAATAAGCCCTTCGAGCGTGTAGGGTTGCTTTTGGCGATCACGGAAGCGTGTGACACGGGCACGATGGGCTGGCACCATCGCGTGCTTCACCACAGCGCGGCGAAGCTGAGGGCCGTCGATTTCGGCCCGGCCCACGAGTCCGAGCAAGTAAGCTATGGTGTTGGGGCCGCACTGGCCCTGGCCTCCACAATCGACGACGAATTTGCCCTTTGCGCTCACTGACGCCGCGAGCGTTTTGAGTGGCGACTGAAGCTCGCGCAAGTTCGTGGCGGCGAGCGAGTTTTGGCGCGCGACGGTAAGCTCTCGCAACAGGCGAGCAAGATCAGCAGTGATGGCGAGGTCTTCGGCGATGTCGCCGATGACGAGGCGAAAGTTCCGTATGACCGGTTGGTTGAGCCTGGGATACAGGCCGCCTGCAGGTGGCTCTACCTGGGGCGGCCGCTCAAAAAGCTGGTCAGCGATGAGCTCCGTCTCGTCGGTATCTGCAGGCTCGGGCGACGGCGGCCGGTACTGGAGAAGCGGGGGCGGTTCCGGCTGGTGCTGGAGCTGGGCGTGCCTCCCTCCAGCGTGGGCGATCCTCGCTGCTGGGCTCGATAGCTTGGGGTCAGGCTGCTCATGCGCAGCGAGACGGCGCTTGAGAGAGTCAAGCTCGGCTAGGACGACGGCATATGCGGCTGCGCCCCCGTCGACAGCGACGCCCGCGTCGACGGCAGGAGGTTGCTGCCCGCGTCCGCCTTGGCGCCCGCCTTGGCGCCCTCGACCGCGTTCTCCTTTGCCTCGCCCGCCGCCTTTGCCCCGGCCTTTGCCCTTGCCGGTGGGGACCTTTACGAGGCCGGCGGTCTGCTCCGGTGTGGCCGGCGTCGAGAATAGCGCTGCCATGGCATGCCGGTCAAAATTGGGGATGAGGACGTGGTTGAGGGAGCGAGCGTCTTCGTGGCCAGGCTTACCAGCCATCGCGCAGCGGGCCATTCTGTTTCTGTCGGCGCATGCTGCGAGCAGGAAAGGCCAGCAGGGAGAGCCGGCCCCGCGAACTGGGACTTTTAGGTGCTGTGCCAGGCCCGGAATGTTCCAGCTCGACCCGCTAATGATGAGGAAGCCATTGAGAAAGCGGTGAGATTGAGCCAAGGAACCCGGGGGAAGGCCGGCCCCGTCGTCCCCAGCTCCGGAAAGATCAGCGAGCTCCGAGCCGAAAGCAAGCGAAGTTGAAGCCTCTCCCACGCGAGGTTTCTTGGCCTTCGCCTTAAGGTAACTGGTGTAGAACTCGTCGTCCAGCTTCAGCATCTCCCAGGTAGCTGTTGCGACCCTCCCCTCGTGCTGCTTAAAAGCATTAGCCAGATCACCCCGCGCCGCTCGCTTACGCGCGATCTCGGTCTCGAGCGTGGTCAGATCTTGAATCGCGGCGCTGTCCCGCGGAAACATGGGAACTTGCATGGTCCGAGCCGAGGGGTTTGGATCGCGAATGAGGGAGGTTAGTCTCTGGCGCAGCGCCGTAAGAGCGCCCTGGAAGATGGACGCGCAAGCGGCGATATGTTCGTACTGGTCCAATAGAAGGGGAAGACCGGCCGCAAGCTCGAGCTTGGAGATATAGAAGTCCACAAACGCGGGCCACGTGTAGCCCGGCGAGACTGGGGCCGCCGGCAGTGCCTGGGGTACGCCGATGGCCCCAAGAAGGACATTGACGAAACTCTTGATGCGCTTGAGGTTGCTAACCTGAACGAAATAGTTGGGCTTGGTAATGACTTCGCGCGTAGTGCAGACGTTGAGGCAGCTAAACCAGCTGCCCGCTCCGTGAGGCTGCTCGAACAAGTCCATCGAGTCGAGCTCGAAGCGGAGGAAGTGGGATAGGAGCGAGTTCGGATCTTCGCGCGAAGTAGCGGTGGCGAAAGAGTAGCCGCCGCCGGTAGCGGTAGGCTTCATCTGCGGCAGCAAGACGGGCACAGGACCCGTGGTGTCCAGCCGCAGCGAGTAGTTAAAATAGTTGAAGAGCTGCGGCCGGAGCCCGTTGATGGCGATGCAGGTAGCGTCTCGCGAGCTCGCCACATCCGCACCCTTAGGGTTGTGGTGCAGGAGGATGCGCATGGCGAGCAGGCACTCTCCGGGAACGAGGATAGAGGCGATCGCGTCGCGCTGGCCCGACTCGGAGGTGAGGTCGAAGCGTCCCAGGGCGGCCGCCACGTCCTTGAAGGCCTGCTTAGAAAGGGCAAGCCCGTCAGCATCCGCGCCTCCTCCAGGCGCACCGTTGCCTACGATGTTGTTGGCGGCGCTCGCGCCGGCTTGAGCCATGACGGCATTCTCGGCCAAGATAGCGGCCGTGACGTCGTCGACCGTGGGGCTAGCCTGAGCCAGAACCAGGTTGAGCGTGGGCCTGCGACTGGCGAGCTGAGACTCCAGCCGTTCCAAAATGTCAGCCAGTCGGGCCTCGTGTAGCTGAGCAGGTAGCATCGCCTTCTGCAAGATGCGAAGGGTGCCGACGATCTGGCTCTCGCTAACGCCGAGGTCAATTACGGCAAATGCGATAGTGGGGTAACGAGGGCGGATGTAGTAGATGCGCTCTTCCTCGACCGCCGATTTGTCATCCTCCGTGAGCCGGTAGCGTAGGCCGGCTTGCAGTTCTGCGAGAACGGAGGGCTGATCTGCCGAGTGCGACCGGAACGCGGCAGGGAGAAGAGCGCTCACGAGCACTTGGCGCAAGGATGCGGTGAGTACGGCATCCTGCGCGGTGCTGCCGCCGCGGATCTCGGCCGCCACGATCAGAGTTGGAGCGTCCGGAGCGAGGCGAAGAGGGTTTCTGCCGACCGGGCCCAAGGCCCCGGTAAGCAGCGAGATAGCAGCCCAAGGTGCGGTTCGGGCTCTAGGGCCTGAAGCGATCTCTAGGCTCGTGACCGAGGCGGCAGCTAAGAAAGATATCTCGGTGAAGCGAACGCGGGCAGCAGCCTGAGCAGCACCTGCGCCCGGGGCCGCGAGGCCCGGCGCCAGGTTCCAATCCGCTGCAACGATGAGCAGCTGATTCGGATTCTGCAAGGAGAGCCCGGCGATCGCATCGTGGAGCTCGGACACGGTGCCATAGACAGTGCCCGGCGGAGCCAAGCCGGACGCGCAGAGCTCGGTAAGCATACGGCTCCAGTACGCGGCGTGCAAGCGTAGCGTGAAGGGGTTGGCGCCACGCGCCGCCAGTTGATCAGCGGGTAACGGGGAAACTCGGCAACGAATGCCGAATGAGAAAAGGAGCGCGTAGGCGGGCACAGACATCTGCGCCGGAGCGGGCGGGGCAGCCACGACTGGCTGCCATGCGAGGAAAGCTCCCGTGGCAGTGACGAGCGGATGCCCAGCCGGAAGGTAGACCGGGTCCTGATCGAAGAAGGGGTTGCCCGGAGCAGGAACTGGGACGACGACTGGGACTGCAGGAGCTTGAGCAGCCATGTGAGCTCGTCACGATGAAGGTGCTCTAGTTGAAAATTCCCTGTTTCACCAAAAATTGCGCGCGCTAGACGGGCGCGATGGCCTGCGCGTTGGCCGGCCTTGGTCTCCGCATCGCGCGGATCGCGGAAACTCCGATCCGTTTTGCGCCGACGGAGGAAACGTCGCGCTCGGCGCGCGTATCGGCTATACCGGACGGGCCCGCCCCCCCCCCTTGGGGTGGGCGCTCCCCACCGTATCCTCCGGCTGGTGGCGGGAGCGCGCGTAGCATGCTCTGGTTCCTAACTCGCCGGGGCTACCTTCACCCCGGCCCAACCGCCCTCTTCTGTTAACTCGCCCGGCGAGAAGACAAATCTGAAGCAGAAGTAACCGTACGCGGGCGGTTAGTGCGGGGGGCGCGGCACCGATCTCTCGGCCGTCCGGAAGAATTCGGTTCAGGTTAGGGGGCAAAGATAATTTGCTTCAGATCGGGTGGGCATGACGAGCACGAACCCGACACGTATCGCTCTAATGGTCTGCTAGATCGGGCTAATCCTCGGTCCTCGCCCTCGAGCTCCGTGGTCCGGTGGACCTCACACCCAGTACGGTAAGAGGCCTGTTACAAATCCTCATCCTCGTTGAGCAGGCTGAAGGTCGATGGTGTGCGTCTGTGGAAGCCCCGGCCCTCGCCGCGCCGTCGCCGGAGCCACGCTGGTGCATCGCGGTCCAAGGCCATGCCACTCTCTGTTCGTGGCAGCGCCGACTCCGACGGCTGGGCACGGCAGCAGCATCGGCGCACGATGCCAGCGCAGACGAGCAGCACGATAGTGGCCAGCGCACCGTGCACGGTGATACTGTGCTCTATCACCTTGTACACAGCCTCCACGCGCGCGAGCCATTGTGGGTGGCCTAGCGTGTCGGGGCCGCGCAGTGTACGGAGGTATCGGTCTAGTCTTCCGATGAGGTCATTGTTGATGCTCTTGCGATCCGAGCGGCGCTCGTCCCCATGCTGGAAGAGCTCATTCGTCGTGTTCCACACCACCGTACGTAGCCCGCTATTGGCCTCGGCCACCTGGTGGGCCACCCATGTGTCGAGCACGACGTGCGACAGGTCGGGAGGGTCGTGCTGCAGCAGACGCATGAGCCGGCTCGCACCCGAGGGACGCAGCGCGTAGGCGCCCATCCACACATTCGAATACAGCTTCGTGACACCCGCCAAGCCCCAAATTCCATGGCCGTGAGCACTGCCGGTGCGATCGCCGCTCTCACTCGCCGCTCGACGAACGCAGAGAATATGAGAGTGTGGCGACTGCCCTCTGGAGCACGGAGCCCCCTCGGGGCGGAGCACGTTCAGGTAGAAGAGGTCGTACTCAAAGGCGGCGCGTGGGGTGCGCAAGAGCCGCACAATCGAGGCGCTCTGCTCGGGCCGTACTGACTCATCCTCCTCCATGATGAGCGTCGGCGCGAAGGGATGACGACCCTTGCAGCCTGGCATACCTCGGTCGCGGCCGTGAGCCACGAGTTGCCACGCGCTGATATGGGCAAGGGCGAGGCCGAGATTGCCACGGCCACTGCCCGGCTTTTTCGGCTGCTTCAGAATACCCGCATGCAGCGCGCTCTGCAGCCGCGGATCTTTCTCCGATTTGATGCGCACGCCGGGCCACTGCGCGCAACGGAGTGGGCGCAGCAGCCAGCAGGTGCGATTGGCGATTTCAAAGCTGAAGCCCATGACTAGCACCTCAAGTGGCGGTGGACACCTCCGGCTCAATCGGCGCGCGCTGCTGGATGCAGCAGTGGCGGCGGTGGCGGCGATGGAGGTGGTGGAGGCGGCCTCGGAGCGTGGCGCGGGGAATGTTATCATGAGTGGCGTGGCGTTGAACGCGATCTCCACTGTCGTCACGCTGCTTGGCGAGGCCGAGGCAGCTTTGACCACAATCTTGGTGGTCGACTCAGACACGGTGACCATGCGAATGTCTCTTATCGGTGGGACACTCGCGCGCGATCGGCGGGCCGCGCCGTAGTCGAGACGCGTCGAGGCGCGGAAATTCCCCTGTGAACGTTAACACGACAGACGCGAAAACCGGTGCTACGGCACTGTGTAAGAGGTCGATTCGCCGCCCAGTTCTCGCTTGTGATCATTGGCCTTGCGTGTGGGCCGTGAACTTGTGAAATGGCGTCACCTTCCCCTTCTCTCAGGCTCGCCACGAACGCGATCGTGGGATTACTCTCCTTGCCACACCACCCGGTGTTCACCAATTTCACGGCTCGCCGTCTTCTTGACGCCTCGGAGCTCATATTGCCGCCGCCTCTGGAGGTCGTTATGCCGATGTATGGTCGGCCACCTCAGGAGGTCGTTATCGACTGGCTCGGAGTCCGCGTGCCTCGCGAGCTGTACTGCCACATCTCTTATTACCGGCAGCGAATTGCGCACGCCATGCGCGTGCAGCTGTGCGATCTGCTAAGGTGGGCGGCCGGTAATAAGAATGCGTTCCCACTGTCTCTGCCGCTGCCGGTGGTGGCGGAGGAGTATTTTGAGGTCGTGGACACGCTCGAGGCAGTCGTGGAGTATGTGCGCGGCCCACGAGGTCGGTCGTTCACCATGCTCGAGATCGGTGCGGGCTTTGGCTATTGGACGTTGACGGCGCATGCGGCGCTGCGGCAGCTGCTGGGCCCGGCCAACCTGGCCTACGAGTACACACTGGTCGAGATCGACTTCGCCAAGCAGCAGTCGCTGCGGTCGACGCTGTCGCTCAACGGGCTTGACAAGGCACGCGCACGCATCGTACATGCGGCCATGGGCGACCGCGACGAGGCTGGCGGCGCTGTGCAGAATGGGAATCCGGGATGGTACGCGGTGTACTCGTGCGACTCGGTGCAGGCGCAGGTGCACCGCGACGGCAATGCATGCGCGAGCAAGCGTTTCTTCTCGCCCAAGGAGGCGCGGGATATGATCGGGATCCGGAGACAGGGCGGTGCCGTGGCCGACGTCATCTCGTTGCCAACGCTTCTTGCGCCGTATGCGCTTGTCGACTTCGTCGACATGGATGCGCAGGGCGCCGAATGGCTGCTATTCAACGCAACGGCGAGCCCGGCGGCGCTGCTCGCGCGGCAGGCGCTCGACGCCAAGGTGCTTCGCGTGCACATTGGCACGCATGACGAGCCCGACGAGCGTGGTGGTGGGCACCTGGGCATGCGCCGCCTCTCTCTGAAAGAGGCTGCGCTCGTCGAGGGCTTTGAGCAACGCGGCTGGAGCCCGTCATTCCTTATGGGCGTCACCGGCGATCAGGGGTGCACCCGTGACGCGGAACGGGGCACCGCTCGCCGCTCGCCGTGGGGGCCTGTCTGCATGGCCGACGGGGCTCTTAGCTTCGTCAATGAGCGCTTGAGGCGCCGCTTGGCAAAGCGTCAGCGACGTGCGGACGGCGCGGAGCGACGCTGACGTGGTCTATTGAAGTTCGGTTCAAACAGACGCGACGCCTCGGTCTCTCTGCTGTGTGCTGATGCTTGAAGGATACGATTCTTGTCAGATTCTTGTGAGCCACACGACAGCTGGTTCTCTAAGGGACGGCTTCACATTACAGTGTAGTCTGTGTATATACAGCGCGGGGTGCGGTGTAGTTTGAGCGTGCCCCGACCAGCGTGCGCGCACAGTCGTGCACAAACCGTGTAGCTAATGTGACTCGTTGCACAATTGCAGTGCACGCGGTTGTAGCTTGTACATGTACCGGTAGTACGGTAGCTACGTACCGTGTACTATACCTGGCTCTTTAACCCAACCTTCCCTGCGCTGTCGCCCTACCGCTGGCCTCGCTCGAGCCATTTGCTCCTCTCGAGCAGGTCGGCCACGTTCTCGCGAGCGAGGGCTCGATAGAGCTCGAGGGCCGCGCGCAGCTCCTGGAGGGCCTGGCCTGTGGGCCTCGGGTGGATGACCTGCACGCCATCCTCTTCCATCTGTTCCTCGTCTTCTGTCAGCAACAGCGTCCCTAGGTGCTCCGCCGCCTCCTTGAGAGCCTTTTGGAGCAGCACGACCACGGCCGAGCTGCCGAGGGGCGCGCGCACAATGACCACGGGCGCGACGGGCGCCAAGGGACGTTGCCCTCCTCCCGACGATGCGTTTTGCGCCAGGCGTGAGGCGAGCGTGAGAGCCTGCATCCCCGGTGGCAGCCGCGAAAGGGGAAGTACCCGGGGTGGGGCGCTCAGGGTGCCCACCATGGCGCCCACTAAAGGAGGCCGAGGCGACCCCCCGATCGAGCCCCCTAAGCATGCCACTCTCTTCCAGCCGGTTGGTTTGATCGCGGCGCCCGGGCTCTGGAGCAACGAGTGGAGAGGCAACGCGCGCAGCTCGTCGGGCCCTTTAGGGTACACGCCAGGCTCGCTAGGCGTCAGGTGCGCATCTGAGCTCTCCGGCGGCGTCGCCGGCTTCTTCCGCGGGTGGTCGAGGGACAACTTAACCCTGGCGGCAGCTTCTATTGCCTTGATATACGAGCGCCCCGTGCCCCCATGCAGTGGAATGGCATTGGCGCTGCTCCGCTTCTTGGCGCTGTTCCGCTTTTTGGCGCGCTTTGCATTGTGCCAACAAGCACGGAGCACTAGGGCCGTGATCGTCGAGCAAACGCAGCATACAACTGAGAGCAGCAGTGCGATGACTGTGAACGAGGTGGAAAAGGTGGTTGTGTCTGCTGGCGGGGCACACGGCGGTGGCGTCGTTGGGAAAGGGGGTGGCGCCACAGGTGGCGTGGGTGGCGAAGGGGGTGAAGGTGGTGACGGTGGGAGCGATGGGCATGGGCTGCGGGGTGGTCGAGGTGGTGAAGGCGGTGGTGGGGAGGGGGGTGGCTTCGGAGGTGGCGGACGATTTGGTACCCTGTTGGTTTGAAAGAATGGCGGGGATGAGGGCGGCCGTGGGGGTCGCTTTGGCGGTGGTGGCTTTGGCGGTTGCCTGGGCGGGTATGGTGGTGGTGATGAGGGCGGCAGAGAGGGCGGCGGAATGGGCGGCGGCGGTGAGGGCGGCGGGGAGGGCGGCGGAGACGGTGGTGGAGGGAATGGAGGCGGAGGAGGTGATGGAGAAGGAGGTGGTGGTGATGGGGGCGAGGGGGGGGGTCGGGGTGGCGACGATGGTGGCGAGCTTGGGGGTTCATGCGTGCAGCAGTGTGCGCAACCAAACGCAGGCGAGTTTGGGCAAATGCTTGCGACCTGTGTGCAGGTGAGTAATCGACGCAGATCGCTACACGTGCCGAAGCCGCATGCGGTGCTGCAATCTGAGGCGGCGGCGCCGGAGGTGGCGAAGCCGGGCGTAACCAGAGCCGCAACGAGTGCCAGCAAGACCTCTTTTTCCAGATTCTGCTTGGGCCGAGATCGGTGAGTGTAAGTCCTCGCCATCGATTTTTCTGTAGTCGCGAAAAAACAGAGCGTTCTCAACAACTTCGACAAGCACTGCATGCATGTTCTACAATAGTCTTGCAAGTTCAAGTCAAGTCAAGATTATCTATGCGCGCGTCGAGGACCCCTGATCAGCGGGCTCTTCGCAACCTATCGCTCCTGAAGTTGTAGAAGGCCCAGGCAGACGAGGACGACGCAAATGCAGTGAGTTCCGCTTTGTGCTCGCCGATCTCTTTGAGTCGGAAGCTGGGAATGAGGGGCTCCTCCAGCGTGGCTCCTAATTTCGGCAGAGAGGGTGACGCGGCCAGGAGGGCGCCAGATACGAACCCAGCTTCAGCCGCCGATAAGACGCGCGTGAGCGTGTGTGTCCGAGTCGACGGCAGAACAACTGCTGATGATGCATGGTGAGGTACAGTGGCGGGGGCTGTGGCTGCAGCAGTGACGACCACGGATGGCGTTGGCTGAGCTGCTACCGCTGCCTCGGCTGATGCTGAGGATGCGGCAGTGGGTCGCATTGAGGGTTGCATGGGGGTGGCGACGTGCCGAGCGACGCTTGCACTGCGGTCCTGGCTGCTGGGGATGGCCTCGCCTCCACTTTCCTCGATGACGAGCTCAAGCTGTTCGAATGCCAACCCTTTGGACCGCGCGCCCGCCGTCTGCCGCTCCTGCCCGAGGCTCGAGTGGTCATCAATCAAGGTCAATCGACAGCCATCAAGAGCAGTCGAGGGCAATCGAGGGCAATCAAGTGCAATCAAGTGCCATCAAGTGCCATCAAGTGCCATCAAGTGCAGTCGAGGGCAATCGAGGGCAATCACCTGCTCGACGCTCTCTGATGCGGCGGCCAGCGCATTTCTCGTAGCATGTATCGCGCACACATGCAGTCTGCTCGTCTCGTCCCACCACTTCCAGCCGCCGCCCAGCAGCTCATCGCCTGCCGTGGCCGGTAGAGGCTCGTTCTTGCCGAGACTCCAGGCCGCCTCTGTCGATAGAGGTCTCTCCGTGTGGGCTAGAGCCACGCCCGTGGGGGCGGCCGCCGAGGAGGCCGCCGCGGATGGAGCATGATGTGCTGTGTGCGCCGCACGAGGCTGATGTGCGTCGGAATGTGTGCGACTACGATGATGAAATGCCCCGTGCTCTGGCTCACCCGTGCGTCTGAAACCGCTGCCCGCATTGGGCACCGCCGCTGCAGTAGCTTTCTTGCCAGCTCTGGGCAGTCGATGAGGCGAATGGTAGAGCGGCAGCGACGAGTTGTTACGGAGCAGGTGGAGCGGCACCAGAATGCGAGGGGCTTCGCGCCCGCCATCCCGGCGCTCGCGCTCCAAGGCCATCGGCTGATGAAGCCACGAGGAGCGCCGCTCGTACACCTCGGGGCTGAAGGTCACCGACGCGTCGAGAAAGTGCGGATTCGAAGAGTGGGCGACCCGCACGATCATTGTGGGTAGCGGGGTGGAACGCGGCGGCCCGCATGCGTGCTGCGTCGTCGCGCTGCACCAAAGGCTCCCAAGCACATCTTCCAGCCGGAGCGTGGCTCGTGCAATGACGGCAGAATGCATCTCGCATCGAACGTTGACCGTCTGTAACTGTATGGAAGTGGTCGCGCCGCTCCAAGACTTTGTATGCACCAAGAAGCTCAGCTGCTTAGGCAAGAGCTGCGCTCTTCTGTGCCGTTGCATGAGGTCGGGCGCGGTCGCGTTGCTTGCTGGCCCATACGCACCCATATCACGGAACAGGATCTCAATGCCCAGGCGCGGAGCTGCTCGATGGAGTCGTGTCCTGGTGCTGGCGGCCGCGGGGCAGCTTGGAGGTGCAAGCAGAGGGATAGGTGCCAAGGGCTCTGGCTCTGGCTCTGGCTCTGGTTGCAGTTGCACGCGTTGCACCTCCAACTCCAATTCCAATTCCGACTCTAGTTGATCCCGCTCTGGTTCTGGCATTGGTGCTGGTGCTGGTGCTGGTGGTGGCCCTGGTGGCGGAGGCTCTGGTTCAAATGGTTTAAGGGAATGGGGTGGCGCCTGCTCTAGTGGCGGGGGCTCCGGCTCCGGTTCGAGCACTGGCATCATCGATGGTACATCTTCCGGGTCTGGCTCGGGCTCTGCCACGGTGATGAAACTTGAACGGTCAACTGGCTCAGCCGGTGGTGGAGCTGGCTTCCTCTCTGCGGCCACGCGGACCCTCGGTAACTCCTCCGGTGCAGCACGGAGAGCTAACCAAAGCCCCTGCGGAGTGATGAAGCCTGCCTCACGACCACGAGCTGTGCCAAAGACGAATGTCTGTGCCTTTTGCGTGCCACGAATGCCCTCAATCTTTGCATGCGACGAAGATATTACGCTCGCATCTCGTGAGTACCCACGTGGCGGCGAGGCAGGACGCTGCCAAACAGGCGAAGGACGATGCTTCATCGAAAAACGAGAAGTACAACTCGTTTGAGTCCGTTTCCAAGGTGACCTTTGCATGCACCCGTGAAGCGACCTAAGTGCACTTGAACCAGAACCACAGCATGCATTCAGTTTGTAAGGCTGAAAGTGAGTTCCACACTCAATTGAACTCCAATGTCAAGACCGCGATGAGCGCTCGACGATACATTGCCGGGACTATCGCTTATTTTGGCGGCCACCCGTCGCCGGTGATTACCAATGACGACCACCCGCCATCGTTCAAGACTACCTCGCCAGTCGCATCCTCGTCCGGGTTTGACAAGCCAACCAAGTTTAGCATGGGCCTCCTCTCCTCCAAACTGAGATTGAGATTGAGGAGGTTGAACGAGGACCAACTCGTGCAGCCGAGCGAGCAAAAGCTCGCCAACCAGACAGCACATCGAAGACGCGCTGAACCTGCCGCCAACTCGAACTCCGACCTCCTCGACGACCAGCCAGCCACGCTGAAGCTTAAGGAGAGGATGATGAAGGCGAGGGTGGACGCTTTTGCATTCGAGGTTCCGACTGGCGGCGATCCACTGTGGGTCTGGTCCGATGAGATGCTGCTCGATCCTGCCCTGATGAGCGACGAGCAGATTGCCGAGGAGATGGCGCGCATTCGAAGAACGCAACTTAACAATGGAGCGGAGGCTCACGCTGATGGAGGGAGCGCGCTGACGGCGGAGGGAGGGAACGAGCTGACGACCGATGAGGTTGAGGACTCCTATTTTGACGTAGGTGTGGAGTTCCCGGACGTGGAGGAGGAACAACGCGCCGCGGCGCGCGTGCAGTCTTTCGCGCGCGGCCGGTTAGGTCGACGCGCACTCAAGGACAGGCAGCAGGCGGCTGAGAGGCGCGAGGCACAGCTCGCTGCACTTCAACTCGATCGCCTGGAAGAGATCACTGCGCTCCACTCCGAAATCGAGAAGTTGCGTGACAGCCGCGTGGCACTCGTCGGGCAGCTCATTGTCGCGCGGGCGGTGGTGGACGCGGCAACGGCCGAATTGCTCGTGGACCTTGAGGAGGGCAGTGAGGGAATCAGGTTCAGGATCAGCATCGATGCGCCAGTAAACCCAGGTCCACGAATTATATCTCGAGTGCAAGAGCGGATCGCTCGCGTGCGACGGCCGCCCTCTCTGACGATCGTGGAGCCCTCACCGCAGCAGTTGGCTATGCGATGGCTGCAGGACCAGCAAAACACGGAGCAGGACTTGCCTGGTCGCGGTGACCTGCACACGTGAACGAGATGCACAGTCACGTGATCGAGATCCCAGACGTGATCGATACGAGATTCAGACGAGAATCGTGATCGCGTCGGCCGTCGCGAGGACGGGGGGGGAGCCACGCCACATCGACGAATCGTAGGCGTTACCGCCCCCGGTATCATATGAGATTATACGTTAGTCGCCGGAACGTAAATGGAGCGCGTGTGCTGTGCACCGGGCGGGCGGAGTGAAGCAGCGCTTACACAGACCAGACTCGCACAGACACAGTTCACAGACGCTGCATTGTCGGCGTCGCGTGGATTATTTTGACCTCGCGGGTCTTACGCGGGTCTGGGGGCGTTGTGTAGCACAGAACAAACGAAACTCAAAAGGGTAAGAAAAAGGGTGGTGCGAGCGTGTGATCAACTGTCGCCGCCGCTCAACCGTCTGGCCATGTCCTTGACCGACATCTTCATCGGCTCGTTGGGGTCGCCGCGCGCGCTCTCCCAGTCGATGACGACCTTCTTGGCGTCCTCGATTGGCACAGAGCGCGTCGAAGGAGTACCCTTCGATGCGCTGCTGGCGCTGTCTGCCTCGCCGTGAGACCTTTCGACCTCCGCGGGCGCGAGGGGCTTAGCCTTGGGCACCGGTGGCGGGTGGGGGGGCGGGCGGGGAGGCGGGCGTGGAGGCGGGCGGGGAGGCGAGTGGGGCGATGGTTGTGAGGAGGCTGCCCCTTCGCCCGCGGCCGCAGCCGGCGGCGGCGGCGGTGCCTCTGCCGCTGCCTCTGGTGCTGGCTCATGACCGGGTGCCTCTGGTGCTGGCTCATGACCGGGTGCCTCTGGTGCTGGCACATGACCGGGTGCCTCTGGTGCTGGCTCATGACCGGGTGCCTCGTGGACGCTCTCCGTGGGAGAGAAGAAGACGTCATTGAGACCCGGCGTCGATGCTGCCTCGGAGGGCGAGGTCACGGGCGCGGGCGATGTGAACATGGGCGCGAGCGGTGGTGCGGGAGGCGCGAATCTCATCATTCCATCAAGCTCCGAGGACGGCGCCTCTGACGACCGTGGCGGCTGCTGCGGCGTGAAGAAGATGTCCAAGTCGATCGCCGAGGTGGACGCCTCGGAAGGGGGTGGCAGCTGCTGCGTGGATGTGGGTTGCGGTTGCTGGGCCGAGGGTGGGGGCTGCTGAGGCGTGAAGAAGATGTCGAGCCCAGGGGTGGACGCCTCGGACGCGGAGGGAGAGAAGATGGGCGGCGCGGGTACCACCAGAGGCAGTTGTGACGCGCGTGGGTGCAGTACGGCGGGGGTGAAGAAGTCAGCGTCAAGGGTCGACGCTGCCTCGGAGCTAGCAGGACGAGACGAGTCGTCGGCAGGTAGCGGACCCGGTGCGGGGCTGAAGTAGTCGTCGAGGGCCGAGCTCGCTGCGGCTGCCTCGGAGGGCATAGGGGCGGAGGGCGACGACGGAGATGAGTCACTCATAAAGTCGTCGAGGGCCGAGCGAGCTGCTGCTGCCTCGGAAGGCATAGGGGCGGAGGGCGACGACGGAGATGAGCCACTGATAAAGTCGTCGAGGGCCGAGCTCACTGCAGCTGCCCCAAAATTTGGGGCAGCCTCTGCAACGCTCGGCACGGCGTCCATGAAGCTGCTCACCGCCTGTGGGCTGCTATTGGCGCTGTCGCCCATGAAGCTCACCACAGCACCCCCACCAGAGCTCGGATGATCCTCTCCAAAGCTCACAGCGGGTGGTTCACCGGCTGGAAAGGGGGAGTCCGCAGTGCTCGAACCCGCCTCCATAGCATAGAGGACCGGGGTCGATGCTGCTGAACCGGAGGCTAACGAAGACGAGCAATGAGTCGGAGGGGAGGCCGGATCGGGGCCGAAGTAGTCGTCAAGGGCCGAGCGAGCTGCGGCTGCCTCGGAGGGCATAGGGGCGGAGGATGACGACGGAGATGAGTCACTGATAAAGTCGTCGAGGGCCGAGCTCGCTGCAGCTGCCTCAAAATTTGGGACAGCCTCTGCAACGCTCGGCACGGCGTCTCCGAAGGAGTCAGCGGTCGTGCTTAGCGGCAGTGGCTCGGCAGGCAGTGCGTCGGTTGGGACATTTTGGGCACCGACGGAGGAGAATGTGCCAAGGGCCCTCGTCATCGGTCTCGATGCCGCAATCAAAACGTCCGGAGGGTGCTGATATGTGCTCTCCGTGGTACTCTGAGCTTTCCGAGCCTCAACGTTCGCGGCCACTCTGCGAGCTTCGCCCTCAGCCGCCGGCTCGAAGGCGGCTGCGGCGGTGAAGGCGGCGACGTCGGCGCCAGACGCTACGATGGTGGAAGTATCTTCCATCTCTTGTCGAGCAAGGGCGGCCTCTAGCGCCTCTGTCTCGCGCTGCCAATAATTCAAGTCGTGGACTGGCTCTTGTGGCACGGGAAGCACCGGCGTCGCCCCTAGCACACCAAGGAGTGCGGCGGGAGGATCTTTGGAGGGAGTGGTCTCGGTGGAAATGGTGTGAATGATCGGAGCGTCAATGGCTGTGGCGGGAGAGGCTTCGGCGGGAGGAGCTTCGACGTCAAGGATTACGGCGGGAGGGACCTCGGCGGAAGTAACCTCAGCAGGTGTGACCTGGGCAGGTGCAGGCGGGCTAGCCCTGGGCACCGGCGGCGGGCCGGGTGGCGGGTGTGGTGGCGGGTGTGGTGGCGGGCGTGGTGGCGGGCGGGGAGGCGGGCCGGGGCGGGGCGGTGGTGGGGTGGCGGCTGCGCCTTCGCCCGCGGCAGCAGCCTGCGGCGGCGGCGGCGGCGGCGGCGGCGGCGGTGCCTCTGCCGCTGCCTCTGGTGCTGCCTCATGGCCGGGTGCCTCTGCCACTGCATGGGTAGGTGCAGGCGACACCAACCTCGACGGTGTGCAGACAGCCACCTCCATTTCAGATGCCAGAGGAGGGGTTCCCTGCACTGGCGTCCCGAAGAGACTGTCAACGAGGGCAGGCGGTGCCCTCACCGGCGACTCAATCGAGGCAGTGGCGGAGTCGTCGAGCATGGGCAGGCTGGGCGAGGCATCGGCAGCCATGAACTCCTCGCCATTCGACCCTTTGATGGCTGCCGGCTGGGTTACCGCATGAGTGAACTCCTCCGCCTGTCCCACAGGCTCCTCCGCTTTTCCCACAGGCTCCTCCACCTTTTCCACAGGCGCCTCCACTTTTCCAACAGGCTTCTCAGCTTCTTCCACAGAAGTTGCCGGTGCGTTGGCCAATGAGGCAGCTTGCTCTGGCTCCGCCGCCGCAGACTCCGCCGATGCAGGCGGTGGCTCCAGTTGTCGCAGCACCGTAGCGGCGGGAGCCTCTGAAGACACCTCTGCTGCACTCAGCTTCCGAGGCGGCGGCGGCCGAGGCGGCGGCGGCCGAGGCGGCGGCGGCCGAGTCGGCGGAGGCCGAGCTGCTTCGAGCTTGGCCACCTGTTGCTGCAGCTCGGCCAATGCATAAGCCGCCTCCTCCCGCTCCTCGTCCTCTGAATCCGGAGCATCCGTCACAGGCGCGTCCGCTCTTGTTCCTGCCTGCACTTCGGGGTGCCCTGCGGCAGAACCCGGCGCCACCTCGCCCACCTCGTCGACGCGTACACCCTCCTCCAACAGTGTGGTGGTGGCTTGGCCCCCAAACCACGGGTGCTCGAGTAGCTGCAGCGCCGAGGGGCGATCATGGCGATCCACCGTCATGCACGCGCGCACAAACTCACGCGCCGGCACCATCGCCGCTTCGCCCTCCAGTTTCCCCATCACTTCACCTCGCCTCACCATCGCATCGCCCTCCAGTCGAGGGAAGGAGAGGTCGACGCTGAGTGCAGCTTCAATGAGCGCTTCCTTGGTCGCCTCCTCGGGCAAGTCGGAGGGCAACTCACCGCACAGCAGCACATACGCCGTCACGCCCACGCTCCAAACGTCGCAACCAGCGTCGTAGGGCTCGCCCTCCTCCTCGCCCGCATCGCCCGCCTCGACCGCAATCCACGAGAGCACCTCGGGCGCCGCGTACTCGGGCGAGCCGGCGACACCCGTCAGCTCTGTGGGTGCGTCGCCGCCGCCCAGCAGTGCCGCGTACCCAAAGTCGATGAGCGTCAGGTGCGGCCGCTCCGTCTCCTCCTCGCTCACCATGATGTTCTCGGGCTTCACGTCGCGGTGCACCACGCCGACCTCGGCGAGCGCCGTGAGCGCCGTGAGCAGCTGCTGCATCAGGTGGCGCACGAAGCTGGTCTCGAGCGCGCCGCGCTCCTCCAGCACCATAAACAGCTCGCGGCCTGGCACGCGGTCCATGGCGAGATAGATGGCGTCGGGCGAGGCCACGACCTTGTGCAGCAGGATGATGTGCGGTGCATTGCCCGCGCGCTTCAGGGCCAGCACCTCCGCCTCGAGCATCTCGAGGCCCTCCTCATCCTCAACGATCGCGCCCATGTCGAGCTCCTTGAGCGCGAGCACCTGCCCAGTCGCCTCATCCACGACCGAATAGACCTTGGAGAAGCGGCCCTCGCCGAGCAGGTCCTGCACGGCGTAAAGGGTCGATATGTCGGTCGCCGACGTGTCGCAGAGCTTCTTAAGGGATGCCGATAGATGAACCTCATCTGCGGCCACGGTCGCATCAGCCACCGGCTCCTCTGCCGCCGGCTCCGCTGACACAGGCGACTCGGACACAGGCTCATCAGCGACTGGCTCCGCAGCGGCTGGCTCATCTGCGGCTGGCTCATCTGCGGCTGGCTCATCTGCGGATTCCTGTTCAGTCGGAAAGGCTGGCGCAGACTCCTCAGCCGCAGGTTCCTCCGCTTTTCCCAAAGACTCCTCCTCCTCTTCCACCTGTTCCTCCGCGCCTTCCACCAGGTAGCCGCCGCTCCGGCGCCGAAGCTGGAGTCTCCGTTGGATAGCCTCTTCTTCAACTGAGGACTGCTGGGCGGCCGCTGGGTCGACCATAGCTTGAGAGGGCTGCTGCAGATCCTCTTTCAGAGAAAACATTGACACGGCATTCGTGCCAGACTCCGAGCCGGCAACTGCGTTCTCGGCAGCTTGGCCTTGCTGCACATCCTGCTGCACGTCCAATAGGACAGAATCATCCTCCTGCTGCGAGGCAGCCATCCCCCTGCCGGCCTCCTCCACGGCTAGCTCAGTGGCCGCCAGCAGCGCCTCGTCTTCAGCCGCCGCGAAGTCTTCATTCGCATGGACGCAAGCGCCGACTCGGGCGGCGGCTGCGATGAGCTCCGCGGAAGGCGCGAAAGTAACGGCATCTGGAATAGGAAAGCACGAGTCCCTAGCCGATCGAAGCCATCCTGGCGTCGCCTCGCCGTCTGAAATGGCCACCGCATCGCCCCCAGCCTCGGTTGCGCTCTCCTCGAGTAGTGAACCCAACGACGAGGAGAATGAGTCGCCTAGAGACTGCAGAGAGTCGAGCTGCTTCGGTCGAAGCCGCTCGAGATGCGTCACTTGACCAGCCACCTCGAGCTCGGCCCCGCGCTGCCGAAGGGCGACAACCTCATTAGACGCCTCCGCTGCAGACGCCTCCAGCGAGGCCACCTGTTGTCGCAGCACCGCAGCGGCGGCAACCTCTTTAGACGCCTCCGCTGCAGACGCCTCCAGCGAGGCCACCTGTTGTCGCAGCACCGCAGCGGCGGCAACCTCTTTGGACGCCTCCGCTGCAGACGCCTCCAGCGAGGCCACCTGTTGTCGCAGCACCGCAGCGGCGGCAACCTCTTTGGACGCCTCCGCTGCAGACGCCTCCAGCGAGGCCACCTGTTGTCGCAGCACCGCAGCGGCGGCAACCTCTTTGGACGCCTCCGCTGCAGACGCCTCCAGCGAGGCCACCTGTTGTCGCAG
>ENA-UOXP01001047-UOXP01001047.1-mixed-culture-metagenome-genome-assembly--contig:-NODE-1047-length-20804-cov-5.576510_pt1 | contig 20804 bp, 17 predicted proteins | sample MGYA00238161_ERZ761639 | MGnify/ENA primary metagenome ERZ761639 (study PRJEB28913, sample SAMN08776760) | mixed culture metagenome | isolation source: Freshwater growth medium | place: USA...
TGTAAATTTATCAACTATCCATACCATTGCGGCCACTGGTGTGGATAGAATTTCGATTGGCAACCTCACTAAAAGCATACGCGCCATTGACCTTAGCATGCGTATAAAAATGCACTAAATGCTTATTTATCGTTCATAATAAGGTATCCATTTTAAATACAACACATGAACACTGTCACACGACCTGCTACAGCCAAAATTACCACTAAACTCAATTTGGGTGAGGTTCTACGCATGCTTGTAAATGAGGGGCGCATTGACAAACAACAAGCAGAAAAACTGTACAAAGACAGAAAAAAAGACAGTTCAAATTTACATCCCATCGTCGTCATTGCAGAGCAAAAGTGGAAAGATTTAAAGCCACCACACAAGGTGTTTTCTGTTGAACAGCTCAGCCACTTTATTGCGCATCAAGCCAAGGTTGATTTTTATCATATTGACCCACTCAAATTAGACTTTTCCTCTGCTGCGCAAGTGATGTCGAAAGCGTATGCCGAACGTCTAAAAATTATGCCCATCACCATCAAAGGCGATGTAGCGACGATTGCAACTGCAGATCCATTTCATACCGAATGGATTGCTGATTTAGAACGTGTACTCAATGTAAAAATTAAGCTGGTGATGGCGAATCCGCTGGAAATTAATCGCTATTTGCCAGAAATTTATAACCTTGCCACCTCTATCAATCAAGCCAATATCGCCAAAGCCGGCCAAATTGTGGGCGTACAAAACTTTGAGCAACTGATTGAGCTAGGCAAAGATAAAAACTTAGATGCCAATGAGCAACATGTGGTGAATATTGTGGACTGGTTGCTTAAATATGCGTTTGAACAACGTGCAAGCGATATTCATCTTGAACCACGTCGTGGCATTGGCACCATGCGCTTTCGTATTGATGGTGTGCTGCACCAAGTCTACCAACTGCCTAGCAATATCATGAATGCCATCACCAGCCGTATTAAGTTGCTGGGGCGTATGGACATGGTGGAAAAGCGTAGACCACAAGATGGTCGTATTAAAACCTTGAGTGCAGATGGCGTCGAGATCGAGCTTAGGCTGTCTACCATGCCCACTGCTTTTGGTGAAAAGTTGGTGATGCGTGTGTTCACACCTGATGTCATCGTGCAAGATTTTGTACAACTTGGCTTTTCTAAAAAACAAGCCGAGTTATGGGGACAATGGGTCAAGGCGCCGAATGGCATTATTTTAGTGACTGGGCCCACAGGCTCAGGGAAAACCACTACGCTCTATTCCACGCTCAAGCAAGTGGCTACGCCCGAGGTGAACGTAAGTACAGTAGAAGATCCAATTGAAATGATTGAACCTGCTTTCAATCAAATGCAGGTCACGCAAAATATTGGTTTAGGCTTTGCAGAGGGCATTCGCACTCTGATGCGACAAGACCCGGATATTATAATGGTGGGCGAGATTCGCGACATGGAGACTGCTGACATGGCGATACAAGCGGCTCTTACAGGTCACTTAGTGTTTTCTACCTTACACACCAATGATGCCCCTTCTGCAGTTACGCGTTTGTTAGATTTGGGTGTGCCGTCTTATCTCATTCACTCCAGTATTCTAGGCATCATGGCGCAGCGTTTAGTGCGCACCTTATGCCCTGCTTGCAAAGCACCTACAGAGCTAACAGATGAGCAATGGAAATCTGTGACTTATCCGTTTAAAGCCAATAAACCTACCACTGCGATGAAAGCAGTGGGCTGTTTGGAATGTAGAAATACAGGGTACCGTGGACGTAGTGGCATTTATGAAATGCTGACCTTCTCTAACAAAATCAGGAAGTTGATTACTGCGGATACTGATTTAGCGGTGTTGCGCAATGTGGCCTACCAAGAAGGCATGCAGCCTTTGCTACTGAATGGTGCAGAGAAAATTGCTGCGGGTATCACAACAGTAGAAGAAGTGCTCAAAGTGGCGCCTCCGATAGAACAGTGATCGTCTAACTTGTTGCCGCTGTTAAATTTGTTGCAGATATCCATTTAAAGTTGCTCAATATACATCGCGGCGATATCGTCCTAATGCTGTCAATCTAGCCAAACTCTCTTCACCCAGTATATTCAGTAGTTCCGCATGCACAGCGGGGGCCATGCCACTGGCACTGCCACAAACATAAATCGCTGCCCCGGCCTCTACCCAAGTAACGATTTCAGAAGCGCCAGAACGCACAATATCTTGCACATAAATATGCGCAGTTTGATCTCGTGAAAACGCCGTTTCCAACTTTGTAATGTAACCCTGCTGCTGCCATGAAAGTAACTCGTTTTCAAAGTAATAATCGTAGCTCGCATTACGCTCGCCAAAGATAAGCCAATTATTAGCGCACTCGGTCAAGATCCGCGCTTTTAAATGCGCTCTTAAGCCTGCAATACCTGTACCGTTACCGATTAAAATAAGTGGGATAGCGGTCGCGGGGGGATGAAATGCACTATTTTCACGGATACGTAAGGCAATATCGCTTTTGATTGCTGCAAATTCGGTCAGCCAGCCAGAACCTATGCCTAGCCTGCCATCTGCATATCGCGTTTGGCGAATAAGCAGTTCTAGCACACCATCTTGAGGGATTGAGGCTATCGAGTATTCACGATGCGGTAGTGTCTTGAGTGCTAACACAATTGCGTCAACGTTCAATGTGTTGAGCGCATTCAAGCTAATGTCATCATGTGGTAATAATTTATGTTGCAATGCCTCACGCAAAGTACTGTTGCTAGATTCGAGCTTAGTCGCGCCATCCAAGTTAAGCTGCTTAAGAAACTCCTCCACAGCTTGCGGTGAGTTGCATGGTCCGATTTCTGCAATATCTCCCGCTTGCCAGCGCATATTTTTCTTTTGTGAAGATAAACTTAAATGGTAAACAGGCGCACCTTGGCTGCCTTTATTCAATTGTGTACGGCTGGTCAATTGCCAACGTTGATACGCTGGTGTTTGCCAGTCTGCCATCTCAGTGTTTTGTGCCAACACACCGAGCTGATACTGCCAATGCCTGAGCGCACCATCATCATTACGGTCGACTTCTACCATATCGAACAAAGGCGTTGCGTGTGTTTGTTGTAACCATGTTTCAAGCGTACGACCAAACCCGCAAAAATATTGGTAACTACTATCGCCTAAAGCCAGCACAGCATAATGAAGATGAGGTAACTTGGTTTCGCTATGCATGACCTTGGTCAAAAATGCGTGCGCGTTATTAGGTGCATCGCCTTCACCAGTGGTGCTCACCACAAACAGGGCACGATTAAACGCACGCAGCATTTCAGTATCAATCATAGCAAGCGCATGTACTTCAACTGTAAGGCCTGCAGTGATGAGTGAATCAGCCGTTTTTTTGGCAAGCTCTTCGGCATTGCCAGTTTGGCTGGCATACGCCACCAGCACACTGGTATCATCGCGCAGATGCACGCCCAAATTTGTTTGATTCAGTGCGATTTTTTTGTAGTGGCGCCAAAAAATCCAGGCGCAGAATAATACATAGGCCATGAGTACCAGCGCGGCATTGGTGCGATGCGTCAGACCAATGCTGGCTGCATAACATGGTTGGTTAATCAACAAGCTCAAACTTACCAGCCAATACTTCATTGCAACATCGCCATCCATTGAGAAGAAGCATGCTCTTCAAAACCATCACTTTTTTGTTCTATCAATAAGACAGCGATATTGTTGTGTTCTGCATATACGAGCGCAGCTTCAGTGCCCATCACAGTAAAAGCGGTGGCCAGCGCATCTGCCAGCATGCATTTTGCATGTAGCACGGTCACAGAAACCAATGCATTGGTGGCAAGATCAACGGGGTATCCGGTGCGAGGGTCAATGGTATGCGCATAACGTCGGTCGCGATGTTCAAAATAACGCCGATAATTTCCAGAAGTTGCGATAGCTACGCCATGCATGGCGACAACTGACGTAATGATAGAGGCTGAATCAGGTGGTGTTTCCAGTGCCACCCACCAAGGCAGACCGTCCGGCTTGATCCCAGCCCCGTATAATTCGCCACCCACCTCTACCAAAAACTGTTGAATGCCCGCAGCCTCAAGTGCTTGCGCAATCCTATCCACGCTATACCCTTTTGCAATACCTGAAAAATCCACATACACACCTCCAGGTTGCAAGACGCGCATGCGGTCATCATCCAGCACTAGTTTTTGCCAGCCACACTCTGCGTGCTTTGCTTTGATTGCATCTGCGTCGGGCGGGGAAGTATTTACACCTTCCGGGCCAAACCCCCACAAATTCACGAGCGGACCTATCGTTGGATCAAAAGCGCCATTTGTATCTGCAGCCAGCTTGAGTGCACAATCCAGCACGACAAAAAAAGGGCGCGGTATTGCATGCCAAGTATTCGCCTCGGCGCGATTGAAGCGACTGAGATTCGAATCTACTTGCCATGTACTCATTTGTGCCACAACTAAATCCAACTCGCGCTCTATCAACACCCTCACTTCGTCTTCTGAGTGTTGCTTGAACGCTAGATTGACATAACGTACGGACCACGTGGTGCCCATGCTGTGTCCAGACACTGTGCTTATCTCGCCAATAGGCATTTGTGCAGGCAGTGACGGCAAGTTTTGTGGGATGAATACGCGGCGCATTTAGATCAATACACAATAAGTGGGCAGGTGGGACAAAGTGCAACAACATGTGCACTCAACAAGCACACATGTTTGCACCGCATCCCTCTCATTACTTTTTCTTTATTAACTGATTATGATTAGACTTATTGTGGCAATACTTCAAATGTCACTACATAAGCCAAAGTACGCTCTTTTGCCACCTTATTTGATACTTTATTGTCTTTAAAATCAGCGTCTAGCCAGTACATTCCCGCTTCCGATAACGTGACTTTCAACTGACCGTTTTTATCTGTTTTGTAAGTTTTTTCTTCGGTACTGTTTCTGTAGCGCGTTTGGCTACGGATAATCGCCACTTCCACGCCTTCAGTGGGTTTGCCATCGACCAAAAATGTAAACTCTACTGGTTCACCCGTGACTAGGTCATTGGGATGTGTAGCGGCTATTAATTCAAGTCCTTTGCCCGTTGTTTTAAGGACTGTAGGCTTACCTACGGTTACAAAGTTCTCCATACGGCTGTCTGTTTCAGTCACTTTGAGGTCTTTTGCGTCGGATGGCACTTCTTTTGCCAAGGCTTCTGCGGTGCCCATAAATCGCTTAGGTTTATCCTCGGCATCTTTCCAACTTGCACGAAAGCCAGAGCGTAGTAGCTCTAAGCGATACGTGCCTTGCTGCTCTAATTTGGCATCAAATACTGTGCGCAACTCACCTTTCATCACATTCACAGGCGTTACTTTGCTTCCGTCTGGCGCAGATATGGTCAGAAGATCTATGACCAACGGGCGATGATCGATCATAAAGGGAACACTGGACGAGGCGGCGTCAAACGTTACAAATTGTGGCGCCGAAAGTATCGTGCTGGACGGTGCAATCCAAACACCGTGTGCATGTGCAACAGATGCACCAATACCAAGCGCTAATGACACCAACGTGATGATTTTTTTCATGTTTACTATTCCTCAAAAAGTATGCATTTAGGGTTTTAACTCAATTGCGATATTGCCTAGCTCTTGTTGCCCACTGGCTTTGGCCTGTTCGACTTTTTTGACTGGCCAAGTAAATGGCACACGTACCACTTCACGACCGCCTTTTTCACGCGCTGCTTCTACTGCAATGTTGTATTGCCCTGCTGGCAAATTGGCCAACGGTGCTTTACCCTCTACAAAAGTCATTGCGTGCTCACCTACCGCTTTAGTGGCACCGGTGATGCCATCCATAGGCAGTGATTGTTCACGACCACTTTTGCGCCACCATTGGCGTAAGTCTTTAAGCCATTTATCACTTTGTTCACCCTTGTCGGTTTTCTTTTGGCTATACCAAACGGCCAAATTGTTTTGAACGCTTTGATCAGGCTTTTCTATCCATATCGCCACATAAGGGCGGTGATATTCAGCGGTATTGATTTGGGGGATAGTCACTTTCACAGTAATCTCCCCCGCAACTGCTTGATTTGCAAACACGCCAGCCACCAAGGCTGGTATCAGTGCAGGAACCCATTTACGCATTGATGATTTCTCCTATAACTTAAAAATTTAGTGAATAAATAAAATGACTAATATGAGTGGGACGACAAAACCTAGCCCCACTAGCGGCCATGTGGCTGGGCGGTTACCTGCATGCATATGTAGCATCAATAACCCCGTTATGCAGAACACCAAAGTGGTGATAGAAAAAACATCTAAGAACCAGCTCCAAGCGGTTCCAGTATTTCTGCCTTTGTGTAAATCATTTAAGTAAGAGACCCATCCACGGTCGGTACGCTCATATGTCACCTCGCCATTGGTGCGATCTATCACCAGCCATGCATCTCCGCCTGGTCTAGGCAATGATAAGTACACTTCGGTATCTGACCACTCGCCTGCTACTCCAGTTAATTCCACACCAATTACGCTACTGACCCAATTTGCAGTGGCGATTGGAAGTGCGGCTTTTTCACTGGTGGATTCGGATTGAATTTGCTTTAGAAGCGCTGTAGGTACGATGGCAGATTTTTTGACTACCACTGGCGTTGACTCAATGTGCGTTGCGTTATTCAGCGTAATACCTGTGGATGCAAACAACAGCATGCCGATCAGGCAGGCAGCGGAACTGATCCAATGCCAGCGGTAAAGGTGCTTGAGCCAAAAGGCTCGATTCATCTGTTGAGTTTGCATGTATGTTTTGTTATGTAACGGCAAGCTATGCATTGATAGTTGGAATCAATATTTCAGCTCAACTCGTTAGTTTTTCTTTACAATTGTAAATGATAATGAGAATTATTATCATTGTAACAGAAGTTGATCATTGCTCACATTTTTTTCATCGAAAATGAGCCCTGTATACAAGATCATGGCAGCAGCAAACACATCTTTGTATTTAAGTGATGATTTACCGCTAGAGCGAAATAGAAAACGATATCACTGCTATCGCGTATTGCTTGCGGTCAATATATTGGGATGAATGTCATCTAGAGTCTTGCACCCTGATAGCGCCATAGCAATCTCCAGTTCTTCTTGCAGCACACGGATCAGGTGTGCAACACCCAACGCGCCAGCAGTAGCAAGCGCATAAATATAGGGGCGTCCTATCATCACGGCAGTAGCTCCCAATGCTTGTGCCTTAAGAATATCGGTGCCACGCCGAATGCCGCCATCCACCAATACTGGCACTGCACCATGTACTGCCTCAACGACTCTAGGCAAGGCAGAGAAAGCGGTAGGCACGCCATCTAACACACGCCCACCATGGTTAGACACCACAACACCTGCTGCACCAATGTCGACTGCTTTACTTGCATCCTTCGGATGTAGGATACCCTTAAGCAGCATGGGTAAAGACGTTTGCTCTGCTAGCCACTTCATATCATTCCAAGTGGGCGCTATTGCCATCAATCCATCAAATATTGCACTCATACTCCCCTGTATTGCAGGCAGTTGTATTGGCTGAGCATTGATGTGGGCCATCTCTGGCGGCACTGAAAATCCAGCACGTTGTTCGCGGTTACGCGCACCCGAAATTGGCGCATCCACAGTAAACACAAAGGCACGATAGCCCGCAGCTTCGGCACGCTTCATCAGCGCTAAAGTTGCATCGCGATTCCCTTGCCAATACAACTGAAACCACAATGGCCCTTGTGCATTGATTGCGATTTCTTCCAAGGGTACAGAAGCTTGCGTAGAGACAACAGCCAGCCCTCCCATCACGCCAGATGCAAGCACACTGGCCAACTCTCCTTGTGCGTGAAACAAACGCTGGCTAGCCACTGGCGCAAGAATAATAGGATGCGCCAGTGTCTCGCCCAGCAAGGTACACCGGGTGTGACCACCGCGCACGTCTGCTAACACGCGTGGCCATATCTCAAAATGTTGCCAAGACGCAAGATTCGCTTTTACGGTATGTTCATCAGCAGCGCCACCTTGCAAATACTCCCATGCGGTATGCGCTACATGCTCAACAGCATGGCGCTCATAATCGGCTGCGCAAATAATATCTCGTGGAATAGCGTGTAATGGTGGCTTACTCATGAATCACTCCACTGTCTAATCAAGTTATGGTAATGGCCTGCTAGATCCACTATTTCTGGCGTGTTACCTAGTTGTCCACGTAATTTGAGCAAGGTCATGTCCAACTCAAATAGCATATTGCGTCGCCACGCATCGCTCACTAAACTTTGCACCCACAAAAATGATGCCGTACGCGCACCTGAAGTCACAGGCTCTACCCGATGCAGACTAGAAGCTGGGTACACAATTGCATCACCTGCGGGTAACTTTACCTCGTGGCTACCGTAGGTATCCTGCACCACCAACTCGCCGCCCTCGTACTCCTCAGGTTCAGATAAAAACACTGTTACAGAGACATCGGTACGGACGCGCATACCATTTCGCCTATCAAGTTGAATAGCATTATCCACATGATTGCCATACGTCTCGCCTACTGCATATCTGTTAAACATAGGCGGCAAAATATGGCGCGGTAAAGCTGCAGAAACAAATAAAGGATGGCGTTCTAATGCGGAAACAATAGATTATGATAGGGCTGGGTACTCTGAGGATTCCGTCGAAAACTGTTGATTATGTTTTGCTTGTGCTGCCATCGGCCCAGCAGTGGCAGCCCCATTTACCCAAACACCGACATCAAGCGCCTGACGTATTTGGCTAACCTCTGTTTTAGTGAATACACTAGGTATATGTAATAGCATATAGCAACACTCCATCAAACAAAAAGCCCACCAGACCCATCTGGCGGGCAATGACACCTAAAAATCTACTTAATGAATGTGCTTCTTAGAACATCATCTCAGCAGTAAACATGGCTGAACGTGGCATGCCTAAACGCACACGACCACCTCCATTGTTCAATGTTTCAATGTATTCCTTATCAAAAATATTGTACATATTCAGACGCAGATTAAGATTCTTGTTCACAGCATATGCCAACATCGCATCAGCAACTACATATGAAGGAATCTCTGGCATATTGGTAGTGGCCGCATTTTCTGTCGTAACCAAACGTTTTTGGTCACCCATATAACGTGCCCCACCACCGATTGTAAAGTTGCTGAACTGGTATTGTGTCCACAAGGTAGCACTATAGTCTGGCGTCCAGCGCACCGCTGTGGTATCTAAGCCCACGTTACTTTGCTGATCTAACGCTTTTGCATTTAGCTTGGTGACACCAGCTGATAGCTGCCAATGCTCCGTCAATTGTCCAATAGCCAGCAACTCAACACCCGTTACACGCGTTTTACCAATTTGCGCAGGTTGTAACATATCGTCAAACGAGGTTTGCTTGTCATTTTCCGTCCTAAATATTGCTGCCGTCACGTTAAGTTGATTGTCTAGGAGATCCCATTTTGTACCGATTTCAATGTTGTCGGTTTTTTGAGGGTCAAGCGCACCATTGTTTTGGTTATTTGCAGTAGACGTTAACGCAAAATTTGCGCTTCCCGGTGGCGTGTAAGAAGTAGCATAAGATGCATAAATACTGCCGTTTTGGGCTGGCTTAAACAACACACCTGTTTTCCAACTCAACAAATTATCAGAAGCACTTCCACCTGATGGCGCGATTGAGCCCACAGCATACCCTGGAAATTGCGCTTGATTGGCCACTGTCACAATCGTGCCTGCAGTTGTTTTAGTGTTGTAATGCTCATAACGTAAGCCAGCGTTGACTTGCCATTGATCATTTAAATCGATGGTATCAAACGCATAGATGGCAGCAGTAGTGGTCTTGCCATCTGTAGTCAGCCCTGGGATCGCATATGGAATACCTAATACTGCATTCGAGTCTGGGTTATAAAGGTTAGCGACTGGATTACTAATGGCGGTATACGTAACACCATTGACAGTTTGCGCAGCAGTACCAAACCCTTTGCTTTTTTGGTTTTCGTAAATAAACTCCAAACCACCGACAAATGAATTTTTGAAGCCGCCAAGATCAAAGATGCTATTCAGGCTAGTTTGATTCACGAGAATCTCGTCATCTCTGTCAATCCGTTGACGAGAGCGATTCACCGTCCAAGTGGCAGGGTCAGCACTAGGTGCTACTAATCCAGTGGCGCCCGTATTCATACCTGTAGTCACGCGGTCAATATTGGTTCTGCCGTAACGCGAAATATTACGAACCGTGCTATTAACGGTTAAATCATGTTCAAATTTGGCAGTTACCATATCTGCATTGACTTTTTCATAATCGTTGTCGCTACCGTAAAAATTCTCACGATCCACTTTGCGCCCAGCATTCAAATTAGCATCGGCATTAAAGAATCCGTTCATACCGATAGTTGGGATACCGCCATCTGGTGTATTGTCCTGACGCACATGTTGTGAATATAGGTAAAAACGTGTGTCTGTGCCTAGGCCGAAACCAATCGACGGTGCAATCGAGAAATTTTGGTTATCCACTTCATCTCGCTTATCTACATTGCCATCAAAGCCTAAGGCATTAATGCGTACAGCTGTTGTATCCCCAATTTTTTTGTTCACATCAATGGTGCCGCGTTTTTTATCTGCGGTGCCGTAGCCAATGGTGGCAAAATTTGCGTCAGTTAGGCTAGGCAATTTACTGATTAAGTTAATATAGCCAGAAGCTGAACCACGGCCAATATCGGCGCCAGCCGGGCCTTTGACCACTTCAATTTGCTCTAGGTTGTAGACATCACGCGTTACCGCGCCAAGGTCACGAATACCATCTAAAAACAGTTGGTTAGAAGCATTAAACCCGCGCATAGAGAATGTATCTCCTGCTGAAGTGTTACCGTTTTCACCTAACTGAATTGTGATACCTGGCGTATTTCGCAAAGCATCCGTCAACGAGAAAACGCCTTGCTCGCGCAATAATTCTTTTTTAATCACTTGCACCGTTTGCGTTGTATCAATCAATGGTTTAGTGAATTTTTGACTAGCGGATTGATCCGCTTTAAATGGCACCTCTTTGGCAGACTGCACGCTGACTTCTGGTAACTCTGAGACTTCATCGGCAGCACTAGCTGCGATAGAAAATGTGGCTGCAACCATTGCTGCAATGTGCGCAGAACTGTGTTTACGACTACGAATATGACGCATGGATCTTTCCTCTATTTTAATTATTTCTGGCTGGCTAGAGGTAGAACCGTTGGCTGGCTTGAAGTGGTTTACTAAAGTGATATTACATTTTTCTATATATTTTTAAGCGACTTCTCAATGTGTGGCAATATTGATTGTCACATCACATAGCGCTATACGTCTGTTGCTTGGCAGTCCTACAACGCTGGTGAAAATTACATTTACACAACTTTACAGGCAAAGCGTAGACATCTGCGTAAGCTAAGCGTTATGTGGGTATAAGCTGTTAACGCTTCGTCAAATATTCACTAATGATAATCGTTCTCATTTGTATTTGCAATCTTTTTACTATATATTTCGTCTCTTTTCCGCATGCTTTCATTAGGAACACGCTTGATTCGCTTTTTATACAACAACAATACACTTGCGCAAGCCAAGCGAGTGGCTACGCATTGCGTTATCGCTGGCCTTGTAATGGGCATTAGCCACCATAGTTTTGCAGAGGAATCAATTTGGTACAAATCGGGTGACCCGCTCAATACGCAGATTGATACCTTGCCCAAAGTGCCTACGGAATATATGGGGCAAGCAACACCTTGTGCGCCACTCGATTTAGATCATCCATTAACGCTAGCTGAAGTTGCTGACAGTAGCTTGTGCAATAATCCGCAAACACAAGAATTGTGGGCAAGCACCCGTGCACAAGCCGCACAACTGGGTATTGCCAAATCAGCTTATTTGCCTTCAGTGAACAACTCCATCTCCACTAATGGCAATATTGGTAGGCCAGAATCGGATAGCAGGAGCAACCCCTATTTCAATTTAAGTAACAATATTGCTGCGAGTTATTTGCTTTATGATTTTGGGAACAGAAACGCGACATTGGAAAACGCCCGCCAACTATTATTGGCGGCTAGTGCCAGCCAAAACAGTACGATACAAACGGTGCTGCTTTCTGCCACCACTGCTTATTATCAAGTGCAAGCAAATTTGGCTGCGCTTGATGCGGCCAAACAAGCCGAGACTGCAAGTTTGGAAAGCTTCAAGGCGGCAGAAGCTCGCTATAAAGCGGGGGTTGCCACACCGGCAGATAAGCTGCAAGCACAAACAGCTTACGCACAACTCACGCTCACACGCATTACCAGTGAGGGTAATTTGCAAATTGCCTATGGCAATTTAGCCAACGTCATGGGCTTGTCTGCCAATCAAAAAATTACGCTAGAAGCGACTCGTTACCAAACACCACCCAATATTTTAGAGAATGTGAACAGCCTAATTACACAAGCGGGTGCGCGAAGACCAGACTTAATTGCGAGTGAAGCACAGTTGAAAGCAGCCCAAGCCAGCATAGACGCCAACAAAGCGGCGGCCAAGCCTACCATCTCTGTGGGTTTATCTAACCAATGGCAAGATGGCAACAGTCTATCTTCGAGCAACAACTCCACCTTGGGTTTAACTGTTTCTATTCCATTATTTGCAGGTTACGCACCTAGCTACCGTATTCGTGCTGCAGAAGCACAAGCTGATTTGCGCGCTGCACAACGCGACCGTTTGAAATTGCAAATCTCATTAGATGTATGGAGTGCGTATCAAAACCTGCGCACCGCCATAGAATCAGTCACCGCTAGTCAAGTACTGGTGCAAAGCGCAGAAGAATCCTACCGCTTAAACCTTGGCCGATACAAAGCCGGCTTGAGTAATATTATTGATACATTGAACGCGCAAACTGCACTGGCAAGCGCCCAACAGCAACAGATACAAGCATCACTCAATGCCAACATTGCACGCGCCACGCTGGCGCAGGCAATGGGCGCGCTGGATAGCGCGATGATTCAATCATTGCCAACGACTAACTTAACTGAACTCACTCCATAAACACTCAACACATCTATCTACACAGCATTTATGAAAATAATTAAAAATTTAATCTACGTTGTCATCTTCGCTGCAATTGCAGGTGGCGCTTATTATTACTATCAACAATCGCACCAATTGAAGCCAGAAGATATTTACAGGCTGGATGAAGTCACGCAAGGCGATATTGAGCAAACAGTCTCTGCCAACGGCACGCTAAACCCTGTGATCTTGGTGAGTGTGGGTACACAAATTTCAGGTATCGTCAAAAAACTGTATGTGGACTTTAACGATAGCGTAGAAAAGGATCAAATTTTGCTGGAGCTTGATAGTGCATTATTCACAGCACAAATTACGCAATCGCTTAATAGCGTTCGCAATCACCAAGCATCGTTAGATTTGGCCATTGCCAATGAAAAGCGCATACGTGAACTCTATGCACGAGAATATGTGTCTGCACAAGAACTTGATACTGCAGTACAAGTATTGAAGTCTGCTAAAGCACAACTCGATAGCGCGCGCGGCTTATTGGCTCGCGACCAAACCAATTTAGACTTCACCATTATTCGCTCCCCCGTTTCAGGCATTGTGGTGAATCGCGTAGTCGATGTTGGGCAAACAGTGGCGGCTAGTTTTCAAACCCCTACCCTTATTCAAATTGCGCAAGACTTAGCAAAAATGCAGATTGATACTAGCTTTGCCGAGGCCGACATTGGCAAGATAAAAGATGGTCAAACCGTCAAATTTAATGTCGATGCTTTTCCAAACCGCAACTTTGAAGGTGTAGTGAAGCAAGTACGTTTAAACTCGACCAACACCTCCAATGTCGTCACCTACAACGTGGTGGTGTCTGTCGACAATAGCGATTTAACTTTGCTACCAGGGATGACGGCCTATGTGAACATTGCGGTGGCCAAGGCTGCGCAATCTTTATTAGTGCCTAATGCGGCACTACGTTACAAGCCTAATGTAAATGATCAAGAGAGCGTAGTGACTGATAAAAAGCCTGCAACTGGCAACGGTGAACGCAGAAGAAACAATGGCGATAGAAAAAGAATGAAATCGGACAACTTAACTGCTGGCAAAATTTATGTACTCAGAGCTGGAAAACCGACACTCATTAGAGTCAATGTGGGCATTACCGATGGCAGATCTACCGCCATCACATCACCAGACTTAGTAGTGGGTGACAAAGTAATTGTGGGTGACTTACAAGGCAATGGGCAAGCCCAAGCGGGTGGTCGCAATATGCGTACACCAAGAATGTTTTAGGCTGGCTTAATCAACATGCAAACAAGCGTAATAGAAGTAAGTCATTTGTATAAAGATTACCAAACTGCGGCTGGGCCATTCCCAGTATTAAAAGACGTGAACCTTAGGATTGATAGTGGCGATTACGTCGCCATCATGGGACCATCCGGCTCTGGCAAATCGACCTTTATGAATATTTTGGGCTGCTTGGATAAACCAAGCAAAGGGCAATATGTGTTAGATGGTCACCCAGTGGACAACATGGAAGAAAACGCAGTAGCAGGTGTGCGCAACAAAACCATTGGCTTTGTATTTCAGGGCTTCAACCTGCTGTCTCGTTCCAGCCTGCTCGATAATGTGGCGTTGCCGTTGGTCTATTCTGGTATCGACAAAGTTGAACGCCATCAACGCGCAAAAGTGCTGTTAGAGAAAGTTGGCTTAGGCAAACATATTCATTCTCGCCCCAATCAAATCTCTGGTGGTCAGCAACAACGTGTAGCCATTGCGCGTGCATTGGTCAACAACCCTAGATTGATATTGGCCGACGAACCAACAGGCAACTTGGATAGCGTGACCAGTGAGGAAATCATGGCGTTATTTGGTGACCTCAATCAAGAAGGCATCACCATTGTGTTAGTCACCCATGAAACAGATATTGCCGAACATGCCAAACGCCAAGTGCGATTTTTAGACGGAAAAATTGTGCAAGATACCGCTAGCGTTGAAACCAACGCTTTAGATTTACAGGAGACGCATCATGTTTAGTGCAATGCTTGGTGAAGCCTGGCACGCCATGGGTGCTAATCGTCTGCGTACTTTTTTAACCATGTTGGGCATGGTGATTGGCGTAGGCGCGGTAGTGCTAATGATGGCGATTGGCCAAGGCGCTGAAGCTTCAGTCAAGCGCTCAATCAACGCGATGGGAAGCAATCTGTTTGTGGTGCTATCAGGGCCACCAAACATGGGTGGCGCTCGCTCTGCCACGGGCAATGCACCCTCTCTTAATGTGAGAGACGCTGATGCGATTACTGAGTTGGATGGTGTGCAGGCTGTGGCCGCGGTGACCATGGGGAAAGCGCAAATTGTATTTGGTAGCAATAACTGGAACACCGATATTATTGGCACAACGCCAGGCTATTTTGATGTGCGCTCATGGGACCTTAGCGATGGCTATGCCTTTGGCGACTCTGATATTCGCTCTGCCACCCGTGTAGCATTGATTGGTAAAACCGTGGCAGACAATATTTTTGGCGAAGACATCAATCCCATAGGGAAAACCATACGAATCCAACAAAGCCCTTTTGTAGTGTTGGGCGTACTTAATAGCAAAGGTCAAACATTGGATGGCCGCGATCAAGATGACACGATTATTGTGCCTTTAACCACTGCGCAACGTAAGCTATTTGGCAACCAACTGCCCGGTAGCGTGCGCCAAATCATTGTGCAAGCAGAATCAGATAAAGCCATGACCATGGTAGAAGAAGGACTGAATGGCCTGCTCAATCAGCGCCACAATATTCGCGAAGGTGCAGACAGTGACTTTTCTGTGCGCAACCTCACCGCAATTGCTAATTCTGCCGCTGAAACCACGCGCACCATGTCACTGTTATTGGGTGCAATTGCTTCTGTGTCTTTACTGGTAGGCGGCATTGGCATTATGAACATTATGCTGGTCTCAGTAACGGAGCGCACTCGCGAGATTGGCATACGCATGGCGATTGGCGCAAGGCAGCGTGATATCTTGTTGCAATTTTTACTCGAGGCTATTGTGATATCTATTGTTGGCTGCCTGATTGGCATTGGCATCGGCGTGGCTGGCGCTATATTGGTGAGCACCTTTACACAAGCTGAAGTCATTATCTCGTCCGACTCTATGCTGATTGCATTTAGTGTTGCCGCGAGCATCGGCGTGTTCTTTGGCTTTTACCCTGCGCGAAAAGCGGCAAAGCTTAACCCGATAGATGCATTAAGGTATCAATGATATAGACCGATGACATAAACAAAACTCAGTTTTAATCTCCAAATTTTGCGGATATGTCATTTATTCTGCCTGTAATTGGCTAGGTGTATTTTTGTAAGCTCTAATTTACAATTCAGGGTTAAGCAATTTGGTGGGATTTGCTGTTAAGCCTGCCTAGTCGACGCTTATCAACCACTCTAGCATACCGCTTGCGGTGCCAAATATAAACGCCTGTCACAGACAAAACGGCAACGACCAAACCCGTCAGCGAAATCAGCACCCTACCTGGCAAGCCTAAAATTCGACCAGAATGCAGAGGAAACTGTGCCTGCACAAAGATATCCCCTGCCGTGCCCGACCAAGGTAAACGCTCGCCAAGATAAGCCAACGTTTTCTGGTCATAGTAAAGCCGTTTATTCCCCGCACCTGCCACGCCATGATCGGATTCTGGTGTGAAAAAACTGACAGCATAGAGTTGAAATCTTGAGCTTAAAAAAATCGAACCAGCAGGCTCTTTCCACTGCTTGTTTGCAGCTTGTTGCTTGGCCAATGCGAGCACACGTTCAAATTCAATATGGCTTAAATCCACGGCATGTTTTGGAAGTGGTTTTCTTAAATCAAATGGGGTGGGTGTTGTAGTGATAATTTGACTAAGCACAGGCAAAAATACCTCGCGCCGCAAATTTAACGAAAACGCTGTAAAGGCGACAATAAACAACAAAAGCCACGTCCATAAACCAAAAGCCCGATGAATATCAAAGTTCAACTTATAGGCGGTGCTTGGCCAACGGATTTTCCAAGCATGCGACCAGCGTTGCAGGAAGCTTTTTTTGTGGGACGATAGACTATACTGGCGATACGCTTTGGCGGCTCGCTTGTTTGGCAAGGTGAGATAAAAGCCAATAAAGGTATCCACCAACCAAATAATAGCGATGACGCCCAACAGCCAAATGCCCCAGCGGTCAATCCCTGCAAATTCGGGGATATGCAAACTAAAATGGAGCCGATACAAAAACGATACAAAGTTTTCTTTGCTAAGCGGCCATACCGCCCCTCTGTCACGTTTACCCAGTTCCTGCCCAGTATAAGGATTAAGAAACACCTCATTAAACCCTAAGACATAAGGCTCCTGAGTGGCAGGATTAAGTGTGGGTGCAACGCCCAACATTACACTTTTACCTGCCTCCAAATGTAAGGGCACGGACACCACCTTGAGTTTAGGATAATGTTCTTCAACCTGTTGCACGAGTTGAAAAACAGGCAAGGCGGCACTTGATGAAGGCGCGACCGCCATCAAATGATCGTTCAGCCAATCATCTAACTCATGGTCCCAAGAAATGACCGCGCCTGTCAGCCCAGTGATAAATAGAAAGAGCGCGGTAAATAAGCCCAACCACCGATGGACTGTAGTGAAAAAAGCACGCATTAAAAGTTGTAGTTGGCGGAAAGTACCGCATTTTGTCGCTCGCCATAACCACAGTCTTGATTTAAGCCTCGACACCAAGAAACATACTCTTTGTCTGCGATATTTCTCACAGTCGCACGGATGTCCCAAGGGCCATAAGTAAATCCAACCATGGCATCAAATAGCGTAACCGAGGGCACTTCGGGTAGATTTGCTGTTCCACCAACCACATCCCCAATATATCTCGCACCTAAGCCTGCACGCCAGTAATCATTAAAACGATATTGGGCCCATGCTGAACCAAATTTTTCGGCAATTGAACTTAAACGGAATTTTGTGGCGTCGTTAATAGCGCTCATATGCGTATAGTTTGCTAGCAAATCAAGCTTGCCAAAACGTTGGCGCGCATCTATCTCCCACCCTTGCGTAACAGCACCTGTTTGCTCGACCCCACCGGGAGTGCTGCCCTGAACAACGCGATTGAGTTGCTCGATGTCAAACCAGGCAACATTCACTGAAGTATCGCCAGTATGAGACATATATTTGATGCCTGCCTCTCGTTGCTCTCCTTCAGTCGCCTTGAGTACGCCTCCTGCACCATCTGTTCCCAAATTAGGAACAAACGCTTCGGAGTAATTGATGTAAGGTGAAATACCGTTTTGAAAACGGTACATCAGACCCAGGCGTCCGGTAGTCGCCGAATTTCTTGAGTCCACATCGGCTTGGGCGTTATTGAATCGCAACAAAGTATTCGTGGCATGATCGCGTCGAATAGCCCCTGAAGCCACCCATGGCCCCCATTCAATGTGGTCTGACAGGTAAAAACCAGTCTGCACGATTTTGTTGTTATCGCGCTCAGCGCCAACCAGTTTAGAGTAATCAACATTGCCATAGACTGGGTTATATAAATTGATACCAAAAGCAGAGGTGGTAGACGCGTAATTGCTTTCTGTCCATAGCGCATCTTGATAATCCATACCAAGCGAAACCAAATGTTTCGTCTCACCCAGCTTAAAATCACCCTGCAGGCGAGTATCTGTCGCAAACACATGCGTGCTACGGTCTGCCGTATGTATTGTTCTAGTGATGTTCCCAGCGTTATCCGGAATTACACCGACACTTGCCCAATGCTCGCGAGTTTCACTACTTGAGTTGGTTTTTCTTATATTGGCAATCAGTTTAATTTGACTGGTCAACGCCTGATCTACAAACAATGAAAGCTCGTCTCTTTTCATGTCATAGCGATCCCAACCAGGCTCACCTACGAAAGTGCTACTGGATATTCTACCAAGCGGGGCTGATTGTATTGTCCCTTTGGACGGTAAAAACTGAGAAGAAACAACAGTATCTACCTCATGATGGAGGTATTGCAGCGTAATGCTGGTTTTGTCACTGGGTTGCCAAGTAATGGATGGCATAAACAAGACGGCATCATCGTTTACATAGTCAACTTGTGTACCACTGTCACGTTTTAATGCAACAAAACGATATAGCCATTCGCCATCTTCAGTCATCGGCCCAGTGAAATCAACAGCCAACTGTTTTCGGTCGTACATACCGTATTGCATGTTAACTTCGCGAGAGGCTTCTTTTTTCGGGCGCTTGGTCACTGCATTCACGATTCCGCCCAAATCAGATTGACCAAACAAAGAGGATGATGGCCCCTTAAGAACCTCTATGCTCTCAAGCGTATAGATATCCATGCGCGTGTTGTTATAAGAGCCATACAAAGTACGAATACCATCTAGAAAAATAGAGGGTGTAAAACCACGCACTGAGACCCAGTCACCTCTGGTATCAAAACCAAAACGGCCTGAATATGCGCCCGAAGTATAGGTTAAAGCATCCTGAATGTTAAGCGCACCCATTTCACGAGCTTGTTCAACGTCCACCACTGTGACTGACTGTGGAGAATCTTGTACACTGACGGGGCTTTTACCTACGTTGGCAACACGCTCTTGGGTGATAAACTTATCTTTCTTATCGTCTTTTTTTGCGTTCACCGCCACTTCTGGCAATGTCGATTCTACTTCTTCCGCATACGAACTAATAGCTGGTAAAGCAAGCATCACAGCCATGACCAACGATTTACTCTTAAATGTATTGTGCATAAATACTCCTTATATAGATTGTTTGCGCTGGCTAAAGGAGTCTTACTCGTTGGCTTGCTTAGTTGTCGTTGTTTTAAAACTTTTTGAACTTATAAAAATAAAAGATAACGGTTAATGGAATGACCATTGCAATCACGCCCAACTGTTCCAACAAACCACTATCCTCAATCAATGCGGCAATTAGCCCAAACAGCATTAACATTGCCAATACAAAGGGCCATAAAAAAATTTGATGAAGTGATTTTGGTTTCATGAATAAATGGGTAACCATAATTTATCGTTTAGTAAGCTTCGCTTAGCTTGATTCTAGTTTGCAAATCGGGCACGTAATGGTTGCGTTTTTTCCACCACAACACCAAACCTGTCCATAACACCACAATGGTAAAAATATCCAATATCAACCAAATGATTTTTAGCGGCAACCCTGCATAATCGCCAAAATGTAAAGGTTGCGAAATGAGTAGCATGGTGAGATACCATGGCAATGTTCGACTGTCGGTGAGCTGGGCAGTTTGCGCGTCAACCAAGACAGGTTTAAATAAACGCTTGGTGACAGGGGTATCACCACGCATAAAAATTGCAAAGTGATGCTGGCTGGAATAAGGCGTGCCAGGAAACGCAATAAAGCCAAGCTTCATCTCGGGCTCTAATGCGTTTGCAACCGAGACGGCTTGCTGCAAGGACCCGAATGTTTTGGGAGGTGGCAGGTTTTTATACGGGGCAATCATGGCGCCCATTTGGTCAAATTGCCAATACTTAACCAACAACTCACCCCATGCATTAATAATGCCTGTTCCACCAACCACCAAAGCCCATGCTAAGGTAGCAATGCCCAAAAAATTATGCACATCTAAATTTTTTAGCTTTTCACCCTTGTGATGTCGGATTTCCCCAAATGCTAATCGACGCATAAACGGTGTATACAGCACTACGCCCGAGATAATGGCAATCACCAATAACAAGCCCATAAACCCTAGAAATACCATACCGACAAGCCCTGCAAAGAGGTCAACATGCAACTTGAACATGACATACATAAACCCTTGTTCGCTTGGTGGCTCACCTAGCACTTTTGCCGTGCGCGCGTCCATTACCACATGCTTAAAGCCGCCACCTGCA
>ENA-UOXP01001055-UOXP01001055.1-mixed-culture-metagenome-genome-assembly--contig:-NODE-1055-length-20701-cov-30.450063_pt1 | contig 20701 bp, 10 predicted proteins | sample MGYA00238161_ERZ761639 | MGnify/ENA primary metagenome ERZ761639 (study PRJEB28913, sample SAMN08776760) | mixed culture metagenome | isolation source: Freshwater growth medium | place: USA...
AGCTCTGCGTCGCGCCGGCCGGCTCGGCCGCGAGCCTCGACGCTCACTTCACATATGTGAGCTCCGTACAGCTCACCGTCGAGATCTCGCCGTGGCAAGAGCCGCCACCGCCGCCGCCCTCGCCCCTTCCCGACGAAGGTATTCCAGTCGTGCCGCCGCCGGAGAGTGCGCCATCGGTCTCTGCCAACAAGGGCATGGACATCGGCCCCATTGCAGGCGGCGCCGGGGCCAGTCTCCTTCTCCTGGCCTTCCTCGGGCTGGTGTGGAAACGCCGCCAAGCAAATCGTGCGCAGACTGCCAACTCCCAGTCTGGGTACCAGCTGCGCGAGGTGACTCCCGAGGTGGTCACTGGGGTGGTGGTGGCTCCTCCTATGGTGCCCTACCAGAAGATGTCTGACATGTGAGGGGAGGGCGCCGCAGCTGGACGGGCGTCACACCGCCGCATCTCCACTTCTCCAGTTGTAATGTGAGCGCGTGAGCGGCCCGGTGTGGGGTTGGTTCTCCACTGAGAGCGCGTACGCAGCGGCGCCCTGCAGCGGCGAGCGGGCCCGGACACAGGAAAAGCAGGGCTGTGCAGATAGCATTGAGGGTGTTCCCGCAGCAGCACGTGCTTGTCGAAGTCGTCGTGGTCATGTCTGGGCTGTCGGTGTGTCGACTGTGTGTCGCTCGAGGCGGGCGAGAGGGGCTTCAAAAAACGTCGTGTTGAGCGATTTCGAAAACGCGTCGCGTTTTTGGTCCGTCCGCGCGCGCACCGCCACCGGCGCGGCTTCTCTTTGGAGTAGGCACCGCACTAGATGTTCGCCTTCGATGGGTTCATCCGACGAGAGCTCGACAAACTGATAGGCACAGCTGGCGACGCTAAAGTCAGCGTCAAAGGCGGCAACGTTGTCATCGAGGACTGCCACTTTGACGAGGCCGCGTTCGAGGACATCATCTTTCCGCCGACAGACCCGATGCTGCCGCCGCTGCGCCTGGGCACGATGCATGTGCGAAAACTCGCAATCACGATCCCGTGGGGCAACTTCTCCAAGGGATTCATCGACGTCGAGCTGGATGGCCTCAGCATAAACTGCTACCGCCGACCGCTGGAGGAGGCGACGAGTGAGATGCTGCGTGCCCGCAGGGAGGCGTGCGTCGCCGGGCTGATGGAGCAGCTCATCTCGACACTGACGGCCATGACGAAAGACTCGAAATCGAAGAAGAAGCCCAAGACCAAGCAGGATGCAAAGGCGTCCAAACCTGCAACGGACGAGCCAGACACCGGCGGAGGCGGCCCTTTCGGTCGCTTCGTGCGTGGCATCGTCCGCCAGGTCCTCCAGTCGTTCCGGCCGATCGTGCGTCTGACGAACGTGCACATCCGCTACGAGGATCTCCTGTCGGACACGAGCTCGCCGATGGCCTTGGGGCTCACCATACAGCGCCTCTTCATACAGCATCCCGACTCGCCCTACTCCGAGATGATCGAGGACCCCGAGATGCAACCCGTCAAGGACGTGACCTCGCTCGAGCTCAACCTCGACGGCGTCGGGCTGTACATGCACACCGCCTCGATGGGCGTGCAGTCAGTCATCGGCGGCGGCCCAGCTGCTCAAGCGGCCGCGGAGGCGGCTGGCAGCGCGAGCAACGCGAAGAAGCTGAGCGCCGGCGAGGCGCGTCGGCTTGCGGCGTCTGGTGGCGGAGCGGACGACCGGACAGTGGGGGCCATGGGGGCGCTGTTTGGCGAGTTGATGCGCGGCGGCGACGATGGGCCCCATGGGCCGCAGCAGTGGCTCTTGAGGCCGATCCGCGTGAGTGGAAAGGTACACGTCAACGTTGGAGTCTTCATCAAGGCCCCGACTCGCTGGGACTGGAACCACCTTGCCGTGGCCAACCTGACCGTCTCGCCCATCCGACTGGCCGTCTCGGAGGCGCAAGCTACGAGCCTGGTGGCAGCCGGGGCGGCCCTGGCAGTCATGCCCGCGCGCTACCTGTTCGTGATGCTCCGGCCGGCTGTGTGGAATCCGCGTGCCGTGCTCCGCGCCGCGATGAACGCGGTGCGCATGGCCCTCATCACCGTCTCACCGTCGACACGGCTGCGCAACGCGATCCGTGACCGATCCAAGTACCAGAAAGTCCTCGTGCACGCCTTGCTCGAGCTGCGCAAGCGTGACGGAAGCGCCACCCCGCAGCTCGAGGACATCAAGCACGTCACCTCGACCGACAAGTTGCCGCTGGCGAGTGTGCCTATGACCCTAGTGGACTCCGCTCGGCCACAGGATGCGTTGCTGGAGATGGATGCATTGTCGACGCCGATGCAGATCGCCATGTGGCGGATCGTCGCGTGGTCGCAGGCCAAGGAAGCTGCCGAGCAGGAGAAGCTGCAGGGCAAAAAGGGCGGCCGTGCCGCATCCCTGCTCTCTGGATTGAGCTCCGCTAAGAAGAGTGTGGTGAACAGCGACGAGCTGATGGCGGCGAGCGATGCCGTCACACAGATCGGAGACCCCGGAGAAGAGCAGGGCGAGGACCCCCTGGCGGGTGCCCCGCGGCACTTTAACCTCGTGTGTGCCAACTTGAGGGTGCTCGAGATCTCATTGAAGCTCGTCATTGATGACTCGGCCAATCATGGGTCCCTCACGCTCGAGGCGGGCGCCAAGACGGGCGCCTCGAGCGCGCTCGCCGCGAAGACGGTGACCACCACGACCACGACGGTCAACCTTGACGGGTCTGTCACGACGACCACAAGTGTGACGACGTTCGAACCGCCGGTGCGCGACGCGCCGATCTCGACGGCCCTCGGCGTGCGCATCGGACCGATCGTCGCACGCGCGTGGGTGGCGCCGAAGGAGGGGATCCGCGCGCACGCGGCCATCGGGGAGCTCGTGATTGAGCACTCGACTGCACGCGGCGGGCACCGGATGCAGCCACTCGTCTGCTTCCCAGGGGAGACGGACATCCCCGACACGTCACCGCTCCTCGGGCCGCCCATGCCGGAGACAGAAGAGCCGCGACCGGCTCTCTTTGGCTTCTTTGGCGGCGGAAGGAAGAAGACGCCGCCGCCCCCTTCTCCAGCTTCGGAGGGGGGTGGGCCAGCTGGCGCGCCCGTCGCGTCGCCGCCGGCGGTCCACGCAGTCGTCACGCTGCCCCCCGAGCAGCCACCCGGAGAGATGCCTCTAGATGGCTCGTTGAAGGCTTCCATTGTAATTGATCGCGGCGACCTGCGCCTCGCGCCCCACCAGCTGCATGAGCTCTTCCTTGCGTACTTCACCCCCCTCGACCGCGCCCTCGACTTGATGCCCGGCCCGGCGCTCGCGCGCGACAAGTTGGCCGAGTTGCGTCTCTTCACAGAGGGGATGCTCACAAAGCCGTGGTGGGCCATCCTCTCCGCCCTCCCCGCGACCGCCGAGGGGCTGTCTGGCGCGATGCCCGCGCTCATGCCCCTCGACATCACCGCCACCATCCGCCACGGCCTGTCGCTCCACATCCTGGCAGAGCCTCCCGTGGACGCCGAGCCTCTGGCGCCGCTCGTGCCCCTTGCGATGGTGCGCGTGCCCCCGCTGCGCATCCAGCTGGCGCCAGCGTCGTCCACGGAAGTCAAATCGGAGTACAAGGAGGTGCGCATCGGCCTCACGTTGGACGGTGACGTCGTGCTCGGCGCACCGAAGGCGCCGAAGCCGTTCCGGCCCTTTAGTGGGCCCGAGGCGCGACCCTCGGTAGAGACGTCCAGGATGATGCCCATGTTGATCTCGGAGCAGATGCAGCTCGTCGAGAGGCTCGCCGAGGTGCGAACGGCCAACCGGTCCCTTGCGGCGGATCTTCAGAGCCGTCTCGCAGTCTCGCGCTCCGAGTCAGCCGCGCTGCTGCTCGCGACGCCGCCGCCGCCGCGCCCTGCCATGGCGGTGGCGCCGCCGCCGCCGCCGCCGGTGCCGTCGGCGGCACGCGATGATGACGCGGCCGACGACGAGGAAGCGGTGGGCGGCGGGGGCGGCCGCGCCGTCCGAAATGGTGTTGGCGGTGGCGGCGGCGGGGTCCGCCGCCACAGCGAAGGCGCCGTGAGCGCGATCGCCTCGCCGCCCGCGGGTCCGTCGCGCCAGATCTCGATGCCGGCGCTCATGATCGGCTCCCCCGCTGGGTCCTTTTCGAACCACACCCCTCGTAAAGGAGGAGCCTTGGGCAGTGCGCGCGGACGCCTCAGCGAAATGCTCGGTTTGAAGGCGAAGGCCAAGGGGTCGGAAACGCCACGGGGGGAGGTTATGCAGCAAATGTAGCGCTGCGAGGAGCAATGAGCTCATACAATGACAAGGAGCGAAGGAGCCGGTCGTGTGTGCCATACAATACCGCGCCCTCATGGCTCATGTGTCATGAGGGCTCTCATCGGCGTGTCCCGCGATCAAGGCCACATACCTCAGATGTCAGCTGCAAAGCAGTCTCATACATGTACCAGTGGTAGTCGTCGGTTCCGAGCCATACAATGTCCTGCACAAACGCCCTAGTTACGTGTAAATCATTGACGAAACCTTGTGAAGTTTCGTTAACACGATGTTCTTCCCTTTATCGCCGGCCGCAGACGTGGTGGCTCTCGATGCAGGAAGGAGGTTGCTTGCGCACCAGAATTGCACCTGCCGTGAGCTCTCGTGGCAGCTGGCTCGCACTTGCGCCGGCGTGCTCGTCGGCACCCTCGAGCGCCAGCATGCCGCAGTCGTCGAGACTGTGGTGCTGGCAGCAGAGGCTAGCCGCGCAGCAGAATGGTGGCAGCTAGCAGCAGGCAGCCTCATCAGCGCGTCGCTGCTCTACCACCACGGTCGCTGGATGGTGTGGATCTTACTCTCGATAGGTATTCTTTCGGTGCAAGCGCTCTACGTAGGTTGGCAAACGTGCATGATCTTCTTCAACGTCGTCTTATGTGCGCTTCCGCCGCTGAGCTGCTGCTTCCGCCTCCGAAGCTCGGCTTGTTTGCTCCTGCCTGCTCCTCCTTGATCGAAGCTCACTGCCACGCGCCCTGCCCCGTGTCAGACACTTGGGTGCGCAACGTCGGCGTTGTGTTCTGGTTGTGCGAGTCATCATACCGCTGGGTGATGGGAGGAAGCATCCGCAGGCGGTGGCGGCTGCGCCGCCGGCTGATGCGTGCAGTCACGTGGCGCGAGTACTCGGCGGCGGGTTTGGAGCTCGATGAGCTCGATGGGCGCGATCCATGGCGCGACTCACCCGCAGGCTACGGAGCGTCGGGTGTGACGACCGCCGCTCGCCAGCTTCGAGAGGCTCGAGAGGCTGGGAAGCGCGAGCAGCTGATGCAGCTGATGAGCACCATGATGGTTCGTAACCACCTTCAAATCGACCGACCGGCGCTGCACACCGAGTGCCGTGTGGGCACCAAGCGGTCCATCGAGCAGCTCGTCACAGAGCAGGTGGCCGCGCTTCGGTGGCTCGCACAGGCTGCCAGGCTCGACGCCAAGGCCGACGCCTCCTCAGTGCCAGCGGCCATCGACTTCTTCGAGCGCAGCATCGTATGCCTGGGGCACACGGCCCTTTGCCTCTCCGGCGGTGGCAGCCTCGCCATGTATCGTAAGCACTGCCGCAGTCGCAGCGCGCGCACCGCCGCCGATCCTCACGCGAGGCGAGATTGCGATCTTGAGTTCCTGAGATCCGCCGCCGCCGATCCTCACGTGTGGCGCACCCCAATTTCTCAAGATCTCAGCTCATAACTCGCTTGCATCTCGTGCCTGCCGGCCGCAGACATGGGCGTCATCAAGACCCTCATCGAGAACGAGTGCATGCCGAGCATCGTGACGGGCACCAGCGGAGGCGCCATCATCGCGGGTATGCTCGCCATCTCCTCGGACGAGGAGATGCTCGAAAAGGTCATCCAGCCGGACATTGCGGTGCGCTACCCAGAGCGCTGGTTCCCGCCCATGGAGCAGCAGCTGTTCAACTACGTGCGCAACGGCTGCCTCGTCGAGCACGACGAGTTCGCCAATTGCTGCCGTCGCTATTACGGCGACGTGACCTTCGAAGAGGCGTTTGCTCGCACGGGGCGCATTGCAAACATCAACATCTCGGTGGGCGCGCGCCAGGGCGGCGTGGGCAAAAAGGCGTTGCTGCTCAACCACCTGACGGCGCCGCATGTGCTCATACGGTCGGCCGTGCATGCGTCGTGCGCGCTGCCCACGGTGATGCACCCGACCAAGCTGCTCATGAAGGGTGCCAACGGCCAGATAGAGCAGTTCGAGAAGGAGTCCCTCGAGTTCATCGACGGATCCTTCACAGCAGACATCCCACGCCGTAGGCTGAGCGAACTGTTCCACGTGACGCAGGACATTGTGTCACAGGTGAACCCGCACGTGGTTGCGATGCTGCACTCGCGCCAACCGGGCGCATCGGCTGCCTACTCGCCGCTCCATCGCGTGCAGCAGCACTTCCTCGGAGACGTGCTCCATCGGCTCAAATACCTCGCACGGCTGCGGCTGCTGCCTGCCATGTACGGCCAGGACATCACCGCAGCGATGGAGCAGCGATACACGGGCGACGTGACCATCGTACCGCGGGTGGGTGGGCCCTACGCGATCATCAAAATGGTCCAGAATCCTTCGCGCGCCATGATGACGCGCTACATCGCCGAGGGGCAGCGCGCAACCTTCCTGAGGCTCTCGCACATTAGGCATCTCCTGTCACTCGAGCAGGCCCTCGAGGCTGGGCTCGCCACCCTTCATGCTGAGCGACGCAAGCTCGAGGCTCTGGGCATCCTGCCGCCCTCCGACCCCCGGACCCCATCGGCGGGGCAGCTGCGCTCGGGCACGGCGCCGGCACCGCTGCTGCGCCGCTCGCTCTCGCTGCCCCTCGGGCGCGAGACGCGGGAGGCGAGGCAGAGAGCCGAGGCCGAGGCTGTGGCCATGGTATCCGCATCGGTCGGGTCCGGGGGTGTGCCTCGACTGGCCACGTGGAGCGGTCCGTCCCCTCCCCCTCACCCTACCCTGTCGGATGCCCCAGCCGCCGCGGCGCCGTCCCGAGCACTCGGCCGCGCCCACCGACGCGCTGTGTCGCACGCGAGCCGCCTTGATGACTGGCCATCCGCGGGCGGCGCTCAGGGCATCGGCGCTCAGGGCATCGGCGCTCAGGGCATCGGCGCTCAGGGCGTCGCGGGCACAGCCGAGGCGGAACCAACGGACCCTCGGCACGGAAGGTGGCTCTCGACCTTGGTCGACTCTCCCTCTGCCGAGGCTGCCGACGGCTCCTCTGAGCCTTCACCTACCCTCCGACTGCCAGCCGCGGTGGCGCCGACCCCCCCCAACCCGCGCCAGACCCGCGCCTCCCCGCACGCGGCCAATTGTGAACGCGAGAGCGGCTCGCCGACACGAGAGCGAGCCCCGAACAGCGCCGGCGGAGCGGCCGACGACGATGCTCGCTCGAAGCGCCTCCTCTCCGAGTCCATCAAACACAACAAGGCGCTGCAGCAGCTGACGCGTGACAAGGCCGCGATGCAAAAGGTTCTCGACGAGCAAGCCGATCTTTTGCGCTCGACCGAAGCCGCCCGCGAACGTGCAGAGCGCCGCTCGGCCGTGCTCGAGGCGACCCTGCGCACGATTCAAAGCGCGGCCTCGTCGTCCTTGTGTTCAACCGAGGTGCCGGCGCGCTGAACGCTAGGATTCCTAGGCCGACACGGAGCCTGTGGCCGTCCTAGGCTGACCGCACAGGCTTGAAGATTCGAGATGTGGCTGTCGTGAGCCGTACTATACGTACGGCGTCGATAAACGTAGGCGGGCGACAGTCACCGCTATAACTCAAGAGGTGGACCGCACAAGAGTCGCTGCCGGAGCGACCGGCTGGCTTGGCACTATTCGACGCTGGCACAGGCCACAGCCGTGTACGGTTTATACGGTACGTGCGTACGTCGCACCGCGAACACTTTCTGAACACGTAGCCGTACACCATTAAATTTAAAAAAATTTATGTACAAGCAGTCAAACACAAAAGATCCTCCCGTTAGGCCGTTTCGTCGTTTCCAAATTTGTGAACTTGATTGGAATTACGTCGCGTCGGCCTGCAACCTTTTTTCAGGTTCTGTGCTTCGGGGCTCGAACTGGAACTGTGCGGGAGTGATGCCGAAGCAGCGGCAGAACGGCCTACGAGAGTGGGAGAAAGAGATGATGCTGTGCGACAACGAGGTTGACGATCGGCTGTGGGATGGCGCTCATGACGATGGCTGGCGCATTGTTCCGAGGGCTGACGCTGAGGGATGTGCCCGTGGGACCATCCGGTACACCTACGTGGCACCTTCGGGTGAGCGACTGAGGTCCAAGACGGCGGCATTCGCCGAACACGAGGGTACCAGACTGTTGCACCCTGCGACAAACGACGTGCAGATTTCTCCTTCCGCGGCCGCAGCAGTCCAAGAGGCCGACGAGGCCGGTCTAGTGCTCTTACCTTCAGATCGCTCAGCGACGGGCTATAAGAATGTGGTTCACATCCGCGGCATGCGCAAGCCCTTCAAAGCCGAGATGATGGTCAGCAAGAAGGTCATGAATCTGGGCTTCTTCTCGACGGCGGAAGAGGCAGCACTCTGTTGCGCCCGACAACGCGCAGCGGTGCCAGCAGCGGCCCGATGCCTGCGCCTCTGACTCTTTTGCGACAGTGCGTTCCGACTGTGTGGACTTACATGTGGACGCGGATCCGGTAGCGACCAGGGGCGGCGCACACCCGGCGGTAGCGGCGGCGTCAGATCCGCAGCCTTCAGATCCGCCGCCGCTGCCGCCGGTTGCGCGGGCGATGCGGCCCTAGTGCAGAGAGGGTGTGGCCGAGGAAGGCATTCGGCTCTCGGTCACACGACATCGAAATGGAATCGAAATGGACTCGTTGCACGTCGGCATCGACGATAGTTCACCCTGAGCTCGCACGAGTCAAGCCGCGAGCACTCGGTGGAGCCGATTGAGCGTGAGGATGTGTGCACTGGGCCACTGGCTATACTGCGGCAGCTGAAACGGCGTAACGCGGTACGCGGCTACACTGTAGTACGCGTCCCTGGCGCGCCTCCCGCTGGAGCACTATCGCTGCACCGCCAGCTCGCAGGAAGCTCGCAGGCGCAGCTGCGGCGTCGTGGAGCACAGTGATTGTGATCCGCGTGTGCTTCTCGCACGCTCGGAGGACGGGGTCACTCTCTCGACGTAGCGGTGTGTGCATCATAAATTCATATGCCGATATGCGATATGATGGTGTGTGAGTGTGTGTCCGGTCGCTTTTGCGGAAATGGGTTGCGTTGTGTCTTGTGATATGATACCACAGTGCGGCGTACAAACGAAACAATTCAGCTCTCATGTGCTTCAATGAACTACGCCTGCTAAGAACCTGCACAGCTGAGCTCGCCTGCACTAGCTCGGCTCAGAGCTCGCAACCGTGAGATCGACGCACGCTGGTGGGCCCACAGGGGCCGCCTTGGGGAGGTTGGCTTCGCGCTTCGGTCGTGGCGCCGGGCATGGCGCTTGGGCTGCACCGTCCCGGTGACTCGGCTGACGGCGGGAAGGGCGACGGCCTGAGAAGCGCGTCGAGCATGGCTGGCATCGTTGCGATGGTGAGGTCGCCGTCCGCGGATAAGTCGCCCTGGTGTTCGCAGGGCAACGCGCTGTGGCCGCTGGCTATGGAGCGCGTGCGCTGCAGCCGGCGCCGCGTTGGGCACGTACGGGGCAGCGGGCGTGGCGCCGTCGAGAAGGTGCCGGCATCGGTATGGTGGAGTTGAACCAGTCGCTCGTGCCAACGCCTTCCGTGGAGCTGCAAAAAGTCCTCCGCACCGAGAGGTCTGCAAGCTGCTGCATCTCGAGCTCGAGATTGGACTACGAGATGGACGGCATTCCGTCTTTTGAGACGTTCTCCTTCATGGGGATGCCGCTCATGCGCAGTCCTTGAAGAGTGCCACACCGCTGGCCGAAGAAGCCGCCGCCTACGCCACCGCCGCCGCCTCCGCTTCCGCCGCCGCCGCCGCCGCCGCCGCCGCCGCCGCCGTTACCGCCGAGGTAGCCACTGCCGAGCAACTCGTGGCCGCCGCCGCCCGTTGCCGCCGCTCAGGCCGCGGCCGAGAAGGCCGCCGCGGAAACCTGCCCCGCCGAAGCCGACCGACAGCTGCGCCGACAGCTGCGCCGACAGCTGCGCCGACAGCCCACGCGCGCTCAGGGCGGCGCTCAGGGCGGCGAGGTTGGAGGCGCCGAGGCCGGCGCCGAGGCCTGCACCGCCCATCCCCATGCAGTTCAGTCTGGCATGCGCGAGACTCTCTAGTTGCGAGAGGTGCTCCAGGGATGAGAGCCCATCCCAACCGCCCAGCCCGGCGCCGCCGAGCAGCCGCGACAACGCCGACGTGCCTGCGCGCGCCGCCACGCGAGGTTGGAAGGCGCGCGGAGGCAGTGCAACCGTTGCCACCTCCGCCGCCACCTCCGCCGCCGCCTGCTCCGCTTCCTCCGCCGCCGGCACCTTGCTGTGGTACTCCCCCCCTTGATGTGGTACTCCCGTTGGTGTGCTCGCGGGCGATGACGCGTGCAGCATTTCCATCAGCTGCTCCCCCGCACGGCACCTTGTTTGGGCGGCGGCGGAGCCTTGCTCTTGGTGTCGACTTTGATCGGCCGTCTTGCACTCTGTGTCGACGCGCTTCTGCATAAGCAAAGCCTGTACTTTTGGAGGTGCGACTTGATGCTCAGGCGAGTGGGGGCGTTCTCGCCGTGCAGGTCCATGATCGTCCATGATCTGGGCGATCGCCACGAGCCCAAGCTCGGCCACGGCGGCCTCGAAGCGAAGGTGGAGGTCGGGTGACCAGACAAAGTAGACGAATCGCTGCTTTTGCTGCGGGCCGGGCGGGGCATCTCATAGGCCACCCAGGCCGCCACCCAGGCCGCCGCCCGGGCCGCCGCCGAGGCCGCCGCCGAGGCCGCTGCCGAACTTTCCAGCCATGGCCCCACCGCCGCCGCCGCCGCCACCGAAGCCGGGGCCGCCACCCGGGCCTCCGACGAGGCCGCCGAAGCCACCGAGACCGGCGTTCGTAGGCACGCTGCGCGAACGCATGAGCGCGATGTCGCCGCCCAGGTCGCCGCCCGGGCCGCCGTCCAGGCCGCCGCCCAGGCCGCCAAAGCCACCGAGACCGCCACCCTTGCCGCCACCGTTGTCGCCGTCGCCGCCGCCACTGCTGCCACCGTCGCCACCGTTGCCGCCGTGGCCCACGCCTCCATTGCCGTCCGCACCGCCGGACCCGGCCAGCAGCTGCTGAGCATATTGTGAAGTGATCTGACTGACGAAGAGTCGCTTGTCTGAAGATGGACGAGGCGGCCCGCCGCCGCCGAGGCTCTGCAACCCAGAGCGCTCGCCAGAGCGCCGGTGCTCAAGCCGCCAGACAGGCTGCCGCCCAGCCCTCCCGAAAGACCCCCGCACTCAACGCACTCGGACGCATTGAGGCTGCTTGAGAGATTCGCCGCGAGGCTGCCGCTGCCGCGGGGGGCGCCACCAAGAGCACCGCCCGAGCCGGCCGCCGAGCCCGCTGCCAGCCGGAAGGTTGGTGGCGAGGCTCCCCGAAAGTCCTCCCGACAACTCTCCCGTGAGGAGACCGCTCGGGTAGGCGCCGCGTTCCTATCCCGCCGCCGAGTCCGCCGCCGAGCCCACCGCTCAGGCCGCCGCTCAGGCGACCGCTCAGGCCGCCGCTTAGCGCGCCACTGAGGCTGCCGCTCAGGCTGCCGAGGAGTGCACTAGAGCCAACGAAGCCATCCGCGCGTTCCTGCGCATCGAGGGGAGGGAGCGCACACACTCAGTCGCGAATGCGTAATGTGGAGCCGTGACAAGAATGAGGGTGCACGCGCTTCACCAGCCCCCGACGATGATACAATGCGCCTGTACCAGCTGCGCGCGCCGAGGGCCGCGAGCACGACGAGCAGCGAGGTGGCAAGGGCGAGGCATCCGAGCAGTCGATTGGCAACCCACGCACGGGGATTCAGAAGGGCAAAACGGTCGGGCCGGGCGCCGGTGCTCTGTGAGAGCTCGACAGGCGACGTGGCGCTCTCGGCCGCGCACTAGCCGCGCGCACCTCTCGCTCGATTGGGTAGCCGCCGCGCCCAGGAGAGGAGGGCACGAGAGGGGGCAAGGAGGCGGTCCTCGCCGAGCCAAGCGGTCGGAGTGCGTGTTCAGGAATCCGTTTAAGAATTTTTACGTTTCAAAAGAATCTAACGGAATGATTTTCAGCTTGGTCTTTTCAGTTCCTGCTTTCGCAGTAAAGTACCCATGATGAAAGTGCTCATCGCGATTCTTCTCGCCGCGCCAGTCGCCGCCGCCGCCACCGCAAATTTGCGTGGGCGCTTGGTGCATTGATGCACCGCAGATTAACCTGACCGCATTCGGCTTTCCAAGCTGTTTTAATGATTGTGGAGCGACCATCTTGGAGAAAGCATTTGGCTGCAACTTCTGTGCGCAACCGGAGGTGGCGCCATCAACACGGGTTGCGCCACTTCCTTATGCGCGGATTGCCTGGGACCTGGCAAGCAGCAGATGTGCGCCTTGTGCAACGCCTACAAACTAACTTTGACGCCGCCAAAATCCATCTTTGATGCGTACACTTGCCCCTCCCTTGGGCCACTGACGTGCGACACGATCAGGGCGGGATTCGAGGGTTGCACCAACGACTGCAGCCAGGCTGACTACAAGAACATCCTGACCGTTACTCTCCCCTTGTTCATGACTACTACCGCGGAGATTGCTCAGTACACCACTCTCCGGGATACCTGCACTGTCCTTCCTCCCAGTCCGCCGCCCCCGCCGCCGGCGGCGAAGGCCGCCGACCCATGCTTCCCCAGCGATGCGCTCGTCACGATGGTGGACGGCACGTCGCGCCGCCTCGACGCGCTCCGCGCGGGTGACACCATCGTCGCCGCCCGTGCCGACGGCGCCCTCACCAATGACATCGTCTCTCCTCTCTCCCTCGCCGACGCGGATGTGAAGGGCACAAGCTTTGTGGTCCTCACGACGGAGTCTGGCCGCGAACTCACGCTGACGCCCACGCACCACGTGCCGGTCGGCGCCACGTGCTGCGCCAACCTCAAGGAGGCCAAGGACATCGTTATCGGCGAGACTGTCTATGAGGCAGTTGTGAGCGCTGCCGTGCATGCCACGCAGGTCAAGAAGATTGGCTCGGTGACCAAGTCAGGCCTGCACTCGCCGGTGCTTACGCACGGCGCGATGCCGATCGTGAACGGCGTGGTGACGTCCTTTGACTCCATGGAGATCGTGCGCCTTGCCACCTACGGGCTGCCCCTGCTCGAGGCGACTGGGCTCACCAACACCTTCCGTGATGCTGTCCTCGCCCAACGCAAGTACATTGCCTAAGCGGGTGAAGCTGGGCACAGGCATTGGCAGCAGGGTGGTAAGATGCGGCCAAGGGGCCTAAGAGCAAGAGTCAAGCAAGATCTCCGCACAAGAGCAAGGCAAGATGGCGCAGTTGTATCTGCGTAGTACGATGAGATGATGACGCCTCAACCCGGCGCCTGACGAGCCGTCCTTCCTGTTCTACTGTGTGGAGATCAGTTCTCTTGTGGGTCAATCAGATCAATTCCAAGAGGGTTTCTGAGTCGCTGAGACGAGATTGATTCGAAGAATTGATGGGGTATCGCATTGAGTAAAGGGTCGGCGTAGCGTCGAGTGTCCCGCATGTCGGCCCATGGCTTTAAAAAGAATTGTAATGATTATATGATTAAAGTACACAAAATTATTTCGTGTCCCCTCTTGTCCACTGCGCACTGGATTCCACTTTCCAGTGTCGAGTTCAACTCTGGAACTCAGTTCGGGAGTTCGGTTAACGCACGGCAGGAAAATTTGGATTACCGGTTCTCACGTCGCGAGGTCGCAGTGGCGCGAACACATGCACCCGCCCCCGGAGTCTTAAATATTAATAACGTTACGGTACGTGTACGCGTCCCCGCCGTCCTGGACCTGCGTGCTGGGGAGTGGGGTCTGGGGTGTGAATGATCTTAGTATGATCGTCGCGGCGCGGTGTATGAACCGCCCCCCGTGTGCCGCGCGCCCCTGGGTACCCCCCTCGCTGTAAACCACCGCGCGGTCGCGCGTAGCAGTCTTTATGTCTCTTAGTCTGACACGCAGTCTGACTCAACACTCATCAAGCTCATCCATGCGTACCACCGAGACAGCACGCGCTCTTCGCTCGGCCGCTGCCACGTCGAGATTTACCACCGACGGCACGCTCGGCCGCTGCCGCGTCGAGATTTGAGCAAACGAGCGCTCTGCCGCAGCCGCGGGCGACTGGGCGCTGCTGGAATCGTCAGGGAGAGGCTCGTCCACCGTTCGCCAGGCGAGGTCACAGCATAAAGAGACGTGGTCGCTGGGGAACTCGGCGGATGGAATCGCCACATCGCGGATCAGTTCCTCCGACGGCGGGATCGGCGCCGTGCCCAGGACATCCAGCTGGGCTGCGTCCGCACAAATCCAATCCAACGCATTCAGGTACGCTCGCGTGGCGTGAGTCGGCTGAGTGTGGAGCCCGTAGGCGCTCCGTAGCCTCCACGGCTGGCTGAGCTGCGCTCCCGCGCTCGCCTGGGCCAGCCTCGCTTGCAACTCCTCCTTCGCCTTCTCGGACGGTGGCGCGCCTTGCGTGTGCTCGCGCGCGAACTCGTCGCTCAGTCGAGCGACCTGCTCCCGCAGAGACGCCGCCGCTTCCTCGAGCTGCACGCCCAGCTCGCCGAGCTGCACCGCCGCCGCCTTGACCACCGCATCGCGATCGCGCTCCAAGGCGCCGCGTGGCAGCCCGAGCTGCAAGCTGATCTCTTCGGCGGCGAGCACGGGAGAGTCGAGCAGCGTGCGCCCAGCCTCCACTTCGGCGGCTAGGCGGGCGGCCCACGCGGTCTCCGCCGCCGCAGCCCCCGGCCCGTCTACGTGCAGGCTGACTTCCCTCGGCACATCGCGTGACAGTCGCACGCACTTGATGGCTCGACGCAGCCTCTGAAAGCGCAAGGCCAGCTCCTTGGCACCTTGGAGGGACACCTGAGCCGGCCCCACTGGCGGCGGTGGCTGCTCGGCAGCGCCGCTAAGCTCGAGTGCTGGCGTGGGCAGGCTGAGGGCAGCCGGTCGCCGCCCGACAGCATCGACAGCTCGACGCTCTGCGGCAACGACGAAGCTCGAGGGCGAGGGAGTTGTGACGAAGCTCGAGGGCGAGGGAGGTGTGACGAAGCTCGATGGCGAGGGAGGCGTCCTTGTGGACGGTGGCACCGGCGACGCGGCTGCCGTCGGCCTCGGTGCGTCGGCTGGGCCATCCGCGGCTCGTCGGATCGTCGGCTCGTTCAAGCGGCCGAGGGCCGCACGCTTCGCGTCGTACTCCAGGCCTAGGGAGGAGGACCACATGAGAGCGCCGTGCAACCAATCTGGATCGTCGGGACCCACGCATCCTGCCGTGAGCAGGCGCAGCACCGCATCAGTCGCGTCGCTGTTGAGGTCGCCAGCTACGATGAGCGCCGTCGGGGGCGCCGCTGCTGCTGTGCTGCTGCTGCTGCTGCTGCTGCTGCTGCCATCGCCCGCCGTGGGCGTGGAGGCCTGCACAGCGAGCCACTCGCGGGCGTGCCACAGCAGGTGAGCCGTCTGCATGACCCGCACGTGAACCGCGGGGTTGGCAAAGTACAGGTGCGTGTTGGCGACGAGGAGCCGTCGGCCGTTAGCTCGTGACTTGAGCAGCACGAGCTGACCCACCGTGGGCAGTGAGCGCATGCCCTCCGCTGTGAGCGGCTGCGCCCTGAGCAGCGCGCCGAGCTCCGGCGGCGCGTTCGTCGCGCAGTCGAGGGCGACAACGCGCGACTCTAGCACGTCAAAGGCGCTCTCACGCACAAACAGAGCGACGCCTTCGCTAGAGCTCTCGCCGCGCTTGAGCGCAAAGTGGCCTGCAAAGCCCGCCGCGCCCATGTGCGGCTGCCAGAGCGTCTCGAACCAGTCCTTGTCCACCTCCTGCAAGCACACGACGTCAGCGTCAAAGTGGCGCACTTCATCGATGAGCCTCGGCATCCGATGCGCGCCTCGGGTGAGAGAAGGGCTGCAATAGGAATGAACCGAGCCGGGCTCATCCCAGTGGCGCGAGTACGTGGCGGCCATCAAATTGTAGCTCAGCAGTCGGAAGCCCTCCCGCGCGCTCGAAGCTCTGCCGGCACGCGCCGCATCCAGTGCCGCCACGCGCTCACGGAGCAGTCGGCGCACAGGCGGCCTCTCCACTCGGCCGACCGCCTCCGCCACCCTACCGAGCACGGCGGCCGCGCTGGCGGCCATCGCCTCGGACTCTTGGGGGCTCAGCTTGGGGATGAACTTCGGAGCGGGTGGCTCGGCACGCACGCGCAGCACGGCGCCCACGTCTGCGTCGGTTGGCATGTATGATCGTGCAGTGCAGACCACCACTGATTCCCCGGCGTCGTCGTGTCGCGTCCACACGAAGGTGCACTGATCGGCATCGCAGTTCAGGGTAGCAACAAATGGCAGCAACGGGATGCCGATCAGCGGCGCGGCCGTCAGGGAAAGCGCCTCAATTTCCGGTGGGTCGAAATGCACCGGTCGGCGTTCGGCGCCAATATCTAACCATGCAGCGCTTGCCCATGCCTGTTGCACGGGCGTGCTTGATAGAATGAGTTCGCCTTCGGCATTCGAGAGCGAGCAATCAGCCGTGGTCTCGCCGGCAGGGTCTTGCTTGGCCGCCTTGGCAGCCTTTTTGCTGACCGTTGCCGTGATCTCGCCGGCAGGGTCTTGCTTGGCCGCCTTGGCAGCCTTTTTGCTGACCGTTGCCGCACTCAGCCTATTGAGGCTCCGATCGAGATTTTCCGTCAGCGGCCGAAGAAGCGTGCGTGGTGCGCTGGCTCCCCTGGGCCAGAAGGTGATCTGCAGCTGGCTCTGCGTGCTCCTTACCACCACAGGAGACATGGCGGCGGCGGTGGCGATGGGAATGATTCGGAAATTCATGGTCAAGCATGAAGTTCATAGCCAAACAGGTCCTGAGAATAGCAAAAATAGGCAAGAGTGACATCGAGGTGCTCAGGATTGCCCCGTTTATCTGTAGAGTTCGAAGCGAGAACTGATGAGGTTGCGGCTCGCGGCTGAGCTCGCTCGCTCTCATCGCCGCGTCGCGGCGTGTGCTGAACCGACGACGCAAGCATGGCTCGCTTGAGCCTGCTGCTGCTGCTATTGGCGCACGTGGGCCGCACGGCTGCCAAAGGAGCCGCTGCTGCACACTCGAGGCCCGCCGTGAGCATCACATCTGCTTGCGCCATCCCGGATGGGTCAACCGCCGCTGCCACGCCGCTCGCTTTGAGGAGGCTACGCGCCTTGCGAGGTGGCAACACGGAGACGGCTACGACACGGGCTCGGGCGAGGCCCGAGGACGACGCGCCGATCGGACGCATGCGCCTGGTCGTGGCGACGGGTCGCGCCAACGATCCCTCTGTCGTCGAGATCAGCAAGGCGGACGCTAAGGCGATGGCGCTTGAGGAGGGCGCGCACGTGACGCTGCGCGGGCGCAAGCAGCGGCGGACGACATGCGTCGTGCTGGTGTCGGACGAGCTCAAGGCCGGCGAGGCCCGCCTCTCGCAGACGTCTCTGAACGCAGTCCGGCTCGCCGACGGGCAGGACGTCATCGTCGCACCAGAGCCCAATCTCGCCGAGGCGGAGCGTGTGCTGCTGCTGCCCTTCAAGGCGTCGCTGACGGCGGCGGATGTGGACAGCGAGAAGGCCTTCGAGCTTGGCCTCGCACCTTACCTCAAGGGCCAGGACAGGCCGCTCACAGTCGGCGACATCATCGAGACGCCCCTGCCCGACTCTGGCGCGATTGTGCGCTGGAAGGTGCTCGAGCTCGAGCCTCCTGCGACGAACCCGATCGAGGCGGCGAGGGGCACGGTGGGTGCAGAGACGCTGGTCTTTGCCGAGGGCGAGCCGCTCGAGGAGAAGGACGACCTGTCCGGCGATGACGACATCATCGGGTACGACGACATCGGCGGCCTCGACAAACAGCTCTCGATGTTGCGCGAGCTCGTCGACCTGCCGCTGCTCCATCCGGTCGTCTTCGACGAGATCGGCGTGCGCCCTCCCCGCGGTGTGCTGCTCGTAGGGCCGCCGGGGAGCGGCAAGACGATGGTGGCGCGGGCGGTCAAGTCCGAGACGGGCGTGCACTTCCAGACCGTCAACGGCCCCGAGGTCATGTCGAAGCGCAGCGGCGAGAGCGAGGCGGGACTACGCAAGATCTTCGCGGACGCCGAGGCGAACTCGCCCGCCATCATCTTCATTGACGAGATCGATGCGATCGCCCCCAAGCGCGAGAAGGCGCAGGGCGAAATGGAGCGGCGCATCGTCTCGCAGCTGCTCACCCTCATGGACGGAATCAAGCCCACCAGCCACGTCATCGTGATCGGAGCAACCAACCGCCCCTCCATCCTCGACTCGGCGCTGCGCCGCTTTGGCCGCTTCGACCGTGAGATCGACCTGGGCATCCCGGATGCGGCCGGTCGGCTGCAGATCCTGACGAAGAAAGCGAAGGGGATGCGCTTCTCGGCCGAGGTCGACCTCGTCCACATTGCCGACGACACGCACGGCTACGCAGGCGCCGACCTCTCGCAGCTCGTCACCGAGGCGGCGATGCAGTGCGTGCGCGAGCGCGCGGGCGACATCGACGTGGACGCGGAAGATGTGGACCCGGAGGTGCTCAACGCACTCATGATCACGCCAGACCACATCAAGTTCGCCATGGACAAGACGGCGCCCTCGTCACTGCGCGACAAGGCCGTCGAGATCCCCGATTGCTCGTGGGAGGATGTGGGTGGGTTGCTTGACGTCAAGCGCGAGATGACGGAGACGCTCATGTACCCGCTCAAGTACGGGCCCAAGTACAAGCGCTTCGGGATGCAGCCCTCCAAGGGGGTGTTGCTCTACGGCCCCTCGGGCTGCGGCAAGACGCTCGTGGCCAAGGCCATTGCCAACGAGGTGCAATCCAACTTCATCAGCGTCAAGGGGCCGGAGCTGCTCTCGATGTGGTTCGGCGAGTCGGAATCAAACGTGCGCGAGCTCTTCGACAAGGCGCGCGGCGCGGCGCCGTGCATCCTCTTCTTCGACGAGATCGACTCGATCGCCAAGCCGCGTGGCTCTGGCGGCGCCGGCGGCTCCGATTCGGGTGACCGCATCGTCAACCAGATCCTCACGGAGATCGACGGCGTTGGCTCCAAGGGATCGGTGCGCGCGTGCACGCCTCGCCAGACGCCCTGCATGCCTCGCGCCCACCCACGCTGCCGGCCCGGCCTGGCCGCTAGCTGCCGCGGGGATGTCGAGGACGAGCAACCCAATCCATGTCCAACACCGAGCGCGTCTGTGAGGACCGCTATTGTACCATCAAATGCCGAGGCGTCCCACGCAGGCCCTAACCCTAACCCTCAGGCAGAGGAGCCGAGGCTTCCGAAACTGCCGCGAGGCCGCTCCGAGGCCGAGGCCCTCCTCTCTTGCCTTGGCGTTCGCCCCTCTCGCGCCCGCCGACCCCCTCATGACCGCGCCCTTCGTCGCCCGCTCGGCAGGTGTTCATCATCGCGGCGACCAATCGACCCGATATGCTCGACTCGGCGGTCATGCGCCCCGGCCGGCTCGACCAGCTCGTGTACCTGCCGCTTCCCGACCTCGAGTGCCGTCGCGCCATCTTCGGCGCCGCCACTCGCAAGTCACCGCTCGCCGCCGACATCTCGCTGGACGACTTCGCCGCACGCACAGAGGGCTACTCGGGCGCCGACATCACCGAGCTGTGCCAGCGCGCATGCAAGCTAGCCATCCGGCAGCACATTGCCGACGCCAGCGCAGGCGCGCCCGAGGACCAGCGCTGCACCATCATCACCTCGGCCCACTTCGAGGAGGCCTTCAGCAAAGCTCGCAAGTCGGTCACTGCCGCGGATGTCAAAAAGTTTGAGACCTTCCAGGCATCGATGCGCGCTCGCTGATGGGCGGGCCTAGCGCCGTGCGCCCCTCACAGGTGCGATCGAAAACGTGGGACAAGGGGACAAGGGCCTTGGTTCCAAGGGGGAGCCGGGGGGGGCACGCAGCCCACAATTCCCGAGGCCGGGTGTGATGCATACCCGTGTGAGCCAATAAGCCGTGAGCTCCCGTACAGTGTGCCCTTCAAGCTATGTGTGTTTGGACGAGTATAACACAATGTGCGGAAAGGCCAAAGAAGCGGTTCACACGGCATTGGCAAACGGGGTCCGGTCGCGATCGCGCGTCGCGGGCGCGCCGACACGCGATCGCGCGGTCGCGGGCCGCGCCGACCGCGCGTCGTCGGGCCGCGCGCGGGGCCGATTAGTTCGGCGCGGCCAGGATCGACGGAGGATGTGCTTGGTCCGTGCTCGTGTAGGAAGCGGTCTGCGCTCGTGCGGTGTGCGAATACCACAGTGAGCCTTCAATGCGCCCGTCGATGCGCCCGGCCATTCACGACCGACACCCTGGGTGCTGCAGCCTACCGAAAAGCCTACTACACTCACCACTTGGAGTGCGCGCCATGTATATCCCCGAAGGACCATCCTCAGCCCTGGATTCAAGACGGTCTCAAAGGTGACTCTCGGGCGGCCGCCAGCCCCTGTCGCCTCCGTTGGCCGCGCACCTGTCGCGGCAGGGGGGTCGCCGCACTGAGTTCAAAATCAGGTGGTGGGGATAGTGTCTTAGTGTGTGAATCCAGAAAGAATACCCTCCCCTACCCCTTTGGGTCAACCACTGA
>ENA-UOXP01001081-UOXP01001081.1-mixed-culture-metagenome-genome-assembly--contig:-NODE-1081-length-20494-cov-38.638926_pt1 | contig 20494 bp, 15 predicted proteins | sample MGYA00238161_ERZ761639 | MGnify/ENA primary metagenome ERZ761639 (study PRJEB28913, sample SAMN08776760) | mixed culture metagenome | isolation source: Freshwater growth medium | place: USA...
CGCGCTCGACAAGGCGCGCACCGTGCTCGACAAGCAGTTGGGCAACTGGACACACCTGTTCCACGACGTCAACATCACAGATCTCAAAGAGGCGCTCGTACCGGAGCTCGAGACTCTGATCAACACGACGCTCTCGAGGCTAAGCCACGACGGCAGTCTCTCTCCCCAGGCTCGAGACGCGCTCGACAAGGCGCGTACCGCGCTCACGAAGCAGCTTGGCAACTGGACACACCTGTTCCACGACGTCAACTTCACTGGTCTCGAAGAGGCGCTCGTTCCGGAGCTCGAAAATCTGATTCACACGACGCTCTCGAGGCTAAGCCACGGTCATCCTCCTCCGCCATCGCCCCCCATGCCGCTGAATCCGCCACTTCCACCACCACAGTCGCCACCGCACGAGCGTGCTTGCCATTCTCCATGCCTGCAGACAACCTGCGGTTCATTCGAGGGGATCCTGTCCTGCGAGTATTCAAGCAGGATGGGATGCAGTTGCTTTGGGTGTTGCTTCTACTTGCCCCCCCCCCAACCTCCCTCCCCATTCCTTCCTCCGCCACCAGCAACTCCGCAACCTTGTTTACCTCCACCGTCTCTGCCACCACCTCCTCCACCCTCACCACTCCCTCCACCGCCCCCACCGTTCCCAGCACTGCCGCAGCCACATCGACCTCCATCGCCACTGCCATCACCTCCACCCCCCCCATCGCCCCCTCCTCCTTCACCTATCCCAACTCCACCACCACCATTTCCACCACCACCACCGCTACCATCACCACCTCCACCGCCCCTACCATTTCCACCACCACCACCGCTACCATCACCACCACCACCGCCACCGCCTTCACCGTTTCATCCACCTGCTCTTCCACCTCTTCCACCTCCCATCTTGGTTTCCTTGGGACTGGGCCTTGTAGGCAGCCTTGGTCTTGGCCTTGTTCTCGTTTTCGTTGCTCTCATCTTGAGGCGTTGCACGCAGGCACAAGGAGGACTGCCAGCAGCGCAACCGTTACCAAAACCTGGAGCAGCCGAGAAGGCGCACGATAAGAACGCCGCGGTCTTCGCACGCGATGACAAGCGATGGGGAGACGGACTCGAAGCGCCTTCTGCTGGGTCGCGCCACTTTGTGTCACAAGGCTTCATGGTGACGCTGGATGTGCCCGAGGCGATCGCTCGATTTGGGCATAGCGCCTCCCACATTGAGCAGATCATGGCTGCCGGCCGCGCGAAGGCATCTACCTCGCAAGCCCCACTCGCCCCTGCTCACGCAGCTGCCCTCTACGCGTACACAGAGGAGACCCCACTTTACGGGACGCTCAACTACACAATGCGCACGCCTCACACCTCGAGCACACCGACCGACACCGAGCTGAAGCGCTACGCCGACTTTCTCGTGCACACGGAGAAAGCTCTGGGTAGCCTGCCGACGCACGTGAGCGAGTTGGAGGGCAAGGTCTATCGGGGCATCAAGGTCCTTCTCAACCACGACATCTACGCGCCCGGTAAGCGTATCACGTGGCAGGCGTTCTCGTCCTCGACCAAGAAGCAGACGGCGACGCTCAACTTTGTCAATTTGCTGCCCGGGCGCAAGCTCTCGGGGTCAATTTTCGTCATCGACTCCATCACCGCCAAAGACATCCGCCACTTCTCGGCCATTCCGAGCGAGGAGGAGGTGCTGTTCCCGCCCAACTCCCAGTTCAAGGTGGAGAAGGTCGTGACGAGCGAAAAGGAGAAGAAGGCCTTGCTGGACCAGCTCAGCGCTTACGACATGACCGACCTCGACGTCTACGTGCTCAAGCAGATTGCGTAGACGCTCGTCGACAGTGTGTGACCATGGAGTAGCAAGACGAGAGCTGGTGCAAGCTGGTCGGGCGGGGGCAGGGGGCAGAGAACGGCCGGCCAGTCGCAGCGAGGTGGAGCTCGCGGACACTTTGGGCTGCACCATTCCGTGGATGGGCTACTGTACAACCCAGAGATTAGCCTTGCCCTTCTACAGCTGTCCTGTGACGCCAGTAAACAGGCACCGGCGCGGGCACCGCCTTCGGCGACGGCGTCTACTGCGCGGAGGACGTTGGCAAGACGGATCAGCACGTCGGCGCCGACAGCGCGTACGACCCGAGCAACGAGCTGCACAAGCGGCTTTGCGGCAAAACCGTGCGCCACCCGTGCGACGTCTTCTCCGTTCTCGTGGTGCGCGCGGCCCTGGGCTACCCCGTGCGCACGCAGCAGATGGGCAAGACGGCCACCTCTCGGCGGTGCCGGGCGTCACATCACCAATCGTCCACCACTCGCTGATCGCTACTGATCGCCGAGCTGGGCCCCGCCCCCCGCGATCGCGCGCTACCCGCGAGTTTGTTCACATCCACCCGGAGTCCTACTTATGCGCACATCGACTGCCAGATTCCCATTAATGCACATGCTGACATGGCTCCTACGCTTCAGTATAATCGGTTGGACCTGATGATACTACCAATCCGTCACTTGAGACGAGCGTTGTGCCAAGCATGTAAGATTAGAGCATCTTATCAGAGGTGAATTCAGAATTGGAGAGATTACCGGTACTGTGAGTGTGTGTGAACGTTTACGTTAACACGACAGACGCGACAACCGGTGCAGCGTGTGCCCCGTGTCGCGTGTGTCTGTGCGGTCCCGGCTCCCCCGGTGTCTTTTTACCGGTGCTACTGCACCGTTTGATAGGTACGCGGAGCGTATCTGTGTGGAAGGGATTACGGGGGAACAGCTGTACTGTACCGGGTTACGGGGGTCCCCGGTGCCTTTTTACCGGTACAGTACCGGTGAGACTCCGTCGGCGTCGTGTCGCCATGTCAGGACGCAACATTGCTGATGGTCATGCTTTCGTCCTCAACCCGATGCCTGCAGATGCCGCTCTGGCCGTTTCTCGCAGCAGCTGCTGCGCTGTTCGGAACGTTCTCAGGCCCACAACACTTGACGCAAGAGTCACATCCTGAGACGGGCCGGAGGTCTGCGCGCGCGCGCCGCCATGTCCCGCCCGGCACACGTGCTCGGCCACGAGCCGGAGCCCCTCGCCCATCCCTCACAGCCGTCGACCCTCCTGTTCGTGCAGGTACTGGAACAGTTCGGGCGCTGGATGCACGGAGGCGTGCGTCTATGGTACATCAGATGGCTTCTGCGACGATGGCGGCCCCGGAGCCGAGTATTCACTCTGCAGCCTCGGCACCGACTGCACGGACTGCGGCTCGCGGTCGTCAACTTACCCAACCCCTCCTTTGGCTCCGCCCTATTGGGCACCATCGGGCGTCCCTTTGGCCCCGCCCTACTCGGCACCACCGGGCGTGACGGCCGCTCACGCCCTGGCGCTCGCGGCGACGGGAATCATGATGATGATGTTCATCTTGTTTGATGACGCACATGGTATGCCATTCGAGGTTTTTCTGATTTTGTGCAGCCCGTTCGTGCTTGCCTTGCCGCTCGCGCTGCAGCTTGGAATGCCGGGATGGATCTTCGACATCGAGGTGGTCGTGTGCATCGCCGCCGCGGCCTTTTGTGCTTTCGTCTGCCTCATGAGCCTCAGCAGACAAAGCAGAGCAGTCGCTTCCGCTGTACTCGGCTCTGCGTCGCTCGCGCTTCTCGTGACGGCGCTCAATGCGCTGGTTCCGGCCGCGGCAGTGTACACGCTGCTGCCGCTCGTGTGGGCCGTCGGCAGCGGATTCGCGATCTCGGGCGGGCTCGCGTGCGAGGAGGAGCGCGTCGGGAGTGCAGACGCACGCTCCTTTTTCGGTCAGGAACTGACCATTGTGGGATCGGTGGTGACGCTGCCGCTCGCCGTGCTGCCTTGGGTGGAGGCGATGCCGGGCGGGCTGTTCGACGCTCTCTGGTTTGCGTGCGCAGCGATGGCGTTGGTGCACTTGTCGATGGCGTTTTGGCTGAGCGACGGCAAGCCGCACATCATCGTGGCACGGTTGAGCTCGGCGGTGATGGGGCTGGCGCTCTTGCAGGGAGTCGCCATCGTGGCCCCGCCTGAGGGTTTCGCTCCCCTTCGCTTGTCTCCAGCCTCCCCACCCTTGCCTCCCTGGCCTCCGCATTCGCCTCTCCCTGCTCACCCTCCTCCTTCGACCCCGCCACCACCTATGCCGCCGTTACCACCCCAGCCTCCACCGCCGCCACCGTTACCACCGTTGCACCCGCCGCCGCCGCCACCGCCATCGCCTCCACCTTCCCCCTCGCCTCCTCCTCCTCCGCCATCGCCCCCCATGCCGCTGAATCCGCCACTTCCACCGCCGCAGTCGCCACCGCACGAGAGTGCGTGCCATTCTCCATGCCTGCAGACAACCTGCGGTTCATTCGAGGGGATCCTGTCATGCGAGTATTCAAGCTGGATGGGATGCAGTTGCTTTGGGTGTTGCTTCTACTTGCCCCCCCCCCAACCTCCCTCCCCGTTCCTTCCGCCGCCACCAGCAACTCCGCAACCTTGTCTACCTCCACCGTCTCTGCCACCACCCCCTCCACCCACACCACTCCCACCCCCGCCCCCACCGTTCCCAGCACTGCCGCAGCCACATCCACCTCCATCGCCACTGCCACCACCTCCTCCACCCTCACCACTCCCTCCTCGTCCACCACCATTTCCGCCCTCTCCTTCCTCGCCACCGCATCCTCCACTGGTTCCAGGTGGTATGATTGCTTTTGGACTGGGGGGGGGCATGGAAAAGATGGTCGTCGTGGTCCTTCTGCTTATCCTTTTTCTGCTCTACCGATACCAACGTTGGTCTCAAGCCACCAATCATCAGCAGCCTGCGTACCAGCTTCTTCCCCCTCCGCAGAAGCTTCCTGCACCTATTTCAACGTGGCAGTGTCAAGTTGACGGTGGTGCCTTCGTCGACTTTTCCGCTGCGATCTCGAGTACGCTTGAGACGCAGTATGCGAGTTACTACCTGAACGGCGGATCACCCACGGCCACTTTCAATCGAGACGGCGTCCCGTATAAGGCAGACTTCCGCACCATGGAGCAACAGCGCGACGATGGGCAGTACGTCACTAAGAGAGTAATCCGACGACAAGCGTTGCGACCACCTTTACAACATGACAACTCAGCCCTCGCACTCGTCCAGCACATGAAGCCACCAGGCACCTGGTCCCCTATGAATAAGAACCAGACAGTCGCTAAGCAGGTTCTCCTGCCTCCAGGCCCCGAGTTTGACCAAGTGTGTCAAGCTTTCATGAAGACGCTAAACAGCAGCATCAAAGTTGTAGATGTGCAGCGCATTCAGAATCGCTCGCTTTGGAATCAATACGCAACCAAAGGGTGGGACGTTATTTCACGAGAGGGGCCTTCGTCACAGGCACGCTGCGAGCGCGTCTGGCTGTTCCACGGTACCGATGAAGACACTGTCAAAAAGATTGTTCAGCAGGGTTTCAACCGGAGTTTTGCTGGTAAGAATGCGACCGTATACGGCAAGGGGGTCTACTTTGCGAGAGATGCGAGCTGTAAGGCTGCCCATCGAACGTTGCCTATCGAACGCAGCCCATATGCAACCTGCCATGCGACCCTCAGAGTTCGATCTCGCGCTCTGCAGACTCGTCCTCAACAACGTACTCCACGCCAAATAAGCAAGGCGTGCAACATATGTTCCTCTGCAGGGTGGTGACAGGCGAGTTCTGCCTCGGTGAGTCGAATGCTGCTGTTCCACGGGCGCGCACCGGAGACATCCTCTTCGATACAACGGTCGACAATGTAGCTGACCCGTCCATATTTGTGACGTACCACGATGCGCAAGCCTACCCGGAATACCTAGTGAGGTTTCGGCGATAGGTGGTTAGAAAGTTAGGAGCTTCGCCGTTCGCGCCTTGGCGTGGTGAGCGAGACTACGTGCGCGCTGCGATGAGTGTGGTGTCTTGTACATGGTCTTGTAGTGTGAGTCGTTCTGTGCGCACAACGCGTGTAAGGCTAACGGCCCCGCATACCCACTGAGACATGGCCGTCATGACTACACCGTACAACGGTCCGGTCCGGCGGTCCAAGATATCCGATCGTAGGCGCTATTGTAAATTCATCGCACGTGTCGACCGTCCGGTCACCATCGATCATGAATCGCATGGACGTCGCACATGCCACTCGACTCTCTCACGTCACCCACGCGCCACAAAGGTACTCAACGGTCTCACATCACGTTTCGCTCTCTCAGCACCAAATTCATTGTGCCAACGCGCCGCGCAAGCACGCATGGTGTGATGTGAACCAAAGGAGCAGACCCAGCCCAGTGCCCGCCCTCTGGTGCATGCTTTTCTCCCCTCCCATCTTCGGCGCGCTTGTCTGGCGTGGATGCAGGGTGCGTCGCGCACCTTCCCAATACACACCCGCAGAGCTGCGGGCCCCTTCCACCTCGTTATCCATGCATCATGCTGGCCACGGCCTCGGCAGCACGTGTGGCCAGTCACTACAGCACGGGGTGGTTGGCAGCCGACTCAATAATCGCCGCCGCCACCGGTGCCGTGCCGGCCCCATTCGGCGTCGTAGACACGCAGCGTGATCGACTGGCGGTCGTGCTGCGACGTCTCATTCCAGATGCCGTGGGTCCAGCAGCACTGGCAGCTCGCGTGTGCGACACACCGCTTGGTGCACACCTCCGTCCGGCCCTGCGCGTGCCCGACGAGGATGTACGCGCTCCCCGGCGGCAGAGCCGTCGCCACGGTCTTCTGGGCTGGTCCTGGAGGCCCCAGCTGCATCTGAAGCTTCCATTGGTCACCGCGCGGGTCACGATCGAAGCCGACGCCGTCGCCCCACGCAATCGATGCGATGCCCTCCTGCCACTTGTCACGCCGATCGTAGTGGTTGCCCAGACACGTGGCCGGGGCAATGCGCGTGAACTGCGTACCCACACACAAGGCGGAGGCGGCACGAAGGTCAGAAAGGTGGGGAGGTGGAGGTGGGGATGGGGGCGGTGGCGAGGAGATACAGCAGATCCGCTGGAGATCCGCAGCAGATCCGCGGGAGATGCGCGGCGCACCTGCATCATGTTGGGCGAGAGCATCGGAGATACAATCTCGCCGCCCCACGCGGCCTTGCCAAAGGCGCGGCGTAGCCTCTCCTCGAGCAGCGAGATGACCTGCAGCTGCAGCTCGCCGATCGGCTGCACATTCGACTTGGCCGCCGCCACGCCCTCCGCCGTCATGTCGGGCAGTCCAAAGTCGATTCGACTCAAGACGGACGCGAGCTCCGCGCGCTGGCCCACCTTTCCCCAGTGGTACATGCCCCACGGGTGCGCGGCGGCGAAGAGGAGCCGGAACGTGCGCACCTCGTCCGAGTTCAGAAAGTCGCGCACCACGAGCACTCCCTCGATGGGTCCCGGCTCCGACTGCCACACGGTGCCCGGAACCTTCTCGACGTGCACGGCGCGCCAGATGCGGAGCAGTCGGGAGAGAGTACGCTGAAGGGGGCCGCCCACGTCAGAGTCCGTGGACCACTGCTTCTGCCGATCAGTTGACCATTGCTGGTCGTCGCCGAGCTTCTGCCGGTGGTTGCGCACCTGGAACAGGGGCTCGTCGAGCAGGCCGCGCATGCGGTCTAGTTGCACGTCGTACTGCAGCCCATCGTCGAAGTGTACATTGATCGAGCCGCGGCCCGCGCTGCCGAGGATCTCGCATGAGTAGCCGTGCCCGTCCACCCACACGGCAAGCGCGCGCTTGCCGCGGCGCAGCTCGTCCGCCGTCGCGGGCGTCGCGAGCAGCGCCACGTGGCGCTCGGAGATCCACGCGGGCTCAGGCTCCGCATATGGTGCCGGGGACGTGGAGGAGGAGGAGGAAGAGGAGGAGGAGGAGGAGGAGGAGGAGGAGGGCGAGCTCGCTGGGGCGGAGCTCCACAAGGCGGTTTCATCGCTCGCAGCGGTCGCGGCGCTCGTGTCGCAAAAGGGCCCGTTGTCTGACCGAGGCTCCCATTGCACGCGCACCTGGCCGTGCGGGTCGCGGCTGAGCACCTTACCGGGCCAGTAGAAGCCCGCGCCGCTGTCCGTCTTGCTCTCCGCCCGAGCGAAGACGCGCATGCCCACGATCGCGCTGCACCGCTCGCACCGCCAGCACGTCGGCTCTACCTCGGGCTCTGCGATGGAGCCTCGTCCTGGTGACGCAAAGACCTTGCCTGCGCTGGGGGTAACATGGCCCGTGGCGCCCGAGGCACTCGGCGGCGAGATGGGCTCGTCCTCTGGCTCGATGGCTACCGCATCTAGCACCATTACCTCCTCCTCCACGTCGTCGTCATCGTCCTCCTCCTCGTTTAGCGCCCGCTTTGGGCCACCCCGCCGCTTTGGCACACACGTGGCGTGCCGGAGGATGCCGCACCCGCCGTTGCAGAGCAACAGGGCGGAGTCCCCGTCCTTGCGCCGGCATACGAAGCACGCGTGCGCGGGCGGGTTGCGCACAGCGGGCGGGGCGGACGGCATGTTGCGTCCCGGGCTGCTGCGAGCGAGCAGCGAGCCGAGCGAGCAGAGAGTCGCGAACCTAGAAGCTTTCGTAAAAATGAAATTCTTTATGAGTGTGGCCATCCTCCGTCCATAGCGGTCGGGGCCGTCTTACTCGGATTACATGTACTCTTGGTTACTTCTCGATAAGTTCCCGAGAGTAATGGCCGTGGCCACCAGCGCTCAAAGAGGGCGCCATAGCGCGCTGCTCGCCCCTGCGCAGCTCAATGACGCAGCGGTTCGTCACTATAGCCTCTGCGCTGCTCTTCGGTGGCCTCCTCGGCTACACCGTTCGCGGAGGCAGCGGCAGCGCCCGCGTTGATCTGAGCAGGTCCGGAGGCGTGGAGTACTACTCCGAGCCCAAGGAGGCCGTACGCGTGCGGATGGAGGCGGTCGCGGCGATGGCGAAACAGCAAGGCAAGCGCGTAGTGCTCCTGACGGGTGCGGCCGGCTTCGTGGGCTTTCACACTGCGCTGCGCATGCACGACGAGGGCGACGTCGTCATCGGCGTCGACAACTTCAACCACTACTACGACGTGCAGCTCAAGAGGAAGCGCGCTGAGCTGCTGCGCCGCGCGGGCATGCACACGCTAATCGAGGGCGACGTGTGCGATGGCGAGCTTCTCGAGCTGCTGCTGAAGTCCGGTGGTGTGACCCACGTCATCCACCTGGCCGCGCAGGCGGGCGTGCGCTACTCTCTCAAGAAGCCGCTCGCCTACGTGGAGGCGAACGTCAAGTGCTTCGTGGTGCTGCTCGAGGCAGTGCATGCCGTGAACAACTCGGTCCCGATCACGTACGCTTCCTCCTCCTCTGTCTACGGCATCAACACCGAGGTGCCCTTCTCGGAGAGCCATCGCGTCGACACCCAGGTGAGCCTGTACGGTGCCACCAAGAAGGCCAACGAGAACATCGCGCATGTGTACCACAACCTGCACAAGCTGAAGCTCACAGGGCTGCGCTTCTTCACCGTGTACGGGCCGCTCGGCAGGCCCGACATGGCCTACTTCGACTTCACGCAGGCCATTCTGGCAGGCAAACGTCTTGTCGAGTACCGCAACGCCGATGGCACGGAACTCGAGCGCGACTTCACGTACATCAGCGACATTGTGAGCGGAGTGGTGGCCGCGTCGCGGCTGGGCGCGCCGCTCGAGGTGTTCAACCTGGGCAACACGCACCCCGAGAAGGTCTCGACCCTCATCCGGCTCCTCGAGGACGGGTTGGGCAGGCAGGCGAACATCTCGCGAGCGCCCATCTCGGCGGGCGACGTGCCGCGCACCTTTGCTGACGTGCGCCATGCGCGTGAGGTGCTCAAGTACAAGCCGCAGGTGTCGCTCGCCGAGGGCGTGCGCCGCTTCCTGCTCTGGTATGGCGCCTACTACAAAGTCGAGCTGCCACCCGCGATGGAGCCTACGCGCAAGGAGGCGGCTGACCTGCGCAGCACGTACGATCTCATCGCCGGGCGGCGCATTGGACAACAGAGCGGGCGCCATCTGAGGAGCATGGTCAGGGCAGAGAAGAGGAAAAACCGACATGCGTGAGAGGTGGAAGGGCGCAATGCGGCTTGCGCGCACAGTCCAACCTCGTCCTAGTCCGCGCGAGCCTCCACCTGCACCAGAATGGATACGTGCCCAGCTTCGAGCTCTTCGGATCGGTCACTGTCGTGTGACTGTGCGTGTATCCGGTAGGGTGGCGGACCTCTACGGTGTGGAGAGCCTGTAGTGGGAGGACGAATATTTCCACTTTGCTTACGTCATATATGTGCGTGAAAACGAACGTGCTGGCCGCTGAGGCTGCGCGTGTAAAAGCGACGAACACACGACTCTCTTCTACTGTGTGTGGGCGTGGCTCCTCAGGCGAGTCACTAAGTCGCCTCTAGTAAGACCCTGTCCGCACACAGAACCGAAAACGGAACGCCGATCGGTAGAGCGCCTCAGCGTGAGATCGGCGAGGACCCCGCAAGACTGCAGGCAACTCTCCAACGGTACCTGCGGCCTGTGGCCATTTCACCAGTCGTCGAGAGTCTGCTGCTGTGGCTGTGAGCGCATCTCGCGCTCCTCTTCATACTCCACCTCGTTACGCGGCCTGCGCCGTTTTACCTGGCTGGCTGCCCCAGCGCCACTGCCACCGCTCGGCGAGTCCGACGGGCGGCGCTTCTGCTGTCCAGCCGTGCTCGCACCGGCCGCGTCGTCTCGCCTTCCTAATCGGAGCACACCCTTGGGTTCGGAGCGCAACGACGAGGCAGCGGGTGGCACCGTGGCTCTACTGCGAGGCGCTGGCGCGGGCGGCGCTGCTGGTGCCTTTGAATCGTCGTCCTCCTCGTCGTCTTCGTCGTCCTCGTCGTCGTCATCACCGTCCTCGCCCTCGTCGAACTCGTCGTCATCCAGCTGCTCATCCATACCTTCCCGCTCCCACTCCACCTCATCCTCATCCTCGTCCTCATCCTCGTCCTCGTCCTCGTCCTCGTCCTCGTCCTCAGCAGCCACAAACTCACCCTCCTCCTCCTCCTCCTCTTCCTCCTCTTCCTCCTCCTCCTCGAGCTGATCGTCTTTGGCGCCCTCGCGCGCAAGGGCGCTCTCGTACTCCTTCATCGGGAAGTTGTAGATGTCGCCGTACGTGCCTGCCTTGAGCCGCTCGAGCAACTCCGTCTCGATGGCGCGGTCAATTCGCGCCGCCTTCTCCGCCTTGGCCTCGCGACGACTCTCGCGCACCTCAACCTTCTTGTGCACGCGCTCGAGCGTCGGGCGCGGTTTCAGGCGCATCCGGCGCATGCGGATGAGGTACTGCGTCATCTTCGTCAGCCGCTGCTTGCACTTGTGGATCAAGATCTGTGGCCAGTGCTCAAGATGCTCATCCAGCTGCCGGATCGCCTCGGGGTAGCTCTTGGAGAGCTGCACCTGCTCCCACAGTCTATTCGGCTGGTGAGCGCGTTCGATGGTCTTCATGTTGAGGTACAAACGTCCGTCGTTCTCCAGTATGGTCGCGTATTGCGAGTTGGCGAGTGGGCAGGACGTGCGATTGCACAGACCGGTCAGATTGTACTGATTGCGGCAAAAGGTCTGTGTCTCCGTCTTCGCTTTGAATGAGCAGAAGCGTTGGTTGATGACCTGCCAGATCACATCATCGTGCTGCATCGCGAGACGGCCGGATCTGATAGCGGCGACGAGGACGGTGAAATCGTCTGATTGTGCCTGTAATCATACGACGAAGGCGTCCAGAGGGACGCCGCGCGCGCAGAAGCTCGGAGCACAAACTCCTGTGTGATAATGTGCCGAACCGAAAGTTGACGAGTCTGCGCCGCGTCGCCGCTTCATGATGCGTCAGTCCGAGCAAGCTGCGACGCTTCGCGACGAGATCATCGCCAAGGGCGAGCTCGTGCGCACGCTGCGGTCGACCGGCACGGAGATGGATGCAGAAGCCGCCAACGTGGCCCTCTCCGAGCTGCTCGAGCTTAAGGCACGCTACCACACGCTGACGGGTGAGGAGTACCGCAAGAGCACAAAGCGCAGTCGCGCTGGGTCGGCGGCCGAGGCTCCCGAAGGAGGTTCCGCAGCTGCCCCGAGCGACAGTACCTGCGCAAGCAGTAGCGCCAACGGCCGTCGGCCAAAGCAGCCGCGCGTCGCCAAGCCCAAGGCGTCAGAGGAGCCCGTCGACCCGATGACGCTGCCACCGCCAGCGGACGACTTCCCGCCGTGGGCGCCGCGAGACTTTTTTCGCTTCGAGCTGGTGCACCGCTCGCGCAAGCCGGGCTCTCGCGCGCGCGTCGGCCGCATCTTCACACCGCACGGCGTCATCGAGACGCCCGCCTTCGTGCCAGTAGGGACAAACGCAGCGCTCAAGTGCCTCGACGAGCGCCATGCGCGCGACGCGGGTGTGCAGCTCATGTTCTGCAACACTTACCACCTGCTCGTGCACCCCGGCCCGGACGTGGTGAGCGGCGCGGGCGGGCTCCACTCGTGGATGCAACACGAAGGGCCTCTGATCACCGATAGCGGTGGCTTCCAGGTCTTCAGCCTCGCAGAGCCTAACGAGGATGATGCGGCCGGGCCTGAAATGAAGCGCAAGAACAAGTCGCGCGTGGCGAACCGCGAGGGCGGCGCGGGCGGCAGTTCGTCGCTCCTCTCAGTGAGCGAGCGCGGCGCCCGCTTCCGCTCGTATCACGATGGGAAGGAGATCGAGCTCACTCCAGAGTCATCGGTGGAGGCGCAGAAGGCGCTCGGTGCGGACGTCATCATCCCGCTCGTTTGTGATTGCCACTGATTGCCACTGATTGCGTCCCTCATCAGGTGCGGACATCATCATCCCGCTCGATGAGCTGCCGCCGTACCACATATCGCGCGAGCGGCTCCATGCGTCCGTGCGACTCTCGCATCGCTGGATGGCCCGCTCACTCAAGGCGCACCTGGCGCAGCCGCGCCAGCAGGCCATGTACGCGGTCGTGCACGGCGGCACCGACGAGGAGCTGCGCGCCGAGTCCGCGTCGTACCTATCTTCACTCCCCTTCGACGGGTTTGCCATCGGCGGCAGCCTGGGCAAGGATCGCGCGGAGATGCTTGCGCTCCTACGTTTCTTGATGCCTCGGCTGCCCGAGCAGAAGCCCAACCACTTGCTGGGCATTGCGGACCCTGAGAGCGCCGAGGCGGTCGTCCCTTTGGGCATCGATACCATGGACTCGTGCAACCCGACCCGCGTGGCACGCCACGGGCTGCTGCTCACCAGCGACGGCCCTCTCAAGATCAAGTCGGTGAGGTATGCGAGTGACTACGGCCCCATCGACCCCAAGCTGCCCACCATCGCGCACTCGCGCTCCTACCTGCACCACCTGTTCAAGCAGCACGAGCCGCTCTTCATGACGCTCGCCTCGCAGCACAACCTGATCTTCATGAACAAGCTGATGGCCGATCTGCGCAGGCGCATCCTGGCGGACGAGGTGTAGTATTCTATTATTGATAGACTGTCGTCTCGTAGACGCACATGTTTCATCTTTCATGTAGCGTCAATGAAGCTTGTTGGTGGCTCGACTAACGTTAGCCGAGCTGCTTTTCTTTTTTGCCTGCTTGCTGGCGCCGGGCGCGCGGCGCCGGGAGCTGGTGACGAATTCCGTTTTGCACGAGGTTCGGGAGATTTTCCCTTCGCCCAGACTTTCATCAGGGAAGGGGCAAAAACCTTCTCCTGTTCTGGTCCTTGGACACCGCGCAGGAGGCGTGTTGTCCTCCTTCCGCTCCTCGTCGTGCCTGGCCGGTGAGCTCTGGGGTCGGTGGAAGCACACTGGTCCGGATTCTACGGTGTGCTTCCCGGTTTTAAGACATGATGGCGGTCGGCGAGACGTTCTCGAGCTCCACTGATTGCCCAGACCCGGTCACCCACGTCAGCGAGCTCCTCAGCGTCGGGGGCGCGCCGAGCACGAACGCCGGAATGGACCGAATCGCGGACCTCTTCCAGATGCAGGCCAAGCGGCTCGAGACGCAGCTTTTGCAGCAGCTCCAGGACAAGCGCCTCATCGAGCAGATGCAGGCGCAGCTCGCCGTCATGTCAGTCCTCGTGCAATCGCTCGAGTCTCAGCGCGTAATCCAGGCGCAGACCATCGACCAGAACCTGCAGCTGGCCATGCAGTTCTACGACCGCGCGCGCACCATGCAGCAGCAGAAGATCCATTTGCGTACGCTCATCGACTCGCTGCGATCCGACAAGCGGATCTTGTACTTTGCCATGCACGGCGCGTTCCCACCCGCCGAGGTTGAGGCCGAGGGCCGCGCGGCTGCAGGCGCCATCGAGGTCGCGGAGCAGAACCTGGACCCCGAAGCCGAGCTGCCGCATCTCAGCGAGCTGCTGCCCGGCTTTGGCACTGTGCTTGGGCGACCCGACGGCAAGCTGCCTGGGTCGGTCGGTCCAGCCTATGCGCTCTCTGCGGCCTTCGGCGGAGCGCCTGCGGCCGTGGGCACGGGCACTGCTCTGACCACGCCGCCGCTCTCAAGCATCGCACCCGCGGAGACGGCCATGGAGGCGCTCGCCTTGCTCTCGACAGTTGCCTCGACCAAACGCGCCAAAGCGCCATGCTCGCCGAGCGGCGGGCGCGCCAGCTCGTCATCAAGAGGAGTGGCCCTGAACGCGACGCATGAGGCAAGCATCGGCGCGCCGGCTCTTGTGGCGGCCACCGCCACCGCTGCCGCCGGTGCTCATCACAAGTCTCAATACTATCATTACGCGCCGGCGGGAGAGTGGGGGGTGCCTACCATGCCCGCTGCCGCCACCGCCTCCACCCACTCGAGCCTCGCGCCCCTGCCCACCTTCATGGAGGCAGGCCAGGGGGCCGGCATCGGCGTCGCGGCGGAGGCAAGCAGCAGTAACCGCCGCGGCAGCAGTACCTATCGGCCTCGCAACCCGTCGCCCCTCGCCGTGCACCGGCCGGCGAGGGCAGCCGGCGGCGCGCATGCGGGCGGCACAGGTTCCTGCGGAGGACAGAGCATCCATTCGGGCTCGTCGTCGTCGGGTGTGGCGGCGCCCGCGCCTGCCGCTCCGAAGGGGCACACGACCCTTACCGAGCACATGCTCACCGCGCACGACGGCGTCATCGCGGCTGCCGGCCTCACAGGTCCGAACCCCATGGTCATGTGGATGAGTGGCGCACACGAGCTCACGACACACCAGGCGCTGATGACGGCGTCGGAGGCCGCAGCGTCGGAGCGCGCGCCCTCCCGCGTCGATCACACGCCGAGTGGCCGTGCCAGCAAGCGCGCGCGCGACGAGGGCGGCGCCCACAGCAATAGGAGCAAGACGGCGAGCGTGGCGGCGGCGCGCGAGAGGAAGGGCCACTCGAGCGACTCAGGCAACGATCAATCGGTTGCATCGAGCGACACGGCGATGGTGTCGGATGGCGCGCCCTCGGGCAGCGAGGACAAGTCCAAGACCCCCTCGCCCTCGTCGCCGACTGCCCTCGACGGCGCCCCCGAGCGTGTGCGGCCAACGGCGCAACGGCAGTACGCGAGCTGACACGTCATCTCGGACGGTTCACGATGCTCGCCTCACGCGATTGGGGACCTCGCCACCGAACTTTCCACAGGACTTCCCCACAGGAAAGCTCCGCTTCTTGGGATTGGGGATTTGAGCGCGCACCCGTGGGCAGCGGAAGATGCCGGGTGCGCGGGATGCGGCGGGTGCGCGCGCCTTCAGCAATCATGCCATTTACCGGGTACGCTGTGATGACCCGCCCGCGATGACTTTGGGACTACATGTACATGTGACGTACCCTGGCGCTGTGTGCGTGTGCGCGTGGCCAACGCGTGCCGGGGGAGCACGAAGAGTCTCGCGAGATCCCATGCGTGCCCGTCTCCTCTCGCATGTTCGGCAGAGCCCGGCCACCTCGCGCTGCAACTCACCCCCGGGAGAGCGACGCGGCAGACCGCATACCATACGGTGCAAGGTGGTGGCATACGCCCTCTCTCTTCTGCATCGTGCAGGGAACGCATGGCGAGCAGCCGGAGCTCGTGCAGCCGGAGCTCTCGCGCAGCCGGAGAGCTGATACGCGTGCTAGAGAACGGAAGACGCGAAGCCTCGCGCTCAGAGGCAGCCCCATCGACATGCCCATCGACCGTACACGTACGGAAATGGGTCCATCCCATGGTCCATCCGCGAGATCCATGATCGCATGCACACCTGACCAACTCTTACCATGTCTGATGTCTTCAGATGTCGATCGGATCCGAGGTCTATTTTTACATGTTAGCGCGCATTTACCCATCGTTCGTTAACCGGGGTGGTTTCGCACGGCACGCGACGTCGGCGGCGTCCCCCGCCGGCGCGCGGTCCTCGCGGCATGCTTGTGCGTCACGTGCGACGTGGGCGGTACTTTCTGAACAGTTTTACGGGCTTGGGCTTGGGCTTGGTGCGGGGCAGCCACGCCGTCGGTCTCGTATGTCGTCTTACCGGAATCGAGGCGCGGTTACCGGAGCGTCTAAGCCGCTCTGGTCGCGTATACTCGCATTTCCCGATCGGTTGCGGTTGCGCAGCGGGCCAGCCGCAGCGCGCAGGGCCAGTGGCGAGTGCCCCGCCCGCGGGAGAGATCGCGGGAGACATCGTGGAGATCGCGGGAGACATCGTAGAGATCGCGGGAGACATCGTGGAGATCGTCGTGCGTAGAGAGGCGTGGAGGGGTTGGTAGTTGCCACCGACGAGGTTCTCCGGGCCGCTTCGCTGCGAGGTTGCCGCGCGCGCGGTCGGCGTGATGTGACAAGCCTTGAGCGCGGATGTGTGAACTTACGCGTGAACTTGTGATCACCTGTCGCAACGGATCAATAATCAAACGAACGAAACGAACCAATTGACGGACCAATAAATGCAAGGGCGTTGCGAGCCAATGGGCAAAGCCGGTCCGAGAAGATCGTCCCGCGCCTGCTCGTTCGCGTGGCCCCGCGATGGAAGGCCCATTTGCGGTGTCGGTCCGCGCACACACCCAGCATCAGGGCGCCGGCTCGGTCGTCACGTCAAAATTGAGCGCAAGGAGCTCAAGAGCGGCCTCGAGGTGCACCTCAGGCACCAGCACGTACGTGTGGTCTAGCGTCGAAAAGTTCATCAATGGCAGCGTGGCGAGTGGCAAGCAGACTGCCGACAGGATGCCGATGCCGTCGTACCCTGTGGCAGCGGTCACGTCGAAGATCCTCCAGCCGCGCGAGAGGCTCGGCTCGAGTGCCGCACGCAGCGTCGCCGTACTCTCCGGCTCGGAGAGCTCGAGTGCTTCGAGCGGCCCCTCCGAGATTGCGAGCGAGATTTCGCCGCCCATCTCGAAGTAATGGACGAACTGGTCGGATCGTCGCAGGAAGAGCAAATGCAGGATCGAGTGTGCGCTCTCCTTGAGCTGCGCGAGCGTAAGCGTGCCGATGGCGAGGCTCGAGCGCAGCAGCTCGATGCGCACGCTGCTCATGGTGAGCTGACATTGGAAGCTAGCGGCGTCAGAAGCAGGCGGCGGCGACGGACGGCCATCGCCATCGAGCGCCGACCGGAGCGCCTGCAACGCCACGTCTGCCATCGTCTGCCGCACGAGCACAAAGTTGCGCCGCATCGTGCACACGTTGATGATCGATACCTGCGCGTGCGTCAGGTGTTCGAAGAGCAGCGCGAGGGAGCCTGAGACATCAGCACCCGAGCGAGCTGAAGAGGACTCGTGGATGTAGAGGCAGCTCCAGCGCTCAGAACCACTCCCTCCAAAGAGCTCGCGATGCAGCGTCTCGTCGAGCACGAGAAAGCTGCCGGTGGCGCCAGCCGTGAATGAGAAGACTGAATGGCGCTTTCGTGAGCCGAAGACGGCCGAGAGCAGCGCGGGCAGTGCGGTCGCCGCCTGCGCGGCCGTCACAAAATGAGTGCACAGCGGCCCATTGTAGGTGTACACTGACATTGTCGAGAATGGCTTCTCGGCCAAGTGCGTGGCGTTGGCCACCTCATCATCGTCGTCGCGACAGCGTTTGCTCATGCGTCGACACGAACGCGAGTTTTGTGAGAATTCCTACCGGTAAAAAGACACCGGGGAATTCCTACCGGTAAAAAGACACCGGGGGGAGCCGGGACACACACGAATTCCTACCGGTACAGTACCGGGGTGTGTGTCCCGGCTCCCCCCGGTGTCTTTTTACCGGTACCGGGGTCTCACCGGGGTAGCCGGGACGGTAAAAAGACACCGGAGGGAGCCGGGACACTCATGAGACACACCACGCACCACATGTATGCGACAAGATCAACGAAACAACGATCCGTTATACCTCAGGTCGCGTTCTGGCGCCGTCCCGCGCGAGAGCAGCATACAATGTACCATGCTCAATCTGTTTCTACAGAAGGGGGTGCCTAGGTTTTCCCAGGATAAAACCCTTGGGCTCTCCGTATCCCCTAGAGGGCATCCCCTAGATACGCATTTTCTCCCCTTCTGGGCATGTGTGTCTGAGGGGACCTGGCACCCGCGTCACTTGGGTTCACAGCCGTGTCACACGGCAAGTTGTGAACACCGTCGACGAGTTGGTGCACCAAACACGTCCACTCCACAAGTTTCTTGATCTCGGCTTTGCGAGATTTTGCGAGCTATTGCGCGAAGGATGCGGTGGGTGGTGCTGCTCCTCGTGGCATCTCCGAGTGCGTGCGGCTTCGCGGCACGACCGACGCTGGCCGTACACGCACGCAAAGCCGCGTGCCGCGCCGCCACGCTGCGCTGCGATACCGCGAATGTCGCGGAGCAGCCCTCGGCAGATCCCAGCGTGAAAGCAATCGAGGATGTGCGGCCGCCATACTTGCTGACGGGCTATCCGCGGCCAAAGTGGCGTGGGCAGAAAATGGGCTGGCTGCACAAAACGCGGTCGTGGTATCTCGTCTGCGTTGCCTACGTGCTGCTCGCGTGGAAGCTGCCTACGGCTTGGCCTCTCTCCGGCACTGGTCTCACATTTCGCGTGATTGCCGCGCTCGCGTCGAGCGCCAACATCTGGATCTCCGATGGGTACCACAACGGCGATCAGCGCGGCGGCGAGGGGTACACGCCGAAGACGGAGACCTTCTGGCTGCGCTGCGACTACGTGGGCATCTCATCTGTGCTCACGTCCCTGCTTTGGCTGTGGTCGGCAAACTTCGGGTGGGTCGGCCGCCTGCGCGCGATCGGGGCGGCGAGTGGATTGGCGACGGCGCTGATTGCCCTCATCTCGGCATTCGTAGTGCCGAAAGCCGTCGGCCACAACGCCGTCAAGGGCATCATGGCCTTTCAGTTCGTTGGACTCCTTGGCTACCTGTGCTGGTACGCTGTGGCCTTGGCGCCGGTAGCGTGCCTCAAGAACTCGATCATCTTCTGGATCTACGCGCCCGGCCTGATCCTGTACGTGCTCAAGCGGCCGAAGAACCCGGTCTTTGGCTTTCACGAAATGTTCCACACTTCGGTGCTTGCGGGCCATGTGGCCTCGATGGTACTGGACCTGCGCAACATTGTGTCGCCGTGCGCTGGCCTGTGCGGCCTCTGACCACATCAACACAAACATTAAGGAACTGGCATGTGTGCGTGCAGGCCGAGCGTCTTCTCGAGGCCTGGTTATTCAGCGTTGGCCGTTGAACAGCGCCACGCCTCGGTCCCGGTTTCGCCGCCTGCATCTGCACAGCTTAACCAGTAGGCCCTAGGCTATTCACACTTTGTCGGTATTGTGGCCTAGTGGCGTCAGTTCAGGTCGACACTTGTAACGTACTGCACGCGCGGACGCGGTTCGAGTCCCGGAGGGATCAACCCGCCACCTGTGCTGGTATGTGTGTGTGTGTGTGTGTGTGTGAAGTTGCGTGAAGTTAAAAAAACGGGTCCACTTAGCACTTAAGGTCCACTGGGGTGTTGAAGCTTGAACGCCACGCCACAGTCCCGTTCAATGTTCAAAGCCTATGACGTATGAGGTAATTACCTGAGTAGTGGGAAGGTCCCCCTATGCGAGCGGTAGGGGGGTCATTCCCCCGGAGGGGGTCCGTTAACAGGCTTACGGAACCTACCTAGAGACAGGAGTGAGCTCCGGCGAGATACCGGCGGATCCCTAAGGGAGATCCGAGAGATACCGGCGGGAGATCAGGCGAGGTATCGTGGAGCTCTGACGAGGTGTAGGAAGATTCTCAGGGGAGAGACGAGAGTGTTCGTGACCCTGTTCAGTCTAAGCACCAATCTCCAGCCTCTCGGGACTCAACGACCTCTATGCCTCCGAGGTCCCCCTCAGGCAGGCACTTACCGGCTGGCTCCCCTCTACCCGAGGAGCCCAGTCGCATGGTAGCGGTGGAATATCCCGATCTTTCCGGAGACGCAGAAAATGCGGAAAATCCAAATCAACTTTCGGGCGTGCCAAGGGGCGCACGGCCCGCCGGCGAGTCTACAGCCGATCAAGTACAACGGGTCATGTCGTTCGACGTGGACACCGACGACCTGAACCAGGTCGAGTACGAGAACCGGGAAGCGTTCAATATCGCGGCAGAAAATTTTCGGCGATTTACAAATGGCCTCAATCTGATTATGGCGTTCCGACTATTAAGCTCGGAGAAAATGGCAACTCTCAACGAAGCGCGGCCGCACCAAGGCGCACCAC